>Ga0182024_10000306_pt1 | contig 122917 bp, 112 predicted proteins | sample P32metaG_FD_120480 | JGI IMG/M metagenome (GOLD analysis project Ga0182024, IMG submission 120480) | Permafrost microbial communities from Stordalen Mire, Sweden - P3-2 metaG (Illumina Assembly) | ecosystem: Environmental > Terrestrial > Soil > Wetlands > Permafrost | place: Sweden: Stordalen... | reverse complement strand
GGCCCCTTGCAACTCCTCGATATGCCGCCAATCCATGCAGGCATAGACCAGGGCGCCGGATCGGCTGTGGCGGGCGCAGAAACCCAGCGCCGTCTCGAGAAAGCCCGTAAACTCGGAGGGGCTGAGTTCCCCCGCCGCCATCGAGAACTCCCGGTGCCGAAGGCCGCCAAGCCCCGACACATGACCGTTTATCGGCACGTTGTAAGGCGGGTCGGTGAACACGACCGCCACTTCCTCCGATCCGATAAGGTTTGCGAAGGAGGCTGCATCCGTCGCATCGCCGCAGAGCACCTTATGCCGACCGAGGGTCCAGAGATCGCCCATGCGTGTGACTGGGGGCCCTGAAACGCACGGCAAGGGCTTTTCGTCGGCGGCGGCCTCGACGTTGACCGTGAGCGAAGCGATCATCAGATCGATCTGCGGCGCGTCGAAGCCGGTGGCCTCGATATCGAAGGTGAGATCGACCGTCGACAGTTCCTTCAATTGTTCGGCCAATAGGCGGTCATCCCAGGCGCCGATTTCGGTCAGCCTGTTATCGGCGATCATGAAGGCTCGGCGCTGGGTCTCGGTCAGATGATCGAGACGGATCGTCGGAACCTCCGTCCAGCCGAGTTTCTTGGCCGCCAGCAGGCGCCCATGGCCGGCCACCACATTGCAGGCGGCGTCGATGAGGATGGGAACATTGAAGCCAAAGCTCTCGATGCTTTTGGCGATCTGCTGGACTTGCTTCTTGCTATGAGTCCGGGCGTTCCTTGGATCCGGCTTGAGGTCGACAATGGGTAGATATGTGAGGGTGAGGCTGGATTGATTGGCTGCGGATAAAGTCGAGTGGCTGATACTGGCGGACATGTAGTCTCCTAGCCCGCGCGGTCAGGGAAATCGGATTCCGCCGGGCATTAGGAATTTACGCATTTATGCGCCTCCCATCGAGTTCAGGAAACGAACTATTAAATGACCCCAGTCAGGCGAGACGGACCTTGATCAGCTTCTCGATTCTGACGGGCATGTTGAGGCCCTTCTCGATGAGGCCTTCGTATAATTCAGCACGCCGAACGATTGCCTCGATCAGCTCGCGCCGGCCGAGAAAGTCGCCGATGCCGAGGGGTTGCGCCTTTTGGAGCTCCTGCCCGACGGTCGTGGCCGCGGCGGCGAGGTGGATGACCGAACGGCTCGGCCTCCAAAACCGCTGCTTCGTATTGTTGGCGTCGCTTTGGCCGGCGTCGTCCTGGACGAACTCCGCCATTTGGTTGACCGACAGTCGCTTGATGGCAGATGGCAGCTTCGGCGGGCGACCCAGTTCCGCCCGCAGCAGATACGGGATCATCATGCGGCCTGCCACGAGCCTTTCCGCCAATCGTTTCACAATGGAATGGCTGTGCCGATTGAAGAGCTTGATCTCACGAAACACATACTGCGGCTTGACCGTGATTGGCGTCGTATCCTCACGATTTGACAAAAACCCATTCCAAAGCGCCCTGGCGCAAAGGGAGGCGTGCAATTCGCCCCTTTGGATATCCGACTTCTCTTCGGGACAGGCGAGCAAAACCAGGAGCGCGGCGCCGACCTCGTAGACATGGCTCCGCTCAAAACTCCACACGAACGTCGGTCGGTCCATTTTGCAAGACTCCTGGCGGCGCCAGCCTGAACACGACAAGGCCCCGGCTGCTAGTGGAGCGGGCGCCAGCCGGTCGACATAATCGAACGGATGCTCGTCAGGGAGCGGATGAGGATCGCGGAAGGGCCGCTATTTTCCCTGATACCCGCGAAAGGCGGCAATTAAATCCCTGCCGTGACGATTTAATTCCCTGCTCTGATTTGCAGGGAATTGTCACCCCAATCCATTGAACTGGTGGGCTATTTTCGGGTCAAAATCGGCTCCAGTCGCCGATTTTCGGACGATTCCCTGTAAATTTCCCTGATAGCAGGGAATTTGTCGTGGGAGACCGGTTCGCGCGGACTGCCTCCGCCACCACGCAACTACTTGATTCTACTGGTTTTTCCGCCTCACGGAATATGCCCCACATGTCCGAGAGATAGGCCTTAGGCCCTCGTGGAAAGTGCGCCGGAGACCGTGAATGTCGGTCTGTGCGGGCGACTTCGGCCTCGCGTCTCCAGGGCTCTTCATTCCTTTTCCGCGGTAGTTGTCTCAAGAGACCGGTTCGATTCCGACCTGGGTCACGCCGTTGACACACGCGCCGTCGCCTAATCAAAGAGATTCGGTATATTCGGGAGAGTGGACCGCGCTCGCTTCGGGATCGGTTTCGCGCCGTTGCTATTGTGGCGGCCCATCGGCTTCAGGTCGGCATCGTTAGCCCGAGCGCTTCGCGCTGCTTCGTCCAGGCGACCGGAAGCTCGGTCAATCGGGATACGCCAAAGCCTCGGGGCAACGTTCCATTTACAGCGGCCTTGACGATATCGGGCGCCAGGAAGGCGAGCGACAGCATCATGCGCGTTGAGAGCTCGGTGAGTCCTTCACGCTCTGCGATCGCCTCGATGTCAGCAGCCTCTCCGGAGAGGATTTGTTCGAGCCATCGTCTTGCCTTGGCGATGGCGGCAAGAAGCTTGGTTCTTGCCTCGGCCCGAATCGGCCTCGCACTGCCAGCAGCATCCGTCGTCTGGATCACCTCGCGCTTGCGGCGGAAGATCTTGGGCGACCAGGGGACGGTGATGGATTTGGGTCGTCCGGCGAGACCAGGATCGTCCGCCAGCCGGATCTCGACCGATTGGGCGCCGATGACGATCCGGTCCGCGAGTCTCTCGATGCGCTCCTTGGCAGAGAACGATGCGGATTGCTCTGGGTCGGCGATGGTCGTTGATGAGGGCTGGCTCAGTCGGTGGTGGGCTTCTGTCGATGGCGAAAGGGCCGCCAAGGCGTCGAGGACGATGGTCTCGATCGCATTGGCGCCGACGCGGGAGACCGAACCTGCCTCCTCCTTGCGGCCCTGCGCCAGGACGCAGGAGACATAGTAGGGATAACGAACCCCCTTCTTGATCGCATAGCTTGGCGTTATCTTGTTTCCGCGATCATCGAACAGCCCCAGAAGTAGCGCCTCGGAGCGCTGACTCCGAAGGCGATTTCCGCAGCGGTTCCCGCTCAGTTTGGCCTGCACCTCGTCGAAAAGAGTCTGATCGATGATCGGTTGATGCTCCCCAGGATAGCTTTTGTCGCGATGGTTGAGCTCGCCGCGATACATTCGATTGTGCAGGAGATGGACTAGCGGTCCGTTGGTAAGCGGAACGCCGCCTATGGTTTGCCCCGACGAGAGGAGACGCTTTCGGGTGACGATGCCCTGCCCTCTCAACTCCCGCTGCAGGGCCGGCAGCGATCCCAGCGCCAAATAGCGCTCGTAGATCAGGCGCCACGGTAGTCGAGTTGATCTCTCGGATGCCGGGGGATGGCTGGCCATCATTGCAGGATGGGGCGCACGCTGGATGGATCGGAAGCGGCGCGCGGCGGCGCCGGGGTGGACAAAGCCGAGCCTTGCCTTAGGAATGGGCGAAGCCTTTGAGCCGGCTATAGAGATCCAAGTAATGCGCAAAGCCCTCATCATAGAGTGCCCTTCGCGTGGCGACCGGTTCGAAAATCCGATCGCTTCGCACCAGATTCGCGGCGGCTTCGCCTATAGACGCGAAGACGCCTGCTCCGACGCCAGCCAGCATCGCGGCGCCTATCACGCCGGAATCGAGACCGACTTTTCGCTCTATGGCGCGGTTCAAAACGTCCGCGCGAATCTGGCACCAAACGTCCGAACGGGCGCCGCCCCCGGCATGATGCAGAAGCGTTACATTGCAGCCTGAGGATGCTTCGAGCGCTCCGAACAGGAGCCGCACGGAATAGGCCACGCCCTCCAGCACCGCGCGCGCCATTTCGGGTGGCCCCATGGAAGTGTCGAGACCCGAGAATGACGCCCGCGCCTCGATGTCCCAAAGCGGCGCGCGTTCGCCCTCGAGATGCGGAAGGAAAGTCGGCGCGGGCCGCGCTGGATCGCTAATGGCGGCGAGTGCTGAAATATCTTCCGCGCTCCGTCCCAGCAAAGCGCCAAGCCAGGCCACGGATGCGCCGCCCGCTTGCGTCGGCCCGGCATGGAGAGTGATCCCCTCGCAATCGGGAAAAGCAATCACGCCTGGCGTCGGAATGCGTTGGAGTGAGACAATCGCGCCAACCTCGCTGGTGCCGCTCAGGTAGGCGGCGTCTCCATCCCTGACAGCACCAGCGCCCAGCATGCCTGCCCAGGCGTCCATCGTGGCCGTCACCATCGCAAGGCCCACTCCGGGCAGGCCATCGCGCACGCAGCCGATCGGCGAAGTAAGGCTCCGAAGCGACGGCAGCCGTTCGGCGGCGCCCGGCACGAGCGCGAGCAACTCGGGGATATAGGCAAGCGTCTGATCGACCACCCCGAACGCCGACATTGGGTCTGCGACCGCTTCGCCGGTCAACTTGAAAATGCAATAGTCCTTAGGCGCCATGACCCAACGAGTCTTGCGCCAAATGTCGGGATGCGCGCGCTTCACCCAGACCATCCGGCTCAACATATGGCTGGCGTCAATCGGCAAGCGGGCGCCCCACCATTTCAGACGGTCCTCCGTCGCGACCAGAAGATCGAGTTTCCGCGCGTCCTCCGCGCAGCGCCCGTCCTGCCACGTAATGGCGGGCAGAAGCGCTTCGCCATTCTCGTCGACAAACACATGCGTGTTGACCTGCGAGCATAGTCCAACGCCAACGACGGCGCCTGCCGGCAAGTCCCCCGTAAGGGCATCAATGGCGGCCAACGCACGCGACGTCCAGTCGGATGGATCTTGCTCGACGAAACCCGGAGCGGGGCGCGTTGTTGTATAAGCGCTCGAAAAATGCTTGCGCGCGTTGCCGGTTGCCTCAAAGAGCGCGGCCTTCACCGACGTCGTGCCCACGTCGATGCCTAGAAGAAATGGACCACCCATGCCGCGCTATCTCCGTGAGGCGAGACACTATACAAGGTTGGTTGCACTTTGTGGCTCCGATGCTAGGCTCGGCTTGACAGGATTGACAAAGCTCAGCTTGGGGGGAGAACGATGGCGCGGAATATGAAATATCGTCGGAGATTCGCGACATTGGCAAGCGTCGCCGTCGTTGCCTTTGCCGCTTCCCAGGCCCTAGCGGCTGGCAAAATCGCGGTGATCACGCCCTATCTCGCGCAGCCCGGCACGCAATTTTATGTCGAAGCGTTCCAGGATCAGGCGAAGGCTAACAGTTGGGACGTGAACGTCATCGACACCAAGGGCGACGTCGCCGCGGCCATCAGCCGTATTGAGGACGTGTCCAACCAGAAGGTCGACGCGATCGTCATCAACGTCGATCCGTCGCAAGTCGCTGCTGGCCTGGAAACTGCCAAGAAGGCTGGCATCCCGGTGTTCGGCATGGATGCGGGCGCCAATCCGCTTCTCGTCACCAATGTGACCAGCAACGGCTACGCGATGGCCGCCGACACGGCCGCCTATGTCGCGAACCGCATCAACGGCAAGGGCAACGTCGTAATGTTCGTGTTCGACGCCTTTCCCCCTGTCCAAGCCCGAGGCGTGGTCGCTGACGCCATCTTCAAGAACAATCCGGACATCAAGGTGCTCGACCGCGTGACCCCCGACGTGAAGGACGGCGGCATCGCCGACTCGCGCGCGAAGATGGAAGCGATTTTGGCAGCCAATCCGATTAAGGGCAGCATCGCGGCCGTTTGGGCCGCCTGGGATCAGCCAGCGCTGGGAGCAATGCAAGCGATTGACGCGGCCGGACGCAACGACGAGGGCATCGTGATCACGGGCATCGACGCCAATCCGCAAGCGCGGGAAGCCATCGCCAAGGGCGGCAACTTCGAAGCGTCCATGGCGCAGGATTTCAAAGGTATCGGGCGTACGACGGCGGACGCGGTCAAGCGCTATCTGGCCGGCGAAAAGATCAAACAAAGCGTGATTTATGTGCCGACGAAGCTTGTCACGTCGGCAAATGTCAAGGACTGAGGGGCGGACCGCGCGGCGAACGGCGCGAAGTCCGGCCGACGAATGTCGGGGCTAACCGCCGGTCGCGCCAGCCTGTTGTCCATTTCGCGTCTAACGAAATCCTATGGCGGCGTCGCGGCGCTCAAGGATGCTTCGCTTGTGCTTGAAGCGGGCGAAGTACTGGCGCTGATGGGCGAGAATGGCGCGGGCAAAAGCACGCTGATCAAGATTCTCGCCGGGGCTGTCGCGCCCGACGGCGGAACGATTTCCCTCCTTGGCGATCCCGTGACAATCAAAAGCCCTCGGGACGCGTATCGACGCGGGCTGCGCTTCATTCATCAGGAATTGAATATCGTCTCGCAGTTGAGCGTCGCGGAAAATATCTTTCTGGGCCGTCCTTACCCGACGCGCCTTGGCGGCCTCGTCGACTGGCGAAAGCTTAACGCCCTTGCACGCGCCGCGCTCGATGAGCTTGGCGTCGAGGACGTGGCGGCGGCTGCGATCATGGCGCGTCTGCCTATCGGCGACCGCATGCTCGTCAAAATCGCCGCCACCTTTCTCGAGGATCTCGCGGCGCCTGCGCGTCTCTTCGTGATGGACGAGCCAACCGCCGCGCTCACCGGCGAGGAATCGGAGCGGCTCTTCCGCCTCATCGCGGAACTTCAACGCCGGGGATGCGGCGTCCTCTATGTCTCGCACCGCATTGACGAGGTCCTGCGGATTTCAAACCGCATCACGGTTCTGCGCGATGGAGAAACGCGCGCAACGCTTGCTACCTACGGCGCGAGCAAGGCCGCGCTGATTGAATTGATGACCGGCCGGGACGGCGCCGAAACCTATGCCTCGCCAAGCGGGACGATGGGCGCCGGCGTCGCGCTGTCGGTCGAAAATCTCGGCGACGGCGATTTGGACGATATCTCGTTCAACCTGCATGAAGGCGAGATCCTCGGCGTCGCCGGGCTGGCGAACGCTGGCCAGGATCGATTGTTGAAGGCTTTGATGGCTCGCGCGAAGCGCGGCAGGGTCTTTATCGGGGGAAAGGTCTCTCGCACTCGTAGTCCCGCCAAGTCGTGGAAACAAGGACTTGCCTACGTGCCTCGGGAGCGTCGCTCCGAGGGGCTGTTTCTGCTTCACGACGTGACGCGCAACGTCGTCTTGCCCCATCTCAGCTGGCTCAACCGCTTCGGCGCCTTCGTCGATAGGCGGGCCGAGCGCGCGACGGTGACCGACGTCGCCCGCCGAGTGCGCCTGAAGTCCGCGGGATTGCATCAGCGTCTGTGGCAGCTAAGCGGCGGCAATCAGCAAAAAATCATGTTTGCGCGCGCAATGGCCGGGGCGCCGAAAGTCCTGCTTCTCGACGAGCCGACGCGCGGCGTCGACATCGGCGCGAAATTCGACATTTACGCCTTGTTGCGAGAATTGGCTGCGTCCGGCGCCGCGATCCTCCTTTCGTCCTCCGATCACAGCGAGCTGCTGGCTTTGGCCAACCGCATCGCCATTCTGCGCCATGGACGGATTTCCACAATCGTTTCTTCCGAGGGGCTCACGCCGCAGCGCCTGCTTGCCCTGTGCTATGGCGACCCGGTGGAATGAAAGCCCCGCCGCTGAACATAATCCGGCAATACGGAACCTTGATCGGTATCGCTGCGGTTCTCGTGTATTTCTGCGTCAGTCTTCCTGATACTTTCCTAACTGGACGAAACCTGCTGAACATTTCCCAGCAGATGAGCATGCTGGCGGTCGTCGCCTTCACCATGACCGTGGTGATGGCGATGGGCGATTTTGATTTGAGCGTCGGCTCGATGGCGAGTCTTGCCGGCATTGTAGCCGCGCTCGTCTTCATATCAGGCGGACCACCTGTCGCGGCGATTGCGGCGGCCTTGGCCACCGGTCTTCTTGGCGGGCTGATCAACGGTCTACTGGTCAGCTATATCGGCATTCTGCCATTTGTGGCTACGCTTGGCTCGATGACCGTCTTTAGCGGACTGGCGTTCCGCCTTTCCGGCGGCAAGACCCTGTTCGGGAGCGCCATTCCCCCCGGCTTTTCCAACTTCGCGCGCGGCGGAATTGCGATCGGGCCCACGGGTCTTGAGTTTCCGAATTTGACCAGTGTCGCGCTCGCCGCGCTCATCGTTGTCTGGCTGCTGCTTGAGCACACGGTCTATGGTCGCAGACTTTACGCCATTGGCGGCAACAGCGAGGCCGCGCGGCTGGCCGGCGTTCGCGTGAAGCCATTGCGTCTGGCCGCCTTCGGCCTTACGGGGCTCGGTGCGGCCGCGGCCGGCTTGATGTATGCAAGCCGCGTCGCCTCCGCCAATCCAACCCAGGGCTCCGGCCTGATGTTGGACGCCATCGCCGCCGTTTTTCTCGGTATGACGATAAGCGAGGAGGGTGAGCCACACGTATTGGGTACCCTGGCGGGCGTCTTCATCCTCGGCGTTCTGGGCAATGGTCTGACGCAGATGAACGTCGACAGTTATGTCCGCGACATGCTCACAGGGTCAATCATAATTGTTGCCGTTGCGGCAAGCAGTCTGAGCAGGACGCGCTCTCGTTAGAGACGGCGAGGAAGTCCTTACGCTTGGGATGGCAACTCGCCGAGCTGATCAGGGGGCCCTAACCGCGCTGTGATGCTGACGGTACGCCGCTCGATTGTCTGACAGACCGATTGTCGGACAAAGGTACGGTGCCTCAGTGCCGCTCTTCAATCTGCGCCGCCACGGATCGCGTCATCTTCAGACGGTGACATCGCGTATCGCAATCGGTTCCTTCCAAGGCCCCGACGCGCGGACATCTGGCGCTTTGCATGGAAATTGGTGAAGTGAGGTTCCATAGCCGATCTTCCGCAATTCGAGAGACCGGCCTTATCCAACACGTTGATGCTCCGCTTGAGAAACGAGCGACTCGCACCGCAGGGCGTCCGCGAACTCGCGACGCATGAACGCAAGCGCATGCTCGGCGATATCGTTGCTGTCAGACCAGACATCGCGCCACGCGGCCACCATCGCGCCGAGCGCCTCGCCGGCGACTGACGAGGAAAATGCTTCAAAGGCGATCGTGCGGTCGTAACCGATCCGTCGCAGCGCCCGAAATGAAGGGGAAAACGCAATCGAGCCACTCCCTAAATATCCTCGATGGTTTTCGTTGACGTGGAAATATCCCAACCGTTCGGCGCAGAGTTCGATGACGCCGACACAGTCTGCCTCTTCAATATTCATATGAAACGTATCGAGGTGAACAAAGACGTTGGCTTCGCCTACCTCATCAATGAATCTAAGGGTCTGGGCGCCGGTATTGAGCAGATTGGTCTCGTAACGATTTACCGCTTCCAGCCCGATATGCTCGCCAGAGGGCCAACTAAGCTAAGAACACTCAGATAGGTCAGGAATTTCCGTTCTGGAATAAAATCCGTGCCCTACATGACACCTCCTTGCCCAAAAGCGCGTGGGTGCTAGGAGCGCCGCGCGAAGGAAATCGATATGGGGATGGCGGCGACGCGCGCCGCTCGGCTTTCACTACCCGAAGGCGATGGTTGACTATGCCAAACGTCGGGACGAACAGACGTTCGACAGCTTCCTGGCGGCGCCAGCGAAAACCGTCCCAAGTACGATGATGATGGCAGCCGTGCCCAGTGCGTCAGACCGCGCCGATATTATTGCCTACTTCAAGATCAGCGACGCTCACTGACCCCGGTCGGTGGCGGCGGTCATGACGACCTCGGCGAGTGAATCGAGCTGATAGTCCGGACCATTACGAAGCAAATTGTCTTCAAACATGGCATAATTATTGTGAGCGTTTCACGTTCGCCTTCGCGCCGGAAATATCTGGCCGACGCGACTGGCGCCGTCGAGAGATTTCAAATTGCACTGCGAAGCGAGTTGGTTCCATGACCCTTCCTTCCGCGAACATACGAGCAACAAGCGGGCAGCGTGTTTATGCGAGGGCGCGCCTGGTAACGTGAGGTTAGCTGTGTCGAGCGAGCCATTCTCGGCGGCATGGCGCCTCGGACGACCATATTCTGAGTGTGTCCGCGCCGATCCGTGGATCTTTGTCATCGAGCCGGTTCGGGCGACCGCTTGGGTTCAGCGCCGTCAGCGGCGATGACGCCGCCAAGAAACAGTTGAGCCACTCGTGGGTCATTGAGGATCGCCGGCGCGGCGTCGTGCATTCGGGTCTGGCCTAATTCGAGCACAAGGCCGTAGTCGGACATCTGCAAGGCCGAGCGTGCATTCTGTTCGATCATCAGAATGGATGCGCCCCTGCCTCGCCATTCCGAGAGCAGCGCGAATGTCTCCTGAACCATCAACGGCGACAGGCCGATCGACGGCTCATCGATCAGGATTAGCTCTGGGTCGAGCAGAAGGCCGCGCACGATCTCAAGCTGCTTCTGTTCACCCCCCGACAGCGTCGAGGCCTGCTGGTCCGCTTTGCGGCGCAGCGCCGGAAAACGGTCAAGCGCCGCCGCCAGGCGCGCGGGCATGTCCTTCAGTTCGGGTCCGGCGGCGACGGCGCCAAGCTCTATATTGTGGCGCACGGAGAGCTGGGGGAAGATATTGCGCCCCTGCGGAATGTAGCAGACCCCCGCCGCCAGCAGCTCGCGCTGGGACCAATTATTCGCCTCGCGCCCAGCGACAAGCACTCGGCCCGACCGCGGCCGCAGTAAGCCGAATATTGTCTTGAAAACCGTCGATTTGCCGGCGCCGTTGGGGCCGATGATCGTCGTGATCGCGCCGCGGGCGATTTTGAAGCTCGTTCCATTGAGAATGGTCATCGCGCCGTAACCGGCCACGACATTGTCCATCTCGACGATCGGATCAGTGTCCAAGATAGGCCTCGATGACGGTGGGATCCGCGCGCACCTCCGCGGGGAGCCCCTCCGCCAAAACCTTGCCTTCCGCAAGCACCAGTACGCGCGTGCACAGCGACATCACGAAATCCATATTGTGCTCGATCACCACGAAAGTAGCGCCGCGCTCCTCATGGAACGCTTTGAGCCTATCTTTCAGGCTGGCGAGCATGGTGAGATTGACTCCGCCGGCCGGTTCGTCCAGCAGCACGAGGCGCGGGCCGGCCATGAAAGCCATGGCGGCGTCGAGCAGCTTCTGCTGGCCATAGGACAGGCCGCCGGCCAGTTCGTCGGCGAGCGACCCCAGCTTGAAGAAGGCGATCATCTGATCGGCGGCCACGCTCAGGCCCGCATCCCGCGGGCCGAGAAGCCGCGACATCATCGTGCCCTTGTGCTCCTGCGCGGCCAGAATGAGATTTTCGCGTACCGACAGTTTGGGGAAAATCTGCAAGAGCTGGAAGGTGCGGCTGACGCCGAGCCGGTTGAGGTCGCAGGGGCGCATGCCAGTCGTCACGCGCCCATCGAGCCGCACCTCGCCTTCGCTGGGCTGTAACTGCCCCAGGATGCAATTGAACAAGGTCGACTTGCCGCAGCCGTTGGGGCCGATAATGCCGAGGATCTCGCCCTCGCGAACTTCGAAGGATACGCCGTCGACCGCCATGATGCCGCCAAAGCGCTTGCTTATCCCGGAGGCTTCCAACACCGCCGCCATGTCACGGTCCCTCGATCGTGGCGCCGATGGCGGCCCTAGCGGCGGAGGCCGCGCGAGTGCGGCGATTGACGAGGAGGCGGTCGGCGATGCCGATGAGGCCCGTGGGCGAGTAGATCAGCAGCCCCATCACCAGCATCGTATAGAAAATGAGATAATAATTCTCGAGCCCGCGCAGCCATTCCGGCAACAGCACGGCGACGAGCGCGCCGAGGAACGGGCCGAGGAAATAACCGGAGCCGCCAACGATCACCATCATCAGCAGATTGAGCGAAAGCGTCAGCGTGAAGGCGGGCGGCTCGACCAGGCCGACGAGCGGCGCATAGAGCACGCCGGCAAGGCCGCCGAGCGCCGAGCCGATAGCGAAGGCCATCAGAATGTAGCGCCGCGTGTCGACGCCGAGCGACAGCGCCCGCAGCGGATTTTCGCGCAGCGCGATGAAGGCGCGGCCCCAGGGGGAGCGCACGAGCCCCAGCATCGCCAGCGTGACGAGCGCGAGCATGAACAGGCAGAGATAATAATAGCGCAAGTGCGGCGTCGTCGACAGGCCGAGGAGGCTCGGGCGCGGCACGCCGTCGATGCCCTCCGTGCCGTTGGTCAGCCAGGATTCGTTGCGGAAGACGAGAAAGGCGAGCGTCGAGAAAGCCAGCGTGACGAAGGCGAGATAATGATGCTGCACCCGCAAAGCGGGATAGCCAAGCAGCCAGCCGATGATGAAGCACAGCACGAGCGCGAGCGCGCCCGCTGCAAAAAGCGGCCAGCCATGCGTCGTCAGGATCGCTGCGCAATAGGCGCCGATGCCGACGAACGCCCCCTGCGCGAGCGAGACTTGGCCGGCATAGCCCAACGTCAGGTTGAGGCCGATCGCGGCGATCGTCATGACGGCCCATTGGGTCAGGATGTAGAGGCCGTAGCGATGAAATTCGAGCGGCGCGAGAACGAGTAAGGCCAGCGCGATCGCCGCGCTGACGTAAGTCAGCCGCGCGTTCATACCGTGCGCTCCTCGGCTCGCCCGAGCAAGCCGTTGGGCTTGAACAGGATGATGACGACCAGCAGGCACAGCGGGACCGCGCCGCGATATTGGGTGGAAACATAGGCGGCGGACAGATTGTCGACGATTCCGAGCAGCAAGCCGCCGACGATCGCGCCGCGGATCTGATTGAAGCCGCCGACGATCGCGGCGATGAAGGCAGCAAGGCCCAAAGTGTCGCCGTTGGAGAATTTGGCGAGATAGATCGGCGAGATCAGAAGGGAAGTAAGCGCGACCAACGCGCCGTTGATGAGGAACGTATAGAGGATCATGCGCTCGACCGGCACGCCGAGAATGCGAGCGACCGTCGGGTTTTGCGCCGCCGCCTGCATTTGGCGGCCGGTGCGGGTGCGGTTCAGAAGAAATTGTAGCGACACGACGGTGATGATCGCGACGCCGAGGACCGCGATGTTCTGCCAGGACACCGAGACGCCCAACAGGTGGATATCCCTGTCGGGCGCGATCGAGGGAAACGGCGAGGCCTCCGCCGAGTAGAACGTCTTGACGGATTCTTTCAAGAAAGTGGAAAGCGCCATCGTCGCGATCGCCAGCGGCAGCACGCCATGCTGCAGCATCGGGTCGACGAGCAGGCGCTTGAAGGCGAAACCCAGAATCGCCATCGACAGCGCCATGCCGACCAGGATCGCCGCCCAGAACGGCAAGCCGGCATGCATCGCCGCCAGCATGAAAAAGGCCGGCAGCATGACGAATTCGCCCTGCGCGAAATTGATCGTCTGCGACGTCTGCCACAGCAGCGTGAAGCCGACGGCGGCCAAAGCGTAAAGGGCGCCTGTGGCGAGGCCCGCAATCAGCAGCGCGACGAAATTGGCCATGGCCCCCTCGCCTTCGCCAACGCCGTCAGTTCCTCAGCTTCGGGAGAACCTCCTTGATGACCTGCTTGCCGTTGACGACTTCGCCAAGGAAACTCTGGCGATCGAGATCGCCATTCTCGTCGATCGTCACTTCCATTAATATGCCCGGCTCCTTGTCGGGCGTGATGGTGAGGCCATGCAGGGCGGCCGCAAGATTCTTGGAATCGAGCTTGCCCATCTTTTCCGTCGCCGCCTTGATCATATAGACGGAAAGATAGCCCTTGATGCCGTTGTGATCGGGCACGTAATTATATCTAGCGACGAACTTGTCGCGAAACGCCTTGATCGCGGGGATCGGCGCGTCCGTCGTCAGGCCGACATGAGCGAGTGCGCCATTGGCCGCATCGCCCGCCAGCTCGATCACCTTCTGGCCGATCAACGTCGTCTCGCCGACCAGCGGCGCCTTGACGTCGGCCTTGCGCAATTCTTTGAGGATGCGCGCGCTCTCTTCCTCGTTGAGATAGATGAACACGACGTCCGGGTTGGAAGCTTTCACCTTCAGCGCGTCGGCGGCAAAATCGGCCTGGCCCGCCTCGGTCGAATCGTCGGCGACGACCTTGACGTCGCGCGCGGCAAATTCCTTCAGGATCGTGTCGTGGCCGCCCTTGCCAAAATCATTATTGACCCAGACGACCGCGGCGGTCTTGGCCTTCATGTCTTCGGCGATATATTTGGCGATCTTGGGCATGCTGGTCTGCTGCCCGAACGAAGTGCGGAACAGGAATTTATTGCCGGCCTTGGTGAGTTCGGCCGCCTCGCCACCCATGATTTCTACGATGCCGGCCTCCGCAGCGAGCGGCGCGCACACCTTCACCGAGCCGGAATAGCCCGGCCCCAGCAAGGCGTAGGGCTCGCCGTCGAGCGCCTTTTGCGCCTGCGCCTTGGCGACGCCGGCGTTGGATTGGGTATCGGCATGGGTGACAATGATTTTCGCGCCGAGTATGCCGCCCTTGGCGTTGATTTCGTCAACCGCCAGGTCGATGCCGTTCTTCCAATTCGTGCCGACCGTCGCGCCCGAGCCCGACAATTCCGCGACATCGGCAAGATTGATCGTCTCGCCCGACTGCGCAAAAGTGCTTGCCGAAAAAGCGCCCGCCATCAGCGCGACGCCTGCCGACGCCAAAAGATTTCTCATTCCATCCTCCCCGACATTGTAGTTTTCGATGTTCTATGGCGCGCGGCGGGACCTGTCCAACGGCGCTCTCCTAGGCCGCTTGCCGCAGCGCGATGACCCGATCGAAAGCGTTTGACATGACCGCCAAGGACGCTTCGCGGCCGGTGAAAATCTCGAAGGCGTCCATCGCCTGATCGATCGCGAGCTCGCGCCCGGTCATCACTTTGGCGCCTTGATCGCGCGCCGCGCTCAGCAGGGGCGTCCACAGCGGCTGATAGACGGCGTCGGCAACCCAGAGGCTCGGGCGCAGAAGCGCGAAGGGCGCGGGCGTGTCGGAATTGGGCGTCATGCCGACGGCGGTGGCGTTGACGAGGCCGTGCGCGCCTTCCAATGCTTCCGCAGCGCTGGCGCAAGACGTCGCGGTGCCGCGCCGCGAGAGCGCCGCCGCCAGTGCGCGCGCTTTGGCAGGCTCCCGGTCGACGATGCGAATTTTCCCCGCGCCCGCTTCGCTCAAGGCGACGCCGATCGCCTTACCGACGCCGCCCGCGCCGATCAGCGCGATCGTTTGTCCGGCGATGTCCCCGATCGCCCGCTTCACGCCCCTGGCGAAGCCGCTGCAATCGGTGTTGAAGCCGATAAGGCGCCCATCGCGCACCGCGATCGTGTTGACCGCTCCGACCGCGCTCGCCGAGGGCGCGAGTTCGTCAAGGAACGGCGCCACCTTCTCCTTGTATGGATAGGTCACATTGACGCCGGCAAATCCCAAAGCGCGGACGCCTTCCAACATGACGCGTAACTTGGCGTCGTCCGCGCCCGCGACTTCGATCAAGTGGTAGAAACAGCGGAGCCCCAACGCTTTGGCGGCGGCCTCATGCATCGCGGGCGAGGCCGAATGGGCGATCGGAGCGCCGAGCAGGCCGAGCAGGATGCTTTTGGGATACGCGCCGGGCATGAGAGGGCTGTTTCCTCGTAAGCGGCGAGCACCGCATAACCTCGACACGTAAAACAGTGATAGTAAGCTGTCAATATCCAATTTTACTGTAAATATCCATTATTTTTTCATACCCTTGCGGCTCGTTTTCCCGTGGACGACGCCTGCTTGCGCAAGCGTCGCCATCTCTGCGGCTTTGAGAATATGATTGGCGAGGACGCGCTCGGCGGTCTCGACATCGCGGGCGATCGCCGCCGCCAGTATCTGCTGGTGCTCCTTGGCCGATTGCGAGCGCGGAAAGGGCTTCGTTTGCAGTGACAGCATGCGGTAGCGCTGGCTGTGGTCGTACATCGCCCGATGGAAGAGCTTGAGCCAGCGCGAGCGGCAATTGGCGATCAGCGCCTCGTGGAATTCCAGATTGTAGCGCTCCCAGGCCTCGCCATAGACTTCAGGCTCGGCTTCGACAAGGGCCTCGACCTTGGACAGCTTGTGATAGGCGCCGACGAGTCTTGCCTCCCAATCGAGATCGGCGTTGGCGATCGACTGACGCAACGCGTGGCATTCGAGCAATTGGCGCATTTCCGTGATCTCGCGCAGATCCTCGATCGAGACGGGCAGAACCGTGAAGCCCTTTTGCCCTTCGGCGACGACCATGCCGTCGGCGGCCAGGCGCGACAGGGACTCGCGCAGGGTGTTGACGCTGACGCCGTAGGATTTGCTGAGCTTTTCAAGCTTGAGCTTGGAGGCGGGCTGCAGCGCGCCCAGGATGATGTCCTGGCGGATGCGCTCATGCAAGCTCTCGGTGAGAGTGGCCGCGCCGCCCGCCCTTGCGTAAGAATCCATCGTTGCCACCACCCCTCACCGCGCCGCGCCGCGCCGCGCCGCGCCGCCGCGGGCAATATTTCATATTGCGGATATTTCTTCTATATACTATTTATTCAAGAATCTAGGAGATTTTCGAAATGCTGAGATGGTCGATCGCTACCGTCTGCATGGGCGGCGCTTTGGAAGCTAAGCTCGCGGCGGCGGCCAAGGCGGGTTTCCGGGCTGTGGAAATCTTCGAAAACGACCTCACTTTTTTCAGCGGCAAGCCGCGCGACGCGCGGGAGTTGGCGGCCGATCTCGGCCTGGAAATCGTCGCGCTGCAGCCGATGCGCGATTTCGAGGCGATGCCCGGTCCGATCCGCGCGCGCAATTTCGAACGCGCCGCGCGCAAGTTCGACCTTATGCATGAATTGGGAACACGGCTGCTGTGCCTATGCTCGAATGTCTCGCCGGAAGCGATCGATGATCGCTCGCGCGCCGCCCAGGACCTGGCCGAGCTTGCCGACGTCGCCCAACGGCACGGTTTCCGCATCGGCTACGAGGCGCTCGCCTGGGGGCGCCATGTCAAGGACTGGACCGCCGCGTGGGACGTCGTGCGCGAGGCCGACCGCCCCAACCTCGGCATCGTGCTCGACAGTTTTCACGCCTGCGTGCGCAACAATCCGATCGAGCCGATCGGCGAGCTGCCGGCCGACCGCATCGCCCTGGTGCAGGTCGCCGATGCGCCGGCCATTCAAATGGACCCGCTTTCGCTGAGCCGACATTATCGCTGCTATCCCGGCCAGGGCGATTACCCGATCATCGATTTTCTCGATGCGGTCACGCGAGCGGGCTATCGCGGCCCGGTTTCGCTGGAGATTTTCAACGACCAATTCCGCGGCGCCGCCGCCAGCGCGATCGCGCTCGACGGCCTACGCGCTTTGCGCCTGACAGGCGAGCAACTCGGCGCCAAAAGGCAGGCGCGCGGCGATTCCCCGCTGGTGGATCTTGCGCCATTGCCGCCGACGCCGCGCGTCGAACGCGTCGAATTCATCGAATTTGCCGCCAGCGACGCGGATTCGGGCGCGCTCACGAAATTGCTCGAAGGGCTCGGATTCGGCCTTGCCGCGCGCCACCGCTCCAAACATGTCGATCTCTATCGCCAGGGCGACATCCATTTCGTCGTCAATCGCGGGCGCGAGAGCTTTGCGCATTCCTTCAACATGCTGCACGGCCCATCTGTCTGCGCGCTCGCGTTGCGCGTCGACAAGGTGGAGCGCGCGCTCGAGCGCGCCGAGGCGATGGAATGCCCAACTTACTTTGGCAAGATCGGCCCCGGCGAAGCCTTGATCCCGGCCGTCGGCGGCGTCGAAGCGAGCCTCATTTATTTCATCGACGAAGGCAATGCTTCGCATTGGGAGCGCGATTTTATCCCCGAGCCGCTCGCGGCGGGATCGGGAGCCCTGCAACGAATCGATCATCTCTCCAATGTCGTGCGGCGCGGCGAATTCCTCAGCTGGTCGCTCTTCTACAAATCGGTGCTCGGATTTCGCACCGAACCGCAGGTGGAGATCGCCGACCCGCACGGCGCGTTTTTCAGCCGTTCGCTGCGCAGCCCGGGCGACGAAGTGCGCATTGCGCTCAATGTCTCCGAGGGCGGCGCAACGGGCGTTAGCCGTTTTCTCGACGCCTTCGGCGGCGCCGGCTTTCAGCAGATCGCTCTTTCGACGCAAGACATATTCGCCGCCGTCGAGACGGCGCAGGCCAGGGGCGTCGCCTTTCTCGCCATCCCCGGCAATTATTATGACGATCTGGCCGCCCGTTTCGAAATCGCTCCCGATCTGCTGGCAAGAATGCGTGCGCTCGGCGTGCTCTATGACCGGGTGAAGGACGGCGAATTCTTTCACATCTATTCGCAGACCTTTAAGGACCGCTTCTTTTTCGAGATTGTGCAGCGCAACCATTACGATCTGTTCGGCGCCGCCAATACGCCGGCGCGCCTGGCCGCTCAGGCGCGCGCGCAGGACGCCGAGACCGATCTGAGACTCGATCTGGAGCTTTGATTGCCAGACCTGTCGATCGGATCGCGCCGGATAAACTACGCCCCTATGCGCCCCAGCTCCACCACAAACCGGCTTCCGCCCCCGGGCGCCGTCTCGCAGAACACATTGCCACCATGCCGCAAAGCGATCTGGCGCACGAGTGAAAGGCCGAGGCCCCATCCACCTGAGGATTCGCCGCGGCCGGCGGGCCGGTAGAACGGTTCGAACACGCGCTCGCGCTCGCACGCCGCGATCCCCGGCCCGTGGTCGGAGACGACTATTCGTGCTTTATCCGCGCTGCGAGTCACCGCGATATGGATCGGAGGGCGTCCATGTTTGGCGGCGTTTTCGAGGAGATTGCGAATGAGACGACGCAGCAGCGCCGCGTCGCCATCGATCTCGACCGGCTTGCCGCCCTCCGTCGCGCCCTCGACGCTCGCATCGGAGCGCGCCGCCTCTTCCGCCGCGAGGCCCAGCAGATCGACCGTCGCTCCGCGCGCGAGGGTCGGGCCCGCATAGTCGAGGCGGCTCGCGAGCAAGATCTCCTCAACCAGCTCATCGATCTCGGCGAGATTGCGGACGATCTCCGCCCGCAGCTCCGCACCTGGCTGAGCGAGCCATAATTCGATCGCGATGCGCATGCGCGCGAGCGGCGATCGCAGTTCGTGGCTGGCGTTGGCGAGCAAAGCCTTTTGGGAGGTCAGCAATTCCTCCACGCGAGCGGCGGCGGCGTTGAAGGCGCCCGCGACGACCGCAACCTCGTCGTGACCGGTATCGTCGACGCGCAACGACAGCGCGCCGTCGCCCCATCGCTCGACGCCGGAGCGCAGGGCTTCGAGCCGCCGCGTCAGTCGGGCGGTGAGCGGAAACGCGGCGAGCGCGACGCCGCCGGCCACGATCAGCATCATCGACAGGAAGCGCAGGCCCGGGCGCGGTCCCGGCGGCCGCAATCGCGCCAGCACGGCGCGGCCATCGGACAGATCGATGCGGATGATGCGCGGGCCCATACCGACTTGTTCGCTTTCGCTCGCCGCAAGCATGATGGGCGCTCCGAGCGATGCCGTAAGCGTCCCCTGCGCGTCGTAAACCGATATGTCGGCGCCGATTTCGTTGCTGAGCCGCTTGATCGCGGCGGCGACCGCGCCGGGCGGGTTGTCGCGCTCCGGAACGATCTGGTCGCTGAGGTGGATGCGAGACGAACCCCAACGCTCATGCGGAGCCTCGCCGACCAGCCACCAAAACACGCCCATCAGAACCGCGACGGCGATCAGGCTCGCCAGCAGCGTCAGATAGACCTTCCAAAACAGGCGGCGGCGGAACACGATCATTTCTCGTTATCCTGCTTCCTGGCGAAGACATAGCCGGCGCCGCGCACGGTGATGATCCGGCGAGGATGCTTTGGATCGTCTTCGATCGCCGAGCGGATGCGCGAGATATGAACGTCGATCGAACGGTCGAAGGCGTCGAATTCCTCGCCCTTGACGAGGTCCATCAACCGCTCGCGGTTGAGCACGCGCCCCGCGTTGTCGGCGAGAGCGGCGAGCAGATCGAACTGGAAGCTGGTGAGCGTTCTCTCTACGCCGTCGACGCGCACCATGCGCGAGGAGCGGTCGATTTGGAGGCGTCCAAAGCGCAGGCCTGTGTCCTCGGCAGGGGCGGGCGCGCGGCCGCGACGTAAGATAGCGCGGATGCGGGCCTGGAGCTCGCGCGGACTGAAAGGTTTGGGCAGATAATCGTCGGCGCCGATCTCCAGCCCGACAATCCGGTCCAATTCCTCGCCGCGCGCGGTCAGCATCAGGATCGGCGTCTGCGCGCGCGTGCGGATCGTGCGGCAGACCTCAAAGCCGTCCATATCGGGCAGCATTACGTCGAGGATGATCGCGTCGAACGATTCGCGCTCGAGCGCGGCGAGACCTTCACGGCCGGTGAAGCGGCAATCGACGACAAAACCGGCCGCGGTCAGGTAGTCCGACACCATGGCGGCCAGCCTTGCATCGTCGTCGATAATGAGAAGCCGCTCCGCCATGACGCCCCTTAATCCGAGCCCTTCTTAGTCCTTGTCCGGAGCGCTGTCAGGCGCGCCGTTCGGGCTTTCGTCCATCGATCGGCCGTAGCGAGCGCCTCCCCACGGGCCCATCATCGGGCCGCGCTGCGCCATTTCCTCGATCTCGGAGGTAAGCTGCACGCGTTGCGCGGGCGTGAGTTGGTCGGCGATGTCGAGCAGGCCGCCGACGACCAGCTTGGACTTCGCATCGAAGGTTGCGACCACATCGGCGCGCAGCTTCTCAACAGCGGCGCGGTCGACAGTCGGCGCGGCCAGCAGGTCGAGGGCTTGCTTACGCAACGCCTCGTGGTCGCCAGGGTTGGGTGCGATTTCCGCGAATTTCGTTGCGATGATATCATGCACTTTGGCTTCCTGCGCCGCGTTGGCGCCGACGGAATCGAGAGCGCGCGAAACAGCGCCTTGGACAAAGGCCAAATGGGCGCCGTGCTTCCAGCCCAAATGATCGATCCCCGCCGCCGCGACAGCAAAGCCGCCGGCGCCGAGCGCGAGTCCGGCCGCCAGGACGCCGGCCATTGCAAAGGCGCGTGGCCACGTAAAGCCGCCATTCCGGCCATTCTCCTGCCCGGGCTCGCGCAAGGGCGGCTCGGGCGGCAACGGAACATTGTCGATATCGGTCATGATGGTCTCCTTCATCGACGGCGTAAATGCGCCGTGTCGAGAAGGAAATTAGCGAACGAAGGTTTCGTGCGTTCCGACCGAATGTAAAGAATGATGAACGCAGTTTGACGCTTTCAAGGCGAGGGAGTTTCAGCGGCCCGTGCTATGCCAGAGGCGGCCAGAGGCGCCTTAATTCCTTTTCCAGTTGGCCCGTCGGGGGACTTCCGACTTAGCCACTTGATCGGCAGGCCTGGACGACTTCGGGCGCCGGAAAGGCGAGGCGACAGCATCGCGTGCGTCGCTCCGGCTCCACGATCTTCAGCTTATCGTCGCCGATCCCAAGAGCTCGTCGCGCCCCATCTTGAGTGTGGAGCAACATGACGTCTTTTATGTTACTCCAACGTCATGGGTTGGAACGGATTCGGGCCGAACGGGCGCCCCGACAGAAAGAGAAAATAGCTTTGGCTGCAAGTCGTCGAGCAAATGCCGTGATCAAGCCGCCAGGGAGGCGCCAGAGGCAAGCAAAGACGAAGCGCCCGACGCTCGTTCCAGTGGCCGTCGGTTTGGTGGTCGTATTAGCCGGCATCGGTGTTCTTGAATATCGCCAGCAGGGACATCCGCCAGAAAATCATGCGAGGTCCGAGGCGCCACGGCAATCGCCGATATCTCCTTCACCGGTCGTTGGCGACATCCGCAAAGACCCGCGCACGATCGGCAACCCTAGGCGCCGCGATGATGAAGCGACAACGCTGGCCAAAGCGCCCGCGCAGACATCGATCGTTGTGCAAAGAGATCCAACGCTCGACGCCTGGTTCATCAATTCGTATTTGCGTTGCTGGAACCCGCCGTCAACCCTTCCCCAGGGCGAGAAATATGCCGCCCAGATTCGCGTGGTCCACAATGCCGATGGCTCCCTTTCGACCGCGCCCCTGCTGGTAAATCCGCCAATCGATCCGGAGTGGCGCGCCTATGCCGATAGCGCCGTTCGCGCGGTGACCCAATGCAACCCGCTTCAAGTCCCTCCTGGATATCTTCCTCATTTTGAACAATGGCGGAAGATGACTCTGCACTTTAGTCCAGAGAGCGCGCTTTGAATAAGCGGCGACGATCATTCGTGCGGTGACGCGAACGGAATGAATTATGCAAGGGTCGCAGGCGCTGGTTCAATAACGCAAGGGGGCCGTCGAGGATGGCGAGGCTGGACCTCGCGCGCCGAAACGCCGATTCGTCTCGCCGCCGAAGCCGCAACGGGAACGTTCGCGCGCCTTGCGCGTTCGACGCCCACTCAGGGCGGGCATGGCCATGGGCGCACGCGCCCGATCAGACTTGCTCCCCTGGGATCGCCCTTGTAAGACCTGCCAAGCCGCTCGGATGTCAGCGTGTAGCGAGCCTCGAGATTGTTCGAATTTATTTCAAAGTTAGAATGTGCCTATGCCTAAGCGGATGCTGGTTGCCTATTCGATGGCAAGCACGCACGTGCAGACGACGCGCGATTATCTCCTCTCGTTTCAAAAATATTCCGACTATCAAGTCGAATACTTGCATGTCACGCATGAGCCGAAAATCGAATTCTCTTTCGACGCTTATGATGTCGTATTCCATAATTATTGCGCGCGGCTGTGCTTCGAGGGCTATGTCAGCCAGAGCTATCGGGATCGATTGCGCGCTTTTCGCGGGGACAAGATCCTCGCCGTGCAGGACGAATATGACCGCACTGACATGATAAGGGCGGCGATCAGCGATCTTGGCTTCGACATCGTGCTCACCTGCGTGCCGCAGGATTCGCTGGACTATGTCTATCCGCGCGCGGACTTCCCCGGGGTCGACTTCGTCACGGTCTTCACCGGCTACGTGCCGGACGAATTCGCAGCCGCGCAGCCCAAACTGAAACCGCTTGCCGAGCGCCCGATCTTTATCGGCTATCGCGGCCGCGACATTGGCGCGCGTTATGGCCGCCTTGCCTTCGAGAAATTCGAAATCGGGCGGCGCATGCGGGAAATTTGCGACGAGCGCGGCATCGCCACGGACATCGCAACGGATGAGGCCAGTCGCATTTATGGGCCCGCCTGGCTCGATTTCGTCGGCGATTGCCGCGCCATGCTCGGCTCCGAATCGGGATCGAACGTCTTCGATTTCGACGGCAAGATCGAAAAAACCTACAAAACCAAGACACTGGCCAATTTCGGCCGGCCGCCGAGCTATGCAGAGTTCGAGAATGTGATCGCGCGGCGCGAGAGCGAAATCGACGTCGGACAGATCTCGCCGCGCGTGTTCGAATGCGCCGTGATGCGCACGCCAATGGTGCTGTTCAAGGGCCGCTATTCCGACGCCGTGCGCGCGGACGAACATTATATTTCGCTTGAGAAGGATTTTTCCAATGTCGAGGCGGTGATCGCGCGCCTTGAAGACATTGACGGGCTCGAAGCGATGACTGGCCGCGCTTATGATCGCCTCGTCGGCTCCGGGCTATTCGGTTACCGCGCCTTCGTGCGCGCGATCAGCGAGCGAATCGAGGCCCGCGCCGCAAGATCGTCAGCCGCCGACCAAGGCCCGGCGCCCGGGGCGGCTAAGGCCCCGCGACAAGCCGGCGCGCCGGCCTCGGGCGCCAGCCCGCTGGTCGAGCTCCCTACCCGCGCGCCAAAATCCATGGCTGACTTTCGCTTGCAACAGCGTCTCCTGCATGGGCCGACATTTGCCCGAAGCGCCCAAAAGGTCGATGCGATCTTGATGAGATCGCTGAACGACAGCCGCAAAGCGCTGCGCGGGCTGGCGCGGCTGCGCGAGTGGACGGCCTACGCGCTATTTTTGCGCCCGACTCGGCCAGACCTTGAGCGCCAGGACGAGCCGGCGCCGAATTCGGTCGAACAATTCGTATGCGCCTGCGAGCGGACAAGCCAGGAAAGGTCCGACTATTTCAAACGTCGGCAGGCGCTCGACGCGGCGTTGACCAGCGCAGGCCGGGAGGCGACGCAGTCGATGCAGGTCGAAATCCTCAGTCTCGACGAAAACTGGGTGGTGCGCCTCAATAGCCTGCACAGGGGCGCCATGGGGCTCTATTATGTCGCCTTCGCGGAATTGGAAGCGCAAGTTCGCGCGCTGGCGCCAAGCGGCGCGCCGCGCGCGTCGGCGCGCCGTCTCGTCGCCCGACCCGTCGCTCTATTCGCGGCGACGGCGGTCGCGGCAATTCGCTTTAACGCGGCCAAGATCAATTTCATCAAGCAAATCGTCGACCGTTCGCCGGCCGCCCGTGCGCTCGCATTCCGGCTATTGGCGCTTCTGCGCCGCTGAATCGGCGGCCTGGCCCAAGCGATCGGGGCGCCGGGACCGCTGACTTCCCCTTCATATGAAGCCACAGGGGACATTGGCTATTCCGTTCTTGCCTCGGTTGTGGTTCTGCTACACGACTGGCGCCCGCCTTGTCATCGCCGCGCGCGCCGCGCAGCGGCGTCTGTCCGGAATGAAGCATGCGCGAAAGCCGCCTGAAGACCTTAATCCTCGCGCTTGTCTATCCGCACCGGGCCTCCTATTACGACGACTGGCGCGACGCGTTTGCGACCAGCCCGCGATTTGACTGCACGACCGCCAATATCCTCGATCTCAAGCCGCGCGATCTGGAGCGTGAGGCCGAACTTTATGACGCCATCATCATGCTCCATTCGTGCAACAGCGACACGCTCGACTATCTCGCGCCGCTGGCGCCCGTGCTGGGCGCAAGGAAGAGGGCGAAGCTCGCCACCTTCGTCGGCAACGAATTCAATTCGCCCTATGTGTCGATGGCCGAGCGCATCCGGCTGTTTGGCCAAGCCCGGTGCGATTTGGTGGCGACGCAATTGCTTGCGGAGGCCGGCGACTATCTCTACGCGGCGTCTGCGGCCAAAGTCATCTCCATGCCGCACGCGCTGAACCCTACGGCGTTCCGACCCGGCCCGGAATCGCCGCGCCGGCCGATTGACCTGGGGGTCAAGGGCTATCGCTATCCCCCCTATCTTGGCGATGACGACCGCAACCGGATGCTGCGATTGTTTTCTGGGAATGCGCGGCGATGGGAGATCAACGTCGACATCAGCGAGGATCGACGATTGAACCGCCCGGAATGGGCGAAATTCCTGCAAAGCTGCAAGGGCGCAATCTCGTCGGAGACTGGCAGCTGGTATATCGCGCCGGACGACGAACTGATTGACCGGATTCACGCCTATTTGAGAAAAAAGCGCAGGGGGATCGTCCTCGGCAATGACAGCGCGTTGCGGAGGGCCGCGCGGCGCCTGCCGATGTCGATCAAGTCCTTCCTTTGGCCGATCCTGGCGCGCGGACCCATCCGATTCGAGGTGCTTGACGATTTCAACACGCCGTTCGAGGAGCTGGAGGCGGCCTTTTTTCGCGATGCGCCGCGCGCGCCTGTCTATGGCAAGGCCATCTCGTCAAGGCATTTCGACGCCATCGGCACGAAGACCTGTCAGGTCATGCTGCGAGGGCGCTACAACGATATTCTGACCGCCGGCGAACATTATATCGCCGTCGATCCCGGCTTCGCCAATATCGACGACGCGGTCAGGCGTTTCAAGGACGCAAAGCTGCGCGACGGCGTCGCCGAGGCGGCCTATCAGCGCGCGATGGCCGGCCACACTTACGCCCACCGCGCGCAGGCGATGTTCGATCGTTTGAGCGCCTGTTGATCGCCCGTCCCGGCGCGCCTCAATCCCGCGCCAAGCGCGCCCTAGCCCTTCAGCATTGGGCCATGGCTGCCGCGACGCCGACGATAATGCGATCTTGCGCGCGCTCGTCGAGATAGGGGTGCATCGGCAGGCTCAAGACCTCCGACGCGATTTTCTCGGCGATCGGCAGTCCATTGCCGGCGACCGGAAAATGCCGATACGCCGCCTGCAGATGCAGCGGCTTTGGATAATAGATCGCGGTCGGGACGCCGGCGGCCTTCAGATGAGCGGCGATCGCGTCGCGCCGCGAGGCGGGAACGCGCAACGTATATTGCGCCCAGACGGTGGAAAGGCCCGGGGGAATGCGCGGCGCGATCGCGTGCGTGCTCAAGCCCTCGCTATAGCGCCAGGCGACGCGTTCGCGCATTTCAATCTCGTCGGCGAATAAGGCGAGTTTCTCGATCAGTATCGCCGCCTGGATCGTGTCGAGGCGACCGTTCAGGCCGATCCGCACATAGTCGTATTTATGCGCGCCCTGTCCGTGACTGCGCAGGCTGCGCAAAATCGAAGCGAGTTCATCGTCATCGGTGAAGATCGCCCCGCCATCGCCATAGCCGCCCAGCGGCTTGGCTGGGAAAAAGCTGGTCGTCGTCGCGAGCCCGAGGGTTCCGACCTTTCGGCCTTGATAGGTCGCGCCAAAGCTCTGCGCCGCGTCGCTCAACACGAACAGGCCGTGCATTGTCGCTATCGCTTCGATCGCCGCATAGTCAGCCGGCAGCCCGAATAGATCGACGGGAATGATCGCCCGCGGATTGAGGCCGAGCCGCGTGGCGAGCGCGATGGCCTGACTAAGGCTGGCCGGATCCATGTTGAACGTGTCGGCAAAAGAATCGACGAAGACAGGCGTCGCGCCCAGCGACACGGCCGCCTCGGCCGTCGCCGCGAAAGTGAAGGACGGCACGAAGACCGCATCGCGCGGCCCGACGCCCTTGGCCATCAGCGCCATGGCGATGGCATCGGTGCCGTTGGCGCAAGAAATCACATGTTTTGCGCCGGAGAAGGCCGACAGCTCGCCTTCGAGAATCTTGACCTCCGGCCCCATAATATAGACGCCGTGGTCGAGCACGCGGGCGATCGCGGCGTCAATTTTGGCGCGGATGCGGCGCTGCTGGGCCGCCAGGTCGACGAAGGCGATCGGTTCGTCGTCGTGAATTTTCATGGCGCAGGCTCGAGCGCATCGGCGCCAACCAATCGATAGCGAACGCCCTCTTTCGGGCAGACGAGATCGGGGCCGAGCTTCTCGCCGGCCCGGCTCATCCATCCCCTGCGCCGCGCCGGCGCGCCGATCATCAGCCCATAAGCCGGCGCGTCAGCGGTGACGACCGCGCCGGCGGCGATGAAGGCATAGGCGCCGATGTCGTGGCCGCAGAGGATTGTCGCATTGGCGCCAATCGAAGCGCCCCTGCCGACCCTCGTTCTACGAAATTCCTGCTTCCGACTGACAAAGGCGCGCGGATTGACGACATTGGTGAAAACGCAGGACGGGCCGCAGAACACATCGTCTTCCAGGGTGACGCCCTCGAAGAGACTGACATTGTTCTGGATGCGCACCCCATCGCCGACGACGACCCTCGGCCCGATCATCACATTCTGTCCGATCGTGCAATTGGCGCCGATGACGACCTCGCCGAGTATATGCGAAAAATGCCAGATTTTCGTGCCCGCGCCAATCCTGACGGGATCGTCGACATAAGCGCTTTCATGGATGGCGACGCCGGGAAAGCGCGGGTCGGCAAGCATCTGCGAAAGAGTCATGGCCTAAAGCTTCGCATATTTCTCGACATAGGGATGACGCTCTCCCGCCGCCGTCAACGGCACCTTGCGGAACTCGGAGACGACTTCGATGCAGGGGCGCACGTCGCTGAGCCCGTAGCCCTCGCCCGCCAGAATCGATTCATAGCTGCGCGTATGCAGATCGCCGAACCCTTCGGAGAATTCCACTTCCTCGCCATCCACGACGATCGAGCGATAGGTGGTCTTTTTTCCCTGCACGGAGGCGGGAAGATCCTGCGCGTCGACGGACAGGAACCAGCGCACGTCGGCCTTTTCGAACGATAGCGCGCCCGCCGAGCGCGAGGGCTCGCGGATGTGAGCGTCTTGCCGCCGCAGGGGGCCAAACACATAGCCAAGCATATCAAAAAAATGCACGCCGATATTGGTGGCCACGCCCCCCGATTTGGCCTCATCGCCCTTCCAGGAGGCATGATACCAATTGCCGCGCGAGGTAATATAGGTCAGATCGCATGCGTGGCGCTCGTTTGAGGCGGCGATCTTCGCCTTCAGCGCGACAATGGCCGGATGCAGGCGCAATTGCAGGATGGTCGAGACATGGCGGCCCGTTTCGCGCTCGATTTCGGCCAGGCCGTCGATATTCCAGGGGTTGAGCACCAGCGGCTTTTCGCAGATTGCGTTGGAGCCGGAACGCAGAGCGAACCGGATATGGGCGTCGTGCAGGTAGTTGGGCGAGCAGATTGACACGTGATCGATACGCTCGTTCTTGCGGCGCAATTTGTCGACATGCCGGTCGAAGCGCTCGAATTCGGTAAAAAACGCCGCCTGCGGAAAATGACTGTCGATGATTCCAACCGAATCATTGGGATCGAACGCGACCTTAAGATCGCCGCCAACGGCTTTGATCGCCTGCATGTGGCGGGGCGCCACATAGCCGGCCGCTCCGATCAGCGCGAAAGAAGGCCTCACATGATCTCCCCTTGTGTATCCCAGCGGTTTTACCAGCCTCACGCTTTGACGACGCGGTCCCCGGTCGCTCCGGCGCGGGCGCAGGCGTTGCGCGTATCGACCACCAGCCTGGCGTGACTGGCCATGCTCTTGTAATCGACGCCGTCATGATCGGTGGCGATCAGCACGGCGTCGTAGCCGCCGATCACCAGCGGCGTCAGAATCTGCGAGCGTCGGCCGGCCAAAGCCGCATGTTCGCGCGTCTTCGGAATCACCGGAATATGGGGATCGGAATAATCGACGTGGGCGCCGCGCTTCTCCAACATTTCGATCAGCACAAGCGCCGGACTTTCGCGCATGTCGTCTACGTTTTTCTTATAGGCGATGCCGAGCAGCAGAATCTTGGCGCCGTTCAGCCCGCGTCCCGCCAGGCGATCCAGCGCTTCGGCCAGCCGCGCGACGACATAGACCGGCATCGACGTATTGATTTCGCCGGCCAATTCGATGAAGCGTGTCGCGATGCCGTATTCGCGCGCTTTCCAGGTGAGATAGAAGGGGTCGATCGGAATGCAATGGCCGCCGAGGCCCGGTCCCGGATAGAACGGCATGAAGCCGAACGGCTTGGTCTTGGCCGCGTCGATCACTTCCCAAATGTCGATGCCCATCGCATCGTAAATGACCTTGAGCTCGTTGACGAGCGCGATATTGACGGAGCGGAAAATATTCTCGGTCAGCTTGACCGCCTCGGCCGTCGCGGTCGAGGATACCGGCACCGTTCGCACGACCAGCGCGCCGTATAGCGCATTGGCGAGTTCAAGCGCGGCCGCCCCTTCGCCGCCGACGATTTTCGGGATCATCGCCGTACCATAGGTCTCGTTGCCGGGATCCTCGCGTTCGGGCGAGAACGCGAGATAAAAATCTTTGCCGCTCGCCAGGCCGGTCTTCTCGAGGATCGGCTTGACGACCTCCCGCGTCGTGCCGGGCCAAGTCGTTGATTCCAGGACGATAAGATGGCCGGCGCGAAGCTGCGGCGCGATCGCCGCGACGGTTTTCTCGACATAGGACAAATCCGGCTCGCGCTGCCGGGTGAGGGGCGTCGGCACCGCGATCAGAATCGCATCGGGCTCGCCCAGGCGGTCGAAATCGGTCGTCGCCGAGAATTTTCCAGCCGCCACCGCGGCTTGCAGCGAGGCGTCGGCTATATGCTTGATCTGGCTCTTGCCCTGGTTGAGTTTTTCGACGCGCGCCGCGTCAATATCGAAGCCGATCACGGTAAAGCGGGCCTTGACGGCGGCAAGCGCCAGGGGGACGCCAACGTAACCAAGGCCGACGATGCCCACGACATAGGACCGGTCAGCGATCCGTTCGAGCATGGAAGCGACGGATTCTGGGGCGTTGATTTCTGTTTTCGACAATTTAAACGGTCTGCGCGCTGCAAGACGGCCAACACATGGGATAAGCGCAGGCTGTCTTCTGAGGAAAGTTCATTGGGACGCCGGGACCGTTTTGTCAATTGCGCGCACTGGAGCCCGCGCGCCGTTACAAAGGGCGGCCGCCCGCGGGGCTGACAATCGCATTTGCCTGTGCTAGGCCGCGCCTTTCGCGGCGCCGGCAAGGGCGGGGGCCGACGGCGCGATCAAGGAGTTGGAGAGCGCATGTGTGGAATTGCGGGCGCGGTGGCTCTCGAGCGCCGTCCCATTCCGCGGCTTGGGGCCGCCCTCAATGCGATGAGCGATCTGATCGCTCACCGCGGCCCGGATGGAAAAGGCTTTTGGCAATCTCCTGAACGTCGGTGCGGAATGGCGCATCGTCGCCTTTCCATTATCGACCTCACCGAGACCGGCGCGCAGCCGATGATCGGCGCCAATGGCGCGGTCGTCGTCCTCAATGGCGAAATTTACAATTATCGCGAATTGATGCGCGATCTCGGCTCCGAATGGAGGTTCCGCTCCAAATCGGACACCGAGACGATTCTGGCGGCCTATGCGAAATGGGGCGTGTCTTGCCTTGGGCATTTGCGCGGCATGTTCGCTTTTGCGCTTTATGACGGCGAGCGATTCTTTGCGGCGCGCGACCGCTTCGGGATCAAGCCGTTCTATTACGCCATTGTCGATGGCGTCCTGTGGTTCGCTTCCGAGATCAAGGCGCTGTTGCCGCTACTGCCCGAGGTGAGCACGGATCCCACCGCGCTCGCAGAATATATGACCTTTCAATATACGATCGGCGAACAGACGCTTTTCCGCCATGTGCGCCAGCTACAGCCGGGCCATGCGCTGACGGTCGAGAACGGCCGCGTGAAAGTATCTCGCTACTGGGACGTGCGCTACCAGATCGATTTCGACCACAGCCCGAAATGGTTCGCCGAGGAGATGCAGCGCCGCCTTGCCGATTCAATCGCCATGCATTTGCGCGCCGACGTGCCGGTGGGGGCCTATATTTCCGGCGGCATCGATTCCAGCCTCGTTGGCATACTGGCGGCGCGCGAACCCGATTCCGGACGCATCGGCTTCCACGGCAAGTTCACCGATCATCCCGGCTATGACGAGAGCGCTTTTGCGGAGGCGGCCGCCAGCAAGGCCGGCATCGACCTGCATCAGGTGACGATCACGCCCCAGGATTTCCGAGACAATATCGGCAAGGTGATCTGGCATCTCGACCATCCGGTCGCCGGCCCCGGCTCGTTCCCGCAATATATGGTTTCGCAACTCGCCTCGCGACATGTGAAAGTCGTGCTGGGCGGTCAGGGGGGCGACGAAATATTCGGCGGCTATTCCCGATATCTCATCGCTTATTTCGAACAGGCGATCAAAGCGGCGATCGACGGCGTCTACAAGAACGGCAATTTCGTCGTGACCCCGGAATCGATCATCCCGCACCTCGCCTCGCTGCAGGAATATAAACCGCTCATCAAACAGTTCTTCGAGAAGGGGCTGTTTGGTCCGCTCGACGCGCGCTATTTCCGCCTGATCGATCGTTCCGCCGATATGGAGAACGAGGTCGAATGGAAGGCGCTCGACATGTCGGGGGTCTACGACCGCTTCCAGGCGATCTTCAATTCCGAGCGCAATGTCCGCAAGGAAGCCTATTTCGATTCGATGACGCATTTCGACTTCAAATGCCTGCTGCCCGCGCTGTTGCAGGTGGAGGATCGCATGTCGATGGCGCACGGCCTCGAGGCCCGCGTGCCGCTGCTCGATCATGAAGTCGTCGAATTCGCGGCGACCATCCCCGCCGACATCAAGTTCCGCGGCGGCCAGATGAAACATTTCATCCGCTCGACCTTCGCCGCCGACCTGCCGGATGAATTGAACAAGCGCCGCGACAAGATGGGTTTTCCGGTTCCGCTGAAGGAATGGTTCGCCGGCCCGCTGCGCGACATGATCGGCGATATTTTCCTGACGCAGAAGAACCGCAAGCGGGCATTCTTCAACTCCGACGCGATCCTCGCCAATTTCGACAAGGCCGAGCGTTTCTCGCGCAAGGGCTGGGGTCTGCTCAGTCTCGAACTCTGGCATCAGACGTTCCATGACCGCGCCGCCGAATTTCGCGCGCGGCTCGACGCGTCCCTACCCGACACGGCGGCGCAATAGGCTTCGAGCGACGCATATTTTCCTCAAACGGCATCAAAGACATCCCATGAAAGTCTTCATTACCGGCGGCAGTGGTCAGGTCGGCTCGACCGTCGCCGACATTTTGCTCGCGCGCGGCGACACCGTGCTTTCCATCGACAATCTCGCGACCGGACGGCGCGACAATCTGACGCCGCAGCCGCGTCTGACCCAGCTCGAAGGCTCGATCGTCGATGCGGCGGTGATCGACGAATTATTTTCGGAGTTCAAACCCGACGTCGTCGTCCATACGGCGGCCTCTTACAAGGATCCCGAGGATTGGGTCGCGGACGCGCTGACCAATGCGGTCGGCGGCGCCAATATCGCCAAAGCCTGCAAGACCCATAAGGTCGGGCGCCTCATCTACTTCCAGACGGCGCTCTGCTACGGCACCAAGCCAATCCAGCAGCCGATCCGCCTCGATCATCCCATCAATCCGGTCAATTCGAGCTATGCGATCTCGAAGACGGCGGGCGAATATTACGTGCAGTTCTCCGGCGTCGACTGGGTGACCTTCCGCCTCGCCAATGTGATCGGCCCCCGCAATGTCTCGGGACCCCTGCCGATCTTCTATGGCCGCCTCGCCAAGGGGCAAAAATGTTTCATCACGCCGGCGCGTCGCGATTTCTGCTATGCGGGCGATCTTGCCAACGTCGTCGTGCAGGCCGCCGACGGCAAAGGCCAGGGCTCTTATCATTTTTCGTCCGGCAAGGACGTCGCGATCAAGGAGCTTTATGATTCCGTCGTGCGCGCGATGAAGATCCACGACTATCCCGAACCTGAGGTCAAACCGCTTGGGCCCGACGACGCCGCTTCGATCCTGCTCGACCCCTCGCGCACCTTCGCCGATTTCGGCGAGGTCGCCTTCACGCCGCTCGACGAGATCGCTCGCCTCTCCGTCGAACGCTGGAACCGCGAAGGCGTGGTCGGCGGCTATACGCATCTGAAGGAAGCGCGCGCCGAAGTTCGCACGTGACCAGAGCCGGGTCCATGCGCATCCTCATCACCGGCGGCGCCGGATGTCTCGGGTCGAATCTGACCGAGCTTTATCTGGAGCGGGGCGCCGAGGTTCTCGTCCTCGATAATTTCGTCACGGGTCATCGCGGGTCCTTGCCGCAAACGCATGAGGGAATGACCATCGTCGAGGGCTCCGTGGCCGACGCCGCACTCGTGAGCAGGCTCTTTTTCGATTTCAAGCCGAGCCATGTCATCCATTCGGCCGCCTCCTACAAGGATCCGAACGACTGGATCGAGGATGCGCGCGTCAACGTCGAGGGCGCGGTCAACGTCGCGCGCGCCGCTGAGGCTGCGGGCGTGAAGCGCCTCATCAACTTCCACACGGCGCTGGGCTATGGCCGGCCGGCGAGCGTGCCGGTTCCCGTCGACGCGCCGGCGCGCCCCTTCACCAGCTACGGCATTTCCAAGCAGGCGGGTGAAAATTACCTCGCCATTTCAGGTCTGCCCTGCGTATCGCTGCGATTGGCCAATGTGACGGGCCCGCGCCTGGCGATCGGACCGATCCCGACATTCTATACGCGGCTGAAGGCGGGCAAGCCGTGCTTTTGCTCCAAGACGATCCGCGATTTCGTCGACATGGAAGACTTCTTCTCGATCATGGATATCGCGATGAAGGAGGATGCGCCGACCGGAATCTTCAATGTCTCGACCGGCGCCGGCCATACGATAAGGGAGATTTTCGACCTGGTCGCGGCTCATCTTGGCGTCAAACCGGACACGCCGCCGTCCGAGGTCGAACCCGGCCCCGACGATGTGGCGGCGATGGTGCTCGATCCGAGCAGAACACAGCAAATCCTGGGCTGGCGCGCCAGCCACGATTTCAAAGCGATCATCGAGCGCATGCTCGCCTGGTACGACAGGCATGGCGTGACCGCGATCTTCAGCCATCTACAGGCGCCGAACGCCGCGCGCCCGAGCAAACCATGACTCGACGAGGCGACGGGATGACCGAGACATTTCAGGGCAAGAATATCTTAGTCGTGGGCGGCGCCGGCTTCGTCGGCTCCAATCTTACGCGCGAGATTCTTAAATATCGGCCGCGCCGGCTGACCATCGTCGACAATTTCCTGTCGTCCGATCCGATCAATGTGCCGGACGATCCGTCGGTTCGTCTTGTCTGCGGATCCGTCACCGAAGATCGCGTTCTGGCGGCGCTCGATCCCGACCTCGACTATGCCTGGCATCTGGCCTGCCTGCACGGCAACCAATCATCGATCTTCGATCCGCTGAGCGACCATGACAACAACACGCTGACGACGCTGAAGCTGTTCGAGCGTTTGAAGGACATCAAGAGCCTCAAGAAAGTGGTTTACGCCGCCGCGGGCTGCGCCGTCGCCGAAAAGACCTTCGATGGCGCGCGGGCGACGAAAGAGGACGCGCCGGTCTCGCTCTTTCACGACAGTCCCTATTCCATCTCCAAGCTCGTGGGCGAGATGTACGGCAATTATTATTTCGCGCGATACGGCCTGCCCTTCGTGAAGGCGCGCTTCCAGAACGTTTATGGCCCCGGGGAGATTCTGGGCGCCGGGCGGTGGCGGGGCACGGTGCATACGGTGTGGCGCAACGTCACGCCCACCTTCATCTGGAAGTCGCTGCACGGCGAGGCGCTGCCCGTCGAGAACGGCGGCGTCGCCTCGCGCGATTTCATCTTCGTGGAGGATATGGCGCGCGGCCTCGTCGCCTGCGCGTTGCGCGGCGAGCCCGGCGAGATTTACAATTTGGGCTCGGGAGTTGAAATAACGATCCGGGAACTTGCCGAGCGCGTCAATCGTCTGACTGGCAACAAGACGCCTGTCGCGATGACGCCGGCGCGCGACTGGGACCGTTCCGGCCAGCGTTTCGCCGATACGGCGAAGGCGCGAGAGAAGCTCGGATTCGTCGCCGAGATCGATCACGCCGATGGCGTGGCGCGCACGGTCGAATGGACCAGCGCCAATCGCCAAATGATCGTGGCGCGCATGATGAACCACGTTCATTTCATGCCGCAGCTGCGCGATTATGTCGTCTGATGGGCCGCGGGCGAATGGAGGCCCTGGGCGCACAGGCCGGCTGTCGCTGGCGCAGCCGGACGCGGCGCGCTAAGGGATCGCCGATGAGAAACTCGACGGCGAATTTTCCTTTCGTTGCGCGCGCGTCGACTTTGCCGGGCCGCCGGTCCGAGAGAGCCATATGGGCGGAAATGAGTTGATGGAAACCGGTTTTTTCGACTTGACGGAAGCGCTCAAACGCCTGCCGGTCGCGATCTATTTTGCCTGGAGCGACACGAGGGCCCGCTATAAGAGAAGCGTTCTGGGCCCGTTCTGGCTTGTGCTGAGCACGATGGTGGGCGTCGTCGGCCTGGGCGTCATCTGGAGCGTTCTGCTGAAGGTGGATCGGCAGGAATTCATTCCATCGCTGACGATCGGCTTGATCGTCTGGGGGATGATATCGGGCTGCATCGCGGAAAGCGCCGGGGTGTTCTATCGGCAATCCGCGCAGATCAAGGATATCAATCTTCCCTCTTTCTTCCTGTCGCTTCAGCTCATTCTCCGGCAATTGATTAATTTCGGGCATAATATCCTCGTCTTCATCGTCGTTATGGCGATCTATCCCGAGCATGTGTCGCTGGCGGCTTTCCTGGCGATACCGGGGCTGGCCCTGGTCATTTTCAACTTGCTTTGGCTGGCGCAGATCCTGGGTTATATCGGCGCCCGGTTTCGCGATCTGGAGCCGCTGATCGTGGCCTTCCTGCCGATCCTGTTCTTCCTCAGCCCCGTCGTCTATCGCGCGAGCCAGCTTGGGCCCTTGCAATATATTATGGCGTTCAATCCGTTGACTTACTGGATCGGGCTGGTCCGCGACCCTCTGTTGGGCGTCGTGCCGGGCCCAGGAACCTATATTTTGGCTTTGACGACGACCGTCGTCGGCTGGACGGCGGCCCTTTGGCTGACCGGCAGCCGACGTCACCGGCTGCCCTACTGGATCTGAAGGATCGCAAGAAAATATGGCCAGGCTGCAACTCGACGATGTGAGCGTCGAATATCCCATTTACAACGCGAGCAGCATGTCGCTGCGCAATCAGCTTGTCGCCATCTCGACCGGCGGGCGCATGGCGCAGGAGGCCGGCAATATCGTGACCGTTCGCGCGCTGGACGGCGTGACGATGAGCCTGAAAGACGGCGACAGAGTCGGGTTGCTCGGCCACAATGGGTCGGGCAAGACGACCCTGCTGCGCACGATGGCGGGAATCTTCAGGCCGACCAAAGGGAAAATGGTCATCGAAGGACGCGTCTCTTCTATTTTCGGCCTCGGCGCGGGCATCGATCCGGAATTGTCGGGCCACGAAAATATCATCCGAATGTCCATGTTGCTCGGCGCCACCCTGGCCGCGGCCAAGGCGAGGATTCCCGATATCGAGGATTTCACGGAGCTTGGAAATTTTCTTGCGCTGCCCGTCAGAACCTATTCCGCCGGCATGCAGACGCGACTGACGTTTGCCGTGGCGACCGCCGCGCATCCCGAGATTCTGCTGGTGGACGAGGTTATGGGCGCCGGAGACGCCGACTTTCAGTCCAAGGCGCGCAAGCGCATGAACGACTTCATCGAAAAATCGAGCGTTTTCGTCTTCGCTTCGCATTCGCGTGAACTAATCCAACGCTTTTGCAACAAGGTCTGCACGCTCGAGCACGGACGGCTGATCAGCGAAGGGCCGGTGTGACGCGAAGGCGGCACCATTAAGAGGATCGCAATTCGATGGCGCAATCCATCGAGGCGCGCGTTCCCTTCCTCGATAGCCCGCTCGTCGATTTCAGCCTGAGGTTTCAACCGCTCGATGAAAATATGACGCACGCGGCGACACGCATCAGCCGCCTTTTCGCAGAGTTGTTTCACGTCGCGTCTTTGGCGCATCAACAGGTCACGTTCTTGCGTCCTCCGCGCGCCAGAGCCGCATCGTAGTTGCGTCGCGCGGCGCGGGCGCGCCCTTGAATCGCCCGGTCGATGCGTTCGGAGGGCGCCATCGGCTCCGGCGTCCACATTTCGGGATGGGTTAGAAGGTGCAATCGCCGATGCCCTTCGCCAATCAATTCGCCCATCGGCTTGAAGCGCCAATAGCCGTTGGAATCGGAGCCATAGGCATAGTCGCGGCGTAGCGAGGCGGAATAGGCGTTGACAAGGCCGCCGACCGTCTCGTCCTGAAAGTCGAGCAGGTTCGAGAGATCAGGATTGTGCCAGCTTATCGTTCCGACCGGCGCATCAAGGATCGCTTCGAAGAGTCTGCGCTCACGCGCCACCGCCCGCTCCAGCATCTCGCCGGTCCATTGCTCGACGCCGAAGACCTCGGCGTCGAAATGCAGGCCGACCTCGTGACCCAGGGATGCAATGCGCTTGGCGAGCGCGGCGATCTCCGGTTCGAGCAGATTGTAGAAGGTGCAGCGAGCGTTGAGGAAATAGGTCGCCGCGGCGCCTTCCTCGGCCTCGATTTCAGCGAGGCGCGCGGCGCGGTGCATCGAGAAGTCGACATCGTGACGCCAGATGACATGGCGATCGTCAGACGATTCGCCATAACGGGCGAACCGATAGCCGCCTTGCTTGACCAGGCCAACCAGTCTGCGGAAGCCATCTTCCGTGAACTCGGCGAAGTCGTTCACGGCGGCGCGTCCCCGCGCGCCGGCATCGGGGCGAGCCGCGCCATAATGATTTCGTCGACCCAGGCGCCATCGATAAAGCACGAGCGGCGCAGCCGGCCTTCAATCGTCAGGCCGGCCTTTTCATAGGCGCGAATGGCCCGTCCATTGACGCCGAAAACGCGCAGCCAGACCCTCTGCAGATTGCGATGCCGAGACGCGAAATCCACGGCGAGGCGAACCGCTTCGGTCCCCAGGCCGCGCCCGCGGTCGCGCTCCGAGCCAATGCGGATGACGAGCTCGGCGGATCGATGAATTGGGTGCAGATTGATGAGCTGCAGCATGCCGACGATTTCGGGCGACTCGATACGTCTTATCGCAAAGACGATCCGATCCGCGGATTTGGTCACCGAGTCGAACCAGATCGCGTGGTTCGGCGCATGAACAGGCGCGAAGGGCGCGTTGAAGCAAACAATGTCGGGATCGTTGATCCAGCCGAACAGAATTTCGCTGTCCTCATCACGCAATTCTGTCAGCGCGACGGCGTCGCCCTTTAGCATGGCCTAAGTCTTTCCTGGAACGTGATCCGTTTATCTTCCAGCATGTCCTGCATTTTTCATGTAGCGGCCACACTCGTCTCCCATGAAGTAGTCGAGGAGCTTGCCGAGTTGCCGGCAGGTACCCTATACGGGAGCCCATTCACGACTGCACGCGGATCTTTCTCAAGCGGTCGCCCGATCTGCGATGGCGCCGGCGGGTGATTTCGGTCTGAGACATCTTCGTCCTCGTATAGTCTTTGCAATTCCGACGGATCCACCTCCCCTGAAAATCACACACACCTTTCGGTCAGGCGCTCAAAATGGCAGCATCCACGTGCAAATAAACTCACCCCTCTTCGCCTTTACTAGCGACATCGATTGGGCCTCCGACGCATGTGTCCAGGATATGATGAAGCTGTTTCGGCAATTCGGCGTTCGGCCGACGCTCTTTGCGACACATCCGAACGAGGCGGTTCAGCGCTGCGAGCGCGAGGGAGAAGCCCAAGTCGGCGTGCACCCCAACTTTCTGCCAAATTCGACGCATGGTTCAAGCCCAGACGAGGTCATCGAGCACATTACGGGGCTCTTTCCGAATGCCGAAGTCTTTCGCTCCCACAGCTTTTTCGACAACAGCTATATTAGCGAAGCGTTTCGGAAGATTGGCTATCGGTATGATAGCAATCTTTGTCTGTATCTTGAAGAAGACATTCGGCCGCTTCGCCACTCAAGCGGCATGCTGCGCTTCCCTGTATTTTGGGAGGACGATGTTCACTGGGTTCGAACGAACGGTGATTGGAGCATCGACAACTTTCTCGATTCATTTTTGAGCCCAGGCCTAAAGATCATCAATGTTCATCCAATCCACATCGCGCTCAATACACCCGACGCGGCATTTTATAAGGCTGTCCCCAAGCGAGCCGGCGACCTTCAGGCGAGAGACATCGAGGCGCTTCGCAATTCTGGGCCCGGGACGAGGAGTTTCCTTACAAGTTTGCTGGAAGTCCTGACGACGCAAGGTCATCGGTTCTACACGCTTGCAGAGCTTTTCACCATGTTCCGGGGCGAGACATCCGTCAAAAATACGGCAAGCGGCCGCAGTTCAAAGCTCACCGCGGAAGATCACGCCAATTACTGGTCGAGCGATAATGTCGACCGCCAGCAAAGCCTCAAGCTCATCTACGATGAACGCAATCCGATAGACCCGTACGCAACATCGCGTGACGGCAATCAGCGCGAACTCGAAATCGAAGCGATTAGGAGGGCGTTGAAAAACTGCTCTTCTGGCCGCCTTGTGGATCTGGGATGCGGGAACGGGTACACCCTGATCTCCTTGGCGAGATCCCTCGAGAATTGGATTCTGGAAGGTATCGATTTCTCCGAGGCGCTGATTGGGGGGGCGGCAAAGCTTGTCGAGCAAAATCGAGCCGATCTCCTCTCGCTGCCGTCATTCCTTTGCGCGGACGCCGTGGCCCATGTTCAGGGCCTGCCCCAACACTCTGTCGATGCATTCTTGACCGAGCGTTTCCTTTTGAACCTTCCGAGCGTCGAGGCGCAAAAGGACGTCATTCGAGACATACATCGCGCTTTGAAGCCAGGCGGGCTCTTGTTAATGTGTGAAGGTTCAGGAGCCGGTTTTCGCGAACTCAACAGGTTGCGGAGCGCCATGGGATTGGCGCCGACTTTGGAGACCAGCGCGGACAATATCAGCGCGCTTCGCTTTGAAGACGCGGAGATCGAGAATTTCACCTGCGGGGAGCTGAATTTCGAGCTGATCGATAAGCTGGGATTTAGCGCGTTCTTCACGATCAGCCGCGTTCTGCACCCTGTCCTCGTGGCGCCGCAGGCGCCGAAATTCGACGCGAAGATCAACTCGCTCGCACGTGATATCCAGGTCCAGCTGCCGTTCCAGCCGGGCGTGGGGTCAAACGTCTTGTGGATTTTGCGCAAACCGACCACAGCAATGACATGAAGCCCGCGCGTTTGACGGGCGCGCCCCAACCGCCGTCGCCCCAACTTCAATCCGGCTATCACACGCTGACGCAGATCCCAAAAGTGCCGCCGCGCCATCGATGGCGGCCTCCAACCCAGCCGAAGTTTTGAATCGGAAACCAATCCCAAAGGAGATTCCCCAAAAAGATTCAACGCCGACGATTCATGCTTCAGCCGTCGCCAAGGGTCTTTGCGAGCGGCCGCCCATCATGCATCAGATAGTCGATTGCCGACAGTCCCGGCCGCCAGCGCTCCGGGTCGCCATAGGGTCTTGGCGTATAATTCTGCGCGACAAGACGCACGCCGCGTTGCGCGAAGAGATCGTCGTCCTGGTAGCCCTCCGCTCCGCCGCCGGCGAGATAGGCGTCGCCTCCCGCGGCCTTCACCAGCGTTATGAGCAGCGCCGTCGCCGCTCCATCATGCGGCAATTCGCTCTGCCGAACGAAGCGGGCGGTCGCGCCGAGGCTTGTGGCTATCGTGCGGATCGCCGCGATGTTGAAAGCCGCGAGATTGGACTGTGGCTCGTCGATCAGCGGTCGCAACAGAGCCATCGCCTCGTCGAAGCGCGGCGCCTTGCGGTAATTGGTCTCCAGCGTGCGCACAAGGTTTCGCCGCCAGGGTTGCCGATCGTCAATTTCGGCGGCGAGGATCGGCTCGCCCAGCGCCAGCCGCTTGAGGGGGCACGTGACCCACCGCGCCTCGCCCTGGATATTAAGTCGAACGCGATTCACCCAGGAACCCATGCCGCCGGAGCCGGCGCGCGGATAGTCGACCTTGTCAAGAAAGATGAAGATGTCGGCGCGGCCGATCTTGTCGAAATAGCCGAGCCACGGAAAGAAATTCGGCTGATGGATGGCGACAAGGCCGCTCATTGCACCTCACAGCTTCGCATTGAGAAAGGGTTCAAGGGCGGCGAAACCTCCTTTAACCCTTAGGCGGAGTCGAGAGGTCGCTGATGAACTCCCCGAGGAGGACAATCTCGGTCCGGTCGAGACGCGAATCCGCGCGCAATGCGTCTCGAAGCTTAGGTCCGAAAGTGCGTGAAGTAATCCACAATTCGTCGACAGGCGTCGCCAAAAGCTGCTCCCGAGATTCGATTGGCGACGTGAAAGGCGGATAGTAGCGTCCCCAAAGTTCGGGATCATCGTCGAAAAACCGCACATTTTGATGTGGAGCAAGATAAGGTAGCGCACGCAGCGGGCAGTAGACGCCAAGCGTTCGGCCTAGGGCCATCGCATAGCCCCATCGCGCGGAGACGGCGGCCGCGACCAAAGCGAAGCAATGACGGTCGATCGCCTCGAACTCTCGTCCAAGGTCGCGCTGCTCGACTGGAGCCGCACGCGGCGCCGCGCCGCTTGCGTAGATCGCCCCGCCGTAGCCAGCCTGCTCGATCGCGACGTCCAAGAAGCCAGCTTGCTCGAGCAGATTCTTGAGCGAACCGTGCGTAAAGTAACTGAAATGCTCATGGACGAGCATCGCGCTGTCACAATCCGCGATATGAGATCCGCAATCCGGCACTGCCAGAACGATGCGGCCCCCAGGGGGCAAAATCTGCCGGATTTGCTCCAGGCAGCGGAGAGGGGTCGGAATATGTTCAAGCACCGCATATGCCAGAACGGCGTTATAGGTCGCCAGAGGCGCGTCAGCGGGAAACACCCCCTGAATTACACGCACGCCAAACCGACGCCAATAGTTTGAGTTCGCCGCGCCAGGCTCCAGTCCGACTGCGACAGCGCCCGCATCGCCAAGAAGCTTCAAGAGGTAGCCGCGCCCGGAGCCGATCTCCAGGAGGGCCTTGCCATTCAACGATCCAAGCTTCCGAGCGACAAAGGCGAGAAAGTCGTGTGCGTATGGGCGGCCAGTATCCGTATCGTCCATCGCTGGACCCAGGAGCGAGCCTGACTGATAGGCTCGCTCCAAGCATTGCTCCACGTACTCGTTTCTTTCCTGAGATATCACCCCGGTGCGACGATCCCTGATCAATCGGAACGGCAACGTCGCGGGGAGGCCGAGCGGGTTCACGGTCGACGACTGTGGGCCCAGACTGAAGGCTAACGACTCAAGTTCGATTAGTGTGTCTTCGGCCCTCAATGCCGAAACTCCAGGTCTCTGCATTTGCGAATTCCCTCGTCCAATGGAATCGTTGGCCGCCATCCCAAGTCTCGAGTGGCCGCGGCTACGCTATAGCGAGCCGTTTGGCCCTCCATCGGGTCGCGCGCCGCAGACATTGCATAGCGCCCAGCCTGAACAATCCGCACAACTCGATCGGCAAGCTCGCGCATCGAGATCGATGTGCCGGCAACATTGTAGAGTCCCGCATTCTCAGCGCGCATCGCACGCAGAATGAAGTCCGCCACATCGTCGGTGTGCACAAAATTCTGTTCGCGCGACCCGCTGCCCCACACTTCGATCGTCCCTCCTGATCGAGCTGTCTCAATGAAACGCGGGAGAACCGTCGACGCGAACATCCCCGGTCCGTAAGGGGCCGAAAGCCGGAAGACCATCGCTCGGACGTCTGAAAGAAGCCGATTCTCAGTCTCTCGTTTTGCCAACCTATAGGGCGTATCAGTTCGAAGGACAGGACTGTTCTCCGCTTTTTCCCGCGGATCGGCAGGATCGTAGAGACTGCACGTGGACGCATAGATCACGCGCGCCCCAAATCGCTCGGCGATCGCGAGCACTGTATCGTCGATTTGTCGTGTCAGTCGACCTGAAATGTCCCCATCGCGATAACGAGGATCATGGGTCAATGCAGCCGCCAGGTGGACGACATGCGAAAACGGGCCCACATCCGGCCAGCCGCGTGTCAGATCCGCTGCGACTGCCCCAGAGACGTCGGCAAAAGAGGTCGGGCTGACGATCGGAATAACTCGCCATCCGCTCTTTGACAGTCGAGCAACCGCCGAGCGCCCGACGATTCCCCCTGCTCCGGTCACGACAACGCAATCCATCATCCTACCGCCCGTCGGAGCGTTCGATGAGATGCTCGGCGATCGTGCGCATCACGACGCCGGAGTCATAGTGGAATCGCGGCGTGATCGTCTCGCCCAGCAAATGCTTGCGAATCAGCACATCAGGCTCATTGTAACCCATCATGGCGCGAATCGAGGTTGTACCCGAGAAGCGCGGATTGATTTCAAATACTTTCACTTTGCCGTTCACAAGACGACATTGAATATTGATTGCGCCCCTCGCGCCGAGCGCTCGCGCGATCGCTTCGCACGTACGCGTCACCTCGGGATAGGGGCCGATTTTGCCATGGCTTATTCCTGAACTGATCACGAGCGAGGGTCCGAGCTCGGATCGACCGGTCTTGTTGGCCTCCTTGAGGCGAATGTTCAGCATGCTTTTAATCTCACGGCGCAGACCGACGGAATTCAGAAACTGCCCGTCCAAGTCGTGCAAGACGCCGACCGTGTATTCGTCGTCAGATGTTCCAACATACTCCTGGATAAGGAAGGAAACCCCTGGCTGCTTGAGCTCAAGAAGCTCGGCGCAAAGGCGCAGTTCCCTCGGCGATTGCGCAATGTGCACATTTGCGGAGCCGCCGCTGCCGACCGAGGGCTTCAATATCACTGGGAATGAATCGATCTCGTCCAACTCGGAGAGGCTCGTCACGGCCCAACACTTAGGCGGATCAAAACCGCGGTCGCGAAGAAAGCGCATCGTGGCGAGCTTATTCATGCAGAGCTCGATTGTCTCTGCGGAATTTATGGGAAGCAGAATCCCGGCGCTCTCGATCCGGGCTCGATTCTGGCTGAAGACTCTTAATTCTGGCTCACAACCATGGAACAGCACTTGCACAGAAAATCGACTACAGGCCTCAAGCAACCGGTCGATGTAATCGGGCGTTGCGGCAGGCGGCAAAACGATCCGCTCATCCGTGAGTGCAAATTGAGGGCAATTCGGATTCATGTCGGCGCCAACGATGCGATATCGGCCGGCCTTTACCATTTGGAGGGCCTTCAGTATCTGTTCGCCATGGCCGCCTCCACCGATCGCGGTGACCATGACTGTTGTCGGATTATTAGCCAACGACTGTTCCCTCCAAAATTCCGGCGCCTCGACGTTCATATACGGCCAGCACCTCTTCGGCCACATGACCGACGCGCTGGAGCGCGTGCGCGGTGGCCTGAGTAATGTCGAAGCGTAAGATTTGCGCCTGCTGGGTCTCCAGGTCGAGCATAGCCGCAGATCCGAAACGCCCGTCGTCGCGAGGGAGTCCAACGGATCCGCAATTAAGCCAGGTCACCCCTGCGAAGACCCTTTGAAATGGCCGATGCGTGTGAGCGCAGACTACATGCGTAACCCCTTGATTGTCCCAATCCTCCAGAGGAGTGTCAGCGTATACATAACCGGCTAGCGGCTCCGTCGGACTGCCATGCACCAACAGCAGGCGTGAAGAATATGCGGAGATCGACTCGCGTTCGGGCCAACGTCCGATGGTCTCGAGAAGCCCGGATTCCTTTGCTTGCCTATTTGTTGCGCGCAGCTGGTAGATAGCGTCGCGATGGGCCGGCAGATCATCCGGGTTAAGCAGCATCGCCTCATGATTTCCGCGAAGACAGACTGAGCATGTCTGCTGGACTATCGATACCGCCCCAACACCCGGCAGGTACCCGACCGCGTCGCCGAGAAAGCAGATACTGTCGGCGCGGTGCTCGGCGAGTACATCGAGCGCGATCCGTAACGCCTCGACGTGACCGTGAATGTCGGCGATAAAACCCACCTTCATGAAGCGCGCCCAGGTGGCCCTATTACCGCGCGAGGCTGGCCGTAGTCTAAAGCACGTTCTCCTCCGAGAAATATCCGGCACCATTGTTCGAAGCTCAAAAACGACCAGATCAGCAACCGGTGGTTCGCGCGGCCCCCCAGGTGCTCCTCGACCTTGACGCGGATGACGTCGGCGTTGAGAAAGGCGCTCGACGCCAGATCGGAGCCAAGCAGCATTTCGCGCACATAATCGGCGTTTTCGCCGCGATACCAGGAGGCTTCCGGCGAAGAGAAGCCCTGTTTGCGCCGCTCCATCACTTCGGCGGGCAGCACATGGGCGAGCGCTTGACGCAGGCAGCTTTTGCCGCCGGAGAAGGCGTCCTGCGCCCGTAGCTTCTTGCGCACTTCGTCTTCGTCCATTTCGAGCATATGGCCGAGGTCGGAGAGCTTGTGCGAGACGGGAAGGCGCATCGCAAAATCCACCAGCGCGTTGTCGAGAAAGGGAAACCGTTCCTCCAGCCCGCTCGCCATGGAGAGCTTGTCGCCGACGAGCAGAAGACCGGACAGGAAAGTCCGGCATTCGAAATAGAGCGCGGCCTGGATGTGGTCGGCCGGGCTGTCGAACGACAGGCCCTTGGCGTCGCGGTAGACATTGGCGAAGACGCCGAACATTTCTTCCTCATCGTCGGTGCCGGCCCGGAACAAAGATATGCGGTCGGCGGCGGTCGTCAGCCTTTGCCAGAATCCGTAGTAGTTCTCCAGAAAGTGCTCGCGGTCGAGCGAGCGGAAAATGCGATAATAGCGCCAGGGATAGCCGCCGAAGAGTTCGTCCCCGCCCGCCCCCGAGAGGCAGACCTTGACGAATTTGGACGCGAGTCGCGCAATGTACCAGTTCGGATAGCTCATGCCGAGCCGCAGATCCTCGAGCTGCCAGACGACGCGCGGCAGCGACCAGCGGATGTCGCCGGCGTTGATCACCTGTTCGTAATGCTCGGTGCGGTAGGTATAGGCCATCAGTTCCGAGGCTCGGCGCTCGTCGAAGCTCGCTTCGATTCCCTCGACCCTGGAGAGTTCGAATCCGGCGGTGAAGGTTTGCAGCCTGGGCACCGAGCGGGACGCGAGCCCGACGATCGCCCCCGAATCCATGCCGCCGGACAGATAGGCGCCGACGGGAACGTCGGCGACGAGTTGGCGCTGCACCGCGTCGCCCATCAGCCCTTCGAGCGTGGCGACCGCGGCCTCCGGATCCATTGCCTCCGGCTTCGAGAAATCATAGTCCCAGTAGGTCTCGCGCCGCTCGCCGGCAGCGTCGATCGTCAGGATGCTTGCCGGCGGCAGATGTTCGACGCCTGCAAACAAAGTGTGCGAACGAAAGAGATTCTGAAAGGTGAAATATTCGCGCAACGCGGATTCGTTGACGCGCACGGAAAAATCCGGATGGGCGAGAAAGGCCTTGACCTCCGAGGCGAAGACAAGCGACCGGCCGCGCCGCCACAGATAGAGCGGCTTGACGCCAAAACGATCGCGCACCAGGTGGAGACGGCGCGCGGCGCCATCCCATAGCGCAAAGGCCGCCATGCCGTCGATGCGGCGCGCAAGGTCGCTTATACCCCAGATCGCATAGCCGGCGATGAGGACTTCCGTGTCGGAGCGCGTGCGGAAGCTCCACCCTGACCGTTCGAGTTCGCCTCGCAGTTCGCGGAAATTGTATATTTCGCCGTTGAACACGATGGCGATGCGCCCGTCCGGCGAAAGCATGGGCTGATTGGCGGCGCGCGACAGGTCGATGATCGAAAGACGCCGGTGCCCGAGCCCGACTTCACGATCGGCATAAAGACCCTCATCGTCCGGGCCGCGATGGGCGAGCGCGTCACGCATCGCGCCGACGATCCGCGCATCGGCGGGTCGCCCGTCGATATTGAAAAGCCCGGCTATGCCGCACATTCTGTCGTCCTCAGGCGAGCGGCCGGCGAGCCACCGCCGTGATGCCCGCCTCCTCGACCTTCATGTGTTCGACGACGAGACCGGCTTCCTGGCACCAACGGCTGACTTCGTCCGGCGTCTGCCGGTGGCTGTAGGTTGGCGCGAACCAATCGAAATTGATATGATTCATCTCGTCGAAGGTGAAGTCGGGTCGATAGTAAGCCTTGCAAATCGCCCAGTAGAAGAGCCGCTGAATGTCGATGGGTCCTTTCTTGATCCCCAGCAGCGGAATATCCTCTGGCACGTCGATTTCCTTTTTCAGCTCGCCAAGGGCAATGCCCAATCGCGTCAGCGGCTCCAGCGCCTTCCACGCGTCTGCGGGGGCAAGCCCTGACAATTGCGCGCGAACGAAGTCGTCAGTGAATTCGCGAATGGGGGCCTTTTTCGCATAAACGTAGAAGGCGAAAATACCGCCCTGTCGGATCAGTTTGGCAAGAGCCAGAAGCGCGTCGCGTGTCGAGGGCGTGTGGTGCATGACGCCTTCGCTCAATACGATGTCGAACGCGCCCACGGCGAAGGGAAGGCGCATCAGATCGCCCTGCAGGAAAAAACTGTCACGCGCCTTTGCGCCGATCTCCGTTCTGGCGATATCGATCGCGTTCGAGACGTCCGCGCCGACATAGCGAATGCGGTCGAAATCATTGCGGAAAAGCAGACTGGCGGAGAACCCCGAGCCAGCGCCCGCATCCAGCACGATTGGCGGAACGTCGGCGCGCACGCCCAAATGATCCAACAGGCTGCGGGCGCCATAACGGGAGTCTTGCCAGGCAATCTGGGCGTCCCTGAGCGCTGGCGAGGCGTAGGTGTCGCGTTGCGCCCATTTGAACGCGAAGGTTTCGCCGGTTTGTTTCTGGCCAGCGTCCGAGACGTCGAGATCGCGCGTCAACCCGTCGCGGCCAACTAGCACGCGGCCATGGCGCGTTACGCTCTCGCCCTCCTCGGGCGGCGCGCCGCCAAGAATGCCGCTGATCCAGTCGTTCGTCACGCGACCGACTCCAGCGCCGCGACGACGCGCTCCACATCGGCTTCGGACATGTGGTTGTGCAGCGGCAGCGCCATGCTTTGCGCCTCGGCGCGGGTGGCGAGGGGAAAGTCCCGGGGATCGACGCCGAAGCGTTGGCGATAGGCCGTCAGGCCGACCACCGAATGCGTTCCAGGGCGCCCGCCGATGCCCTTGTCCTGGAGATGTTGCAGGATGGCGTTGCGGCTCGCCGGCGCCCGCGTTTCATCGACCATCACGACATAGGCCTGGAGAGCGTGATGGCGATCGGCCGGACGGATTGGCGCGCTCGCCCATTCGATCTTCTGCAGCATCGCGTCATAGATGTCGGCCAGATGCTGGCGCTCGGCAATAAACCGGTCGAGCTTGGCAAGCTGCACGCTCGCCACGGACGCCTGCAGATCGGTCAGCCGGTAGTTGAAGCCGAACATCGTGAAATCGGGCAGTTCGTATGGTTTGGCGCCGCGCGCGCGCACTTCCTCTGGCACGCTAGCGCCATGATTGCGCAGGATGTCGATGCGCCGGGCAAGATCGGGATCGTCCGTGGTGATGACGCCGCCTTCGCCGCAGGTTACGGACTTGCGCGGATGCAGCGAAAAGGCGCCCATATGGCCGATCGAGCCGGCAGGTCGATCGCGATAGGCGGCGCCGGCTGCACAAGCGGCGTCCTCAAGAACCGTGACATTGCCCGGCAGCGCCGCCGCCAGCTCGTCCATATCGGCCATGAGTCCGAATAGATGCACCGGAATGATCGCGCGCGTGCGCGCCGTCACCGCCCGCGCCGCCGCTTCAGGATCGATATTGAACGTGTCGGCGCGGATGTCTACGAAGACGGGCGTCGCGCCGCAATGGACCACGACATTGGCGGTCGCCACCCAGGTGAAGGCGGGAACGATGACTTCGTCGCCCGGCCCGATCCCGGCCGCGACCAAGGCGACATGCAGCGCCGACGTGCAGGAGGTGACGGCGAAAGCGTGACGCACGGCGTGGCGCGTTGCGAAGGCCTCTTCGAATTTCTTGACCCACGGCCCTTGCGTGAGCCAACCGGAGTCCAGAACCGACTTCACAGCGGCCAATTCCTCCGCCCCCATCACGGGCTTGGCGATCGGGAGAAAGGGAGCGCTAGCGTTCATCGGGTCTCCGGCGCCGGACAGGGCGATGGCCAAGCCCTCGCATCCGGCTCAAGGGGTCGCGGCGCGGCAAGGATGTAGGCCAGCCAGGGGACCGACGCAAGTTTGGCGCAAACGCTCAATGCAACGGCGGCGCGGGATAAAGATCGGGCGAATCCGGTATGAGTCCGGCGCGGATGCGATCGATCACTTTCTCATAGCGTTCCGCGCAAGCGTCCGATCCATGCCAGGCGACGGCGAATTCGCGCGCGCGCCGGCCAAGATCGGCCCGGCGCGAGGGACTTTGAACGAGTTCGCGCAAGACATCCGTCACATTCTGCTCCGTCGCATCGACGAGAGGCGCCTCTTGGACCTGGCGCTGCGGAGGGAGTTGCCCGCCCTGCCGTGGATCGAGCCGCACGATGACTGGTCGCCCGAGCATCATGCTCTCGCGCGCATTGGCGCCGATGCGACCGTAATTAAGCTGATCGATCACAATATCGGCCTGCACCTGGATGAAACGGACGACGCGGCTCGGCACATTGGTCGCAAAATAGAGCTGCAGGGGCAGTCCCTCGGCCTTGAGCCTATCGATGGCGGCCATTACGGCCCCGGTCCCCTTGATGTCGCGGTCGCCGGTGCGGCGCGTCGCGTAATTGCCCACCGCGTGATAGACAAGGATCGTTCCGGGCGCGCGCTTGACCTTGAATTCGTCGGGCACGACGAGATCGGGCCGCCACGCCTCTGTGTCAAGCGTCGTGACGACGGGTCCGTGAACATATTTGTCGCCGGTTCGCGGGCCGGCCGGCCAATCGCCTTCGATGCCGATCCAGTCGCAGACTCGTTCTAGGCGCTTGGCCCAAGCCGTGCTCCGTTGATCGGAGCAAACTCTTGGATTCGTTTCCCAGACGCATTTTGCGCAGACATTTCCGCTCAATTCGCGTATGGCGCTCTGCGGGGCGCCGTCGAGACAGCCCGAAGGCATGAATCCGATGATTGTCTGGTGCCGCCTGAGCTCGAAAAAGTCGAACGGCGGCTGAACGGGCCGCTCAGAATTCTCGAATAGCTCGGGAAAGAAACTTGCGTGGCCCATCCCATAGAAATGCAGCGCCCCAAAACGCTCGGGGACGGTGCGGAAAAAGGCGCGAGTCTTTTCGCGCATGATTTTGGGATCGGGATCGAAGAGACTGAGATCCTCCCCGTGAAAGAACTGCTGGTCCGGGCTGTTGGGATTCGCGAGGGAGACGGTCATGGCGTCCCAGCCCCGCCGGCGCAGACCGTCGGACAGGCAGTTGAAATGATAGTAGGAGTGGTGCAGGAAAAGCGCCGAGCGCCGCTTGGGTTCGGCGGGAATCGATCGAGGCAGCATGTCCGGCCGGTCAAAGGGAATAATGGAGACCCCGTCCGACGCTTCGGCGGCTTGAGCGGCGGCGAAGTCGACAAGATCCGGCCGATCCGCCAGCAGGTCGCAAAGCGCCTCGTAACGCGCATGAGCGTCGAGAGCGCTGCCGGGCGAGGTTGCGGCCATGTTCGCAAGCTCTTTCGCCGCTTCGGAAAACGGCAGGATTGATCTTAGCAGAGATTCGCCGATGGGATGGGCGACCGGAGGGCCGGCGTCGGCATAGCGCTTGACGAGCAGCCGTTTGAAACGGCCGGCAAGGACCTCTCTCGCGATCTCTTCCAGCGAGGCGCCGCGAAGCGATGGAGCATCCTTCTCGCCTAACCGCAGGACGATGAGCGCGTCGCCTTTGCCCGCGAGCGCCCAACGGTCTCCCGGCGCGAGGGATTCCCAATCCTGGTTTGGCGGCGAGGGCAATATCTGCAATAAAGCGGCAAGACGCTTCTCGACATCCGCGACGTGCTTTTGCCGTTGGTCTTGAACGAGGACGCCGGCGATTTTGCCTAGGCGTCGCCTCAACTTGGCTAATATTCCGTGCGCCCGCCGCCTCGCGCGAGCCACGCGCCCGCTTCGCTGCAAGGCCGCCAGCCACTCAAGGACCTCGTCGCTTCGCGTAAAAGAGACCAACAGTGCGCGTGTGCGACCCTTCCACTCGACCGCGCGTGGCGGAGCGTCAAGCTTTTGCGGGTCCAACAGGGGCGATCCTTCACAACTCTAACGCTACGGCGCCCCCTCGCCTGTCAAGTTGTTCCAACGGCATTCCGGTGGAACGTTAAGCATTGTTAGGTCGATTAGCGGCAATTTATTCAACTATTACGCTACGGCGCCGCCGCTTATGTCAAGTGGCTGGGGTGTGTTTCTTGTCGCTCCGGCGCCAGGCGATGAGCCGCCGCAGTCCCTCGTCCAGGTCGATTTCGGCCTTGAAGCCGATCTCCTCATGCGCCTTTCTGGGCGAGCCGATCCGGTTTCGGACCAGCGTCGCCTGATTGCGTGGAGCATAGGCGATCGGCTGGTTGCAGCCGGTCAGATGGCAGATTCTTTCCGCCAATTCCCTCAGCGTGGTGCGTAACCCGGTTCCGACATTGTAAAACCTGTCGGCGGCCTTTGAACTCATCGCGCACAGATTGGCGCGCGCGCAATCCTCGACCGCGACGAAATCGAAGGCCTCCGACCCATCGCCCATAATCGTCGGACCCTCGCCGCGGTCGATCGCGTCGAGCATTTTCATGATGACGGCAATATAGGCGCCCCGATAATCCTGGCGCGGCCCATAGACGTTCATATAGCGCAGGCCCGCGTAATCGAGCCCGTAACGATGATGGAAGGCGCGCGCCATGGCCTCGCCGGCAATTTTCGTCGCGCCATAGAAGTTCTTGTTGTGGAAGGGATGGTCCTCCGTCATCGGCTCTTCGACCGCATCACCGTAGACGGATGCAGAGGAGGAATAGACGAGCCTTTTTACGCCCTTGGCGACGCAGGCCTCCAGCACGTTGAACGTGCCGCGCACGTTGACGTCGAAGGCCGAGCGTGGATATTCGTGACATTGCAGAAGCCATAGCGCGGCGAAGTGGAAGACGCCGTCGGCGCCTTCGAGCGCGCTTTGCAGGATGTCGGTCTGAAGAATATCGCCGCCGACGTCGAAGATCTTGACGCGCTTATCCTTCAGCGCCTCGGCGAGATTGTCGCGACGCCCCCGCACGAAATTGTCGTAGACCAGAATCTCCGCGACTTTGGTTCGCGTCAATTGGTCAACCGTGTGCGACCCGATGAGGCCAGCGCCGCCGATGACGACGACTTTCTTATTGTCGAGCTGCATGTCCGGATCGGGTTGCGCCCAGTGAATAGAGGGCGGGGCGGGAAATCGGCCGATCTATACGCGGGAGGCCGCATCGCAGCAAGCGCGCCGCTGGGGTGGCTGGTCGCTTGCGACGGCGCCGCCGCGGGCCTATGAGAGGACAGGAGCGCCGCGCCATGCCCGCTGAAGCGACGTCGACAAGCTTGGATCGCGAGAATGCCGGTTTCTGGAACGAACTGTGCGGCACGCTGCTTGCCAAATCGATCGGCGTCGTCGACGATTCACCCGCTTCGCTCAAAAAGTTCGATGACTGGTATTTCGCCTTCTATCCCTACCTCTTCACCCATATCCCTTTCGAGGAAATGCGTGACAAGGATGTGCTCGAGGTCGGCCTCGGTTATGGCACGGTTTCGCAGCGCATCGCCGAATCGGGCGCGCGTTACCAGGGTCTCGACATAGCCGCCGGGCCGGTCTCGATGGCGAACCATCGCCTGCGAGCACTGGGGCTCGCCGAGGGCGCTCGGCAGGGGAACATCCTCAAGGCGCCTTTCGCCGAAGGTAGCTTTGACTATGTCGTCGCGATCGGATGTCTGCACCATACGGGAGATCTCGCCGCCGCCATCGCGGAGTGCCGCCGCATCCTTCGACCCGGCGGCAAGCTCATCTTCATGGTCTATTACGCCTATTCCTATCGGCGCCTCGTCCAAGCGCCGTGGGAGACGCTGCGCTATCTGGCGCGCGAAAGCGCGGGCTATCGCGGCGCCGTCGGAACGGGCGACAGCCTCAAGCGCGCCGCCTATGACTCAAATTCGCAGGGGATCGCCGCACCCCATACCGACTGGATTTCAATTCCGTCGCTGCGCCGGCTTTGCCGGAAATTGCACGCCTTCGAAGCCTCGCTCGAAAACATCGACAACGGCTTGCCCTTCCGCTGGGCAAGGCCGCGCGCGGCGCTACTCAAGACGGCATGGCCGCGTTGGGTCGGTCTGGACATCTATGCGACGGCGACCAAGTGAGCTGCAAGGCCGCATGAAAAAAATCGTCACCGTCGTCGGCGCGCGGCCGCAATTCATCAAGGCGTCGCCCGTCTCGCGCGCGCTTGCGCGCGCCGGCCTCGAAGAGGCGATCGTCCATACCGGTCAGCATTTCGACGCCTCGATGTCGGAGGTTTTCTTTCGCGAACTCAAGATACCCAAGCCGACGCACAATCTCGATATCCATTCGCTCGGCCATGGCGCGATGACGGGCCGCATGTTGGAGGGCGTTGAGACGATCCTTCTGGAAGAAAAGCCGGATATGGTCCTGGTCTATGGCGACACCAATTCGACGCTGGCCGGCGCGCTCGCGGCAGCCAAGCTTCATGTTCCCGTGGCGCATATCGAGGCGGGCTTGCGCTCCTTCAACCGGCGCATGCCCGAGGAGATCAATCGAGTGATGGCCGATCACCTCTCGGCGCTGCTGTTCTGTCCGACCGCCGCCGCCGTCGCCAATCTCGCCGCCGAGGGCCTCCGACAAGGCGTCCATGCGGTGGGCGACGTCATGTTCGATACGACGCTGGCGGCGAGCGCGCGCGCCGGCGAGCAGTCCGACATTTTGAAGCGCCTGTCGCTTGACCCCAAATCCTACGCCGTCGCCACGGTCCATCGGGCGGAGAATACCGACGACGCCGAGCAATTCTCGCGCATCGTCCGCTGGCTCGCCGAGGCGGCGCGCCGGCAGACCGTGGTGATGGCGGTGCATCCTAGAACCGCCAAGCGGGTCGCCGCGTCGGGCCTCAATGCCGAGGGCGTGAGGCTGGTCGATCCGTTAGGCTATCTCGACATGACGCAGCTTGTCCATAACGCGGCCGCCGTCTTCACCGATTCCGGCGGCCTGCAAAAAGAGGCCTATTTCCACCGCGTGCCGTGCGTGACGTTGCGCAGGGAGACCGAATGGGTCGAGACGATTGAGGCCGGCTGGAACCGGCTTTGGACCGGCCCCGATTATGGCCCGCAGCGCGACATTGCCGATTACGGAGACGGCCATGCCGCCGAGGCGATCGTCAAACTAATCGCCGCGTCGATTTGAGGACAGCTCAGCCGACGATCATCGAGACTTGAACCGAGCCGGTGTTGCGCATGACGCGCATCGACACATGGCCGCCCGATCGCCTCAGCTCGATGTCGACCTCGGCGCCGTTCATTGCCAGATGACGCAGAGCGACCCGATTGAAGGAGGCGGGCAAGCGCGGGTTCCGGAAACGGATCTCTCTGGCGTCCGGTTCGAATTCGAGGCCGAGCGCCGCCTCGATCATCAGGAACAGCGCGCCGCTCGCCCACGCCTGCGGCGAACAGGCGACCGGATAGAGCGTCGGGCCGGCGCCGCGCCGGCGGCGAAAGCCGCAATAGAGCTCAGGCAGCCGGCGCAGATCCATATAGCTCGCAGCGGCGAAAGCCGCCTCGAATATCCGGTCGACATGCCCCTGCAGCCCGTATCGCGACAGGCCGAGCGCGATGAGGGAATTGTCGTGCGGCCAGATCGAGCCGTTGTGATAGGACATCGGATTGTAGAGCGGCTCGCCTTTGGCGATCGTGCGAATTCCCCAACCGGAAAAAAAGTCGGGCGAGATCATCGCATCGGCGACGCGGCGCGCCCGATCGGGTCGCGCAATGCCGGTCCACAGCAGATGGCCGGCGTTCGAGGAGCGAATGCGGCAGGGTTTTTTCTTGCCGTCGAGCGCGATCGCATAGAGGCCAATTTCCTCGCACCAGAATGCCTCTTCGAAGGCGAGCGCCAGCCGGTCCGCCGCTTCGTCGAGCGGCTCGGCGACATCGCTCAATCCCAAACGGCGCGCGCATAAGGCGGCCGCGCGCTTGGCGGCATAGGCATAGCCCTGCACCTCGCAAAGGGCGATTGGCCCTTGCGCGAGCTCGCCGTCGGCATGGAAGATGGCGTCGAACGAATCCTTCCATCCCTGATTGCGCAGGCCGTGGTGCAGCCCCTGGGCGCCGACCCCGCTATATTCGAGAAAGCCGTCGCCATCGAGGTCGCCCGACGTTTCCATCCAGTCGAGGGCCTTTTCGATCGCCGGCCATAATTCGCGCAAGGTCGCTTCATCGCCCGTTCTCTCGACGTAGCGGCCAGCCAGGATCACGAATAGCGGCGTCGCATCGACCGAGCCGTAATAGAGGCCGAACGGCACTTCTTTGAGCGCGGCCATTTCGCCCCCGCGCATCTCATGCGCGATCTTGCCGGGCTGGGCGTCCGCCGCCGCGTCGAAATTCGTCGCCTGGAACGCCGCCAGCCGTTTCAGCACCCCTTTGGCGATCGAGGGATCGCACCAAAGCATCTGCATCGCGGTCAGCAGGCCGTCGCGGCCGAAAGTGGTCGAATACCAGGGGATGCCCGCGTAGGGATAGGATCCTTCCGGGGTTTGCGTGATCAGCATGCGAAGATCGGCCATGGCGCGGCAGAGCGCCTCGTTCAGCACCTGATTGGACGTCTCGACGGCGCCGGTGTGGCGCGAGGCGGCTCGCCGCTCGCGATTGGCGGCGACGAGGCCCTTGATGAAGGTAATGCGCATGGGCGCCCGCGTCCCATGACATTCGGCCGAGAAAAACAGGCAGAGCGAGCGCCCCGCTTCCAATCTCAGTTCGTAGGTCGCCGCCCCCGCCGTGAGCTGGCTCGGCGCCGGTTCGAAGCGCAGTTCGGTGCGCCGCGCCGCCCCGTCGAGGCCCGTATAGAGGAACGCAGCCTCGCCCGGGGCGCGCACGATCTCGCGCAACTGGCCGCGCCGCTGGCGGCGCTGGCCGCGCACTTCGAACAGATCGGCAAAATCATTGTCGAATGTGAGCGCGAGCGTGAAGGTGACGGGCGTGTCGCCATGATTGGCGATGGCGAAGCGCTGATGCGCGGCGCCATTCCACAGATAGATGGTGCGCACGACATGCAGCGTGTCGCGCGGCAGCAGAATATGATCGTCGTAGAAAATATCGGGATTGGTGAGATCGACGGTCAGCGTCAGATTGTCGTCGCGAACGCTGGAGCCGAGCAGCAGCGGCTGCATCCCATCGATGAGGAATTCGAGCCGGGACAGATAGCGCGTGTCATTGTCGAACAGGCCGTCCGGGGCGCCGGCCGAGGCGCCGAAGTCGCCATGGCTGTCGAACACGGCGAAAGTATCGGCATGTTTGAGCGTGCGGCGCGCGCGCGCCGACGGACCGGTGATGGGGATGTAAAACGGCGCCTCGGCAATCGCATCGATCGGGTGGGCGTCGCCATCTGTCGTTCGAGGCCGCGCCTCAACTTGCATGATGCTCCAAACCGCTCTTGATCGGAAGGGCGATGACATTGGGCCCGAGCGTGAGATTGCTTAGGGCAACGTCGGGCCTGGCTTCGCGACCCATGCCGCGATAGACGCTCAGATAGTCCTTGGCCATGCGCGAGGCCGAGAAGCGCTCCTCGAAGCGCCGCCGCACGGCGCGCCGGTCGAGCCGCAGCACCTCCGGCATCGCCCGGATCGCCTCGTCGACCGATCCGACCACGCGTCCCGTGACATGATCGTCGATTATTTCGGGAACTGAGCCGCAGCGAAATCCGAGCACCGGCGTTCCGCACGCCATCGCCTCGATCATCACAAGCCCGAAAGGCTCGGGCCAATCGATCGGAAACAGCAGAGCGAGCGCGTCGCCGAGGAATTTCTTCTTGTCCTGGTCATTGATCTCGCCGACGAATTCCACGCCGGGCCGGTCGAGCAGCGGTGCAATCGTGTCGCGGAAATAGGCCTCGTCCGCCTTGTCGACCTTGGCGGCGATCTTGAGCCGAAGGCCCAGCGCGTTGGCGATGGCGATCGCCCGGTCGGGACGTTTTTCATGCGAGATGCGGCCGAGAAAGGCAAGGTAGCCGCCTCGCCCGGCATAATTGGCCGGAAGGAGATCGAGCGGCAGGCCGTGATAGATCGTTTTGGCGAAATTGGCTTCCAGGATAGGCCGGCGCTGGGCGTTCGAGATGGAGACCAGCGGCATTTCGGGAAAAGCGCGATAAAGGAGAGCAAGATCCGGCAAATCCTGACGCCCGTGCAGGGTCGTCACCGTCTTGGCGGCCATATCCCGGAACAACGGCATATGCAGGATGTCGATGTGAAAATGCAGCACGTCGAAAAGATGGGCGCTGCGGCGAAGCTTGTCGAGCATGACCATATAGTGGGGGAGGTGGTCCTGAACGGCCGGGTTGAGGCGGATCGCCTCGGCGCCGCAGGCGGCGAGGCGGGCCGAAGTCACCGAATCGCCGCTGGCGAATAAGGTCACGTCGTGACCCTGGCGCACCAACTCCTCGCTCAAGTGAGAGACGACGCGCTCCGTGCCCCCGTAGAGCTTGGGCGGCACGCTCTCCATCAAAGGAGCGATCTGGGCGATTTTCATGGGAACGCTCTCAAGACGCGGGAACTCGCCTTCAAGAATGCGTTGGCGTAAATTTCGTTCCCTATTGTCGGCGGATTTGTGGCATTATTCCGACTGGCGATTTCCGCCGGCCGGACGCCCGGGCGCCTCTACGTCACCCCACGGGGACGGTAAGCAGCGGCCAGCGGGCGTCATCGAGCACGCGCGCGGTCGTGCTGCCGCGCACGGCGTCGAGCAGGCTATGGCGCCCCGCCGTCGGCATCGCGATCAGATCGACGCCGAGATCCTCGGCGACCCGCAGGATCGTTTCGACCGTAGCCCCTTTGCGGATCATGACCGGGAGGTCCGGCGACTTGCCCTGTTCGTCGATCAGGTTGGGCGCGCAATCGCCCACATGCAGAAGCTGGATATTGGCCGTCGGAAAAATGAGCTTGACGATCGCCTCGATCCGGCCGAGCGCGGGAAGGCTGTTTGGATGATCGTCGATCGGGATCAGGACCTTGTTCAAAGCAAGCGCGCCGGTCCGGGCATTGACGAATCCCTTGGCGCCGTCGCGCAGGAAAAGACTAATGATGCGCGCCTTGCGCAGGACCTTCTGCTCGACGGAGGCGTCAAACCAATGGGTCAGGCCCTTTTGCGCGTGCGTGGCAAGCACCACGAGATCGCAAGGGTGATCTTCCAGAAAATCCAGGATGCCGGTGCGCGCGTTCCTGGCCGGCACGCTGACGCTAGACACGCGCAGGCCGAGTTCCCGTTCGATGGCGGCCGGCGGCGCGCCCTTGTCCAGCCTGTTCCAGCCCGCCAGTACGTCGCGCACATGCGGGAATTCGGACTTGCCGGGAGGCGCGTCGCTCTCACCCCGCACATGCAGCAGGCAGAGGCGCGATTTGGTCGTCAACGCAAGATCCAGGGCATGGGCGAAGGCCAGCGTGCTGACGGCCGCGACATCCGTCGGATGCACGATCGTGGCGAGCGGCGTCTTGGCTAAAGCCGTCATGGCGGGCCGTCCGGGATCGTCCGTTTGAGCAAAATGCAGTTTGGCGTTTCATGGTTGCGCGAAGCTGACGGCTGTAAACGCGCCGTCCCGGCGCCGGGTTAAGGATGGGTTGCGACTCTTGGCAACAGAGCGTAGGGAGTGGTTACGAGAGCGATCTGGCCCAAGCGCCATGCAGGCCTCGCCGAAGCGCCGCTCAAACAGCCAACGATGCGATGAAACGGCAAAGCGCGTAAAGGTCTCAAATGGCTACCATCCATGACCACTGGATTATCTTTCTCGCAGAAGGAGTGGCCCTCATTTTGTTTGGCCTCCTGGCGATCGTCGTTCCATCAATCGACAGTGCGACCGTGACAATTGTTCTGGGCTGGCTTTTTCTCGTCAGCGGAGCGGTAGGTTTGGCTACAACCTACTGGGCGCGACAGGCGCCGGGGTTTTGGTGGTCCCTCGTATCGGCTTTGCTCGCAATTTTTGTCGGCATCGTCCTGATCGCCAACAAATCGCAGAATTTGTATGGCGGCCTGATGGGATGGCCGTTTGAGAACGCCGGCCCGCTGCGGCTAGTATTGGTTCTGTTCTTTTTAGTCGAAGGGGGCGCGACGATCATGTTCGCTTTCGAACACCGGCGTCAGTTCTCTGGGCGCTGGGCATGGATGTTGGCGGCCGGAATCGTCGACATCGTCTTGGCGAGCATCATTATTTTCGATCTTCCTGGAACCTCCGCCTGGACGATGGGTCTCCTGGTCGGGATCAACATGATCCTCGGAGGCTGCGCCATGATCGCGATGGGATTGCATGCCCGCACGGAACGCGCCGGTTCGAACGCTATGCCGCTGCGCAACGGGTGAGCGATTTCGGCCGCGTTGTTCGGATATAAGTTTAGCCCTTTATCTTGGCCCGTCGCGCTATTGCGCAAGTCCGTTCTTGGCGGGCCGCCCGGCGACATAGGTTTGCCGGATCGCGCGATCGTCGCCCATCATCATAAGAATGAACAATTCCTCGGCCAAGTCGCCTTCGACGCTTTCCATCCGATGCGCCATCGCGGGGGTCGCGCGGGAGTCGAGCACAATGAGATCGGCCTCGAATCCCTGCGCGATGGCGCCGATGCGATCCTGCAAGCCGAGCGCCCGCGAATTTCCCAGCGTCATCTGATAGAAGGCCTGGACGGCCGGCCAGGACTGGCCGCCCATCTGCAAGACCTTGTAGGCTTCGTTGGCCGTTTGCAGCATGGAATAGCTGGTGCCGCCGCCGACGTCCGTCGCAAGCGATATGCGCACGTCATGGTCCTGCAGCCGCCTCATGTCGAACAGGCCGGAGCCGAGAAACAGATTGGAGGTCGGGCAGAAGGCGGCGACCGAACGGCTCGCCGAAAGCGCCGCGACCTCGGATTCCTCGAGATGAATGCAATGGCCGAACACCGAACGCGGGCCGAGCAGGCCATAGCGTTCGTAGACTTCGAGGTAAGTCTTCGTCCAGGGAAATAATTGTTTGACGAACGCGATCTCTGCGTCATTTTCGTCGAGATGCGTCTGCATATAGGCCTGCGGATTTTCGCGCAGCAACGCGCCGGCGGCCTCGAGCTGCGCCTCGCTCGACGTGATGGCGAAACGCGGCGTGACCGCATAATCGAGCCGCCCGCGCCCGCTCCAGCGTTGGATCAGCGCCTTGCTTTCGTCATAGCCGCGCCGCGGATCGTCGGTCAGGCCCACGGGCGCGTTGCGGTCCATCATCAACTTGCCCGCGATCATACGGGCGCCGCGCTTGAGGCTTTCGTCAAAGAAGGCGTCGACGGATTCGGGATGAACCGTGCAATAGACCATCGCCGTCGTCGTGCCCTGCCGGAACATTTCGTCGAGGAAAAAGCGCGCCACAATATCGGCGTGACCGCGCTCGCGCAGTTTCTGCTCCTCGACGAAAGTGTATTTCTGCAGCCATTCCAGCAGCTGCGCGCCGTAAGAAGCGATGACGCGCGTTTGCGGATAATGGATATGCGTGTCGATGAAGCCCGGCATGATCAGCTTGCCGGAATAGTCGTCGACCTCGGCGCCCTGCCCGCGCGCCTGGATCGCCGCCGCCTCGCCGACCGCCGCAATGCGTCCGGCCTCGATGAGCACTGCGCCGTCTTCGATGATTTTCAGCGCGCTGGGACCGGCCAGGCGCGGGTCGTCGAGAAAACTGACAATGCGCCCGCGAAGGATGCGCGCCGCCCGGGAAGCGTTCACGGCAGAATATCCTTCAGGCGAAGCGCGGCGATTTTGTCGATCTCAGCCAGCGCCGTTGCGAATTCGGCAGACGGCTCGTGCTGGAGCCGCTGTTCGAAGGCGGCGAGAATCTCGACCGTCGTCTTGCCCTTGACCGCCAGGATGAAGGGAAAGCCGAAGCGCGCGCGATAGGAATCGTTAAGCTGAGTGAACCTGGCGTGTTCGCCTGATGTCAATTGGCCGAGCCCAGCGCCCGCCTGCTCGCCGGTTGATTCCGCGGTAAGCCCCTTGGCCAAGGCGAGTTTGCCGGCAAGATAGGGGTGAGCGTTGACGAGCGCGCGCTTGGCCTCATCGCCGCCCGCCGCCATCGCGGCGGCCATTGCGGCGGCGAGGCCGGCGGCATTGTCGGCGCCGGCTGCGAGCCCTGCGTCGAAGGCGGCCGCGGCGATCCATGGCGAATGCTCGTATACGCCGCCGAAGCGCTCGACGAATAGCGCGCGGCTCATGCGCGAAGGCTTCCAGCCCCCGCCGGGTGGGTGTTTGCGGATCCAGTGGCGCGCGATATCGAGCCGCGTCGCAATCCAAACGTTGTCATGGCCGAGGACGTAATCGAGAAAGCGCGCCAGCGAAGCGGCGCGGCCGGGCCGCCCGACTAGGCGGCAATGAAGGCCGATCGACAGCATTTTGGGGGCCGTCGCGCCCTCCGCATAGAGCGTGTCGAAGGAATCCTTGAGATAGGCGTAGAACTGATCGCCGGAATTGAACCCTTGCGCCGCCGCAAAACGCATGTCGTTGGCGTCGAGCGTATAGGGGACCATGAGTTGCGGCCCTCTGGGTCCCTCGATCCAATAGGGCAGATCGTCGGCGTAGGAATCGGCGCAATAGAGAAAGCCGCCCTCGGCCATCGCAAGCGGCGTCGTATTGATCGAGGAGCGGCCCTGGTAGAAACCGAGCGGGCGCGCGCCGGTTATCGCCGTATGGATTTCAATTGCCTGCGCGATATGCCGCGCTTCGACTTCCGCCGGCACGTCGCGATAGTCGATCCATTTATAGCCATGGGTGGCGATTTCCCAGCCCGCCTCCTTCATCGCGGCGACCGGCGCCGGATTGCGCTTCATCGCGGTGGCGACGGCATAGGCGGTCACCGGCATGGCCCGTTCGGTAAACATCCGATAAAGTCGCCAGAAGCCGGCGCGCGAGCCATATTCGTAGATCGATTCCATATTCATGTGGCGCTGGCCGGGCCAGGGCGCCGCGCCGACGATTTCCGACAGGAAGGCTTCGGAAGCCGCGTCACCATGCAGGATGTTGTTCTCGCCGCCTTCCTCGTAATTGATGACGAATTGCAGCGCGACGCGCGCGCCACCCGGCCAGTCGGCGAAAGGCGGCGTGCGTCCATAGCCGGCAAGATCGCGCGGATAGGCTTCGTCGGTCATGAATATTCCCCCATAGGCGTCGATCTTAAGCGTAAGGCGCCCAGCGCTTCCTTCCAAATTGGAGCGAAACAGCTTCGCGTGGGCCGGCGCTAATCGGCTGTTTGCGCCAGCCCGGCGTTTGGGCCAAATGTTTGCGGATCTGACATGGGGCGGCGCGGTGAGTTTATGAACGACATTTCCCTGATCCTTGAGCCGCCCTTCGCGCGCCTTCGCCTCGATCGGCCAGACCGGCGCAATGTCATGTCGCGCGCGATGTGGCTCGCGTTGCCCGATCTTTGTGTCCTGATCGCCGAAAACAGCCACGCTCTGGTTGTCATTCTGGAGGGAGCCGGCAGCCATTTTTGCGCCGGGGCCGACATAAGGGAGTTGGAGACTCTCTACCGCGACGCCGAGGCGATACGCGACATCAACGAGGCGATGCAGAACGGACTCAAGGCGTTGATCGCGCTCGAGCGCCCAACGATCGCCGCGCTACGCGGCAATGCGTTGGGCGCCGGCCTTGCGCTCGCTCTTTGCTGCGACCTGCGCTTTTGCGCGGATGACGCGTTTCTCGCGATCCCGCCCGCCAAGCTCGGCATTCTCTATGGGTTTGCCGAGACGCATCGGCTCGTTCAGACCCTTGGTCCCTCCCGCGCCAAGGACTTATTGTTCAGCGGGCGGCGGGTCGAATGCGCGGAGGCGTTGGCGATGGGCCTCATCGATCGCCTGGTCGCGCCTGACGAGCTGGCGGCGACAGTCTCGGCCTATGCCGGCGAGCTTTCGCGCTTGAGCCAGCATTCGATCCGCGGCGAGAAAATTGCGATCGAGGCGATCGCCGGCGGCCTCGCGAACGAAAGCCCGGCTTTCCGCGCCATGATCGAACGGGCCGGCGCGGGGGAAGACTTTGTTGAGGGGCGATCAGCCTTTCTGGACAAGCGCGCGCCCGAGTTCCGCTTTCGCGGACGGCTCGACCCATTGGGCTGAAAGCTTTCCCGAGTCAATTTCGCCGCCCCGCTTAACCCCGCGTAAATCGCTGTCAGCGATGCTGCGCGCTCGCCGATGCATCGGCTGTAGAGGAGAGCGCCATGGCGGTCGCGCAGAAAGCATTGTTAGATCCAGCGGCCGCGAGCGGCGCCGAACTCGACCCAGCAGCCGTGCTGGACCTGCGCCGCGCGATCTATTCCAAGGATGGCGTGACGCGCGCCGACCTTGCCCGGCTGCTCGGCCTCGGACGCGCGGCCGGCCCGAAAGCCTGCGCGGAATATGCCGATCTTCTCAGCGAGGCGGCGAGCGATCTGCTGGTGCGCCAGGTCGATCCACCCGGCTATATCGCTCCCGCCGACGCCGATTGGCTGATTGGCCAGTTGACCGAGGGCGGCGGACTGTCCTGCCGGGCGGAATTTTCCATGCTGGTCGATGTGCTCGGCCATGCGGTGTCGGCGCCACCTACGCTTTCGGAATTTGCCGTTCGCGAAGTCGAGAAGGCCATTTTGACAGGGCGCCGCCTGGCGACCGGCGAGGCCGACCATGCGCCTGGGATCGTCACGGCGGGCGATGTCGCGGCGCTGCATAGTCTGGTTTTTGCGCCGACCGAAGGGTCCTCCCTGCATGTGACGCGGGAATCGGCGGAAGCCTTGTTCGACATCGCGCACGCGACCGCCAGCGCGGACAATGATGCGGCTTTTGACGATTTCTTCGCCAAGGCGGTGGGCAATTATTTGATGGGCGTCGCGTTCCGCTGGACCTCGAGCGCCGCCGAGGCGCGCGAGCACGAGAAATGGGCCGATCACGCAACGAGTTTCGCCGATTTCTTCACCAAAATGGTCGAGCAGCCGTTAGCCCAGCGGTTTGGCGGCCTTTCCCGCGTGACCAAGACAGTCGATCAGATCGAAGAGGATGTCTTCGCTGGGGAAAACGACGCCGACGACGCGGCGATCCAAGAGGCCAGCGCGCTCAAAGCCAGCGAGGCCGATTGGTTGATCGCGCATCTCACGCGAGGCGGCGCCCTGTCGTCGGCAGAAAAGCGGCTGCTCGCCTTCCTCGCGAAAGAGGCAGCGTCCATGCCGCCGCAATTGCAGGCACTGATCGAAAAACAGGGCTGAGGCGTTGGACCGACGAGCCTTGTTCCGCCTCACGCGCTCGCGGCGCGGATGGGGAAGATCAGGCAAGAGGTCGTCGCATGGGCGATGATGCGGCCTTGCGGGTCGGTGACGCGCCCTTCGGCGGTCGCGATCTGGCGCCCGACATGCACAACCTTGCCCTCGGCGCGCAGCAAGCCGGTCTTGTCATTGGCGCCTCGCGTATAATGGATCGTCAAGTCGAGCGTCGTGCAGGCAACGCCCGCCTTGAGAGCCGATTGAACGGCGCAGGTCATGCAAGTGTCCAGCATCGTCGCGGCAAAGCCGCCGTGAACAACGCCCGCCGGATTGTAATGAGCCGCCGTCGGAGTGGCCGAAAAGACAACGCGACCGCGCTCCGCCTCGGACATTTCGAAGCCTAGCAACACCATCATGGCTGGCGGTGGATCGCGTCCATCCTTAATTCGATTGAGAAATCCGAGACCGTCGATTTCCTCGACCCCCGAAGCGCCGGGAACAGTCCGCAACGCCGCGCTGTTCTGCTCGTTCATATCGAAACCAATCACGACTAGTTGCAAAACGCAACCAAAAAGTCCAGACAAGTCCGATGCAACATTCGGCCTTTGAAAATCAGGTCTGCTCCGTCGCCCAGGCTTTGGCCGAAATCGGGGAATGGTGGACCTTATTGATCCTGCGCGAGGCCTTTTTCGGAACGCAGAGATTCACCGATTTTCAGGAGCGGCTCGGCATCGCGCGCAACATCCTGACGGCGCGTTTGAACAAACTCGTCAGGACGGGGATTCTGAGCCGCCATATCGCGCCGGGACGCGGCAATCCGCGCCATTACCGGCTGACGGAGAAAGGGCGCGACGTTCTGCCCGCGTTCATCGCGCTAATGCAATGGGGCGACCGCTGGATCAACGGCGAGGCTGGCGCCCCGATCCGCATCGTCGAGGCGGCGACGGGCCGGGAAATCGGGCCGCTGCGCGTGCGCGCCAGCGACGGCAGAACGCTGGCGGCGCGAGAAATGCGCGTTGTGCCAGGCCCCGGCGCAAGCGCCGACATCCGCCAGCGCTTCGGCGGCAACGGTTTGGCCGCCGGGGCGCCCGAAGCGGCATTCTTCTTTCGCCGCGGTTGAGCGCTCCAGGACGCCTCGGCGGCCGGGCTAATCGTCTCGCGAGGCGCGGATCGAGGACGTAATGTCCCAATCGACCGGGCGCCCTTCGCTTGGCGTCGCTGGCGGACGGGGGCGCGGCGCGTCATAGGCGCGTACCGGCGGCGGCAATTCTCCCGTCGGGCCGTGCAGCGCCATCGGGCCGCCCGCGCCCGCTTGCGCGATATCCTGCGGCTCGTCGATTTCGGGAGCGGGCGGCAGACCGTCCGGCGTCTGCGGCGTCGGCAGAAGGTCTGGGCTCGGCGTCGGCTTGCAATAGCGACGCGGCCCGGTGTTGGTCATCCCATGCATCGCCAGATCGAGATGAAAATGATTGTAGTGAAACACGTCGGCGCCGGGACCAAGCACGGTGGTGAAATGCTGGCACGCGCCTGCATGGACCTCATGCAGGAACGCCGCCTCCTGGCTGTCGGTCTTCTTCCAGTCCTGGACGATGCTGATGGAGCGCCCGTCCGCCAGTTTGAAGCCGGCAATGTCGATCGCATTGCCGAAGGAATGTTCCGAAAGCTGGGCCCCTGCGATATTGTCGACGCTGCGGCAGCTATAGGCGCCGAACGCGTTCAATCCGACGACCGGCTGGCCAAACCGCGCCTGGGCGCTCGGCTGCACGACTTCGGCGAGCCAAGCCTCGAGCGCGGGGATCATCGAGCAGTCGATCGTGACCGGCCCCTCCACCGAGACGGTTCCGTTGGCGAGGCCCGAGACCTTGAAGGGATGATAAAGGCCGCAAATGCCGGGGCCGTCGATTTCATGGGCCGGCGTGATGAAGGCGGAAGGCTGCACGATCTTGCGGGCAAGACATGCGTCCTCCGCCTGGGTGCGCCAGGCCGGCCGCTCGGCGTGTTCGAATAAACCACAGCCGGAAAGCGATAAAAGAACGCAAGCGCCCAGAGACGACGGCAGAACGCGACATGCCATTGCTTAGAAATGCGCGCAATCGCTTAACAAAAACTAAAGTATGAAGGGGGGCGCTTTTCAGCCGGGCGGAAAGCCCATGCGGCTGGCGGGGCCATGTTCGCGCCCAACTTTGCCGTCATCTCAGCGACGGAAATTCTCGATTCGAGCGATTGGAGCCAAAGGCATGGGGTGCAGGATGGGTTGGCGGCGGAGGGCCGGCGCGGCGTTTGCCGTGCTTGCCTCGATGGCCGCCCCGGGCCTTGCCTGGGCTCATCCCCATGTCTGGGTCACGGTGCGCTCTCATGTCGCCTTCGCGCCGGACGGCAAGGTAAGCGCGGTCATCCACGATTGGACTTTCGACGAAATGTATTCCTCTTTCGCCGTGCAAGGCTTGGCCCAGCCCGGCCAATTGGCCAAGCGCGAGGATTTTGCGCCGCTGGCCAAGGAAAATGCTGGCGGTCTCGCGCAGATCGGCTATTTCACGACCCTCAAGATCGCCGGCAAGGCGGTCGATTTTGGCGAAGTCACGGATTATTGGATGGAAGAGCGCCCCGACCATCTCGTCACGTTTCATGTCGTCCTGCCGCTGAAGACGCCGACGCCGCCCGGCAAATATTTCTCGCTTCTCGTCGCCGACCCTGAATTCTTTATCGATTTCGAATTCGACGATAAGGAGAAGGACGCGATCAAACTCGACGACGCGCCGGCCGGATGTTCGCTTTCCCTAGCCAAACCCAAGGCGTTGGAGGCGGACGAATCGCAACAGCTGTCGGAGTCCTTCTTCAGCGGACTGGCGCCCGGCGCCAATTTCGGCTTCAAAATGGCGAGCCGCGCCATCATCGCCTGTCCGTGAGGCTCGCCTTGGAGAGACGCGCGCTTCTGTCCGCCGTCACCCTGACGCTGCTGCTGGCTCTGGCCGCCCATCCCGCCTTGGCGCAGATATCGCCGCGGCCCTTCGCGCTGCCGGGCGGCGAGAGCGGCGGCGCGCCGACCGGCGTTGCGGGCTGGATTCTGGGCGTGGCGGCCTGGCTCAACCATCTGATGACGGGTGAGCTCAAGGCGCTGCATGGCGACGCCTCGGCGATATGGGGATTGATCGGCCTCAGCGCCGCCTATGGCGTTTTCCATGCGGCGGGGCCCGGCCATGGCAAGGCTTTGATCGCCTCCTATATGCTGGCTAACGAGCGCGCGCTGCGGCGCGGCATCGTTCTTTCTTTCCTTGCCGCGATGCTGCAGGCGCTTGTCGCGATCGCGCTGATCGGCATTGCCGCGCTCATTTTCCGGGCCACCGCGACTCAGATGAATGAGGCCAGCCGTTTCGTGGAGCTGGCGAGCTATCTGTTCGTGGCCGCCGTCGGCGCCTGGCTGGTGTGGACGAAGGGCCGCGCGCTGGCCGGCGCGCTTCGCCTCAGTCTCGCCAATCGCGCCGGACAGAGGGCGCTATTCGCCGATGCGCCGTGGGGGCCCGCGCTCGCCGGCGGAATCGTCTCGCAGTTTCGCGTCGAGACGCCAGGGGCGGGCGTCATGGCGGATGCCGATTGCGGCCATGTCCACGCGCCAGATCCCACCCAACTCGGCGACGGATTTTCCTGGCGCGGCGCGGCGGCGACCGTGGTCGCGGCCGGCGCGCGGCCCTGTTCGGGCGCGATCGTGGTCCTCACCTTCGCCCTGACACAGGGCCTGTTTCCCGCTGGGATCGCCGCGACTTTCGCCATGGCGCTCGGCACCGCGATCACCACCGGCGCGCTCGCCACGCTCGCTGTCTTCGCCAAAGACGCCGCGATGCGCTTTGCGGCGCGCGAATCTTCCCGCGCCGCGCTCCTCGCGCGCGGGCTGGAATTTGCCGCCGCGCTATGCGTGCTCGCCTACGGACTTGCGCTTGTGCTGGGGCCGGGCGGGGCCGGGTAAGGCTCGCCCTCGCTTGCCGCCCTGGCGGCCTGTCGCTAAAGGCAAGCGAAAGCCTCGCCCCGGACCTCTCCAATGCCCGCCAGCCCTGAAGACCTCTTCGCTTTCCTCGGCAGCCTTGCGATCCCCTTTGAGACCGTCGAGCATCCCCCGCTCTTCACGGTCGAGCAATCGGTCGCGCTACGTGGCGAGATTCCCGGCGGCCATACCAAGAACCTGTTCGTCAAGGACAAGAAGGGGCGCCTGTTCCTGCTCGTGCTGGGCGAGGACGCGGCCATCGATCTCAATCGCGTGCATGAAAAGATCGGCGCGCAGGGGCGCGTCTCCTTCGGCGCGGCCGATCTTCTGGAAGAGGTCTGGGGCGTGCGGCCGGGCGCCGTGACGCCGTTCGGAGCGATCAATGATCGCGCGGCGCGGGTGACGGTCGTGCTGGACGCGGCGATGATGGCGCGGGGGCGCCTCAACTTTCATCCGCTCGTCAACACCCAGACGACGGGTCTGGCCAGCGCCGATCTCGTCAATTTCCTGCGCGCGACCGGCCACGAGCCGGCGATCATCGCGTTGACCGAGGGCTCGGCGGTCGACAGGAAGGACTGAGAGTCGAACCGGGCCGGGAGAATTGGCGCCGCCGCGCCGGTTAACGAGATATTGCACAAGGGGGCGCGCCGCCCCATCTTTGGCTTATAAGGGGCAATTCACCTTGACGGAGACGGATGGATGGCGATCGGCAATGGTATGAACGGAGGCGCGCAGGCTTCGGCGGTAAAGGATGTGACGACGGCCTCGTTCGGGCCGGAGGTCATCGCCGCCTCGCAGCGCCAGCCGGTGCTGGTCGATTTCTGGGCGCCCTGGTGCGCCCCCTGCAAGCAATTGGCCCCGGTGCTGGAAAAGGCGGTCGCCGATTCCGGCGGCAAGGTCAAGCTCGTCAAGATGAACATCGACGATCACCCGCAGATCCCGGGCCAGCTGGGCATTCAATCGATTCCCGCGGTGATCGCTTTCGACAAGGGCCAGCCGATCGACGGCTTCATGGGCGCCTTGCCCGAAGGGCAGGTCCGCGGCTTCATCGAGCGGCTCGTCGGGCCTTTGACGGCCGGCGCCGATGAACTGATCGCCCAGGCCCAGACAGCGGCCGCGGCGGGCGACGCGGCAGGCGCGGCGGCACTCTATTCGCGCGTGCTGACCGAGGACGAGGGCCATGTCAAAGCGATCGCCGGGCTCGCCAAGCTTCACGTCGACGCCGGCGATCTCGAACAGGCCAAGGCCGTTTTGTCGCTGGCCCCCGCGCCCGCGCCCGGCAAGGATCCCGACCCCGCCATATCGGCGGTGACCGCCGCGATCGATCTGGCCGAGCGCGCGGCGGCGCTGGGCGATCTTGCGCCGCTGGAAAAGGCGCTCGCCGACAATCCCGACGACAATCAGGCGCGCTATGATCTTGCGCTGGCGCTCAGCGCGCGCGGGGAGCGCGATGCGGCGGCCGATCGCCTGCTGGAAATCATCAAGCGCAACCGCCAGTGGAACGAAGACGCGGCTCGCAAGCAATTGGTGAAATTCTTCGAGGCCTGGGGCCTGATGGACCCGGCCGCCGTCCAGGCGCGGCGAAAACTGTCGGCGCTGATATTTTAGGGCGCGGGCGCTCTCCCGCAATTTGTCGATATTTCGGTCGCAATTGTGGATCATTTTGCCAGCGGGCGCGCGGCTTGGTTGAGGCACGCGTCCTAGAGGTTGTTGAGCGATGAAATTGAACCATGTGTATCAGCGTCCCTCGGAAATGCCGGCGATCATTCCGGTGTTTCCGCTGGCGGGCGCGCTGTTGCTGCCGCGCCGCCCGCTGCCGCTTAGCATATTCGAGCCGCGATATCTCGCCATGATCGACGATGCGCTGAGCGGCGAACGGCTGATCGGCATGATCCAGCCGAGCGACGGCGAAGAAGCCTCGGATATTTCGCCCGAACTCTGCGCGATCGGTTGCGCGGGCCGCCTCACCCAATTCGCCGAGACCGGCGATGGCCGCTGCTTCATCACTTTGACGGGCGTGGCGCGGTTTCGCCTGATCGGGGATGCGCCGGCCGTGACGCCCTATCGCCAGGCGCGCGTCGATTTCTCGCAATTCTCAAACGATTTTCGCGAAGGCGAAGGCGAGGGCGCCGTCGACCGCTCGAGCCTGTTGACCGCTTTGCGTAAATTCGCGGAAGCCAATCAATTCAAGGTCGATTGGGACGACATCAAGAATGCCTCCAACGAGGCGCTCGTCAACGGCCTGTCGATGCTGAGCCCCTATGGCTCGAAGGAAAAGCAGGCGCTGCTCGAAGCTTCCGACCTCAAGGCCCGCGCCGACATGCTGGTGGCGATTACCCAGATGGAGCTCGCGCGCGGCGAGAACGCCTCGACGCAGATCCATTGAGCGAATGGATCGCGCCCCCGAGGCTTCCGCTCCCCGCTTGCGGGGGAGAAGGGTTGCCTGCGTCGAGCGCTGCTTTGCCCGTCTACGCGTGACTGTCCCGCGAACGTCAATTCTCTTATGCTGCGGCCTTCGGGACGCGCCAAAAGGGCTGGGCAAGCATGGCGACTTTCGCCTTTAACACTTCGGGCGCCATCCTGTTCGGCGACGGCGCTATCGGCCAGATTGGCGCGATTGCGGCGGCGCGCCTTGGCCGGCGCGTGCTGGTGGTCAGCGATCCCGGCGTCGTGACGGCGGGACTCGTCGAGCCAGCGCTGAAGGCGCTCGCGGAAGCGGGCGTCGAGGCGATCGTCTATGCCGAGGTCGTGGCCGATCCGCCCGAAGCTTTGGTCCTCGCCGCGACGAAAGCGGCGCGCGAGGCGGCGGCGACGGGCGTGATCGGCCTTGGCGGCGGCTCCTCCCTCGATGTCGCCAAACTCGTCGCGCTGCTCGCCTTGGGACAGGAATCGCTGCCGTCGATCTACGGAATCGGCAAGGCCAAGGGGCCGCGCCTGCCGCTGCTGCTGGCGCCGACGACGGCTGGAACCGGCTCCGAGGTGACGCCGATCGCCATCGTCACGACGGGAAAAGCGGAGAAGATGGGCGTCGTCTCGCCCATTCTCCTGCCCGACGTCGCTTTGCTCGACCCGGAACTGACCTATGGGCTGCCGCCGGCCGTCACCGCCGCCACTGGCATCGACGCGATGGTGCACGCGATCGAATCCTACGCCTCCGCCAATGCCAACAACAATCCAATTTCGCGCGCGCTCGCCAGAGAGGCTTTGCGCTTGATGGGTGCGGCGCTGGAGCGCGCGGTGCATCACGGGTCGGATCGCGCAGCCCGCGCCGACATGCTGCTCGGCTCGATGCTGGCGGGACAGGCCTTCGCCAATTCGCCGGTCGCCGCCGTCCATGCGCTCGCCTACCCTATCGGCGGCCATTATCATGTGCCGCATGGGCTCTCCAACGCTCTGGTGCTGCCGCATGTGCTGCGCTTCAACGCTTCGAGCGCGCCTGCCGTCTATGCCGAGATCGCGCCGCTCGCCTTCCCGGAACTGGCCGACATCGAGGCCTCGTCGCGGGCAAACGCCTTCGCGCAAAAGCTCGCCGAACTCTCGCGGCGTTGCGGCCTGCCGCAAAGGCTGCGCGACGTCGGAATTCCCGAGGACGCGCTGCCAAGGCTCGCGGCCGACGCGATGAACCAGACGCGGCTACTCGTCAACAATCCGCGGGCGGTGACGCAGGCCGATGCGCTGGCGATCTATCAAGCGGCGTGGTGAAGCCGATCAACCGCCCAACGAGCCGATCTCCTCGACAATCTCGTAATGCTGAACATGCGCGTCGAACTCGATCAGCGCGGCCACGGCGCCCGGCTCCACGACCGCTTTGGCAGCGTCGCTTCCGGCAAAGCCTCGTATAGCCTCCATCGATCGCCAGCGCGTCAAGACCAGAAACTCGATCTTTTCGTCGAGGCGCCGCCGGGTGAGATAGGCGCCGAGGAAGCCTGGGGTTTCGCGTAATTCTGGCAGGACTTTGTCGCGGAAATGCGCGGGATAGGCGCCGGCTCTCGCCGCGCTTGCGCGGCCGCGCCATTCTCGGATGATCATTGACGTCTCTCTTTTCGCATTCGATTCCACCCTACGCGTCTCACAGCCTAGCGCCGCAACCTGTTGACGGCGTCGCCCTCACAAATATCCCTCCAGCTCCTTGGCCGATTCCTCCGGCTTCCTCTCCAGATTGAATGCCTCTACGAACTTGCCCTTTGCGTCCATCAGATAAACGATCGAGGAATGGTCCATGCCATAGCCGCCGTTTTCCGGCGGCCCTTTGCGCGCATAGACGCGATAGGCCTTTTCGACCTTGCCGATCGCCTCGACGTCGCCCGACAGACCGATGATGCGCGGATCGAAACTGGCCAGATAGTCTTTCAGCGATTGGGCCGTGTCGCGTTCGGGATCGATGGTGATGAACAAAGCCCGGATCGGCTTGCCGGGGAGCTCGCCCAGCACGTCGGACATTTGCGCCAGCGTGGTCGGGCAGATATCGGGGCAATTGGTATAGCCGAAATAGACGAGGAACGGCTGTCCCTTCATATCGGCGTCGGTCACGACCCGCCCGTCGGGACCCTGCAGCGTAAACGGGCCGCCGACCAGCGAAGCGGTCCCGCCGGCCTTGCCGCGCCAGACGGGGTAAAGCGCGATGGCGAGGATCGCCACAACGCTGATCGCCGCCGCGATGCCGATAATCCGCCGGCGCTCGCCGGGCGGCGGCGTTTCGGGGGAAGGCGCGGAGAAGGTCAAGGGCGGCTCCAGATCGAATTGCCAGGGTCAGAAACAGGATCGAGCCGAAATAGAGCCAAAACACGACCATCGCCAGAGCCGCGAGGCAAAATAGGGCGAGTCAGGCGCGGCGGTCGAGGCTGAGGGACGCGCCGAGCCGGCCTTTCGCGCACCGCCCGGCAGTCCGATTGCGATAGCCTACCGCTATCGATTCGTGCCCGGCCTCGCGCCGACTGTTGCATTTGGGCAATATGCCTTATTGGACGGCGGAATGAATCGCGGCGTTCCGGCCGCGGCGTTTGGGGCAATCGCCGATGGTATTGCGTCAGCTCGAATATCTCGTCGCTCTGGCGCGCGAAAAACACTTCGGCCGCGCGGCGGCGGCCTGCCATGTTTCGCAGCCGACGCTTTCGGCGGCGATCCGCCAGCTTGAAGAGGATCTCGGCGCGCCGATCGTCGAGCGCGGCCATAAATTCCACGGCCTCACCAATCAGGGCCGCCTCGTGCTCGATCACGCGCATCGCATCCTGGCCGAAGCCGACGTCCTGCGCCGCAGCCTGCAGGAAATGGACAAGGGCCTTTCGGGACGGCTGCGGCTTGGCGCGATCCCAACGGCGCTTCCTATCGTCTCGCATCTCACCGCGCCGTTCCATGCGCGCTTTCCCAATGTTTCGGTGACCGTCCTGTCGCAGACGTCGCAGGAGATTCAGCGCGGCATCGACGATTTCGAGCTCGATGTCGGGCTGACGTATCTCGACAACGAGCCGCTCGACAATGTGCGCGCCAAGCCCATCTACGCCGAGGAATATGTCTTTCTCACTCCCGCCGCCGGCCCCTATTCGCAGCGCCGCAAGATCTCCTGGAAAGAGGCGGCGCAGGCGCCTTTGTGCCTGCTGACGCCCGATATGCAGAACCGGCGCATCATCGACGGCATTTTCCGCTCGGTCGACGCGCAGCCGAAGCCCTCCGTCGAGACCAATTCGATCTTCAACCTGTGCTCGCATGCAAGTTCCGGCCTGTGGTCGTCGATCGTGCCGCGGCAATTGCTGCAGTTTTTCGGCATCCCGCGCCAGACCCGCGCGGTCGAACTTGTCGAGCCCAGCGCCCGACGCACGATCGGCCTTATCATGTCGAACCGCGAGCCGGCCTCGCCGCTCGCGCGCAATCTGTTCGCGATGGAGCGGCCCGAAGACATCGGCCGCCTCATCCTGCCGCCGCTATCGCCGGAAGATTATCTCGGTAGGCAATAGATATTTCCTATCATACAGTCGGAACGATCGATTGGAATTTTCGAGCATTTTGAGCGATATTTCTGAAAAGTCGGCGCAAAGGCGCAATGTTTTCTCTGATCGGGCGGTTGAATGACGGGCAATGCGCCCTGGAACGCCGAACTGGCGTCAACCATCATCAAAGAGCGGCGCGACCGCCAGGGCGCCGCTGTGCCGATCCTGCGCGCGCTGCAAGAGAGATTCGGTTATATCGACAACGCGGCGATTCCGCTGATCGCCGAGGAGCTCAATATCTCAAAGGCGGAAGTGCATGGCGTTGTCAGCTTCTACCATGACTTTCGTCACGCCCCGGTCGATGGCGACGTCTTAAAACTCTGCCGGGCGGAAGCCTGCCAGTCGATGGGTTGCGAGGATCTTGTCGCGCATCTAGCCGCCGAGCATGGCATCGAGGTCGATAAATCCAGCCCCGGCGCGCCGCTTCATGTCGAGACGGTCTATTGCCTGGGCAATTGCGCGCTGTCACCCGCCGCCTTGCTGAACGGCGATCCCGTCGGCCGGCTGAATCGCACAAGGATCGACTCGATCGTTCGCGACGCCCGCGGGGAGTCGCTATGAGCGTCACGGTCTATGTCCCGATGGATTCGGCCGCGCTGTCGGTCGGCGCCGAGGCCGTTGCCGAGGCGATCGCGCAAGAAGCGCGCCGGCGCGGGCTCGATGTGAAAATCGCCCGCAATGGGTCGCGCGGCCTGTTCTGGCTGGAGCCGCTCGTCGAAGTGGACGGCGCGCAAGGCCGCCTCGCCTATGGCCCGATTGGGCCGGCCGATGTCGCCTCGCTGTTCGAGGCCGGCTTTCTCGCGGGCGGCGCGCACGCCAAGGCGCTCGGCCCGCCGGAAGAAATTCCCTATCTCAAAAACCAGCAGCGCCTGTTGTTCGCGCGCTGCGGCATCATCGAGCCGTTATCGATCGAGGATTATCGTCGCCATGGCGGGCTGAAGGGGCTGGCGCGCGCCCTTGAGATCGGGTCGCCGGCGATCATCGAGGAAATGCTCGCCTCGGGCCTGCGTGGGCGCGGCGGCGCGGGATTTCCGACCGGCGTCAAATGGCGCACCGTCGCCGGGGTCGCGGCGGACCAGAAATATGTCGTCTGCAACGCCGACGAGGGCGACAGCGGCACTTTCGCCGACCGCCTGCTGATGGAGGGCGATCCCTTCACGCTGATCGAAGGCATGGCGATCGCCGCGATCGCGACCGGCGCCACGAAAGGCTTCGTCTACATCCGCTCGGAATATCCGCACGCCTTCCGCACATTCGAGGCGGCGATCGAAAGGGCGCGCAAGGCGGGATTGCTGGGACCGCGCATCCTTGGCTCGAATCACGCCTTCGACATCGAGGCCCGGCTCGGCGCCGGCGCCTATATCTGCGGCGAGGAAACTTCACTTCTCGAAAGCCTGGAGGGCCGGCGCGGACAGGTGCGCGCCAAGCCGCCTTTGCCGGCGATCCAGGGCCTGTTCGGCAAGCCGACCGTGATCAACAACGTGCTGTCCTTCGCCTCCGCGCCATGGATTCTGGAGCACGGCGGCGGATCTTATGCCGAATATGGCATGGGCCGCTCGCGCGGCACGCAGCCGTTCCAGCTTGCCGGCAATATCCTCCAAGGCGGCCTTGTCGAGCTGGCGCTCGGCGCTTCGATCCGCCGCCTCGTCGAGGAATTTGGCGGCAGCACGAAATCGGGCAGGAAATTGCGCGCCGTGCAGGTCGGCGGCCCCCTCGGCTCGTATTTTCCCGAAAGCCTGCTCGATACGCCGCTCGATTACGAAGCGATGCTCGCCGCCAAGGGCATGCTCGGCCATGGCGGCATTGTCGTGTTCGACGATAGCGTCGATCTGGCGCGCCAGGCGCGATTCGCCTTCGAATTTTGCGCCAAGGAAAGCTGCGGCAAATGCACGCCCTGCCGCATCGGCTCGGTGCGCGGCGTGGAGACCGTCGACAAGATCATCGCGGGAACCAAACGCGAAGAAAATCTCGAATTGCTGCGCGACCTCTGTGCGGTGCTGACGGACGGCTCGCTCTGCGCCTTGGGCGGCCTCACGCCGCTGCCGGTGCTGAGCGCGCTCGACAATTTTAGCGAAGATTTCCTGGCGCCTCTCGCTCGCCAAGCAGCGGAATAGGAGGCGCGGATGGCGCTCATTCACGAACTCGACACCGGCACGCCGATCCGCGTCGGCGCCGCCATGGTCAGCCTCACCATCGACGGACAGAGCGTCAGCGTCCCCGCCGGCACATCCGTCATGGCGGCAGCGGCGAGCGCGGGCACGCAGATTCCCAAACTCTGTGCGACCGACATGCTCGAAGCCTTCGGCTCCTGCCGGCTTTGCCTCGTCGAGATCGAGGGACGCAAGGGAACGCCCGCCTCCTGCACGACGCCGGTCGAGGCGGGCATGAAGGTGAAGACCCAGACGCCGCGCCTCGCCAAACTGCGGCGCGGCGTGATGGAGCTCTATATTTCCGATCATCCCTTGGATTGCCTGACCTGCAGCGCCAATGGCGATTGCGAGTTGCAGACGCAGGCCGGCGTCGTGGGTCTGCGCGACGTGCGCTACGGTTATGACGGCGCCAATCACCTGAACAGCCCGACCGACGCGTCCAACCCCTATTTCACGTTCGAATCGTCCAAATGCATCGTCTGCTCGCGTTGCGTGCGCGCGTGCGAGGAAGTGCAGGGAACTTTTGCGTTGACCATCGAGGGGCGCGGCTTCGGCTCGAAAGTCTCGCCCGGCGGCGTCGATTTCCTCGGCTCGGAATGCGTCTCCTGCGGCGCCTGCGTGCAGGCCTGTCCGACCGCGACGCTCAACGAAAAAAGTGTCATCGCGTTGGGAACGCCGGAACATTCGGTTCTCACCACCTGCGCCTATTGCGGCGTCGGCTGCGCGTTCAAGGCCGAGATGAAGGGCGAGGAGGTCGTGCGCATGGTCCCTTACAAGGCCGGCAAGGCCAATGAAGGCCATTCCTGCATCAAGGGACGCTTCGCCTATGGTTACGCCACCCATAAGGACCGCATCACCAAGCCGATGATCCGCAAGGCGATCACCGACCCCTGGCGCGAAGTCTCCTGGGACGAAGCCCTCACTTACGCGGCGGGCGAATTCAAGCGCCTGCAAGAACAATATGGCCGCGATTCGATCGGCGCGATCTCTTCTTCGCGCTGCACGAACGAGGAAGTGTTCCTGATTCAGAAGCTGGTGCGGGCCGGCTTTGGCAACAACAATATCGACACTTGCGCGCGGGTCTGCCATTCGCCGACCGGCTATGGCCTCAGCAAGACGTTCGGCACTTCGGCCGGCACGCAGGATTTCAAATCGGTCGACCAGACCGACGTCATCCTGGTGATCGGCGCCAACCCGACCGACGCCCATCCCGTCTTCGCCTCGCGCATGAAGCGCCGCCTGCGCCAAGGCGCGCGCCTCATCATCGTCGATCCCCGCCGCATCGATCTTGTCAGATCGCCGCATGTCGAGGCCGATTTTCACCTGCCGCTTCTGCCGGGCGCCAATGTCGCGCTCATTAATGCGCTCGCCCATGTCGTGGTGACCGAAGGCCTCGTCGACGAAGCCTTCGTGCGCGAGCGCTGCGATCTCAAAAATTTCGAATCCTGGGCGCGGTTCATTGCAGAGGAGCGCAATTCGCCCGAAGCGACCGCGACGATCACCGGCGTCGACCCCAGCCAGTTGCGCGCCGCCGCCCGGCTCTATGCGAGCGGCGGCAATGGCGCGATCTATTACGGGCTCGGCGTCACCGAACATAGCCAGGGCTCGACCATGGTGATGGGCATGGCCAATCTGGCGATGGCGACCGGCAATATCGGCCGCGAGGGCGTCGGCGTGAACCCGCTGCGCGGACAGAACAATGTGCAGGGCTCGTGCGACATGGGCTCCTTCCCGCATGAATTTTCCGGCTATCGCCATATCTCGGACGATGCGACGCGCGAAATGTTCGAGCATCTATGGGGCGTGCCGCTTTCCAGCGAGCCGGGCCTGCGCATTCCCAATATGATGGATGAGGCGGTCGAAGGCGCGTTCAAGGCCCTTTACATCCAGGGCGAGGACATCGCCCAGTCCGATCCCGACACGCAGCATATAACCGCCGGCCTCAAGGCGATGGAATGCGTCATCGTGCAGGACCTCTTCCTCAACGAGACGGCGCGTTACGCGCATGTGTTCTTCCCCGGCTCGTCCTTCCTGGAAAAGGATGGCACCTTCACCAATGCCGAGCGGCGCGTCAGCCGGGTGCGTAAGGCGATGGCGCCGCTGGCCGGCATGGCCGACTGGGAGACGACGATCGCTTTCGCCAAGGCGCTCGGCGTCGAGATGAATTATTCGCACCCTTCCGAAATCATGGACGAGGTCGCCAAGCTGACGCCGACTTTTGCGGGCGTATCCTATGATCGGCTCGACGAACTCAATTCGATCCAGTGGCCGTGCAACGACAAAGCGCCGACGGGCACGCCGGTCATGCATGTCGATCGCTTCGTGCGCGGCAAGGGCCAGTTCATGCTGACCGAATTCGTCGCCACGCAGGAGCGGACCGGCCCGCGCTTCCCGTTGCTGCTGACCACCGGGCGCATCCTGTCGCAATATAATGTCGGCGCGCAGACGCGGCGCACGTCCAACGAGATTTGGCATGAGGAAGACGTGCTCGAAGTGCATCCGTTCGACGCCGAGAGCCGCGGCATCCGCGACGGCGATCTCGTTTCCCTGCAGAGCCGCATGGGCGAAATATCGCTGCACGCCAAAGTCTCCGAGCGCATGCAGCCGGGCGTCGTCTACACGACCTTCCATCACCCCAATTCGGGCGCCAATGTCGTGACGACCGAATATTCGGATTGGGCGACCAATTGCCCAGAATATAAAGTGACGGCGGTCCAGATCCGACGCACCAACCATTATTCCGACTGGCAGGAGAGGGACCGCGAGGAAGGCTTCTCGCTGCGGCGCATCGCGCAGGGGCTCGTCAATGCCGCCGAATGACGAAGCCGCGTTTTTAGGCTTTCGCGCCCGCGACTATGGCTATGACGGCGGCCCTTCCGGCCAAGCTTTCGAGCGCGATATCGCGGTCGAGACGCCGGTCAATATCCTGTTTGGCGGCATTCCCTTCGCCGTGATGATGACGACGCCGACCGACCTCGAGGATTTTGCGATCGGCTTTGCGCTGACCGAGGGGATCATCGAGAATTTGGGCGACATTCGCGGCGTCGAGATCGAGCGCGCCGAACAGGGCCTCAAGGTCAATGTCGCTTTGGCGGGCGAACGGCTGAGCGCGCATCTGGCGCGAGGCCGCGTCCTTTCGGGCCGCACCGGATGTGGTCTATGCGGCATCGAGGATCTCGCTCATCTGCCGGCGCCTCATCGCGCGCCGGCCGGCGCCAGGCCGATCGATCCGGCCTCGCTCAAAGCCGCCTTGGCCGCGCTCGATGAGAGCCAGCCGCTCAACGCGAAGACGCGCGCCGTGCACGCCGCCGCGTGGTGCGATCGCGCCGGCGCTTTGATCGCATTGCGCGAGGACGTCGGGCGGCACAATGCGCTGGACAAACTGATCGGCGCCCTCGTCAGATCGGGCGCCTCCCCCGCCGACGGCTTCTTCCTCATCACCAGCCGATGCTCGTTCGAAATGGTCGCCAAAGCCGCCGTGTTCGGCGCCTCCACGCTGGCGGCGCTATCGGCGCCGACCTCGCTCGCCATCGAACGGGCGAGGGCGAGCGGCATTACGCTGATCGCCATCGCGCGCGCCGACCAGGCGATGATCTTCGCCGAGCCCGAAGCCGCCGCCAGCGGGGAGCTCGCGGCATGAGCGGCGGAAAAATCGACAAACTGGTCCGCATGGTCAATCAGATCGGCGATTATTTCAAGGCGATGCCCGAGAACGAGGCGGTCACTGGCGCCGCCGATCATTTGCGGCTTTATTGGACGCCCAAAATGGTTGGGGAAATCATCGCCTATGCCGAGGCCGGCCATTCCGGGCTCAACGCAACGGCGGCGCGCGCGGTCGCCGAACTCAAACGCAGGTCTCTGGTGTAGAGTTTATCGCAAGGTCCGCACGAGTCCGGCCCGCAAGGGAATAGGCCTCGGCAAACAAAGGGGTGGAAAGATGACGACCTATGATTTGGCTGGGGCCGGCGGGGCCGGCAATGGCTTGCTCGACCGGGCGCGAACCATCGCCCAGCCGGGCTTCAATCGATGGCTCGTGCCGCCCGCCGCGCTGGCGATCCATCTATGCATCGGCATGTCCTACGGGCTCAGCGTATTCTGGCTGCCTTTGTCCCACGCGCTCGCCGGTCCGCAGGACGCCGCTTGCAAGGACATGTCGATCGCCACGGCGCTTTTCACCACCTCCTGCAATTGGCGGGTGAGCGACCTACTCGTCATCTTCACCATCGGCATCGTGGTGCTCGGCCTATCGGCGGCTTTATTCGGCGGCTGGCTCGAGCGGGCGGGGCCGCGCAAGGCCGGCTTCGTTGCGGCCCTGTGCTGGGGCGGCGGTTTCATTCTTTGCGCGCTCGGCGTCTATCTGCATCAATTGTGGATCCTCTGGCTGTCGCTTGGCGTGCTGGGCGGCATTGGGCTGGGCCTGGGTTATATTTCGCCGGTCTCGACGCTGGTGAAATGGTTTCCCGACCGGCGCGGCATGGCGACCGGTATGGCGATCGCGGGTTTTGGCGGCGGCGCGATGATCGGCTCACCGCTCGCCAACCTCCTGATGAACCATTTCAAGACCGCCGATTCGGTCGGCGTCTGGGAGGCGATGGCGACGATGGGAATCATCTACCTCTGTTTCATGATGGCCGGCGCCTTCGGCTACCGGGTCGCGCCGACCGGCTGGACCCCCGAGGGATGGAGCGCGCCTTCGGCAAAGAGGGCGATGATCACCCATGGCGCCGTCCACCTCGACAATGCGCATAAGACGCCGCAATTCTGGCTGATCTGGGCGGTGCTGTGCCTCAATGTTTCGGCCGGCATCGGCGTGCTCTCGATGGCCTCGCCGATGTTCCAGGAAATATTCGGCGGCGCGCTGATCGGACAGCCCGACGTCGGCTTTTCCGCTCTCGACGTCGGCCAGAAGACGGCGATCGCGACGATCGCGGCGGGTCTCGTCGGCCTGCTCTCGCTGTTCAATATCGCCGGGCGGTTTTTCTGGGCGTCTCTGTCGGACAAGATCGGCCGCAAGATGACGTATTTCATCTTCTTCGGTCTTGGCATCGTGCTTTATGCGGCCTCGCCAACGCTCGCCCATATTGGCTTAAAGGCGATGTTTGTCGCCGCCTTCTGCGTGATCCTGTCAATGTATGGCGGCGGCTTCGCCACGGTGCCGGCCTACCTTGCTGACATCTTCGGCGCTCAGTTCGTCGGCGCGATCCACGGGCGCCTGCTCACGGCGTGGTCGACGGCCGGCGTCGTCGGCCCGCTCGTCATCGGCTATATCCGCGACGCGCAAATATCGGCCGGCGTGGAGCGCGCGCTGGTCTATGACCGCACCCTCTATATCCTCGCCGGCTTCCTTGTCGTCGGATTCATCTGCAACGCGCTCGTTCGGCCCGTCGCCGACAAATGGCTGATGAGTCCGGAGGAGGCGGCGAGAATCCAGATTACCGCCAAAGCGGGTGCGGCGGGGTCCGGGTCGTTCGGCATCGGCCTCGGCGGCGGCTTCGACGTCAAGACGGCGTTCGTCTGGGCGGCGGTTTGCATTCCCCTTGCCTGGGGCGTCTGGAGGACGCTCGATAGCGCGGTGAAGATATTCCAGTAGCGGGCGTTGGCGGGCGCGACTTTACTCGCCCGTCCTGATCGCGTAGTTCATTGGAGCAATGAGCCCCGGCCCAGCCCATTGTCGCTGGCGCCGGGGTTTTGATTTTTCAAGGGTCGGAGTTCGCGCGGGATGGCCAATGTCGTCGTGGTCGGCGCTCAATGGGGCGACGAGGGAAAGGGCAAGATTGTCGATTGGCTATCCGTCTCCGCCGACGTCATCGTGCGCTTTCAGGGCGGCCATAACGCCGGTCACACGCTGGTCATCGACGGCAACACGTTCAAGCTCGCGCTGCTGCCCTCGGGCATCGTGCGGCCCGGCAAAATATCCGTCATCGGCAATGGCGTCGTGCTCGACCCCTATCATCTGATTCAGGAAATCGAGAAATTGCGCGGCCAGGGCGTCGAAGTCAGCCCAGACAATCTCAAGATCGCCGAGAATGTCCCGCTGATCCTCTCCTTGCATCGCGAGCTCGACGCGCATCGCGAATCGGCGAATACGGCGGGCGTTAAGATCGGCACCACCAAGCGCGGCATCGGACCGGCCTATGAGGACAAGGTCGGTCGACGCGCGATACGCCTGATGGACCTTGCCGATCCCGATGAACTCGACGCCAAGATCGCGCGCCTGCTCGCCCATCACGATCCGCTGTGGCGCGGGCTCGACCTCAAGCCCCCGGACGCGGCGGCGGTTCGCGAAGAATTGCTGGCGATCGCGCCCAAGGTTCTGCCCTTCATGGCGCCGACTTTCGAGCTTCTCGACATCGCGCGGCGCGCCGGCAAACGCATCCTGTTCGAGGGCGCGCAAGGGGCGCTGCTCGACGTCGATCACGGCACCTACCCTTACGTGACCTCGTCCAACACCGTGGCGGCCAATGCGGCGACCGGCTCGGGCCTCGGCCCGCGCGCGATCGGCTATGTCCTGGGGATCGCCAAGGCCTATACGACGCGGGTCGGCGGCGGCCCGTTTCCCACCGACCTCGACAATGAAATCGGCCGCCGCATCGGCCAGCGCGGCAATGAATTTGGCACCAACACGGGCCGGCCGCGCCGCTGCGGCTGGTTTGACGCGGTGCTCTTGCGCCAATGCGTCAAGATTTCCGGCATAGACGGGATTGCTTTGACCAAGCTCGACATTCTCGACGGGTTCGACGAGATCAAAGTCGCCACCCATTATCGGCTCGACGGCAAGGACATCGACTATTTGCCGGCCGCCCAAGGCGCCCAGATGCGCGTCGAGCCGGTCTATGAGACGATCGAAGGCTGGGAGGGGACGACGGGCGGCGCCCGTTCATGGGCCGACCTGCCCGCGCAAGCCATCAAATATGTCCGCCGCATCGAAGAGCTGATCGGCGCCCCGGTCGCGTTGCTGTCGACCAGCCCGAAGCGCGAAGACACGATTCTTGTGCATGATCCGTTTCGGGATTAATTCGACGATGGGCGGGGACGCTGAAGGAGCGACCGGAATCGATCATGGCTGACTATTATCCGCTTCTCGCCAAGGCCTTGGCAAACATGCCAAGCCGGCCGGCGCCGATCGCGCGGCGCACGATCTATGAGCGGGCGCGCAAGGCGTTGATCGGTCAGTTGCGCTCCGTCCAGCCGCCGATGGCCGAGACCGATATCGCGAGCGAGGATGCGGCGCTCGATCAGGCGATCGCGCGTCTGGAGGCCGAATATGGCGCGCAGCCCGCGCCCGCGGCGCCGGCCGCCGCAGGCGCGAAAGCGGCCCCCGCCGCGCCGTCGCCTATTCCCGCCTCGCGGCCAAGCCCGGCCGCCGCGCCGTCCGCACCGACGCCGAGCTCCAAATCGTCATTGCCGCCCCCCCCGCTTGGCGCGAGGCCAAACCCGCCCGTCGCCCCCTCCCCACCGACGCCGGGCCTCAAGCCCCCCTTGACGCCGCCTTTGCTCGGCGCGGGCGCGAGGCCGCGGGCGGCCGGCGCCATAACCAATCCGCCGCCCAGAGCCCCGCTCGCCCCGCCCCCGTCGCGGCGGCCGGGCGCGGAATCCCCCTCGCCGACCGCGCACGCGGCGCCGCCCGTTGAGACCGCGCCCCCGCTCGCGGACAGCCGGTCTCCTTCGCTCGCCCCGCCGCTGGCGGCCCAGCGCGCCTTGGAGGCGGACGATCGCAGCTCGGCGCCGCCGGTCGCCCCCTCGCCGCCGTCCGCTCTGGCGATCCCCCCCGCCCTGAAGGCGGGCGGCGACATGGCCCGCCCGATCGCGCCGGGGCGGACGCCGCCGCCGCGCCGCAATCCCTGGCCGGCGCTCGCCCTCACCGTGCTGATCGGGATCGTCGGGGTGATCGCCGTGGTCGCGTATCTCTGGCGGGAACAGCCGCAGGATCTCGCGATCAAGGCGCCGAGCGAGACCCCCGACAAGACGGCGCCGGCGGGTCAAAACAAAATCGCCGAGCGCATCCAGGCGCCCGGCCAGGCCGCTCCCGCCCCGGCCGCCGGCGAGACGCCGATTCCGACGGTGACCGTGGCCCCGGTGCCCGTCACGCCGACAGCGCCGGCGCCGCCGGCCGACAATGCCCAGAGCGCGGCGGCCACCCCGGCGCCAGCCGCGGCGGAGCCGGCCCCAACCCCGGCGGCTGCGGCGGCCGCCGCCGTCGCCGCGACCTCGCGCGCGGCGATGCTGATCGCGATTGCCAGCGACCCGCAGAAGCCGACGGTCAATCTGGGCGCCGCCGTCTGGTCGATCATTCCCGCCAGCGCCGGCCAGCCTTCGACTGTCGCCATCCGCATCGAAGTCGAAGTGCCGGACCAGAAGATGCGCGCGACGATCACCATTCGCAAAAACGCCGACGCCACCCTGCCGGCGACCCATACGATCGACCTGCGCGCGACTTTCGCCGACGGCGCCGAGATCAAGGGCATCAAGGACATAGGCCTGCCGCAAATGCGCAAGGACGATGCGGCGACCGGCGATCCGATTTCCGGCGTGCGCGTGAAAATCAACGACACCTATTATCTCATCGGCCTCACCCGTTCGGACGCCGACGCGGCCCATAATCTCGATCTGCTGGCCACCCGAACCTGGTTCGACTTTCCCTTGCTGCTCAACGACGACAGGATCGCCAAGCTCACTTTCGCCAAGGGCGAGGCGGGCGATCGCGTGATGGCTCAGGCGATGGACGCGTGGAAATAGAGGTCAGGAGTCAGGCGGCGCATCACAGCGCCTCGCCGGCCTCGTCGGGTTTGGCTTCGTAGCGCATCACTAGCGGCGCCTGCGACAAAGCGAACAGAATCGTCAGCGGCATGATGCCGAAAGTCTTGAAGCCGACCCAAAAGCCGGTCGTCTGCGTGCGCCAGACGATCTCGTTGAGCAGGGCCAGCGCGACGAAAAAGATGGCCCAGCGCCAGGTAAGCTTGCGCCATCCCTCCGCCGTCACGCTCAAGGCGCCGTCGAACAGGATCGGCAGCAGCGGCCGGTTGAGCGCGAGACCGCCGAGCAGCGCGCCGCCGAACAACAGATAGAGCGCGGTCGGCTTCATCTTGATGAAAGTCTCGTCGTGAAAGAAAAAGGTCAGCGAGCCGAAAATGACGACGATGATCGCGGTGACCAGCGGCATGATGGGAATGCGGCGCAGCAACGCATAGGAGACGGCCAGGGTCACGACCACGCTGACCATCATCGCGCCGGTCGCCCCGAACAGGCCCAGTCTCGAATAGGCGATGAAAAACAGCGCGAGCGGCCCCAGTTCCAGCACGAGCTTGAGGATCGGATTGATCGTGCGCCGTCTGGCGGGGGCCGCGCCCAGGTTTTCGGTCATGAGGGCTTTCTACTGTTGCAAGGCATGTTTCTACAAGTCGCGCGACGCAGCGGCCGTCACCGCTCTCACCGCTCCAGCCCCGCTATCGCCTTGGCAAAATCGCGCGCCGCGAAGGGTTCGAGATCCTCGATCGTTTCGCCGACGCCGATGAAATGCACGGGCAGCGCGAATTTCTCGGCGATCGCCACCAGAATGCCGCCGCGCGCGGTTCCGTCGAGCTTGGTCATCACGAGGCCGGTGACGCCGGCGATGCGGCCAAAGATTTCGACCTGGGATAGCGCGTTCTGGCCGACGGTCGCATCGAGGACAAGCAGGACGGCGTGGGGCGCTTCCGGCGCGACCTTTTTCATCACGCGGATCACTTTTTCGAGCTCGCCCATCAGTTCGGTGCGGTTCTGCAATCGCCCCGCGGTATCGACCAGCAGCACTTCGGAGCCGTCCGCCTGCGCCGCCTGGATCGCGTCGAACACGAGGCCGGCGGCGTCCGCCCCCTGCTCGCCGGCCACAATTTTGGCGCCGACCCTTGCCGCCCACAGGCGCAATTGTTCGATCGCGGCGGCGCGAAACGTGTCGCCGGCCGCCAAGGTGACCTTGCGCCCGTCGGCGACGAATTTGGCCGCCAGCTTGCCGATCGTCGTCGTCTTGCCCGAGCCGTTGACCCCGACCACCAGAATGACGAAGGGCTTCTTGCCGGCGTCGACCACCAAAGGCCGCGCGACGGGCGCGAGGATCCGCTCGACCTCGGCGGCGAGAATGGCCCGCACCTCTTGCGACTCGATCGCCTTGTCATAGCGGCCGCGCGCCACCGCCTCGCGAATGCGCGTGGCGGCGCCGAGGCCAAGATCGGCGCGGATCAGCACGTCCTCAAGATCGTCCAAGGCAGCCGCATCGAGCCGGCGCTTGGAAAAAATATCGGCGATGCCTTGGCCAATCGAAGCCGAGGAGCGCGACAGGCCGCTCGTCAGCCGCGACAGCCAGTTTCGCTTGGGCAGCGGCGGCGGCTCAGGCATTTGAAGCGGCGGCTCCGGCTCGGTTGGCGAAAACAGCCGGCGGAACAATCCGGGCTTGGATTTCTGCGCGCCGTCGTCGTTTGATGTCATCGATCTTCCAAACGCAGGCTCTTTTGGCGATGGCGCCGCGCCCGGATTCCGGCGCCGCCCGAACATATAGGGACGAAGGCTTGGCGCGCGATCGTCGCGGGTCTAGCTATTGGGTCATGACGCCAGAAGAAACAAGAGCGCGGCTGCTCTATCGCGACGGGCTGATGCTCGTCCTCGACAAGCCGGCCGGCATCGCCGTGCATAAGGGTCCCAAGGGCGGGTCGAGCCTGGAGGACGATTTCGACGCTTTGCGCTTCGGCCTGCCGCGCAAGCCCGCGCTCGCGCATCGGCTGGATCGCGAGACGGCGGGCTGCCTGGTGCTCGGCCGTCACCATAAGGCTTTGGAAAAGCTCGGACTTCTGTTCAAGCAGGGCAAGATCGAAAAGACCTATTGGGCGATCGTCGATGGTGGCCCGCAAGAAGCGCGCGGCCTCATCGATCTGCCGCTCGGCCGGCTTGACGCGACGCGCGGCTGGTGGATGAAGGTCGATGCGAATGGCGCGCCCTCGCAAACGCGCTGGACGGTCGCCGGGCGAGGCGAATGGAACGGGCGCGCGGTCGCCTGGCTCGAACTGGAGCCGCTGACCGGCCGCACCCATCAATTGCGCGTTCATTGCGCGGCGCAGGGCTGGCCGATTCTCGGCGACAGCGTCTATGGGAGCGCGACAAGGAGCTCCGACCCGCAATTGGGGCCCGGATTGCAATTGCTGGCGCGCCGGGTCGCCGTGCCGCTCGCCAAGGGCAAGCCGGCCATTGTCGTCGAGGCGCCGGCGCCCGCCCATATGCTGGCCGCGCTCACGGCTTGCGGCTTTGCCGGCAATCCCCCGCCGGCGCCGATCGAGGCGGAAGAGGCGGCGGCCTGATGTTGCGCCGTCTTGTGGGAAAAGCTTTTCCCGAATATGGTTCGACCAGCCGGACGGACGCGCGCGGGGCGGCCGCCAAAGCGATCCACGGGACCGATAGAAATCGGCTCGAAAAAAGGGGAGGAACGGATGAATTATCCAACAAGCATGCGCCGCGCCATTCTGGCGGCGACTTTGTCGCTGGCCTCGGCGCTGGCGTCGCCGTCGCAGGCGGCCGAAAATCTCACCATGTGGGTTCGCGCCAGCGGCGCCAACGCGGCCCAGCATCTGGTCGACCTTTGGAACGCCACCCATCCCGACAAGCTCGGCCTGACCGTCATTCCGGACAATCAGGTCGTCTCGAAACTTGCCATCGGCGTTCAGGCCGCCGACGTCCCCGACGTCATATCCTTCGACCTCATCTATATGCCCGATTTCATGCGCGCCGGTCTGTTGACCGACATCACCGACGCGATGAAGGGCGATCCAAATTTCGCCAAGGTCGCGCCGGCTTTCACCAGTCTGGCCACTTACAAGGACCGCCTTTACGGCACCGGCTTTACGCCCGACGTCTCGATCCTCATCTACAACAAGGATCTGTTTCGCAAGGCGGGGCTCGACCCCGACAAGGCGCCGACCTCGCTGCAGCAGATCCATGACGACGCCAAGAAGATTCGCGCCCTCGGCCCGGACATTTACGGCTTCTATTTCTCCGGCTCGTGCCCGGGCTGCAATATTTTCACGACCTCGCCGATGATGGTGGCGTCGGGCGCCAAAATCCTGCCCGCCAGCGGCGATGAAGAACCCCTCGCCGGCGCCGGGGTGAAAGACGTGCTGCAATTATTTCGCGACATGTGGACCGAAGGCCTCATCCCCAAGAGCGCGCAGCCCGACAATGGCGCCAATTTCGTCGCCAATTTTAAGACCGGCAAGATCGGCATCCAAGGCGCCGGCGGCTTCCTCATCTCCGACCTAAAGAAGGACGCGCCCAATCTCGATTTCGGCGTCGCCTTTCTGCCTGGCGTCAAGGACGGCCAGGCGTCGGCCTTCGTCGGCGGCGACGTCGTCGCCATCCCGAAGGGCAGCAAACACGCCGATCTGGCCCTGTCCTTCATCAAGTGGGAATTGACCGACGAAGCCCAATTGGAAGGGCTCGCCAAGAACAATATCCTGCCGTCGCGAACCGATCTTGCGGCCAATAAATATTTCCAGGCCGAACCGCGCGTCGTGACGACCGCCAAGGCCATCGGCATCGGCTATGTCCCGTGGGTCTTTCATTTCAACGACATGGTCAACAGCGATTCCTCGCCATGGATCGAGATGATCCAGACCGCTGTCTTCGACGGCAAGGTCGACGAGGCGATCGCCACCGCCAAGGCCAAGATGAAGGAAATCGCCAACGAATGAGCGAGGATGTATTCCCGGGCGAAGCGGTGAAGATTAGCGCCGGCGCGACCTGCGGGCTCGCCGCCGCCCCAACCTATTCATAGGACAAGACATGATCGCGATGCGGCGGGGCGCCATAGGTCTTCTCTATGCGGCGCCCGCCTTGGCTTTTGTCGCGTTCTTCGTCCTTTATCCCATGCTGGATCTCATCGGCATGTCGTTGACCAACGCCTCTCTGCTGGGCGGTAGCGAGTTCATCGGCTTGAAGAACTATGTCAAAGCCGCGGGCGACGCGACATTCTGGCATTCGTTGGCGTTCACAACCAAATATACGCTTCTCATCACCCCCATCCTCATCGGGGCGGGCTTCCTGCTCGCGCTGCTCGCTGTCGAGCCCTCGCGCATCGCCAGGCTGACGCGGGCGGTCGTATTCATGCCCGTCGTCATTGGCCTGGGCAGTTCGAGCCTGCTCTGGGTCTGGCTGTTCGACGAGCAGGTCGGCCTCGTCAACAAGCTTTTGCTGGATCTCGGATTGATCGGACAGCCGATGGTGTGGTTCGCCGACGCCACGCTCGGCCTATGGGCCGTCATCCTCTCGATCGTATGGAAAGTGGTGGGCTACGGCATGATCCTGCTGGTTTCCGGCATCCAGTCGATCGGCGCCGACATATTCGAGGCCGCGATGCTCGACGGCGCGGGATTCTGGCAGAGAGTGGCCCGGATCACTTTGCCGTTGACCGTTCGCACGATCGCATTGACGACGCTGGTCAGCGCGATCGGATCGATGCTCGCCTTCGACCAGTTCTACATCATGACGGCGGGCGGCCCGAAGAGCCAGACTTTCACTTCCGTCTATTGGATCTATCAAAACTCGTTCATCTATTTCAAACAGGGCTATGGCGCGACATTGTCGATCCTGTTGATGGCGATCATCTTCCTCGCCTCGACCGCGCAGCTCCTTCTCATGCGACGCGGCGCCCGAACATGAGCGCGGCGCCGCAATCCTCGCGCGGCGTGGCGCGAGTACGCGACGAAAGGCCGCCGCGCCTCGCCCGCCGCGGCGCCTTCGCCCGGCCCGGCGTCTACCTGTTCGGCGCGCTCTGCCTCGTCATCATGGCGCTGATGCTGTTTCCGATCGCCGTGTCGCTGATGGCCTCGCTCAAGACAAGCGTCGAAGCCTCCGCCTCGCCGCCGCATTATTTTCCCTCGCAAATCAGTCTCGAGAATTATGCGCGGGTCTTTCACTACCAGGCGGGATTGCCGACCTATCTGATCAATAGTTTTTCGGTCGCCTTCCTCACCATCGCGCTATGTCTCCTGCTGGCGGTCCCGGCGGGCTACGGCCTGGCCTGCTTCCCCGTTCCCGCCAAGGAGGCGATCTTTCTCGTTCTGCTTCTGAGCCTGATGGCGCCCTATCAGGCGCTCTTGACGCCGCTGCACCGGCTGTTTGCGACCTTGGGGCTCGCCAATACCTATCTCGGCCTCGCCATCATTCACACCGTGCTGCAACTGCCCTTCAGCGTCTATCTGATGCGCAACAGTTTCGAAGCGGCGCCCAAGGAATTGGCCGAGGCGGCGGTGATGGACGGCGCCGGGAGCTTCCAGATTTTGTGGTGGATATTCCTGCCCGCTGCCCTGCCCTCCGTGGTGACGTTGGTGCTGTTCGCCTTCATCGCCTCCTGGAACGAATTCATCGCCGCCCTCATCTTCATGAACCGGGAGAGCGGATTCACCGTGCCCGTCATGCTGGTCGGCGTCCGCCAGGGCCATTTCGGGGCGGTCGATTGGGGCGCGGTCCAGGCGGGGGTGATGATCTCGATCCTGCCCTGCCTGCTGATCTATCTGCTGCTGCAGAAATATTACGTGTCCGGCTTCCTGAACGGCGCGATCAAATGATGAAATCGCGGCCGCATCGCCTGCCTGCGGCGCGGGGAAGAGCCTGCCAATGAACGAGGACGATCTTTCGCGCGATGCGCGCAGGCGCGGCGCGAACCAGCCGCCCACCATCCATGACGTCGCGCGCCTCGCCGCGGTCAGCATCGGCACCGTTTCGAAAGCGCTCAATCACGGCGGCCGGCTGAAACCCGCCACGCGCGAACGCGTCATCGCGGCGGCCAAAGAGCTCGCCTTTCGGCCCAACGACCTCGCCCAGAGCCTGCATCGCGGCCATAGCCTGACGGTCGGGCTCATTTCCAAGGACAATTTCGGCCGCTTCGCCATGCCGATCATGGAGGGCCTCGAGGAATGCATGGCCGATCGCGCCATTTCGGTTTTCATGTGCAACGCCACCGACGATCCCGAACGCGAAGCCCATCATGTGCAATCGCTGCTCGGTAAACGCGTCGACGGCATTGTCGTGACCTCCCGGCGCGCCGATCGGCGTCCGCGCCTGGAGGCGCCGGCGTCCGGGCCGCCGGTGATCTACGTCTTTTCGCAAACCGACGATCCCGACGCCTTGTGCCTGTTGCCCGACGACGAGGGCGGCGCCCTGATGGCGACGCAGCATCTCGTCAAATTGGGGCGGCGGCGCATCGCTCACGTCACGGGACCCGAAAATTTCGAGGCGGTGCGGCTTCGCCGCCAGGGCTGGCGCGCCGCCTTGCGGGCCGCCGGCCTGCCGGCGCCCGAGGCCCATTGCCTGACCGGCGCCTGGTCGGAGGCCTGGGGCCGGCAAGCTCTGGCGCCATTGTTCGACGGCGCCGGGCCGCCGCCCGACGCCATCGTATGCGGCAACGACCAGATCGCGCGCGGCATCGCCGACGGCTTGCGCGAACGCGGCATAAACGCGCCTGGGGCCGTGTCGATCGTCGGTTTCGACAATTGGGCCATTGTCGCCGAGGCGACGCGGCCGGCGCTGACCAGCATCGATATGAATCTCAAGGAACTCGGCCGGGAAGCGGGACGGCGTCTGATGGAAAGGATCGCCGGCGCCCGTTTGAGCGGCGTGCGGCGCCTGCCGTGCAGCCTTGTCATTCGCGAGTCCTGCGGGGCGCGCGCTACCGCGGGCGGACCGGACTGAACTTATCCAATCATGCGAGGGAAAAGCCATCATGCGACGATACACGCCGGTTCGGTTCGCCGATGTCGAGGTCGGGCCGGGCTTCTGGCACGAGAGGCTGGAAACCGTGCTGACGAAGACGATTCCGAGCCAATATGAGCAGCTCGAGCGTCACGGCATCCTCGAATCGCTCAAGGCGCCCAAGCCGACGCCGCCGCTGCGCATTCCCATCAGCAATCACGGCATGTCGACGCAGGTGTTCTGGGATTCGGACGTCGGCAAATGGATCGAGGCGGCGAGCTACGCTTTGTCGCATCGTCGCGACGCGGCGATCGAAGCGCGGATCGAGGAGATAACCGACTGGCTGGAGGAGACCCAGTTGCGCGACGGCTATCTCAATTGCTGGTATATCGGGCGCGAAATCGACAAGCGCTGGACCAATCTGCGCGACCGCCACGAACTCTATTGCGCCGGCCATATGATCGAGGGGGCGATCGCCTATTACCAGGCGACCGGCCGGCGCCGGCTGCTCGACATTTTCTGCCGCTACGTCGATCATATCGCCGCCACGTTCGGAACGGGCCCCGATCAGAAGCGCGGCTATTGCGGCCATCCGGAAATCGAACTCGCGCTGATCCGGCTTTACCACGCCACGAAGAACCGCGCCCATCTGGATCTGGCCGCCTATTTCATCAACGAGCGCGGCAATCAACTCCCGCATTATTTCGACGTCGAGGCGCTGGCGCGCGGCGAGGACCCCGGCAAATACTGGTTCCACACCCACGAATATAGCCAGTCGCATAAACCCGTGCGCCAGCAGGACAAGGCTGTCGGCCACGCGGTGCGCGCGCTCTATCTTTATTCCGCGATGGCGGATCTGGCCGCCGATCTCGGCGACGACGCCTTGAAGAAAGCCTGCGAGGCCTTGTGGCGCGACGTGACGGACAAGCGCATGTATGTGACGGCGGGAGTCGGCCCGTCGGCCTCGAACGAAGGCTTCACTAGGGATTATGATCTTCCCAACGACACAGCCTATGCGGAGACTTGCGCGTCGGTCGCGCTGATCTTCTTTGCGCAACGGATGCTCAATCTCGAATGCGACGGCGCCTATGCCGACATTTTGGAGCTCGCGCTCTATAATGGCGCTTTGTCCGGCCTGTCGCGCGACGGGGCGCGCTATTTCTACCAGAATCCGCTGGAGAGCGACGGCAGTCACACGCGCTGGGAATGGCATCCCTGCCCGTGCTGCACGATGAACGTCTCGCGCCTCGTCGCTTCCGTCGGCGGCTATTTCTACTCCACCGCCGAGGGCGCGCTCGCCGTGCATCTCTACGGGACCAACAGCGCGCGCGTGAAAATCGACGGCCGCGAGGTGCTGGTGCGCCAGCAGGCCGATTACCCCCTGTTCGGCAAAGTGATCCTCGAAATCGAGCCGGCCGAGCCCGCTGAATTCACCTTGGCGCTGCGCATTCCCGGCTGGGCGCGCTCGCATCAAATTTCCGTCAACGGCGCCGCGCTCGCCAATGACGCGCCGCGCCGGGGCTATGCGCAGGTAAGGCGGCGATGGCGCAAGGGCGACGTCGTCGAACTCATTCTGCCGATGGCCGCCGAGCGGCTCTACGCCAATCCCAACGTTCGCGCCGATATCGGACGCGTCAGCCTCAGGCGCGGCCCGCTGATTTATTGCGTCGAGGAAGTCGACAATCCCGCAACGCCAGTTCCTTTGCTGCGCTTGCCCAAAACCGCCCGGCTTAGCCCGCAGCTTCGCCCGGAGCTGTTCGACGGCATCGTCACGATTGTCGCCGAGGCCGAAGTCGCCGATGTCGACGACAACGCCAGCGCCAGCGCCCTCTACCAGGGCGAACCTTTCGCGCGCGAAAACGCCCGGCTGACGGCCGTGCCCTATTACGTCTGGAGCAATCGCGGGCCCAACCGGATGGCGGTCTGGCTGCCGGAGATCTAGAAGGAGGATTCCGCGCCGCCCAATGGCGCCCCTGCTTTCGACGCGCCGACCACGATCGCGGCGGCAAGCAGGTTTGCGCCGATGCTGGCCAGGATCGGCAGCGTGTAGCTATGGCTGAAGTCGAAGGCAAAGCCCGCGGCGCTGGGGCCGACGAGCGTGCCGAACGCCACGATGGTATAAAGGATGCCGATGATGCCGCCGACATTGCGTCCACCGAAATAGTCCATGACGAGCGCCGGCAGAATCGCGACGAATCCGCCATAGAAGACGCCATAGACAAACGCAAAAGCGGCGAGCCCCCAAAAAGCGGTCGACAAGGCCCAGATGGCGAGAGCGAGCGCCATGCCCACAAACATGCCGACAAGCGCCAGCCGGCGACCCATCCGGTCCGCTAGACCGCCAAGAAAAAAGCGCCCCGCGGTGCTCCCGACGCCGATGAGGCCCAGCAACAGCACAGCCGAGGTCTGCGGCGCGCCGTGATCCAGCGCGTAAGGGACGAGGTGAACGAACGGGACGAACAGTCCGAACGAGCAAACCAGGCAAGCGGCATAGAGGCCGATGAAGCGGCGGGAAATTATCGCCTCCCGGACAGAGAAGCCTTGCGGCCTCGCCAGATGAGCGTTCGGCTCCGACGCATCGCCATCGGGGCCGAGCCCGCGCTCGCGCGGATCGTTCTCGATCAAAAGCGCCATCGCCACGCCCAAGACGCCGGCGATGCCACCCAGCGCCAGATAGGCCTCGCGCCACCCGAGAGTCCCGATCAACCAGGAGGCCAGAGGCGGCATGACGAGCGTGCCGACGCCGATGCCGCTGACGGCAAGTCCCGAGGCGAAGCCGCGGCGTTTGACGAACCATCGCTGCACGGCGCCCAGCACCGGAACGTAGGAACAGCCGACGCCAAGTCCAACGCCAAGCCCGTAGGCCGCGTAGACTTCGTCCAGGCTGCGCGCCAAGCCGGCGAGGGCAAGACCCAATCCGACGAGGATCATGCCGGCGACGGCCAGGCGCCGGGAGCCCCACCGGTCGGCGAGAGGGCCGCTCACGATCCCCAGGCCGAAATAGAGAAACCCGGCCAGCGAGAACACGAGAGATACCGAGCCGCGCGAGGCCGCAAAATCCCTCTGCAGGGATTCGACAATGGCGCTGAACGTATAGGCGCTGCCGAAGCCGACGAAAGTGACGGCGAAGGCGCCCGCGACGACGAGCCAGCCGTAGAACCAGCGGGGACTAGGCGGCGAGGCGTCAGTCCTCGCAGCCGCCTCCATTTGCTGGGACCGCGCGGCCTCGGACGGATGGATGGGACGAGACGGCGGCGTCGATCGGCGCAATTTCTTTGCCTTGTTCAAGTGAAGCAAGCTAAACTGATGCAATCGGCTTGGATAGCGTATCGATGCTCTATTCTCTCAAAATATGCGATATCCCGGCGCCCCGCAAACCAGATTTTTCGGCGATATAAAATTAGAAAAACTAAATGATCGATCATAAACTGCCGCCGCTCAACGCGCTACGGGCCTTCGAGGCTACGGCGCGACATCTTTCCGTGAAGAACGCCGCTGAAGAGCTGTGCGTGACCCCGGGCGCGGTCAGCCAGATGCTCAAGACGCTCGAACGGCATGTTGGGGTCCCGCTGTTCCGACGCGTGAATCGCGGCATCCTGCTGACCGTCGCCGGACAGGATTATCTGCCGCCAGTCCGCAACGCCTTCCGACAAATCGGCGAGGCGACCCGGCGCGTCGCGGTCCGCGGCGACGCCGGCATTCTGACGGTGAGCGTCACGCCGTTTTTCGCCGCCGCCTGGCTCGTGCCGCGTCTGAAGAAATTTCATGAGGCCCATCCGGAAATCGACCTTCAACTGGCGACCAGCAATTTGCTGGTGGACTTCTCGCGCGAGAGCGTCGATGTCGCGGTCCGGCACGGCCTTGGACGCTATCCCGGCCTGCGTAGCGAACGCATCGTCGCGGTGGAGATCGTTCCCGTCGCGGCGCCGACGCTGGTTGCGAGGCTTGGCGCGCCAGCGAGCCCCGCGGCGCTAACGCGCTGGCCGCATGTGCATGATTTCGAGCGCAAGGGCTGGCATCTCTGGTTTGAGGCGCAGGGGATCGACGAGATCGGCGCTCCGCGCGGTCCCTCGTTCGACGATTCCAGCTTGCTGTTGCAGGCGGCGCTTGCCGGGCAGGGCGCCGGATTGCTGCCGGCCGCGATGGTCGCGCTCGAGCTTGCGCAAGGACGGCTCGTCAAGCTCGCCGACGTCATGCTGCTCGAGGATTTCGCCTATTATCTCGTCTCCCCGGAAGTCCGGCGCGAGCCGCCGAAAGTCGCCGCGTTTCGCGCGTGGATTCTCGATGCCTCGGCGGGCGCGCGCGGATCTTGATCGGCGCGTATGGATCGCGACACGGCCGCAAGCCGCCTCAATAAGCAAAAAACGGCCCCGAGGGACCGTTCTGAGCCATCCATTTCCCGTTAAGGAAATTTGGAGCGGGCGAAGGGGTTCGAACCCTCGACCCCGACCTTGGCAAGGTCGTGCTCTACCACTGAGCTACACCCGCATCCGTGACGGCAAAACCGTCAGCGGCGCTTATGCCGCAAGCGCGCGAGGATTGCAACCGGCCGCCGCGGCGATGTTTAGCTCCCGTTCAGGTGAGGCCTGACTATACCGTAACACGCTGGAGTGAGTTGAAGTTTGTTTGCACCCATGTCATGCGAATGGACTCTACGAGGTCGCCTTATGAACGAAAACGTCGATCCCACGCGGGTCGAGTCCAAGCCGGAGGCTCTGCCCGCCCCACCGGTCCTGCCGGCGCTGCCCGCGCCAAAGCCGCCGACCCCGCGAAAAAGCCGCCGGCTGGCCAAATGGCTGTTCGTGCTGGCGATTGCCGTCGCGTGTCTGTTCGCCTGGCAGCATTTCGAGGATATCGCGCCCACGCCCGATGTCGCGCCCAAGGGCGCCGCCGGTCCTGGCGGCGGCGCGCCGCCGCAAACCATCCGCGACGCGGAAGCGGTCACCGGCGACATCCCTCTTTACGTCAACGCGCTGGGCACGGTGACCTCGCTCGCCACCGTGACGGTCCGCACACAGATCGCCGGAAATTTACAGCAGATTGGCTTTGAGGAAGGCCAGATCGTCAAAGCGGGCGATTTTCTGGCCCAGATCGATTCTCGGCCCTATCAGGCGACCTTGGCGCAGGCGCAGGGACAATTGGCCAAGGACACCGCCCTGCACGCCCAGGCGGAGGCCGATCTGGCGCGCTTCCAGATCTTGGGCAAACAGGATTCGATCGCCACCCAGCAGATCGACGACCAGAAGTTTCTGGTGGCGCAGGACAAGGCCGCCATGGCCAGCGACCAGGCGCAGATCGACGCGGCCAACCTCAACATAACCTATTGCCGCATCGTCGCCCCGGTCAGCGGGCGCGTCGGCCTGCGTCAGGTCGATCAGGGCAATTACGTGCAGGCCAGCGACGCCACCGGCATCGTCGTCATCACGCAGATCCAGCCGATCAGCGTCATCTTCTCGACGCCCGAAGACAATCTGCCGCAAATCGCCGCGCGCATGAAGAGCGGCGCGATCCTGCCGGTGACTGCGTTCGATCGCGCCAATGTCAAACAGCTCGCGGTGGGGTCGGTGACCACGACCGACAACCAGATCGATACGACGACCGGCACTTTCAAGCTGCGCGCGAGTTTCGACAACCAGGACGGCGCGCTGTTCCCCAACCAGTTCGTCAATGCGCGGGTGCTGGTGGACACGCTTTCGGGGGCCGTCGTCGTGCCCAACGCGGCCGTCCAGTTCGGCCCCGCCGGCAATTTCGCCTATGTCGTCAAAGACGACAACACCGTCACCGTGCGCAACATCAAAATCGGCCCGGCCGACGCGACTCGCACATCGATTGCGAGCGGGCTGGCGGTCGGCGAGAAAGTGGTGATCGACGGGGCGGACCGGCTTCGCGAAGGCGCCAAGGTCACGGTGCGCAACAACCCGAGCGCCGGCGCCGCGGCGCCAGCGACCCCTGGCGCGACCCGCGCGGCGCCGGCTCAGAACGGTCAGGGCGCGCAGCCGGCCGATTCCGCCCAGCCCGATCAGGCCGGTCAGCGCCAGCACAGACGTCGCCAAACCCAGGACCCTGACGCTGCTCCCGCTGCGCCGGGCGCGGCGCCCGCCCCAAGTCCCCCGCCCCAGTGACGCTCATGAAGCGGGAGGAGCCCCTTTGAACCCTTCGCGCCTCTTCATCGAGCGGCCGGTCGCCACTTCGCTTCTGATGATCGCGATCGTGCTGGTCGGAATCGTCGCCTATAAATTCTTGCCGCTCTCGGCGTTGCCGGAAGTCGATTACCCGACGATCGAGGTTCAGACCTTCTATCCCGGCGCGAGCCCGGAAGTGATGACCTCCTCGATCACCGCGCCGCTCGAGCGGCAGTTCGGCGAAATGCCCAGCCTTACGCAAATGACGTCGCAAAGTTCGGCCGGCGCCTCGGTGATCACTTTGCGCTTCGGCCTCGATATCGGCATCGACATCGCCGAACAGGAGGTTCAGGCGGCGATCAACGCGGCGGGCAATCTGTTGCCGGCCGACCTGCCGGCGCCGCCGATCTACGCCAAGGTCAATCCGGCCGACGCGCCGATCCTCACGCTCGGCGTGACCTCGACGACGCTGAAGCTCATCGACGTCGAGGATATTGTCGAGGGGCGCGTCGCGGCCAAACTGTCGCAATTGCCGGGCGTCGGCCTGGTGTCGATCTCCGGCGGCCAGCGGCCGAGCGTGCGCATCCACGCCAATCCGCTCGCTTTGGCCGCCTATGGCCTCAATCTCGACGATCTGCGAACGACGATCGGCAATCTCAACGTCAATACGCCGAAGGGCAATTTCGACGGACCTTCGCAATCGTTCTCGATCAACGCCAACGACCAGATCAAGGACCCGAACGACTATATCAATGCGGTGGTCGCCTTTCGCAACGGCGCCCCGATCAAGCTTGCCGACGTCGCGACCGTCGAGCAGGCCCCGGAAAATTCCAAACTCGCCGCCTGGATGAACAGGACGCCGGCGCTCATCGTCAATATCCAGCGCCAGCCCGGCGCCAATGTCATCGAGGTCGTCGACAGCATCAAGAAGCTGCTGCCCGCCATCACCGCCTCGATCCCCTCTTCGATCAGCATCACGCCGCTGACCGACCGCACGACGACCATCCGCGCCTCGGTGTCCGATGTGGAATTCGAGCTCGCGCTGGCGGTCGGCCTCGTCGTGCTGGTGATCTTCCTGTTCTTGCGCAATATCCCGGCGACCATCATTCCAAGCCTGTCCGTGCCGCTGTCGCTGGTGGGCACCTTGGCGGTGATGTACGAAGTCGGCTTCAGCCTCGACAATCTGTCGCTGATGGCCTTGACCATCGCCACCGGCTTTGTCGTCGACGACGCAATCGTGATGATCGAGAATATCGCGCGCTATCTCGAAATGGGCGAGACGCCGTTCCAGGCGGCGCTGAAGGGATCGCAGCAGATCGGCTTCACCATCATCTCGCTGACCATATCGCTTATCGCGGTGCTGATCCCGCTGCTGTTCATGGGCGACGTCGTCGGCCGCCTGTTCCATGAATTCGCCATCACGCTGGCGGTAACGATCGTCATCTCGGCGATCGTGTCGCTGACGCTGGTCCCCATGCTCTGCGCCAAGCTGCTCAAGCCGCACGCCAAGGGCGAGGCGAAATCCTCCCACGCCAGCGGCGGACGTTTTTTTCAATGGCTCGTCGGTCGCTACGACGGCGCGCTGAAAGTCGTGCTCGACCATCAGATCCTCACACTGATCGTGGCCTCGGCGACCTTCGTCGTGACCGGCTATCTCTATGTGGTGATTCCGAAGGGATTTTTTCCCGTCCAGGACACCGGCGTCATCCAGGGCATCACCCAGGCCGCCCAGACGACTTCTTTTTCCGCGATGGCGCGCCATCAGCAGGAGCTGGCCGACGCGATCCTCAAAGACCCCGACGTCGTCAGCCTCTCCTCGTTCATCGGCGTCGACGGCTCCAACATCACGCTCAATTCCGGGCGCTTTCTCATCAATCTGAAGGACCACAGCCATCGCGCTCTGACGGCCAGCCAGATCATCCGGCGCTTGCAGCAGGAGACGGCGCAGGTCGCCGGCATCGCGCTCTATATGCAGCCCGTTCAGGATCTGTCGATCGACACGACCGTCAGCGCCACGCAATATCAGTTCACGCTCGCCAACCAGGATCTCACCGCCTTGCAGACCTGGGCGCCGCAGCTATTGGCGCGTCTGCAAAAAGTCCCCGAAATCGCCGATGTCGCCAGCGACCTGCAGCAAAACGGGCTCTCGGCCTATCTGACCATCGATCGGCCGACCGCGGCGCGTTTCGGCATCACCCCGGCCACCGTCGACAGCGCCCTTTACGATGCGTTCGGTCAGCGCATCATCTCGACCATCTTCACCCAGTCGAACCAATATCGCGTCATTCTCGACGCCGATCCCTCCCTGCAGCGTTCGGTGACCTCGCTGGGCGCGATCTACCTGCCCTCCTCGGCCTCGACCACGGGACAGGTTCAGCTATCGGCGATCAGCCAGGTCCATATCCAGCCGTCGCCTTTGCAGATTTCGCACCTGAGCCAGGCGCCGGTGACCACCATTTCGTTCAATCTGGCGCCCGGCGCCTCGCTCGGCGCCGCGGTCGATGCGATCGAGGCGGCGGAGAAGGAGATCAAGCTGCCGGCGAGTTTCGCCACCAGCTTCCAGGGCGCCGCCTCCGCGTTCCAGTCTTCGCTGTCGAACGAATTGTTCCTGCTGCTGGCCGCCGTCGCGACGATGTATATCGTGCTGGGCGTGCTCTATGAGAGCTTCATCCATCCCGTCACCATCCTGTCGACGCTGCCCTCGGCCGGCATCGGCGCGCTGCTCGCCTTGATGATCGCCGGCGCCGGCCTCGATGTGATCGGCATTATCGGCATCGTGCTGCTGATCGGCATCGTCAAGAAAAACGCGATTATGATGATCGATTTTGCGCTCGATGCGCAGCGCAACGAGGGCAAGAACGCGCGCGACGCGATCCATCAGGCCTGCCTGTTGCGCCTTCGCCCGATTCTGATGACGACGATGGCGGCGATGTTCGGCGGATTGCCGCTGATGCTGGGAACCGGCGTCGGCTCGGAACTGCGCCATCCGCTCGGCCTGGCCATTGTCGGCGGATTGGCGGTCAGCCAGGTCCTGACATTGTTCACCACGCCGGTGATCTATCTGATGTTCGAGCGCATCGGCGCCCGCTTTGGCGCCGGCGCGGCCTCTGGCGTCATTGCGGTGGAGGAGGCGTGAACAACAATATTTCCGCCTTTTTCATTCGAAGGCCCGTGGCGACGACGCTGCTGACCATCGGCATTGCGCTGGCCGGCGGCTTCGCTTTTGGCCTGTTGCCGGTCTCGCCGCTGCCCCAGGTCGATTTTCCCACCATTTCGGTGCAAGCGACGATGCCCGGCGCCAGCCCCGACAATATGGCCTCCAGCGTCGCTTCGCCGCTCGAGAAACACTTGGGCCAGATCGCCGACGTCACGGAAATGACCTCGTCGAGCTCGCTCGGCAACACGCGCGTCACGCTGCAATTCGGGCTCGACCGCGACATCAACGGCGCGGCGCGCGACGTGCAGGCGGCCATCAACGCGGCGCGGGCGGATCTGCCCACCAGCCTTCGCTCCAACCCGAGCTATCACAAGATCAACCCGGCCGATTCGCCGATCATGGTTATCGCGCTGACCTCGCCCACGCGCACGCAGGGTCAGCTCTATGACGCGGCCTCCAACGTGATGCAGCAGCGCCTGTCGCAGGTGCAAGGCATCGGCGAGGTCGATGTCGGCGGCAGCGCCCTGCCGGCGGTGCGCATCGAACTCAATCCGGGCGCGCTGTTCAAATATGGCGTCGGCCTGGAGGACGTGCGCGCCGCCCTCGCCTCGGCCAACGCCAACAGTCCGAAGGGCGCCATCGAGGACGACGATTTCCACTACCAGATCTACACCAACGATCAGGCCAGCCACGCCGATCAATACAAGGACCTCGTCGTCGCCTATCGCGACAATGCGGCGATAAAGCTCACCGACGTCGGCGAGGTCGCCGATTCGGTCGAGGATTTGCGCAATGCGGGCCTGGCCAACGGCAAGCCCTCGGTGCTGGTCATTCTTTACCGACAGCCCGGCGCCAACATCATCCAGGCGGTCGACGCCGTCAAAGCCGAATTGCCGCGCATGGCCGCCTCCCTGCCCGGCGACGTCGATCTGACCATCGCGGTCGACCGCTCCAAGACGATCCGCGTCTCGCTGGGCGACACCGAGAAAACGCTCGTCACTTCGGTCGGCCTCGTTACGCTCGTCGTCTTCTTGTTTTTGCGCAATTTGCGCGCCGCCGCCATTCCCAGCATCGCGGTTCCCGTCTCGATCGTCGGCACGTTCGGGGCGATGTATCTGCTCGGTTTCAGTCTCGACAATCTGTCGCTGATGGCGCTGACGATCTCGACCGGCTTCGTCGTCGACGACGCCATCGTCGTGTTGGAAAACATCTCGCGCCACATGGAGCTGGGCAAGACGCGCATGCAGGCGGCGCTTCTGGGGGCGCGCGAAGTCGGCTTCACCGTCATTTCGATGAGCATTTCGCTGATCGCGGTGTTCCTGCCGATTCTGCTGATGGGCTCGATCATCGGACGGCTGTTTCGCGAGTTTGCGCTTACCTTGTCGATGGCGGTGATGATCTCTTTGTTCATTTCGCTGACCGCGACGCCGATGATGTGTTCGCGCTTTCTGCCCAACCCGGCCGAACATGCCAACGGCTGGTTCTATCGCACGACCGAGCGCGGCTTCGAGGCGATGCAGAACTTCTATCGCCGCACGCTCGCCGTGGCCTTGCGCCATTCGCTGATCGTCGCGCTGGTTCTCCTGTCGACCATCGGCCTCAACGTCTACCTCTTCGCGCATATTTCCTATGGCCTGTTCCCGTCCCAGGACACCGGCCTGCTGATCGGCAACATCCAGGCCGATCAAAGCATCTCGTTTCAGGCGATGAAGCTGAAGCTGACCCAATTGCAGTCCATCGTGCAGGCCGCCCCGGCGGTCGACAGCGTGGTCGGCTTCACCGGCGGGCGGCAAACCAATTCGGGCTTCGTGTTCGTCTCGCTGAAACCGCTCGCCGAGCGCAAGGCTTCCGCCGATCTGGTGGTGGGGAGGCTGCGTGGCAAACTGGCTCAGGTTCCCGGCGCCCGCCTCTTTCTGCAGGCGGCGGCCGATCTGCGCACCGGCGGGCGGCAAAGCAATGCGATGTATCAATTCACCTTGCAGGCCGACGATACGACGACGCTGTATAATTGGGCGCCGCAGCTGACCACGGCGATGCAGAAGATCGCCATTTTGACCGACGTCAATTCCGATCAGCAGCAAGGCGGCCGGCTCGCCGACCTCAATATCGACCGCCCGACCGTGGCGCGCCTCGGTCTCTCCCTCAACGCGATCGACAACACGCTTTACGACGCCTTCGGCCAACGCCAGGTGTCGACCATCTACAGCGCCGTCAACCAATATCACGTCGTGATGGAAGTGGCGCCGCGCTACTGGCAGGACCCCCAGATATTGAAGGACGTCTGGGTTTCGACCTCGGGCGCCAACCCGTCGGGGACGCAGATTACCAATGCGAGCGCGGGCGCCTTTACCGCGACGACCGCGGCGACCAGCACCGCCTCGACGATCGCCGCCGATTCGGCGCGCAATCTGGCGATCAATTCGATCGCGGCGACCGGCCATTCCAGCGCTTCGGCCGGCTCTTCGGTTTCGACCCGGCAGGAGACGATGATTCCGCTGGCCGCCTTCGCCAGCTTCGGCTCCGCCCTGACGCCGCTGTCGGTCAACCACCAGGGACCGTTCGTGGCCACCACCATCTCCTTCAATCTTGCCCCCGGCCATGCGCTCAGCGAGGCGCAGCAGGCGATTGGCGAGGCGATGGTCGACATCCACATGCCCACGGCGATTCGCGGCTCCTTTGCCGGGACGGCGCTCACCTATCAGCAATCCCTGGCCAACGAGCCCCTGCTGATCGGCGCGGCTTTGGTCGCCGTCTATATTGTCCTCGGCGTGCTCTACGAGAGCTACATCCACCCGCTCACCATCATCTCGACGCTGCCCTCGGCAAGCGTCGGCGCGCTGCTCGCGATGAAGATGTTTAACACCGAATTCACGATCATCGCGCTGATCGGCATCATCCTGCTGATCGGCATCGTCAAAAAGAACGCGATCATGATGATCGATTTCGCTCTTCAGGCGCAGCGGAGCGGCCTGCCGCCCCATGAAGCGATTTTCCAGGCCTGCCTGCTGCGCTTTCGGCCGATCATGATGACCACTTGCGCGGCGCTGCTTGGCGCGCTGCCGCTGGCTTTCGGCACCGGCGAGGGCTCGGAGCTGCGTCATCCCCTGGGAATCTCGATCGTGGGCGGCCTCATCGTCAGTCAGGCGTTGACCCTTTACACGACCCCGGTCATTTATCTCTATCTGGACCGGCTCAGCCGATGGCTGCGCCGCCTCTGGAATCGCTTCTATCTGGGTCAACCTGGGGAAAGCGTTGCGGGAGCTGGGTAATGGGGCGCGGACTTGGGGGCCGATGGCGGGCGCTGACCGGCGCGGCGCTGATGTTGAGCGGCTGCACGGTCGGGCCCGACTATCTGCGTCCGGCCGCGATCGTTCCCGCGCAATACAAGGAAATGAAGGGCTGGAAGCTCGGCTCGCCGCGCGACGATTTCGCCAAGGGCGACTGGTGGAAGCTGTTTCGCGATTCCGAGCTTGATGCGCTCGAGGCGCAGGTCTCGATCTCCAACCAGACGATCAAGGCGGACGAGGCCAATTACCGCGAGGCGCAGGCTTTGATCGCCGAGGCGCGCGCCGCGCTTTTCCCGACTCTTTCCTTCGATCCCGCACTGACGCGCTCGTCGGGGACGGGCACCATGCTCAACGCCGAGGCGAACGCCAGCTGGACGCTCGATCTATGGGGCAAGGTGCGCCGGCAGATCGAGAGCCAGGTCGCCGGCGCGCAAGTGAGCGCGGCGGATCTCGCCAATGCGACGCTTTCGATGCAATCCTCGCTGGCGACCGCCTATTTCGAATTGCGCGAGACCGATTCGCTGCATGATCTCTTGAGCGATACGGTCGCCCAGTACAAACGTTCGCTGGACATCACGCAAAACCAATATACGGCGGGAACATCGGCGCGCTCTGATGTCATCACCGCGCAGGCGCAACTGCTCGCCGCCCAGGCGCAGGAGATCAACACCGGCGTCGCGCGCGCCCAATTCGAACATGCGATCGCCGTGCTGATGGGCCGCCCACCGGCCGGATTGTCCATTCCTCATGGCAAGCTCACCGAGGGCGTTCCCGGCGTCCCGCTGCGCGTGCCCTCGACCCTGCTGGAGCGCCGCCCCGACATCGCGGGCGCCGAGCGCGCGATGCAGGAGCAGAACGCGCTGATCGGCGTGGCGATCGCCGCCTATTATCCCGATGTGACTCTGTCGGGCGCGTTCGGCTATGTCGGCAATCCGTTCAAGGGCGGCTTGGCCGCGACGAATCCGGTCTGGTCGTTCGGCCTGTCGGTCGCGCAGACCTTGTTCGACGGCGGGCTCACGGCGGCGCAGGTCGAGGCCGCTCGCGACACCTACACGGCGAGCGTGGCGACCTATCGCCAGACGGTGCTGACCGCCTTTCAGCAGGGCGAGGACGAACTGGCGGCGATCCGCATTCTGGCGCAAGAAGCCAGGGTGCAGGTCGAGGCGGTCAAGGCCGCCGAGCAGGCCGTGCAGATCGCGATCAACGAATATCGCGCCGGCACGCAGAATTTCACCACCGTCGTGACGGCGGAGGCGACCGCGCTGGCCGACGAAGAATCCTTGCTGACGACGAGAGAGCAGCGCGTGGTGGCGGCCGTGGCCCTCATTGTCGCGCTCGGCGGTGGCTGGAACGAGGATAAGCTGCCGCCGGAATAGGGCGCCGTGTCTTAATATGGGGCCCGTGACCGCGAGCACGGCGATGGCGGCGCGACGGGCTGCGCTCCTGGCATCAGTCCGAATTTTGGGTCTTGTCCTAATTTGAAATCGGAACGGCCTTTAGGTCGGCGGTGATTTGTTTGTCGCCATTGTAACAGGCGGCAAGATCGTCGCCAGAGATTGAGTTTCTGTCGCCATCGCGAATTGTAACGTTGTGTTTTCCTTCATCCAGAAACCGATAAGCGAGCACGATGGCGTCATCAAGCTCATAGGAGCTTGATGGTCCGTCATCGATAGCGGCCGCCAATGGTTTCCCGTTGGCGTCGAATTCATCGAATGTGACAAAGTAACGCATGCCGTCGCTCCCACTTTGATATCCGATCGACCAGCTACCAAATTTTACGGCGGCGCATCCAAATAGGGCGCGACGATCTCCCTCGTTTGCCGGCTCGGCACGACCGGGATGATCTCCATCGTGACGCCGCAGCCCCGCCATTGCAGCGCCCATTGCTGGAACAGGCTCGCATCCTCGCAGCGCATCAACTGGAAACAGCGCGCAAAATTCGGCTCGACCCAGCTATCGACATATTCCAGCCCGTCGGGCAGCGAGCGCCCGCTCATCCGCAGCCGCTGGTAGGTCGGAACCATATCGTTGTCGCGGAAATGTTCGATGACCATGAAAAGCATGCCGGCTCCCTCGAGAAGGCATAGACGCGAGCCTGTCGCCAGGCCCGCCGCTCACGCCAAAAGCTGATAGCGCCGCGCAAGGTCTCTTGCCGCGATCGCGTCGGAAACCGTCAGCACGCCCTCGCTCGCCGTGCGCGCCGCGCGCACCGCCGCAAGCAATGCCGGCGGGCCGTCCGGATCGGCCAGCAGGCCCTCTTTTGCGGCCAGCAGCGGATCCATGCCGGCCATCGCTTCGTCGTCGCCGCTTTGGCCGAGCGCCAGCATCAGCGCCAGCGCGGGCCTTGACGCCTTGGCGACCCGCGCGAGGCGATAGGCGTTGAGGAAGCGCTTGACGCCGCGCGGCGTGCCGGCCGCCAAAGGCGAGAGCGCGGCGAGCAGCTTGGCCTCGGCGGCGCTCAACGGCTCGGACAGCCGCGATTTTCCCGCCTCGATCGCCGGCGCGGCGGGGCGCGGCGCGCCGTCCGCGTCGATCAGCCGCCCGATCAACTGGGCGCCATTGGCCGCGCCGGCGAGCCTCGCGTTAAAGGTGAGCTGGAACAATTTATCGAGACGGCCGCGCAAGGATCCGCCGCTTGCCGCGACCGGCGCCAAGCCGGCGGCATCGCAGGCGAGCGCGGCGACAAAGCTCAGGCCGAGCAGCGAATGGGCGGTCTCGATCAGATGCAGCGCCTCGGCCGGGGGCAGCGCATCGAGATTGTCGAAGGCGATGAGGATTCTTTCGGGCGCCGCGAGGATCGCCGCCGGAACGGCCGGCAGCGCGGCGACCGGGCCCAGAACGGCGCGCACGGAAACCACCGGCGGCGCCATGGAAGCCGGCGCGGGCGGCGCGCGCTCCGCCTGGCTGGCGATGATCTTGCTGAGCGCCGCCAGGAAGGCGCGCGCCGCCGACGGACCGGCCAGCGCGGGTTCGGTGAATGCCGGACCTGGGGCGCGGGCCGGCGCCTCGCCGCGCGCATGGGCGCGCTTTTCGGCGGCCTCGGCATGCCTTGCCGCCGCCTCCGTTTCGGCGGTGAGCGCAAGGATGCGGCGGTTGAGGCGCGCCGAGGCGGCGTCGAGATCGCGCTGGCGTTCGCGCGCGTCATAATTGAGCAGTCCGACGCCGCGAAAAAGCATCGCAATGAACAAAAGCGCGCGCCATAGATTGACCGCCAGCGCGATGAGGCCGAGGGCGACCAGCCCCACGACCAAATTGCCGATCAGGACGGCATGGGCGTCGAGCCAGTCGGCCACGATGGGAAATGGCGGCCCGAGACCGCGCGGCCAGTTCGACGCCGGCTGGCCTCGCAGCTCGGTTATGCCAAACGCCAAGGCGAGAAGCACGATGGCCGCCAGCAGCAATCGCCGCTGGCTGCGATAGGCCCAGATCGAGCCCAATATGACGCCGATGCGCGAACCCCACCCGGCGCCCGCGAGATCGCGCACCAGATTCCTGAAATTGACGGTCGCGTCGCCCGAGGCCAGATCGAACCGGCGCAACCGCGCCTCGATCGGGCCGCGCCGGCTACGCGCATAGGCGTCGATGCGCGAGCCCGCCGTCTCGAACAGCACGGTCTCGATCAGGCGGGCGCGGCGCGCCTCGACATCGTCGCGCGCCTGTCGCTCGGCATCGAGCCGGCGGCGCGTCTCGTCATGGCGCTCCAAAGCCTTGTTGGCGGCCTGGTAGGGGTCGGCGCTGGCATGGGCGGCCTCATCCGCCAAAGCGGAATAATGGATGCCGCCATGGTCGCGCCCGAGTTCGGCGAAGACGGCGGCGGCGATCGCGCTGGCAGGATCGCCCGAAATCGCCGCCGCATCGATCGGCACGACGACGATGCGCGAAAGGAAGGGGCCACCGGGCGCTCGCGACGAGGCATTAGCCAGATCATCGACGGCGGCGACGGCGCGTTCGAGGGCAAAACTCTTGCCCGAGCCCGGCGGCCCGACAATGCCGATCATCAGCGGCGTTTGCGTGTCGCGATGGGCGCATGCCTCGGCGATCGGCGCCAAGGCTTCAGCCATGTCAAGAAGATCGGGTCCGCCGCGCGCATCGGCGACGAACACCGGCGAACGCGCGCTCTGGCCGACCGCCGGAATAGCCGGAAAAAATTGTCCAAAAGCGTCCGCAACAGGCTCGGCCAAAATATCCTCCGTCAAAACCCGGCCACCTTAAAACCTCGGGGCGCGTCCAAACAATGGCGGAGGCGCGAGCATCAATCGCCCGCCCATGGCTTTGGTCGGCATCGGCGAGGAGGTCAAGGACAAAAGCCGGCCTGGCGATGCGACAACAGGCGGCGCCGACGCAGACCATGGGTCGTCCCGCCTAAGGCCGCTCCCCTTCGCCAATCCTCGCCCCGATCGCAGTGAGCGCGGGCGCGAGATCGGCCACCGTATCGATCGTCGCATGCGCGCCGGCGCCGACGAGCTCGGCCGCCACGCGCGCGCGGATCGCCTCGCGCTCTTCCGGCGAGAGCGCCGCGAGTTCCTCGCGCGTCAGGCCGCAGCCGTTGCCCGACAGCGTGACGCCGATCGCCCAGGCGCCGGCCGCGACCGCTTCGGCTATGCCCGGCGCCGTATCGTCCACTTTGACGACGCGCCAGGGCGGATAGACGCCAAGATCGGCAAAGCAGCGATACATCATCAGCGGCGTCGGCCGGCCGGCGATAAGATCGCCCGCGCAGACCAGATTGTCGGGCTGGCAACCAGCCTTGGCCGCGACCGGCGTCAGGCGCGCCATAATGTCCCTCGTGTAGCCGGTGGTCGAGCCGATCTTGAGCCCGGCGCCGCGCAAGGCCGCGACGACCGGCAGAAGCCCCGGAATGAGATCGGCGTAATCGGCGACCATCGACGCGTTGAGCGGAATGAATTGCTGATAGACCGCGTCGATATCGGCCTCGCCGGCCGGCGCGCCATGCGCCTTCATCCAGCGCGCGGCGATGTCAGCCTCGCCCATCAAAGCCGCGATATGGTCGCGCTTGGGCAGGCCCATCGGCCCACGCGCCTGCGCAATAGAAATCGTCACCCCGAAGCGGGCAAAAATCTCGACAAAGGCGCCCATCGGCGCGCGCGAGCCGAAATCGACCGTCGTGCCGGCCCAGTCGAATATTACGGCGCGCAACTGGCTCAGTTCGTCCACGATCGGCCCCGCTTGACGATCCCTTAGAAGAGGTCGGCGATGATTTCCTCGCCGATCGCAAAAGCGGTCGAGGCGCCGGTTCCCGACGTGACGATCGCCACGCGCACATTGGGAAAAGGCGCGTCGACCAGCATAAGCCGATCGTCCGCGCTCGCATAAGTGCCTGTCCAGCGCTCCTCGATTTCCGGCCGCTCGCCGAACAGCGCCTCATATTCGTCGAGGATCAATTCATCGAAGGCTTGCGAGGCGAAGGGGTCGGGCGTGTCGGCATAGACATGGCTGTCGCCGATCACCATCGAACCGTCGGCGGCGCCGACCGCAATGAGATGAATGCCGGCCGCCAGATGGGCGCTTTGCTCGAGATCGAGGCGGCGGCGCAAAGCCCGCGCTTCGGGAAGCTCGGCATAGCCGAGGTAGCGCACAAGCGACAGGTCGGTCATCAAGGCGCGCGAAAGCTTGACGCCGCTCGGGGATCTTGCCCGCATCATCTGCAATTTGCAGCGCGTCAGGCGGTAGGGCGCGATGCGCTCCGAAAATAGCGTATGAAAATCGTCGCCCGCGCAAACGACGATCGCCCCGGCGCTGATCTGGCCGCGCGAGGTCGCAACGGCGTCCGGCGTCACCCCGAGCGCGGCGACGCCGCGCATGAAGTGGATTTTATGCGAGCGCTCCAGCCAGGCGGCGAGGCGCGGCAGCGCGTCGCGCGATTCGACGCGCCGTTCATGCGGGCTCTCCAGCACCGCCGCAAAGCCGGCCGCGAGACCTGGCTGCAAGCGCGATGCCGCCGCGCCTTCATGCAGGCGGCATGCCGCGCCCATTTCGCTGCGAGCAAACGCCGCCAGCACGTCCGCCGCCTCGGGCCGCCGCGCGACGACGAGCAGGCCCTCGTGCACGATCTCGATGCCCGCCAGCGGCGCGATCTCGTCCCATATATCGCGCGAACGCATCGCCCAGCGCCAGCAATCGCCGGCCCGCTGGCCGGTCACGGTGATAAAGCCGAAATTGCGGATCGAGGCGCCAATGGCCTGCGCGTCGCGATCGATCACGACGACTTTCTTGCCCGATCGCGCGGCGGCGAGCGCGCAGGCCAGGCCCAATATGCCGGCGCCCACCACCGCCAGATCATAGCCCCTGCCCGTCAAGCCGCTCTCCGCCGCGCCGATTTTTTTGCGATTTGGTCGCGTCCCCTCCCCCCTTGTTGGGGGAGGGGACGCGCATCATCGCATCCGTTTAGCTGACCCCGCCCCTAATGCTTGCCCACCGCCCTCTGGCGTGGCGCGAGGACGGCGAGGCGGCGCCCTTGGGCGGCGTTCGCCTGCTTGGGCAGCTTCTCGGCTATGCCGTAGATCCGTTCGCGGCGGTCGAGTTCGCCCAGAACGTCCTCGGGGCTGACGCCGCATTCGACCCAGATGACGGCCAGATGATAGAGCACGTCGGCGCTTTCGAGGATGACGGCTTCGCGCTTCATCTGCACGGCGTCGAGCCCGACCTCGATCGCCTCTTCGGCGAGCTTCTTGGCCATTTTCTGGACGCCCTCGCGGAACAACCGGGACGTGCGCGAAACCGCCGGATCCCGCCCTCTGGCGGCCTGCACCGAAGCATAGAGACGATCGAGCGAATCACTCATGGGACGACAATACTCGTTTTAAGTGCAGAAGAATCTGTAAATTTTCCCGGGAGCCGGGGGAACAGAGCGACGCCTGACTCGCGAGGTCAGGGACCGCCTGCCGGCCTGAGCCGATATAGGCGCGCGACCCCGGCGCGCAATAAGGGCTTGATATTCCTATCAATGAAATCGGCAAGTAAAATTTTTGGACGTCGTCGAACGACGCAAAAGCGCGCCCTTGAGGGAAACCGCCAGGGCGCGCCGGCAAAGCCAGGCGCCGTTCGACGCCTTCGCAAACTATTCCGCGAGCCGGTCCAGAGTCTTCTTCATCGCGGCCATCCCCGCTTCCATGGCCGCGCCGATATTGTCGGCGAGCGCATCCGGCAGAAAGTCGGCGATCCACACGACCTTTGTCTTCTCATCGGTATGTTTGTGGACCTCAATCGACGCATTGTAATGCGTCGTGCGGCCGCCTTCGGCCGTCCAGACGAGGCGGCGCGAGACTTTGTCGATGGTGACGATCGGCTCGCGCGCGATCATGCCGTTGCCGAATGTCACCACGCGGGCGCCCGGCGCGAGACGGGTATCGACGACGAATCCCGGCACGAGGCGCGTATGCAGGGCGCCGATATCCTCGATCGCCGCCCACACGTCGTCCGGCCGCGCCTCGGTCTCGATCTCCTTGCGAATGGAAGCCATTTCGCTCAACTCTCGCTGTTCGAATAGGCCTCGATCCGATAGCCGTCGGGATCGATGACGAAGGCGGCAAAATAATTGGGGCCGTAATCCTCGCGCAGACCGGGCTGACCATTGTCGCGCCCGCCGGCCGCCACCGCCGCCTTATGAAAGGAAGCGACGCTCTGGCGGGTGGGCGCGGTAAAACAGAAATGCAGCCCGGACTTCGCGTCGGGCCGCACCGGGCTCTTGCTGAGGCTGATCCAGAATTGAACCGCATCCTTGCCATATCCGAGCGACGAATCGCCCGGGCTGAGGCACGAATAGCCGAGCGGCTTGAGGGCGGCGTCATAAAAGGCTTTCGTTTTGGCGATATCGCCAACGCCGATCGAAACGTGATTGATCATCTTATTGTCTCCATTCTCGTCGCGCGCGGCATCCCGCGCCGGATCGGCGGCGCCGCGCTCAAGAACCCTATGCCGCCTTGCCCGTTTCATCGCTTGGGGAAAATTGCTATGTTTGGATCATGACAACAGAAGGCCGCCCCATCGGCGCTCTCGCCGGCGAGGGTCAAAAGGATCGGCCAATCGCACGGCGGCTCGCCGGCGGCGAGGATTGGAGCGTCAGCGAAATCATCTGCCTCGCGGGGCCGCACGATCGGCCATTCGAGGAATTGCATGATGGCTATACGATCGCGGCGGTCGTGGAAGGGTCTTTCACCTACCGAGCCGACAGCGGCGTCGCGCTTTTGCATCCGGGCGCCCTCCTGCTGGGCAACAACGGCAAATGCTTCGAATGCGGCCACGATCACAGCACCGGAGACCGCTGCATTTCGTTTAATTTCTCGCCGGAATTCTTCTGCGAAATCGCGACCGCCATCGCGGGGACGAGCCGCTACAGGTTCGGCGCGCCGATGGCGCCCGCTCATAGCCGCCTGATCCCGACGCTCGCGCTGGTCGAAGCGATCGCGCGCGACGCGTCCGCCCTGCAGGTCGAGGAGATTGCCTCTCGATTGGTCGAGACGGTCGTCGCCGCATTTTCGGATGCGGTCGACTGCCCGCCGCCGCCTTCCGGGCGCGAGACCCGGCGCATCGCCGACGCGCTAGGCTATATCGAGGCGCATTCGGCGGAGCCGCTCGACCTCGCCACGTTGGCGGCGCTTGTGAATGTCAGCAAATATCACTTCCTGCGCATTTTCCGGCGCTCGACGGGAATGACGCCCTACCAATATCTGCTCGGCGTCAGAATGCGGCGCGCCGCCTCGCGCCTGGCCGGTTCTTCAGAGACGGTAATGTCGATCGCGTTCGAAAGCGGATTTGGCGACCTTTCGACGTTCAACAATCGCTTTCGCGGCATTTTCGGCGTGAATCCCACCGCCTATCGAGCAACGGTCGCGTCGGCCGCCGGGGCGAGACGCAGCCGGCGTCATTGATCGAACGCCCGCGTCGCAAGCTTGCGTTTATCTGCCCGCGATTCAAGCGAGAGCCGCGACCGCCTCACGCCTCGGCCTCCGGCCATTCGTCGTTCGATCTGGCGTGGAAGGGATCGGCCGCTGGTTGGCCGAGCGCCGCCCGCGCTTGACTGGCGAGGCCTTCGACTTGCGCCTGATCGGTGACGGGAGAAAAATCGGCGATCTGTTCGTGCGAGAACTGGATTCCCTCGCGCCACCGTCCCTCGATGAGGGACGCCGCCCAGCCATTGTCCAAGATTAGCGCTTGCCCGTTGTCGCCGCGCGCCGCATGGGCGGCCGCGCCGCCCTTGCTGCGAACCCGATCGAACCAAGAATCTTCCGCTCCTGGCGCCTTAGCCATGCCACGCGCTCCCTCGTCATCGGCCGCACGGCGCCGGGCCGCCGCGGCTTTCGGGAGCACGATAACATTGGATTGTTTCAGGCGGGAATATTCATGCCGCGCGAACAGGAGGAATTTGTCGCGAGGGTTCAAGCCATATTCATCCCTCGCCCATCGTTCTATAAGCGTGAGCGGCAATCCTGAAAATCGTCAGCGGGATATCGGAACTGGCCCCACGCCTCTCGATGAGCGAACCTATCGGGCGCGGCCGGCGCCCGGCCGCTTTCGCAATCGTCTATATCGTCTGGGGATCGACCTATCTGGCGGTCGCGCTCGCCGTGCAGTCGATCCCGCCCTTCCTGCTGATCGGCATCCGCTCGCTGGCCGCCGGCGCAATCCTGTTCGCCGTCGCGCAGGTCCAAAATCCGCGATGGCCGTCCGCCCGCGCCTGGGCGCTGGCGGCGGCGAGCGGCATTCTGCTGTTCGGCGGCTGCCATGGCGCGCTCGCCTATGCGCAAGAGACCGTGCCGTCGGGATTGGCCGCCGTCATGCTGGCGACGATCCCGTTCTGGATCGTGCTGATCAAATTCGCGACCTCCGCCGAGGACCGCCCAAAGAAACTGACCCTCGTCGCCTTGATTCCGGGCCTCATCGGCGTCGCGCTATTCGTGCTGCCGACCGACACGCATGGCGCCGCTCCGGTCGCCCCGGCCATGGCGCTGCTGCTGCTGGCGGCGGCCTTTTCCTGGGCGGCCGGCTCGCTGCTCTCGCAGCGTCAGAGCGCCGACACTTCGGCGATCGCGCTGGCCGGCATGCAACTCCTCAGCGGCGGCGCCGCGCTCCTCGTCGCCAGTCCGCTCAAAGGCGAGCTTGCCGGCTTCTCGCTTTGGCAAATTTCGCCGATCTCTTTAGCGGCGCTCGTCTATCTGACCTTGGCCGGATCGGTGATCGCCTTCACGGCCTATGTCTGGCTGCTCGATCACGCCAAAGCGCCGCTGGTCGCGACTTACACTTTCGTCAATCCTATCATCGCGGTCGGACTCGGCTGGGCGGCGCTCGGCGAACATCTGACCTTGCCGATGCTGGCCGGCTTTGCGCTGGTGGTCGGTTCGGTGATCGCGGTCTGGCGCCTCGAAGCCGCCTGAGGCGCGCAAGCCTCCTCAGCCAGCCGACTGTCGATACCGGTTCATCGCATGCAGCCACCAGAACCAGCCGAGCATCGGCGGCGCGATGAGGCTCAGCGCCATGACCTGACCAAAATCCCGCTCCGCCGCCAGATCGAGCATCACGCGCCTCGTTGGAGCCGGCGCGGGCAAAGGCGGCGACAGCGTGAGCGCGGCCGCATCCGTTTCGCCGCGCCGCACCCATTCGTCCGGTCCCCGGCGGTCCTCGAGCGGAGGCGCCTCCAGCGTCGGCATTTTGAACGTCACCGTCTTCTTGCTCATGCGGCTTTCCTTTGCTTCTGGCCGATCACCTGTTTGGCGAGAGTCTCCAGTTCGCGCGCCGCCTCGCTCGCGGGGGCGACCTCGATGACGGCAAGGCCCTTGGCGGCGCTCTCGGCATAGACGATACGCTGGATCAGCATGGCGGCGAGAACGGGAATGTCCTCGAATTGTGCGAGCGCGGCCGCCGCATCGCGGCCGATCGCCGTTCGCGCGATCTTGCGATTGATGACGAAAGCGGCCTTGAGGTTTTCGCGCATCTGGCGCGCCTCGCGGATCAATTGCACGGTGTCGACCGCCGCCCAGACGTCATAGGGCGAGGGCTGCACGGGGATCAGCACGAGATCGCTCGCCAGGATCGCCGAGCGTCCGAGATCGTTGACGCGCGGCGCGCCGTCGATCAGCACGAAATCATAATCCTTGGCGAGGCCCGGCAGGTCGCGGTGCAGGGTCGGCTTGGCCATGCCGACCACGGCAAAGAGGGGTTCGCGCTCGCGCGCGCTCGACCAGGCCAGCGCGCTGCCCTGGGGATCGGCGTCGACCAGCAGAACGCGGGAGCCGGAGCTGGCGAGGGTCGCCGCGAGATTGACGGCGAGCGTCGTCTTGCCGACGCCGCCTTTCTGATTGAGAACGCCAATGATCATCGGGACGCGATCCCTGTGCAAAAATCTCACCCCGGGCGTCTGCCTCCCTCGGCGGCGAGGTTCCCACAAGGCTCCGATTCGAGCAAGGCCGAAGAATGCGCTTGGCGCGGCGCTGCTTGAGTGGGGTCGCGGGTTGGCTGAGGAATTGCGAGCAACCGAAGCTCGCGCTATTCGCCGTCCGTCAGCCCGAAGAACACCATCGCCGAAGCGATGGCCCCCAAATCGCAGAGGCCGCCGAGGCTGGTGCCGAGGGGAACGATCAGGCCGCAGCCCAGGGCCAGCAGGAATGCGCCGGCTAGTCCAGTTGTGATCAAAAGCCAACTCATGGCAAATGTCCCATACTCTGTCGAAATCGCCGGTTCGCGTCGAGGACGCCGCCGTCTTCCCCTCAACCAGCCAGATCGATTAGCGTTCCAACCCGTAGCTTTTGTTTTGCGCGCCGAGAGAATCGTCGGACGCCATGGGCGCGAAAATCTCCGGCTCGAGGTCGCGCGGCTTGCGTCGCACGAGATCGCGATTGGGCTGGGCGCTGCGCCGGCGGCCATAGGCCTGGCGCGGGAGCGCCGGCGGCATCGCCTCGGCCATGGCGTCCGCGTCTTCGAACGGGCTGAGGCTCTTGAGCAGGCTCTCGCTGGATCGGTCCAACCTCATCATGATGCGGGCGAGGATATCGGTGACCGGATCGGAGCGTTCCATGACGCGTCTCCTGGCGAGACCCTTAGCCTAGGTAGCGGCGCGCGCCAGCGACAGACTCGGAATCTACTCAGGGCGGGATGACGAAGGATCGAGTCGCGGCGCTGCCTGGCCGCGGCCAAAAGGCTCGCCTTACGTTAGCCTGATTGAAGGCGGAGGGTGCTATTATCAAGGCAAACCAGGGAGGACGCCGTCATGACCAAAGAGGATGGGCGCTTCGCCCATGTCGTGCAGATCGCCTACGAACTGGCGCGAACGGGTCAATTCGAGGATTTCGCCTCGCTCGAACGGGAAGTGATCCAGGAGGGCTTCGAGGAAGGCGTCCATTGGCTCGAAAAACCGGGCATCCGGCACGCCCTGACCGAAATCTGCGACGCCAGCCGCGAGCGGGAGACGTGGCACAAGCATTCGCTCGGGTGAGCGCGGGCCTTATTCAAGCCGCCTTCGCCCCGCGCTCATATCCGAGGAAATCAGCGCCCTTGTCGCTTTCGACGACGAGAGAAACGCCGGCCGGAAGTGGATGATCGTCGCCGGGCTGGCGGCCCGCGTCGCCGGCGCCCTCTTGCGCGCCGCGCCAGACACTGGGATCGGCATCAGGATGATGGCGGCCGATTTGCGTCCATCCAGAAGGTCCAGAAAATTCATCAGCGCCGCTCGCGCCAACGCCGTCCATCCAATAGGCTTGCTCATGGCTGATCCTCGTCGCCGGAAACAATGCATTAACCCCGCCATATGAAACGAAATCGCCGGCCATTGGTTCCCTAGTCGTGACGAGGCGAGCTCTCCGGCTGGCGGCCCGCGGGTTTGATTGGAAAAGAGGAAGTCTTGGCGACGAATCAAGAGATGGAGATCGAGGGCTCGCGCTCGAAGGCCTATCGGCTCTGGCATGTGACCGGACGCGGCGAATTCGTCGCCGCCGTCGCCGAGGCCGACACATTCGAAGAGATCAAGAAGGTCCGAAGGCGCCTCGACTGGCGCTACCAGATCACCCGCGAGGGAATGCCGATCGACGAAAAAACTGGCTACCCGATTCTATTGGAGCCGGGGCAGGATCTGACGTTGCAGGATGGGTAGGAGTTGCCCGGAATCGTAGAGATGCGGGACTGGCTCGGAACGAAGGGGGCGTTCAGGCGAAAGTCGCGCTGCCATCGCCGTGCTCGCCGTCACGCCGAAGGCGCCGTAGCGGAGCGGAGGAGTCGCGAAGCCGGCGAATGCTCTTGCATTCGCCTGACTTGACGGCGGCTCGGCGGCGTGACCCTACGTGCTGAATCGAGCCGTAAACCAGTTCGGCTCAATCGGTCCGCGCGGAGGAAACCGCGATGCGTCAGGCGACCGACATCCTTCGCATTCAAACGCGCGGCCGCGGCCTTGTGGAAATCACGCCGCAGGTCGTCCGTTGGGCGGACGGCCAGGCCGTGGACGCCGGCCTGCTGACGTTATTCTGCCGCCATACCTCGGCCTCGCTGCTGATCCAGGAGAACGCCGCGCCCGAGGTGCGCGCCGATCTCGAGCGCTATTTCGCCGAACTCGCGCCCGAAGATCCTCTTCGCTACGCCCATGACGACGAGGGCCCCGACGACATGCCGGCCCATCTGCGCGCCGCGCTCACCAATGTCAGCCTGTCGATCCCGATCCTCGGCGGCAGGCTGATGCTGGGAACCTGGCAAGGCGTCTATCTCTTCGAACACCGAAGCCGGCCGCATGCGCGCGAGATCGCGCTGCATGTGATTGGGGAATGACGCGCATTGCCGCGGAGCCTGACCGCCCGTACGAATAGACTGGCGGCGACCATCGATCGGTTTCACGCCGCTCAAGAAAATGAACGAAGGAGACAGCATGCTTGCGCCATTGCCCCGCCTTGCCCTGGCCGGCTTCATCAGCGCCCTCGCCACCACGGCGGAGGCGCAGTTGCTGACGCATCGGGACCTTTCCTACGCCATCGCCAAGACGATCGCCGAGAGCGCGATCGAGAGCTGCGCGGCCAAGGGCTATCGCGTCTCGGCCGTCGTCGTCGACCGCGACGGCGAGACGATCGTCGCCTTGCGCGGCGACAATGCCGGCCCGCATACGATGGAGAACGCGCGCCGCAAGGCCTATACCGCTTTGGCCTTCCGCACCTCGACCGCCGAATATTCCAAGCGCTTCGCCAGCGACGATCCGGTGGTGCGCCAGCAGGTGACGCTGCCCAACGTCATCGCCATTCCCGGCGGATTGCCTGTTAAGGCCGGCGACGATTTTATCGGCGGCGCCGGCGTATCCGGCTCGCCCGGCGGAGGCGCTTGTCTTACGCGGGGGCCACGCCGCCGAGACGCCGTCAAGTCAGGCGAATGCAAGAGCATTCGCCGACTTCGCGACTCCTCCGCTTCGCTTCGGCGCCTTCGGCGTGACTGCGTCTCGTCGGCGCGGCAAATTGCATCCATGTTCCTTTGGTGAGCGATGCGGCCTGAAGGCCGCTATCGCGCACCAAAGGAACATGGTGGCCAAACGCCATCGCCGCGCGGAGCTGTCAAGGTTCGCGAAGCGACCGCCGAAGGCGGCTTGACCTTTACAGCGAGCACGGCGATGGCAGCGCGACGCGGCGTTCGGATGTTAGCGCCGATGAACAAATGCGCCATGACGCCTCAAGGTTCCTGATTGGATGTGCCCTACGATTGACCACTGGAGGCTAGCGGAAGGTGAGGGGTGAGGGGATATTTTGGCGCGCAAAGGCTTTATGTCATGGAAGACTCGCAAGGTCGCGGCGGCGTGAATACGGGTTCCTAATCCCGATCTTCGGTTCTCCCGTCACAAGTCTTCTCGCGCCTATCGCAGTTTTGTGACGCCACCTGTCGCCTAAATTTCAAAAGGGCTAAGTTCTGAAAAAAAGGAGCGTTCCACCGTCGACGCCGAGCGCCTCCGACCGAGACTGATCCGGTCAAATCGTGCGACCGCGCGAAGCGGACAATCTTGCGGAATGGCACATCTTTCGCGCCATATAGGGGGGCCCCGATGCCATTGTTTGGAGCCGATGCGGCCAGCCCGGCGACCGCCGGTCAGGTCAGTCTCGCAACAAGGCTGCTAGGCGCCGCGCCGTCATTTTTCGGGCGATACTTTAGTGTTCCCCACAGCGCGAGTTCCATCCAATATCAGTCGGCGCAGGAAAATCCCGTCCTGCACCGCCTTGGCGTTCGAGTTTTGTGTATCGCCCGACAAACCAACCACGTCGGCGGCGGCGAAGCCGAAGGCGCCGCCGACGCGGCCAATAATATGGCGGCGATCGTGGCTTCGTTCGGCGCAAATTATCTGGCCGGACTTGGGTTTGATCCGATCGTGTTTCTGGACACCGAACTCGGAGGCGGCCAGCCGTCGCTGAACGCCAGTTATTACGCGGGCTGGGCAGGCGCGTTGCAGACGCAAGGTCCGGTCGTGTCCGGCGTTCGCCTCCGCTTTACGCCGGCGATCTATATCAACGGTTCGGACAAGGTTTCGTGGGCAGCCCTCGCCTCGGCCATGGCCCAACAGAACGCGGCCTGCCATGGCGCGTGGGTGGCCAATTACGGCAAGCCCACGGGCGCGGAGGGACCGCCCGCCTGGGCGGGCGCGAATATCGCCCCTTCCGCGCCAGTCCCGCCGCCCTGCCCGATAGTTGCGTGGCAATATGCCGATTACAAGGAAGAGATCGATCTCAGCCTGTTGCCGCCCGGCGGATCGATGGATGCGGTCGTGAAACTGATGATCCTGCCGCCGGCCGTGTAATGGGGTCGTCGATCCTTGCGCGGCGCGTTCGACGACGACAGATGAAGGGGGAAACCGCCATGCTCCGCTCAATCATGATTTGCGCGGCTCTATTTTTCGTAGAGGGCGCGGTTATGTTTTTCGCCCCGGCTGTGCAAGCCCGCGAAATGCAGCTCACCATTTATGACGATGGTCGATCGAGCCCGGGCGACTGCGACGCGCATGTCGTATTTTACCCATCCGACAACGGCACGCGATATGCCTTTCAGCCGAGTTCCTCTCGTTTAAATCCAGCCGCCTGCGTCGAGGGCAATCTGTGCCGCATCTGCTTCGGCGAGGCCGACTCTTCCTGCATGGATGCGCTCTATCGAGGCGGCGGCCCTAAAGCCGGGCGATTCGACTTTACACCGGCCTTCTATCAGGCAAATTGTTCGAGGACCGATATTCCCGCCGCCTTGCGCGCTCAATGCGATTCTCTGGACTCGGCCGCGAAAAAACTCAAATATTCGACGGCGATCAATTGTTTCCTGACGCCCAACGACGCCAAATGCGTCAAGGCGACGGAGCAAGCGAGCGCCGCGCAGGCTGCGGATATGCCAAAATACAATTCCTGCATCGCCTTGGGGCAGACCAAATTCAACGCGGCGCAATCCGACCCTAAAGAACGCCGCAGCAACGAATGCAACTATTCCGCGCTCGCGCTTGGAGGCCATCCCGGCAATCGCTGGCGCCTGTTGTTGCCCGCGGCGTGCCGGCCGGGAACCTATGTCGACCAGTTCGGACTCGACTGCTGCTCGTCGGACGTCCGATTTGCCGCGGCGAATCATCCGGAGTGCAGGGCTTTCTTCCCCAATCCGTGACGGTCATCTCTGCGATTGCGGCGGCATGCAACTCCACGCACATAGCCAAGATTGGTCTGTTCGAATCAAGTCCAGCAACCGTCACGGCGCTTGGATCGCTCTCAGCCTGAGAGCTTCTTAGGAAGGTGCGCCGAATGCCCGCACGGCTGGTCCGCCAGGACAAAACGCCTCGGGGTGAGCCGCGATATACGCTGACACACGATCCCTGATTGCGGCGTTTGGAACCAGGATGACGTCGATTGCTTGTGAAACGGTTTTGTCAGAAAGTCCGTTAAAAAATCGAAAGAGCTGCAACATCTTCTTATGAGGATATTGGCGAGACAACTCGGCGCTCATGTTCAATGGTTGATTCCAACGGGCGCACGCTGAACCCAATTCCCGAGATTCATCGTCCGACAATTCGCGCGTAACGTCGGCTCCTCCTTGCCTTAAGGCCCCATCTACAATTCGCCATTCCCTTTCGTATAAATACCGATAGTCGTTCGCGTCTTGTGACGACATTTCTTTTACGAATGCCCACATCCGTCGAACGCTGTGCTCGGCCTGGTCGATGTAAGCGTCTCTGTCGGCCCCAGTTAGGGTTGTCTGATTGATCGTCAACGACGCATTGAGAGGTCTGAGGCAAGCCCTCAGCGCCTCCATCAACAGTGGCACTCGATGCAGGCAGTATAGCATGCTGCCCATAGACGTTTCGAGCGTGTTCGGGTCAGGGTGGTTCGGCAAATAAATTACAGGGTTGCCACCCCATTCGAGGATCGTTTTGCGAGTGAAGCCAAGCCCAAATTTGCCGTATTCCTCCGAGTGCGCGGCCAACAATTTTTCAGGGATGTCTGTAAAACACACTCGTGCGTGTTGCATCACTTCAAGGGGAGCGACGCCGCCGACCAAAGGCACCTTGAAGGTGTCCAGCTTCCCTTCCTTGTTGCCCACAGTCAGCAAAAGCCCGCGCCGTGCTATCGAATCGAGCACGCCAAATAAGCGGTCGGCGTCACCTGTCCCGAGAAAATGAAAAAGCGTCTCGCCTAGGAAGGCTTCCTTGGCGGGATCACTCGTGGTCGGAATCGTGGGCTGCTCTGAGGCCTTTGATGGGGTGTCCTCCGGCCATATGCGCTTCGCCATACGTTTAAACTCCGACACACCTAAAGCGCCGCGCTCGTTTCGAGCCTTTGAGCCAGGCTCTGCTAGTCGCGCGGCAACAGCGGCGTAGGGCGCTTCCCACATTTCGCGAGGCTCAAGCGTGGCGTTGTCGAGAAGCACCAATAGAACGGCATCGCACAATTCGGTCGGTTTGATCCGCCCCATGCGTTGACCTGGCTTGGCATCTTCACCATAGGCGCGGCCTTTGATCTGGATGCGCTGCTCGCCATGGGAAGTCAGGCGAATTGCATCATAACCCGCTGTGCGGGGAGGGGCGAGTTTGAGTCCCAATGTCTGGGCGGCAACATACTCGGCAACCTCGCCGGTCACCCCAAGAGGTTTTCCTGTCAGCCGATAATATTTGGCTGCAAGCGGCTTAACCGCAGCGAGGATTGCTTTAACATCCTCTACGCTGTCGGTCATGGCGTTATCACCGCAATCGGCCAAGATTCATTGCGATGTGATATGTAATACCAGAACTCTGAAAGCCTGACTCGTCGGGGTCTTTTCAAATCAGCTTTGCTCTGATTCAAGGCGGCGAACGAAGGAGGTTCGTCATGCCCATTCCGCTTCGAGCTGATTTTGACGC
>Ga0182024_10000305_pt1 | contig 123318 bp, 126 predicted proteins | sample P32metaG_FD_120480 | JGI IMG/M metagenome (GOLD analysis project Ga0182024, IMG submission 120480) | Permafrost microbial communities from Stordalen Mire, Sweden - P3-2 metaG (Illumina Assembly) | ecosystem: Environmental > Terrestrial > Soil > Wetlands > Permafrost | place: Sweden: Stordalen... | reverse complement strand
TTGCACTTTTAGATCTGCGGAAAGTGGCGTTCGAGGTCCTTCGCCGAGCCTCAGGACGCTGTTCGGCGATGCCTCACAGCGTTTTTGCATTTTCGAGATACGCGATCGGCCGCCAATCCTCATCTTTCTGAGAGCTTGCAGCTCCGACGCGGCGCGACGAATCGCCCGATCGAGGCTACCCTCTTAACGGATGATCGCCTTCGCTTCGCGTGGACCCGCGATGGTCGGCCTCCACAATCCGGCGCGGCGCAACTTGTCGCGCTGATTTCGAAGTCGCGAAGCCTCAGCAGGATCGGCCGCCGCGATGCGCTCGCTCATCTCACGGTCCCGCTGCTGATGGTACTCGAATGCCGCGATGTTCTCGTAGCGCAGCATCGACGCCATCCGAACATACGACTCCGCGATGGTCCTGACGCAGCTTTCCTCGATGACATCGAGCGGGTTGAAGTCATCGCGGAGTCCCTGCAGCAACTCATCGAAATCGCGACGCTGCTCGGAGGTCCATCTTTCAGCCGCGACAAAAAACCCGTGCTTCACCGCGTTGCGAGCGACGCGCGCTTTCCCCTCGGCGGTCCGCGGCCCCGTCGAATGCGCGGCGTTGCGCCGGTTGGCTTCGAGTCGACGCGGGGTTAGCGCAAGCGGACGGCGTCGGAGATTGGAAGAGGGGGCGATATTCGGACATGCTGCCATTGGGCATGCCTCCTTGGAGGGCCGCAAAAACACGCGGCCATAACCCATAAGCATTTACCTATGACAGGCAGTTGTCTAGCCCTGAGCAGACCTAACCCCCGACCCCTTCCCCTCTAGGGAAGGGGAGCCGGACGGAGAGAAAATTTAAGAATAGCACCTCGCGCTGTCGCGCCTTTTCCTTTCTGTTCCCCTTCCCTAAAGGGAAGGGGTTAGGGGTTAGGTCGGACCCCGAAGGGAATTGGTTAGGTCTGCGCTACTACCCCTGCGCGATGCTTCAAGGTAGTTTCTCCCTCATATGGCGGGGCAGCTCGATCTCGCGCTCGGTCCACCGCGCGCGCAAACCTCCTCAGCGCTGACGGTCAGCCAGCTGGTCAGGCTGGTGCGCGATGCGCTCGACGCGCGCTTCGGCGATTGCTGGGTCACCGGCGAGATTTCCAACGCGCGCTTCGCCAACTCGAATCATTTTTATTTCACGCTCAAGGACGCCGACGCCTCGATCAATGTCGTAATGTTCTCCACGGCCAAGCGTCGCCTGCGATTCAAGCCCGCCGACGGAATGAAGGTTGTGGTGCGCGGACGCGTGAATATCTACGAGACGCGCGGCACGCTGCAGTTCTATGCCGAGGAAATGGAGCCGCGCGGCGCCGGCGCGCTCCAAATCGCATTCGAGCAGCTCAAGAAACGCCTCAATGAAGAGGGCCTGTTCGATGCGGCGCGCAAGCGCGCGTTGCCGTTCCTGCCGCGTACGGTCGGTATCGTGACTGCGCTCGGTGGCGCGGGCTTGCGCGATATCCTGCGCGTGCTGCTCGACCGATTCCCGAATCTGAACGTCATCATCCGGCCGGCGCGGGTGCAGGGCGACGGCGCGGCGGAAGAGATCGCGGGCGCTATCGAGGATCTCAATCGCCACGCGCGTGCCGAGGTCATCATCGTCGGACGCGGCGGCGGCTCGCTCGAGGACCTGTGGGCCTTCAATGAGGAAATTGTCGCGCGCGCAATTTTCCGCTCGCGTATTCCGATCGTATCGGCCGTCGGTCATGAGATCGATTTCACGATTGCGGATTTCGTCGCCGACCAGCGCGCGCCGACGCCCACCTTCGCCGCGCATGTGGTAGTTCCCTCGCGAGTCGAGCTGCGCGATCAGATTGGGAATCTCGACCGTGCGCTCACTTCATCGATGCGCAAGATGCTCGACGATCTCGCCGAGGACGTCGACTATCTCGCCGCGCGAGTGAAGCATCCGCGCGCGCTGATGCGCGAGGCGCACGAACGCGTCGACGGGATATCGCAGGAGCTTGCCGACGCCATGAAGGCGCGCGTCCTCGATGCGCGCCGCATGGTGCGCGAGCATGCCGCGCGGCTACGGCCGCCGAGCGCCATCGCGCGCGAGATACGCATCCGCACGCGCGAGCTCTCGCGGATGATGGCGCAGGCGATGACGACGCGCGCGCATCATCTGCGCGCGGCGGTCGAGCGCACCTCGGTGTCGCTGATTCGGGGCGGCACCGTCGCGGTCGAGAAGTATCGCAAGCGGCTCGGCTCGCTGGCGACGCAACTCGATGCGACCTCGCCACTGAAATGCCTCGAGCGCGGATACTCGGTGACGATAAATCTTCGCGATGGGCGCGCGGTGATGGATGCGCAAACTGTCCAGGTCGGCGACGAGCTGGACATCCGCTTGCGCCGCGGCAAACTTCGCGCCCGAACCGAAAGCCGTGATGTGTGACAGTATACTGCTCATCTGGATCTCGAAGTGAGGCGCGAAGCGGGCGCAGCCGCCGCGCAGCGGCACCCGCGAGGCCGCCGAGGCGGAGCGCTAGCGGAGTCGAGGCGAATTTATAAGGCATGCAGGGCGAGTATTACCACGACCTTAGAATGAGGCGCGAAGTGGGCGAAGCCGCCGCGTAGCGGCCCCGAGGCGGAGCGAAGCGGAGTCGAGGGAATCCTAAAATGACCGGCAAGCCGAAGAAGTTTGAAGAAGAACTAAAAGACCTCGAGGAGATCGTCGGCAAAATTGATTCAGGCGAACTCACCCTCGAGGATTCTATCGGCGCGTTCGAGCGCGGCGTCGCGCTGGTGCGATCGCTCAATCAAAAGCTCGATGAGATCGAAAAGAAGGTTGAGGTTCTCAGCCGCAACTCGCAAGGCGATCTGAAAACCGCGCCATATGAAGGCCTCGAGGATGAAAGCCCGGCGCCACCTGCGCGGCGCGAGAATTCACCGCGCGACAAAAGCGCCGCCGATGCGCCCGCTCCCGCAAAATCCGCGCGTAACAAAAATGGCGGCGACGACGAAGACGACATCCCATTCTGAGAGGTCGCGAACGGACTGAGGCGAGCCGGTCTCCTTTGTCATTCTGAAGTGAGCCATAGGCGAAGCTGAAGAATCTCGAATGCGCATAACGACGGCACACCACTTCAGCATTCGCATGGTACCCGCTCTGGCGATGGTAGAATCTGCGCTTCATTCGCATGCTGAAGTGATAGCCGTTATTCAGGCGCACCCGGGATTCTTCAGCAGCGCGCTTCGCGCTCACTTCAGAATGACAAGAAAAAGGCCTGGATGCGCACGCGGCTTGACCTCGAAATGACGCGCCGGGGACTCGCTGAAAGCCGTGAGGGTGCCCAACGCCTCATCATGGCGGGACGAGTGCGCGTCAATTCGCGGCCCGCTTCCAAGGCCGATCTGAAAGTCGATGCTGAAACTGTTATCGCCGTCGTCGGCGCGTCGCCCGAGTATGCGAGCCGCGGAGGCTACAAACTCGCAGCCGCCATCGATCATTTTCATCTCGACATCGCTGGCCGCCGCGCGCTCGACGTCGGCGCTTCCACCGGAGGCTTCACCGATGTGTTGTTGCAACGCGGCGCCAGGTCAGTGATCGCGCTCGATGTTGGCTATGGACAAATCGCCGAGAAGCTGCGGCGCGACTCGCGCGTCATCATGATGGATCGCACCAACATCCGAAAAGTTGCGTCTGCCGATCTCGCCTATGCGCCCGACCTCGTCGTGATCGATACCAGTTTCATTTCGCTGCGCCTGGTGCTTCCGGCTGTGATCGCGATCGCCGCCCCGACCGCGGAGATCATCGCGCTGGTGAAGCCGCAATTCGAAGTCGGGAAGGGCAAAGTCGGGAAAGGCGGCGTCGTGCGCGACGCGGCGCTGAGGAAGGAAGCGCTCGACGGTATCCTAACATTCGCGCGCGCGGCCGGCCTCGAGGTAGTCGGGTCGATCGAGTCGCCGATTCATGGCGCCGCGGGCAACCTCGAGTATCTCGCGCTACTTAGGAAAGTGTCTACTTGAAGCGCGACTACATTGTCGGCCTCGACATGGGTGGGACTAACATTCGCACCGCAGCAGTCTCCAAGGATGGCGAGGTGTTGCTGATGCTGCGTGGTCCCGCGCGCGCCAAGGGGACCGCCGGCGAAACCGTCGAAAACATTTCGTCGCAGGTGCTCGCGTTGCAGGATGCGGCGCGTCGCGAGGGCCTCGGGCGCGCGCTCGCGATCGGGGTCGCGGTTCCCGGTCCGCTGAATGTTCGCACCGGCGTCATCTATGCCGCGCCGCATGTAAAAGCGTGGCGAAGTTTTCCGCTGCGCCGCAACCTCGAGCGGGTGCTGGGGCGAACGGTGATGGTCGAAAACGATGCGAATGCGTGGGCGCTCGGCGAGTTCTGGCGCGGCGCCGCGCGCGGCTGCAAAAACGTGGTGCTGCTCACGCTGGGAACGGGAGTCGGCGGCGGGCTCATTGTCGATGGCAAAATCGTGCACGGCCGCAGTGGGATGGCGGCGGAACTCGGCCATGTTTTCGTCGAGCCCGACGGGATGCCGTGCGATTGCGGCGCGCGCGGATGCCTCGAGGCCTACGCATCGGCATCGGGACTGTGTGGGCTGCTGCGGCAACGTTTGCAGCTCGATGAATCGCAGTTGCCAGCGCAATATCTCGATCGCGGCGGCGAGTTCTCCGCGCGCGGACTCACCACGGCCGCGCGCCGAGGCGATCCTCTCGCGGTCGAAATCTTCGAAACAGCGGGTCACTACCTGGGCGTCGCGATCGCGTCGTTCATCAACATTTTCAATCCTGAGATGGTGGTAATCGGCGGCGGCGTGGCGGGAGCGCTCTCGCTGATGCGGCGCGCGATGATGCGTGAGGTAAAGGCGCGCGCGTTTAAGGCCGCGGTGGCGCAGACTCGCATCGTAAAGGCTGCGCTGGGCGCGGAAGGCGGCGTCGTAGGGGCAGCCTTCGCTGCCATAAGCGCACAATAGGCGGAGCCTTTCGAGGACGGTGAATGCTTAAAAGGCCGGAAGCAGCCGCGCCAACCGCGCCGAGATTTGATGTCTTAATCATCTCAGGGAACCAATTTGCCTCATAAACCGTCGCCCTAATCGCAAATACCATTCACACGCGAGCCAGGATCGACTAACCTAGCTAGGCGGATCGCCCGCGTATACTTCCAATGCGAGCCGCTTCTTCAATGCACCCTCTAAAATTTTCGTTGCGTCGAATCGTTCCCCTTCTGGTGCTGGCGATGCTCGGTGCGGGGCCGGCGCTCGCGCAGGACGCATATCCACCGTCCTATGACGCTGCGCCGCATCAAGCGTACGGCTCCGGCTCCGAACTCCCGCCCAGCACACTGCGTGCGGCTCCAAGTTCGTCGTACGCGCGTCCGGCGCCAAGCGTTCCCGCGCCGCGCGACTTGGACGATACAACTCCAGCAGCGTCTACCTCTCCAAAGACGGGGGCCACCTCTGCCGAGCCGAAGCCCTCGAAGCCGCATAAGTTTTTCCCGTACACGGTTCGCGCCGGCGATTCGCTCGGGTCGGTTGCGCAGTATTTTGGCGTCTCCGCGGCAGACTTGGCGCACGTCAACAAGCTTCACGAGGAGGACGAGTTGGAGGAGGGGCAGACGCTGAAGGTTCCGAATCCCTTCGAAGCGTCGCATCGCACCCTCGAAGCGCAGGTCGAGCAGCTATCCGACCAGAATCGCGCGAGCCAGCAGAAATTTGACCAGACGCAGGCGCAGGCCGCGGTGCTCAGCAATTCGAATTCCGAGCTGAGCGCGCAAAATGTCACGCTGAAAGAATCGGTCAAGGCGCTTCCGTGGTGGCGCGGAACTGCGCTCGCCGTCGGCGCCGCATCGTTGCTGATGCTGGGCGTCACCGCGCTTACGCTGTTCGAATGGTGGATGCTGCGGCGGCGCTTCCTCGCGCTCAGCGACCTGGCGATGTCGCTCAGCCGCCTCGACGTCAAATACAAGGAAACTATCGCGAAGGCGGAGCTGCGAATGCAGCAGCTTTATGGACGTCGAAGGCCGGCGGGCGCGCCGGACAATCTCCTCGGCGGAATGAAGACGCCCGACGAGATCGAAGTCGAGCGCCTCAGCCATGAACTCCGCGAGACGCTCGAGCGCCATCTGGAGCAGCTCGGCGTGCGAGGCCGACGCACCATTGGCGCGCGCTGGCGTGAAGCGCTGGGCGGCGATGAAGAGCCCGCTCCCGAGCCGCGACCGTATCGCCGCTAGCCTCGAGACGCGCATCTTCAATGGCGCGATAAGCGGTTTAACATTCCCGCCGGTTGGACAATAATTGAGCCGTCCGCTCATCCAATAATCGAGTCTTCGACTCGCGCAACCGGAGGGAAGAAATGCGCAAACTTACTGCTGCTGGTTTTGGAATCGTTCTGTCGCTTGCCACCTGCGGGTTGAGCCTCGCCGCTGAAGGTGGAACCTCGAAGTCGGTCACCGGAAATCTGCGCGATGGCTTCTGCAACACCACCATGGGTGCGCAGGGACCCAGTCATAAGAAATGCGCGATCTCATGCGCGCAGGCCGGCATTCCCGTAGTGATGGTCGAGAAGGGGACCAACAAGAGCTACATTCTGATTCCTCCCAAGGACGATCAGCCGTTGCCCAAGGACGTCATCGACAAGATGGAAGATGACGTCACCGTAACCGGCAAGGTTTACGAGAAGAACGGCACCAACTTCCTACAGGTTGAATCCGTGAAGTAGCGTGCTCGCCCGCTTGCTACCGGGCGCGCATCATCTGCAGAATCCGCATCCGCTGGTGGTGCATTTTCCGATCGCGTTTCTGTATGGTGCGGCGCTCTTGTACTTCGCCGCATGGATCGCGCGTCGTGATGCGATCGCGTGGGCAGCGCTATGGTTCCTGGTGCTCGGCGTGATCTCGGCTGCGATCGCGGTCGCCACCGGATGGTGGTCGGCGGGCGGCGTGATGCTCGATCCATCGGTCAAGGAGCACGTCCTCGAACCGCACATGCGCCTGATGTTCGCGACCTCCGCGCTCGCCGCGCTGCTGACGCTGTGGGCGATCGTTAAGCGGCCGATGCCGGCGTCATCGCTGCGCTACGTGTTCCTCCTAGGTTTGCTGGTGATGATCGCGCTGATGACCAAGGGCGCGGACTTCGGCGGCATGATGGTATACGACTACAACGGCGGCGGCGGTGCGTGTCCGCAACCGATCCAATACGTACCCAACGGCGCGCCCGCCCGCTAGAGAAAATTCTTCGAGGGAGAACTCCCGATGGCATACGAGCAGATTCAGGTCGACCTTAAAGATGGCGTCGCAACCATCACGCTCAATCGTCCCGAAAAGTTGAACGCATACACCGCGCAGATGGGGACGGAGCTGCATGATGCTTTCGCGCACCTCGATGCCAACGACGATGCGCGCGTGATCGTCGTCACCGGCGCCGGCCGCGCATTTTGCGCGGGCGCGGATCTCTCGGCGCGCGGCGGTAGCACCTTCGATCGCAGCGCGCAGAATCCCGATCCCAATCCGCGCGCCGAAGCCACCATTCGCCCCTGGAATATGAAGAAGCCGATCATCGGCGCCATCAATGGGCCCGCGGTCGGCGTCGGCATCACGCTCCCGATGCAGTGGGATATCCGTGTCGCCGCCGAGAGCGCGCGCATCGGCTTCGTCTTCGTGCGCCGCGGCGTTATCCCCGAGGCGCTCAGCACCTGGCTATTGCCGCGGCTGATCGGCGTCGCGAAAGCCAACGAGCTACTGATGACGGGCCGCGTCATCACCGCGAAGGAGGCGCTCGATTTCGGAATCGTCAGCCACGTGTGGCCCGATGCGGAGTTCAAGCAGAAGGTGCACGAACTCGCGGCCGATATCGCGGCCAACACCGCGCCGGTCTCGGTCGCGATCACCAAGCGCCTCATTTACGGACTGCTGGGCGAGCCATCATTCGAAAAGGGGCAGGCCGTGGATCACAAGGCGTTCAACTGGGTTGGGGCGCAGGCGGATTCACGCGAGGGCGTTTCGTCATTTCTCGAAAAGCGCAAGCCGGCGTGGAAGATGAAGCCCTCGAAGGACTTCCCGAATTTCCTCCCCGAGGTGAAATGACAACCTACATCGGAAGGGGGCGGCCCCAATCGAGCCGCGTCTGTACGTGATAGGTCACCATCCCGTCGATCGCGTATCGTGAGAGCATGTCCGTAATCGCGAGGTCGAACTCGCGCGATAGCTTTTCGCCAAGATGCTGCTCGGAGAACGTCGCGCGCGAGTGCAGGCATCGGATGTAGTCGGCCACCGACTGAGTAAACGCCATCGGCGCCGTAATATTCGATCCCGCCGGCGAGAACTGCGGATGATTGACGAGCGGCTGACGCAAGACGTCGCTTGCAGTGGCCCACCACTTTGGACGCGCGCCTTCCATCTTTGTCACCAAGTCGATCATCACAGCCTGCTCTTCGACGGCCCATGGCGGATCGATCGGAGCGTCGCCGTCGAGCACCACCAACATGCCGCGCGGCGAAATGTTTTCGCTGAATCGATGGAGCGCGATGTCCTGCCGCATCCAATGGAAACTCGCGCCCGCTACGATCAGCGAATAGGGCGGCGCCAGCGCGACGTCCTCGATGCGGGCGTTGAGCCATCGAATCTTCGGATTGTCGCCACTCGGAAGCGAACCTCCGACGCGAATCATTTCGGCCGAAGGATCAACGGCATCGATGCGATCAACTGCATCAACCATCGCACGCGCGATCTTTCCGGGACCACATCCGGCATCGAGAACAATTTTGGGTTCGTCGCGAGTCAGGCCACGCAGCGTGTCAAATGCTTCCGCAGAATATGGAGGGCGATACTGATAGTTCTCCGCCATCGCGCGCACCGCGAAACGCTCGCCACTGGCGCGAGGAAACGTTGCCGAATCGCGGGTGGTCATTTGTTGAGGACGAAGTCCTTTGCCTCAGTGGAGAGAGCGCCGAGGCCGTCGGCGGCGAGGCGGAAAATTTGCCATGGCTCCGCGTGGCGGAACCCGAGGCGACTGTAAAAGCCGCGTGCCGGATTCCAGTTCAGCACCGCGAGATCGATCCGCGCGCATCCGCGAGATCGCGCGACCTCCGCGACCGCCGCGATGAGTTTGCGCCCGATGCCCGTCTTGCGCGCGGATTCCTCGACGAAAATATCCTCGATGTAGAGGCCGGGTTTTCCTTCCCAGGTCGAGTAGTTCGGAAAGAACAGCGCGAAGCCCACCGGCTTGCGATCGATTTCCGCGATTACAACTTCGAAGCGAGGATTCATACCGAACGCGTCGCGCCGCACGTCGGCCTCGGTGATTCTTACGTGCTCGACCGGCTCGTTCTCAAAGACTGCCAGCGCGCGAATGAAGTACACGATCAGCGCCGCATCATTTTCCGTGGCCCATCGAACTGAAGTCTCTGCCATCGAGGTTTCCTCGTCATTAGCAGATGATCGATTTCGCGGCGTATCAAGAGCCGGCAACTTCTTCAGGCGAGATTGTTTCGAGTTCCAGGCCCGCGGTCTCGGGGAAGAAAAAGAACATGATGATCGGCGCCATCAGCCAGAACACGGCGAGATATCGAACCGCGATCCAGTGCGACCCGGTCGAGCGGTAGAGCAAGCCTTCGAGAAAGAAGCCGAGCGCGCCCCCGGTGGTGCCGGCGACCGACAGCACGCTGCCCGCGGTGGAGCGGTACGAGGTCGGAAAGAGTTCCGCGCTGTAGGCGAACACGATGGTGCTCGAGGCGACATCGAAGAACAGTTGGAAAATCCAGATCGGGATCACGGCGCTGAAAGAGCTATGCCCCACCGGCAACGGTATCCTCGTCGCGCTATAGGACGAATAGAGCCAGAACGTGAGCATCGGCGCCATGAAGTAGAAAAATGCTCCCATCCGGCGGCGTCCGAAACGATCGCTGAGCCGGCCCGCGAAGATGTTGCCCATGATTCCCAGCGCGCCGCCCATGAAATACAGGCTCGAAACGTTGGCCGGTGACCAGCCATGCGCTTCCTGCAGATACTTCGAAAAAAAGAATCCTTGCGGGTTGCCGCCCAGGTTGCCGAGGAACGCGACCGCCACCAACATCAGCAGGCGTCCAGGATACGCGCTGAACAGCGCCTTCACCGGCACCAGAATGTTGGCGGGCCCGCTGCCCTCGCGCTGCTCGCGCTCGAAGCGTTGGCTCTCGGGTAGTACCTGGCGCAGCGGAATTATCAGCACCAACGGAATCAGCGCGAGCGCGTAAAGCCCGCGCCATCCGTACGGGATGACGTTGATGCCCGCGAACGCGAGCGCGGCGATTCCGAAGCCGACCGACGTGAGCGCGGAGAGCAGTCCGATCGCCCATCCGCGCACGCCGGCATCGACCTCCTCTGACAAGATGACCAGCGCGACGGTTCCTTCGGCGCCGGCGAACACGCGCGCGAGCATTTCGCATGCGACGAAGAAGTGCGCCGTCGGCGCGATTGCCGCGAGGCCGGTGAAAATCGTGTACGCGATGATGGTGTAGAGCAGCAGGCGGCGGCGTCCAAACACATCGGCCATCGGCGTCACCAGCAGCGAGCCGATATAGCCGAGGCGGATCAGCGTCAGCAGATTGCCGAGCGCCGCCTCGGAAATCTGCAGGCCCTTCTGAATCTGCTTGAGTGCCAACGTCAACAGCGCGCGATCGTACTGATCGAAGAATCCCGCGGTGGTGGCGATCAGAAAGACGCGGCGCTGGCGTTTGGTGAATGGCGGCGTTTTCCCAAAAAAGCCGAGGGGAATGGCCCAACGCTCTTCGTCGGGCGAATTCTCGGGAGCGTCCGGCTCCTCCGCAGTGACAATCGGTAATGGATCGCTCACGAGTTCTCCACGCTTGAGATGATCATGTCACGAAGCCTCCGACTCGGGACTCAGTCAATCGCCATCGGCAGCGCGGCGAGTCCACGCAGAAAATATGATCCTTTGTATTGCAACTTCGCGCCCGGATCGCGCAGCCGAAGTTTCGGAAAGCGCTCCAGCATCGAGGAGAAGGCGATCTGCGCTTCGAGGCGCGCGAGCGGCGAGCCGATGCAAAAATGAATGCCCTCGCCAAACGCGAGATGGTCATTAGGATCGCGCGTGATGTCGAAGCGATCGGGATCGGGGAACTTCGCTGGGTCGCGATTAGCCGCCGCTAGAATCACAAAGACGGGAAATCCCGCCGGAAAAAACGTCCCGCCGACTTCGATGTCGCTCTTCGGAAAGCGCCCGGTGGACTGCACCGGCCCGTCGTAACGCAGCATCTCCTCGATGGCGCGGGGCAGCATCGAGGCGTCGCGTTGCAGCATCTTCATCTGATCGGGATTGCGCCCCAACGCCAGCGTGCCGTTGCCGATCAGGTTGGTGGTGGTCTCATTACCCGCGAGCAACAGCAGGATGACGAACGCCATCAACTCGTCGGCGGCGAGCGCATCCGATTCGGTATGCGCGGTAACCAGTGCGCTGACGAGGTCGGGGCCGGGCGTCTTGCGCCGCTTTTCAATTTGCGCGGAAAAATACGCGCGTAGATCGTCCACCGAGGTGGTAAATTCCGCGGGCAGCGGATTTCCCGGCAGCGTGTTGTCGCCCGAAATTATCGCATCCGACCAGCGCTTGAAGGTCGCGTAGAGTTCCGGCTCGACGCCCAACATCTCCGCGATCACCATCACCGGAAGCGGATTGGCGAGGTCGCGCATCACCTCGAAGTCGCCGCGTTCCTTGACCTGGTCGAGCAGCTTGTCGGTGAGCTCGCGGATGCGCGGTTCCAGCTCGCGAATGCGTCGCGGTGTGAAGTCGCGGCTCACGAGCTTGCGCAGCCGCGTATGCACCGGAGGATCCGAGAACAGCATCGTGGTCGCGCCCTTGAATGGCCCGCGATCTTCGAATGCTTGCTCCTGCGGCGGCCGCGAGCTCGAAAAATGTTGCGGGTCGCGCAGGATCGCGAGGCAATCCTGATAGCGCGTTGCGAGCGCGGTCGGCAGCGGAATCTCCGTGATGCCGGCTGACTCGAGGCCGAGCATCTTTAGCAAATCCGGCGTCGCAGGAATCTTGATGTTAATGATGCGCGGCGGCCCGGCCAGCATCGCTTTATAGTGAGGATACGGATTGGCCCGAAACTCAGGGTCCCACTGGTTGAAATAAATTTCATTAGTCGCTGATTCAGGCATGCTGAAGCGCCTCCTCTAGCGAAGTTTCGAAGCAGTTTATCTGTTTCCGCAACGATGGGGCTATGAGCAATCGCGATGCCGTCACGCGCGACGAGAAAATCCAGCGGGTCGCTATGAAGTGCGAATCAGCAACGGCAGGGACCCATGCACAATCAGGACTGCACACAGGACGCACGCGGCATCGGTGCGCTACTCGGCAATCATCGGAAGAGATTTCAGACCGCGAACGAAAAACGAAGTCTTGTATTCCAGCTTCGGATCGGCGTCGAGTCGAAGCTGCGGAAATCGGTCCAGCATCGCGCCGAAGGCAACCGCCGCTTCCAGACGCGCGAGCGGTGCGCCGAGACAATAGTGAATTCCCTCGCCGAAGGATAGATGGTCGTTTTCCTGGCGCGTGACGTCGAAGACATCGGCGTTCTCGAACTTCGCCAAGTCGCGATTGGCCGAGCCGATCATCAGAAAGATGCCGGCGCCTTTCTCGACCGTGGTGCCGCCGATTTCGACCTCTTCTTTGGCGGTGCGGAAGACCGACTGGACGGGGCTGTCGTAACGCAGCATCTCATCGATCGCGCGCGGCAACAGGGTCGGGTCGCGGCGCAGGAGTTTCATCTGGTCGGGATGATCCTGTAGGGCAAGCATTCCATTGCCGATCAGATTGGTGGTGGTTTCGTTGCCGGCAATCAGCAGCATCACCAGGAATTGCATCAGCTCACCGGCGCTCAGCATCTCGGTGTCTTCGTGCGCGGAGACCAGCGAGCTCATCAGATCGGCGCCCGGATGACGGCGACGTCGTTCGATTTCCTCTGCGAAGTAGGCGCGCATTTCGGTCAGGTTGACGCGTATCGAATCGGCCATCGGGGTGCCGGGCGGCAGGCTGGTCAACTCCATCAGCGTGTCTGACCATCGCTTAAAGGTTTCGTAACGTTCGCCCGGGATGCCGATGATGCTGGCAATGATTCTGACCGGAAGAGGAATCGCGAAATCCGTGACGAGGTCAAAATTGCGTTTCTGCGCAACCTCATCGAGGAGCGCGCTGGTGAGCGCCCGAATGCGCGGTTCCAACTCGCGGATGGTGCGCGGCGTGAAATCGCGGTTGACCAATTTGCGCAGGCGCGTATGAACCGGCGGGTCGGAACTGACAATGCTGGGGGCATCGCCGAAGACCTCCACGGTTTCGGTGGTCATGCGATTGCGAACCGGAATGCTGGAGAAGCGCGTCTGATCGCGCAGGGTCGCGAGGACGTCGCTGTAGCGGGAAACGACCGCGATCGGGATGAAGAACCTCAGTATCGGCGGCGGACTCATCCGCAGCGGCTGGTAAAACGAGTAGGGGTTGCGGCGAAAGTTCTCGTCCCACGGATTGAATGACAGCCCCGCACCGGCGGCCTGCTCGGCCATTCCACTCATTGATTTCCCCCCCGCGATCCATATCGGCTTTCTTCTTTTGAGCCAAGGACTTCCCGCGCAGTCCTTTTGAGGTCTTCCAGCGACTTGAGCAGGTCCGGCGGATCGGGCGCATCGGCCTCGAGCAGCGCGCGCTCCAGCGCCATCGACTCCAGTTTCCCGAAGGCCATCTCAACCACTCGCGCCAGCTTTTCGGCGCGGTCCGCAGTCGTGAAACCCTCATCGAGGAACTTCGCGAACGCGCTTCTAATGCCGACCGCCAACCGGCGGTTGGTCTCGCGCACTGCCATGCGCAGTATCGGTTCGGTGCGGCTGGCGACTAGCAGCTCCAGCCATGCGTAGAAACTCGGCCCGCGAAAGGCTGACCACATCAAATCGATCAGCGTCTCGAAGCGGAAGTCCAAGCCCCCGACTGGTAGTTCCTCGAATGCGTACCGGAGTTCGGCCAGGCGGCGCGCGCAGATATGCTCCAACGCTCCGATCACCAGCTCTTCCTTGTGGCGGAAGTGATGGACCTGCGCGCCGCGGGAAACTCCCGCCCGTCCGGCAATTTCAGTGGTCGTGGTCCCCGTATACCCCCGCTCGTTGAGGCACGCGATCGCGGCGTCCAGCAGCCGCCGGCGCGTCTCAGCGCTGCGCTCCTCCTGCAAACTACTTCGTGACATAAAACCCGCCATTTGGTTTTATGTCATACCGTACTGAATGTTGCAAACAGGCTGGAATGTCTACTCGTAGGCTATTGTAGGCGCGGTATGACCCCGAGCGGCTCGATATCCGGCGGGAGCGCGCTATTTGCCCTTGAAACTGGGACGGCGCTTCTCGAGGAACGCCTTCACGCCCTCGCGATAGTCCTCGCTGTCGAAGCATTGCGCGACCAGCGCCGCAACTGCTTTGCTGTCGCGATGCTCCGGGTCCTTGATTGATTCGCGAATCGCGGTCTTCGCCGCCAGCATCGTCAACGGCGCATTGGTCGACATCTTGAGCGCATAATCGCGAACGGCTTCCTCCAGATTGGCGCCATCGACGACCTTATTGACCAGTCCCATCGCGAACGCCTCTTCGGTGTCGAACAGTCGCGCCGAGAGCAGAATGTCGCGGGCGTTGGCTGGGCCCACCACCTGGGTCAGCGCGATCACGCCCTCGAGCGGATAAGCGAGGCCGAGCCGAGCGGCCGGAACTCCGAAGCGGGTGCCGCGCGCGGCGATTCGGATGTCGCATGAGAGCCCGACTTGCAGTCCGCCGCCGATGCACACGCCGGACAGCATTCCGATGACCGGCTTGGGCGACTGCGTCATCGCGGAAATCGCGTTGTTGGGCGCGTCGCGATACGCGCGCGCCTGATCCGCATTCGCGCGCATCGCGGGAAACTCCGAGATGTCGGCGCCGGCGATGAAAGCCTCGGGAGTCGCGCCGCGCATGATGATCACGCGCACGTCAGGGTCAGCGTCGAGTTCCTTCATGCCCTCGGCGATGCGTTGCCAACTCCTGAGGTTGAGCGCGTTTCGAACCTCGGGGCGATTCAGAATCAGCCATCCGAGCGGAGCTTCATGCTGTACGATTAGCGGATCGCGGGTGCTGTGATGTTCGCTCACGGAAATGTCCTCGCGTTAGACTGTCGCCATGCTGCGCATCCATCGCGCGAAATCGCAAGAGCTGCACTGCATCGGGAAAAACGGAACAGAAAGTAGATCTCGATGAACAATCCGGACGAGTTGACTCTAGTGAACTACGATTTCTGGAACGCGATTCCGATGCCGGCAGTATATCGCATCGAGTTTCGCGGCTGACGTGGACGCATCGCGAGCGGACCAGGGATCTGAACACGACACCTCGGGAGGTTCTCATGTCGGAAGAACGCAGCATGATCTCGATGCGCGCTGGCTCGACGTTGTTCCAGTTTCGAGTCGCCGCCGTCGTCCTCCACCAGGAGCATGTGTTGCTGCATCGCGCGGAGCCTGACGCCTCACTGGATTCTTCCGGGAGGCCGCGTGGAGGTGGGCGAAACGTCGATGGCGGCGCTCAAGCGCGAGATGCTCGAGGAAACCGGTGCGCGGGTTCGCATCGAGCGGCCGCTGTGGATCGTCGAGAATTTCTTCCGCCTGCCCGATCCAGTTCATGAGATCGGTTTCTATTTCCTCGTGACGCTGCTCGACGATGCGCGTATGAACCTCGGCGAGCAGTTTTTCGGCTACGAGGAAAACGGCACGCGGCTGGTCTTCCAATGGCATCGCATCGCAGACGTCGGCGCGATTCGGATCCTGCCCGGGTTCCTGCGAGACGGACTGAAATCGCCGCCCGGCACGACGCAACACTTCGTCTATAGAGATGATGACTGATGCGAGCCTGCGCGGCGACGTGACTAATCAGGCGATCTTTTTCGTCTCTCATTAAATGGGCAGAGACTGGCCCAAATCCGAAGCTGGAGAATTCTCATGAAAATCGGAAAGGCATTCGCCGGTGGACTTGTGAGCTTGTCGCTCGCCGCATTCGCCCTGCCATGCTGGGCCAACGCCATCTCATCGGCGCAGAAAACGGGCGTGGCCATATCGACCTCAAGCGGAACGCTCATCGCGTTCGACGATGACACCGAGGAGCATGAGGAACACCACGAGAAAATCGAACACGGCCGCGAGCGTGTCGAGGAACATACCCATAGCGATTCCGATGAGGAGCATGGCGGCACGCGCAACCTGATTCGCGACCACACGCCCGGCACCGACGAGCACGAGCAACACGAGCGGCGCGAGAGCGAAGAGGAACATCACAGCGTCCACGAACATTCGGACACCGGCTACTAGATCGATCGAACTTGTGAAAATGAAAGGGCGGCCATCGAGGCCGCCCTTTTTTTCGCCTGATGAAGTTAATCAGGGTTGACTGAGTATTGCCCGACCTTCCAGACGCCATCGGGTTGCTTCTTCACGATGACCAACTCGGTGGCGGACTTCGCGTTCTCGAATGACGTGGTGAAGTGGATTTGCACGTACTCGCCGGGCGGCGCGTTCTGCGGATCCTTCGCGTAGCCCTTATCCTTCACCGCGCGGCTGACCTCTTTGCCGAGCGGCGCGCGCGTTTGCTCCATCATCTTGGCGAAGTTTTCTTTCGGCCCGACAGTTTTGATCTCGTCGGCCGAGGCCGCCCACGCGTCGTCATACTTTCCGGCGTCAATTGCTTCAAGCCAATTGCTTGCCGCCGCGACGCCGTCCTTGGTTGCATCCTCGGGATTCGATGATGTGCATTCCGAGAGCGCCGCGAGGACGAGTACCAATAGCGCAAGAAACGCGAATCTCTTCTTCATAAACTTACAGCTTCAACTCGTTGGCCATTTTTTCCAGCCCACGCGTGAGGCCTTCTTGATCGAATGCCGGAGGCGGCACCACCACGCGCGTGATGCCGATGTCCTCGAACGCCTTGAGCACGTCGGGCTTCGCGCGCCCCATGCATGACAGCTCGATGTGGGTCGCGGCGCGGCCGGCCTTTTGCGCCTCGGTCGCCATCTGGGCGAAGAGCTCCTTGAGCTTCGGGATTTCGCCGATCGCCGGAAAGAAGCCATCGCCGAAGCGTCCGGCGCGTCGCGCCGCCGCCGGCGAATGCCCGCCGACGATGATCGGGATGCCGCTCTTGTTGAACGGCTTGGGAAACATCTTCACCGGACCGAAGTTGTAATGCTTGCCTTGAAAGGTCGTCGGGCCTTCGTTCCAGAGCGCGCGCATCGCTTTGATGGATTCATCGGTCATCGCGCCACGTTGGTGAAAATCCAGCCCCAGCGCCTGGAACTCTTCTGCGAGCCATCCGCTACCGATGCCGAGCAGCAGGCGTCCCTTCGAAAGCTGATCGATCGTTGCGGTTTCCTTGGCGACATAGATCGGATGGCGCTGCGGGAGAATCAGGATGCCGGTGCCGAGTTTCAGCTTCTTGGTAATCGCGGCCGCGAAAGAGAGCGGCTGCAGCGGGTCGGGAATCGAAACGTCCTCGCCGCCGGGAATCTTGCCGGTGGTGGAATATGGGTAGGGCGATTTGTAGTCCTGCGGGATGACGACGTGCTCGACGGTCCAGATCGATTCGATGCCGACCTTTTCGGCAGTCGTAACCAGATGGGCAAAGAGATCGGGATTGGTGAAAGGTCCGGAGTTGGCGAACATCAGGCCGATTTTCATAGCTGCCTCGCGCGTAGTGGATTCGCGCCAATCTAGCGCGAGCATTAAAACGAATGGAAATGGATTTGCGCTAGGTCGTTCCGAAGGCTTCGGGTATCACGACGATTGCGACGTGAGTAAGATCAGGGAATGGCACGTCTTGTCCCTGTTCGCATTGATGATGATCAGTTGGTAGAGGAGGCGGTCCGCTTGGGAGGCTATCGCACCAAGAAGGAAACGGTGCATGAGGCTTTACGCGAATACATTCGCCATCGCCAGCCGGCGAACGAGCGGAAGATCGATTCCGATCCGAAGGAAGACCACAAGAAGCCGCGCCGACGGAAGTGAATGCCGAATTCGAACCCTTTGCGCTAGTCTCAGCGTCAGCGCCCGCAGCTCGCGCATTTCACGCCAAGTATTACTTGAGCCGGAATTCCCAATTCATGGGCGATGGGCTCTATGATGTCGAGCCTCCATTGTTCGATCTCGTGGGGATTTTTTTCGAGTTCCTCGATCCCGCTCGCAAAGAATCCGATCCGATTACCAAACTCCTCGCGTGACCAACCTTTCCTAAGTCTCCGCGCCTGAATCAATGCATTGATTGGGAGCGCATGCTCATCGAGATACGGTTCGCCACTGCAAAAGTCACATTCCATGTCGAAGAGGTCGAAGAATTTCAGATCAAGCACGGCACATACCGCGGCTAGCTCCTTCAGTCCGCAACTTCCGAAAATGTCGCTATGCGAACTCTCGATGTGAAAAGCGTACGTATTCCAGCTCACGCCGGACAAACGCGCAACATCTTCAGTAGTTAGCCGGAGCGTTTTCCTCCTGAACTCGATTCGGCGCGCAAGCAGATCGGCAACGTGCAATGGTCCTAAATCGGTTCGGTGGATGAAATCGTCGCGAGTTCCCGTGGTCGCCGCCGCCTCATTTTGGGCCAGCGGCTTCCAGGCCGGCGCGCTGCCGTTCGGGTCTTCCCACGATATGTCGTCCGACGGGATTTCACTCACAGAGCGAGGTCTATGGCCCCTCGCGGGCCAGCGATCGAGTTTTCCAGATGGCGGCGCGATCAAGCTTCCCACGGCGATAGTTGTAACGCGCCGCAAATCCCGAGAAAACCTGCGAGCTTCGCCGGCCTTGAGCGTCGGGCGATAGCTGCGGTACTTAGGATCATTATGGAACTCGGAAAAGTTGGAATGTGGTTTTTCCTCGACGGGATGACCGCGCCGCAAAGCGCGGAATTCGCGCAAAAGGTCGAAAAACTCGGCTACAGCACCCTCTGGATTCCGGAGGCGGTCGGCCGCGAACCCTTCGCTCATGCGGCGTACCTTCTCGATAAGACCAGTCGTCTCAATCTCGCCACCGGCATCGCGAATATCTGGGGCCGCGACGCCATCACGATGTCGTCCGCATCGAAAACCGTCGCGGAGCTTTCCGGCGGACGCTTCGTGCTCGGCATCGGCGTCAGCCACAAGCCGCTGGTCTCCAATCTGCGCGGGCACAGCTACGACAAGCCGTACTCCTACATGAAGGAATATCTTCCCAAAATGAAGGGTGCGCTTTACCAGGCCCCGCAGCCGAAGGAGCCGGTGCCGGTCGTGATTGCCGCGTTGCATCCGAAGATGCTCGCGCTGGCCGCCGAGCAGACGCAGGGGACGCATACCTATTTCGTGCCGCCCGAGCACACCGCGAAGGTGCGCGCGCAAATTGGTCCCAAGCCGTGGGTCTGCGTCGAGCAGAAAGTGATCCTCGATACCGATGCGACCAAGGCGCGCACCGCTGCCCGCTTCTTCATGAAGACCTACGTCCCGCGGCTGCCCAACTACACCAACAATCTCAAGAACCTGGGCTGGAAGGACGAGGATTTCGCCAACGGATGTAGCGATCGCTTGGTCGATGCGATCGTCGCGTGGGGCACCGAGACGCAGATCAACGATCGCATCCAGGCGCATTTCAAGGCGGGCGCCACACACGTTTGCATTCAACCGCTCAGAACCGACATGGCGCCGCTGCCCGACGAACGCGCGATGGAAGCACTCGCGCCGAAGTAAGCTCTCAGTTTTTGGAAAATCGTACATTTTGCGAAAGCGGACCGCGCTCCGATAACGGGGCGCGGTCTGCTAGGATGAGCGCGCCCGCCTACGGGTCCGGAGAAGCGTCAGCAATGACATTCGCATCGAGACTATGGAGCGTCGCGAAGGCGCTGTGCATCGGAACATCGTTGGTTCTCGCAGTCGGCATCAGCGGATGCTCATGGATGCACGAGAAGCAAGCGGAAGATGCCGAGGCTGCAGCAGCTCGATCGCAAGCATCAGCGGCGCGCGCCGAGGAGGCCGCCGACAAGGCGCTCGCGGCTTCGGCCGCCGCGATGAAGGCCGCGGACCATGCGGCCGCTGCGGTGAAAGAGGCTACCAAGGAAATGGATCGCGTCTCGGAGCACCTCGAGCAGTTGGAGAAACAACGCGAGGAAGAGGAAGAAGACGACGAGGACGTGAAGCCTCGTCATCACAAGGCTGCGGCGGCGGCGGAGAAGACCTCCTCTAATGAAACTGCCGCGAGCGGGACAGCACCCGCGGCGAAGCCATCGCCCGCGCCATAATCATTTGTGCAAGATGAGCGGAGCCCAATCGACATAGCTAGTGCGACCAATCTTACCAACCTGAGGTACAGCTTATGCCTGCCAGCTCGAAATTTTCTCATCGCCAGGGCGAAGAAAACCTCGACCCCGCGGAGATCGAATATCGCCGCCGCGAGGCCGAGACGCGCGGCGAGCTACTCGCGCCCAGAACGCGCCGCCACGCCTGGCTGAACATCGCAGGCCCGCTCGGCGCGGTGATAATCGCGATCATGCTCGGCGCGTTCTACAAAAATCCGATCGGGGTCTTGCGATGGGTGCAGGCAACCAGCCTCGGATGGTCAGGCGTCACCAAGACAGAAGTCGGTCTCGATGAAGGGTTGATGACCTACTTCGTCAACGGCGGCTTTCCGAATATGGAGCCGGTCATCCTGATTCACGGACTCGGTCCTAACGCGGCGCTGGTGTGGCGCGATGTGATGGGGCCGATTGGTGAAGGGCACTACAAAGTGATGGCGCCCAACCTGTATGGATTCGCCGATTCCGAGCACAAGCAGGTCGAGTATTCGATCGCGTACGAGGCGGAGGGCATTTCCAAGTTTATCGATCAACTCAAAATCGACAAGGTCAATCTGATCGGATGGGACCTCGGCGCCGATGTCGCGCTCTACTACTCGGTAGAACATCCCGACAAAGTGGAGCGACTAATTCTAGTCTCGGGCGGCCTGTTCGGTGAAGCGTCGGCCAAGAAGTTGCGCCAGGATTTGTTGCCGACCTCGGTCGAGGCGATGCAGACCCAGGCCAAGGACAGCTTCTTCGATCTGCCGCCGATGCCGGGCTTCATGTACGAGCGCATGATGGGGCAACTCGCCGGCGACATGCAGGCCGAGACCGAGATGCTCAATTCGATTCCCAAGGACGAGGGCCACATCCGCTCGAAGCTCGGGCAAATTTTCAACCTGCTCACGGTCATTACCTGGGGCGGCAAGGATCCATATTTCGGCGCGCGGCAAGGGGATGCGATTCACGGCGCGCTGCCGGGCTCCGCGACCATCGTGTTCAAAACTTCGGGACATTATCCGCAGCTCGAGCATCCGGAGGAGTTTACCGATTCGATGCAGTTTGTGTTCAAGCAAACCGAAGGTGGTCAGTGATCTCACCTGCCGTGACCTCACCCGGCGCGGTAGCGCCACCCTCTCCCTTCTGGAGAGGGAAAAAGGAACGCGAACAACTTTTTAAGCCTTGCGATAGCATCGGGTCTTTTGCGATAAGCGAATGCTGGAAACAAATGAGGAGCGTCGATGAAGCTTTATCAAGGTAATCTTTCGAACTACGCGACCAAGGTGCGAATTCTGATCTATGACAAGGGCCTCAAGGTTGATTTCGTGGATCCGCCCGGTGGGCTCCATTCGCCCGAATATCAGAAGATCAATCCGCTCGACAAAATTCCCTGCCTCGATGCCGACGGCGTCATCATTCCTGAGTCGGAAATCATCAATGAATATCTCGAGGAGAAATTTCCCGAGAAGCCACTGCTGCCGAAATCGCCGGAGGCGCGCGCCAAGGTTCGCCTCTTCGGCCGCTTCCACGATCTCTACCTCGAGCCTCCTCTGCGCGCGCTGTTCGGACAGATGAATCCCAAGACCCGCGACGACAAGGTGGTTAACGAGAAGCTGACCGAAGTGAACAAGCGCCTCGACGAACTCGAGAAGATGCTGGGCGAGAGTGGCTTCGCGGCGGGCGCGGATTTCACCATGGCCGATTGCGCCATCGCGCCGACGATGTTCTTCTGCAACGCGCTGCTGCCGTCGTTCGGCGCCAAGCCGCCGTTGGAGGGTCGACCGAAGATCGCGGCATGGTGGAATTACGTGCAAACGCGTCCTTCGGTGAAGAAGGGCATTGGCGAGATGCAGGAAGCACTCGCGGCGATGAATAGAAAATAGGACCGACGGTAATGTGAATCTGAGGTTTGCGGCATCCGAAAGGATGCCGCTTTCATTTGGAGAAACCGATCAGGTCGCGGGCAGGCCGGTCATCTGCGCGCTAACTTCCCACAAACGGTGCGCGACGCCGGCATCGTGCGATTCGGCAGACGAACGCGCTTGCTTCGAATCGATGAAATATTTCCCGGTGACGCCTTCCACCTCGGGCGATGACGCGAGGTAAACCTGCGTGCGCGCACCATCCTGCGGCGACTTCATGAACACGCCGATGAGTTTCCACGCCGCGGTCGCCAACGCGCCGTTGTTGCGCGCGAGGTTGGTAGCGACCGCGCCCGGGTGCACGCAATTCACCGTGACACCGCTACCGGCCAGGCGGCGCGCCAGTTCGTAGGTGAATACTACATTCGCGAGTTTCGATTGACCGTAGGAACGCATGCCGCCGTAAGAGTGCTCGCCGCCGAGGTCATCGAATTTGAGCGTCGCGCGCTGATGCAGATCCGATGCGATATTGATGATGCGCGCGGGCGCGCTTTCCTTGATGCGGTCGAGCAGCAACAACGTCAGCATGAAGTACGCGAGATGGTTCACCGCGAAAACCTCTTCGAGGCCGTCGGTGGTGACTTGGCGCTTCATGTTGAAGACGCCAGCATTGTTCATCAGCACATGGAGCGGTTTTTTGGTTGCGAGAAAATCCGCCGCCAGCTTTCGAATCTGCGCCTGCGATTCGAGGTCGGCGAGCATCAGCTCGACCTCGGAATTGCCCGCGCTCTGAATCTCGCGCACCAACTCCTCGCCGCGCTCGCGATTGCGGCATACCAGCAATAGATGTGCTCCCATCTTCCCCAGCTCGATCGCGCTGACGCGCCCGATGCCGGAAGTCGCACCGGTGATCATGCAGGTTTTGCGGCGAATCCATGAGGTCTGATTGCCGTTGGTGGTCGTCATGATTTGATTGACCGTCGATGCTTATCCGAACAGGCGGCGGCTGGCGATTGCGGCGCCGTCCGATAGCGCGCGGAGTTTTTCCCAGACGAGGTCGTCGGCGATCATCCCAAACCCTGCCGAAGTATCGAAGCCGCAATCGGTCCCCGCCATCACGCGGCGAGGATCTCCTACGGCGCGTGCGGCGCGCTCGATTCTATCGGCGATCACCTCGGGATGTTCGACGTAGTTGGTGGTGGTGTCGACCGCGCCGACGATCAGGTTCATGCCGGACGGCAGGGGGTGGCGCTGGAGTGAATGATACTCGTGCTCGTGGCGAGGATTGGCCATCGAAAGCAGGAGCGCACTGACCTTCGCGCGGTAGATATGATCTATGATTTCATCGAGCGCGACGTCATCGGTATGCGGGCCCTCGTAGTTGCCCCAGCATACGTGGAGGCGGACCTTTTCCTTCGGCAGATTAGCGATCGCGCCGTTGATCGCCGCGATTACCATATCGACGAACTCGAGGAAGTCCTTCAGCGGCTTCCCTGCAAAGCTGGTGTGACGCTCCATCGCGAGATCGGGCGCATCGATCTGGAGGGTGAATCCGCCGTTGACGATCGTTTCGTATTCGACCTTGAGCGCGGTGCCGAGCGCCGTGACGTATTCGCCAAGACTCGGATAATGCGCATTTAGCATCGCCGCCGCGATGATGCCCGGTGAGGGCGCCGTCATAAAGGTGTCGACGAACCGCGATTTCTGCTGATCCAATGCGCGGCGGAAATCGTCGCATTCTTTTTTTACCGCATCAAAGCCGGTGTAGCGGACGTCACCGGTGGCCTGCGGCGCGTGCAATAGATTGACCTTAACGCGCGACAGTGTTTGCGCGAGGATCTCGCGATAGCTTGGATAACGGACCAAATCGCTCATCACCGGACGCTGACTCTTGCCGGAGAAACCCGACATCCGATGCTGCACGTAGGTGAAGAAGCTCTCGCGCGATTGCTCGCCGTTGTTGCCGATGTCGATGCCGCATTCGAGTTGCCGCGCGATGACGCGCGTGGTCGATTCCGCGATTAGCTGTTCCAACGAGGCCTCGTCCACCGCCTCATGGCGACTCACGCGCCCCAGCATCTCGGCGAGCTTTTCCGGGCGCGGGAGGCTTCCCGCGTGGGTGGTCAGGATTCTATTTTCCGAACTAGACATCGCGCGCACCAGCGATCGCTTTCAGATTGTATCCCGCGATGATGAGCACGAATGCAATCTAATTTCCAATCCTCAAACGAATACGGCGAGCGCGCATGATGCCCGCTCGCCGTATCAAAGCTGCAACACAGGCTAAAGCTTGTACGCGGTTTAGCGCTTGAACCAGGTCTGCATCGTTTGCGCGAACATCATGTCGCCGCCGATCCGAAGCTTGCCACTCATGAAAGCCTGCATTCCGTCGAGTTTGCCTCCAATCAGGCGGAGAAAGTCCGGCAGCGAGAGCGACAGCGTGACCCGCGCCGCCTCGCCATTAGCCTTCTGCACGACGCACTTTCCGTCGCCGCACTTGAGCTGATAGGCATGAACGCCGTCGGGCGCGGTCACATCGTATTGCACGATCGCACTCTGGCCGGCCGCCGCTTGCGTGTCGAAGGCCGCGGACATCGCGGCGAATACTTCGCCGAGCACTTTGTCGACGCCTTGCTTCTGCACTTCCGCGTTGATCTGCTCGTCCGAGCGTCCGTCGATTAATCCGCCGAGATCATTGGTCTGAGGTTCTGCCATCGGTTTGCTCCAAGATGAAGTTTGAATGGGGCCGAGCGGCTGGCCGAATCGCCAAGCTGCCAGCCTAACGAACGTTAGCTAGAATGGCTGCGGCATGTCAATGCCATCGACGCACTGCGACCCCTCCTGCAAAGTTAGGTCTCAGGCCCGCCGCCCGCGCAGGCGGTTGAGCGCCTCGATCAGCTCGTGCCGATCGGCAATCCTGCTGATCGTGAAGACGGTGTGCAGCCGTTCGAACTCCTCAGGGGTGACCCGCAGTGTCGCCAGGGTCTTGCGGTCGTTGCGGAAGTTTTCCCACAACTTGCGGCGGCCAGTGGGGCGGGAACTGGAACTCCGGAATAGGCTCATACTGCAAGCCCTCCTGAAAGTTGTATAAGGACAGACCGCTGAATGATCGCTCAACGGCCTGCCCAAGACCCTGCCGGCAGGGGCACGTGTTAATTTTTTACTGCCGGAGAGCCTCTCTACTATGAGTATATAAAACTCTACAACGAGGCAAGGTACGGCAAGATGCTGTATGACGTGGCGTGTGAGCAGAGCCTTGACAGCCGAACTGTAGCAGTCCCGACCCTCGGGCGAGGAGATTTGTGGGCCATCCCCGCCCATATCGCAGGTTGGCACAAGCGGGGACCCGTTATAGAATGAAAGTCTGAGCTAGCGGAGAAAACAATGGATCTTTTTGCGCCCTCTCATTTGCTGGTCCTGCTGCTGATCATCCTGATCATCTTCGGACCCAGTAAGCTTGGTGATGTGGGTGGTGCTTTGGGCAAGGCGATCAAGGACTTCAAGAAGGCCATAAACGACGAGCCGGAAGCCAAGCCCGTAGTCAAAGCCGAAGACACCAAGCCGCTCGACAACAAGGTTTCCTGAGAGCCGAGCTTCGTTCAAACTGCGGCCGCGATCACGCCGTGGACGTGCGAGCGCTCAATGCGGCCGCAGCAGATTCCTTACCGCCATCACGCCGCGCACGTCGGCCGCATCTTCCGCGGCTGCCTGGACGTCGTCAGCCGATGCGACCACCCCGCTGAGTGTAATCCGGCCGTGGTCGGCGTCGACCTCCACCGGATAGCCGTTGGATATTCCATCTTCGGCGAGCGCGCTCTTGACCTCGGTGATTAGGAGGTCGTCCTCGGCGCGTTCGGCGTCGGAATTGTAATGATGATGGCCGATACTCGCGGCGCTGTCCTCATCGAGCGACACCGATGATTTCGTGACCACCTTTGGCGGTTGATTGCTTGGCGCGGATTTCGCCGGACCCGCCGAATCGGGAACAATCTCGGTTTTAAAGTCTTGGGCGCCAGCGCGGAGAGCAGCCGCGCATGTACAGAAGAGCAGCGCCACGGTCACAGCGATTAATTTGTGCGAGGGCAGCATCGCGATCGGTCTCCGGAAGGACTAATGACACAAATGCGAGGGCGGAAGGAAGAGTCCTTCCGCCCTCTTCGCAATCGCTAATAGTTCGTTTCGTAAGTCTTCTTATAGGTGGTAGTCGTCGTCTCCTCCACCGGAGGAGACGGCGGCGCAGGCGTTACCCTGGTGGTCTCGCTGTGATAGCTCGAGCTTCTCTCCTGCGTCATGTCGGGACCACTGTTGTCGGACGCGTTGTTGACCGAGCGCTCGGTGGTGGTCTTTTCGGTAACAACACGCGGCGGAGGAGGCGCCATAACTACCGGCGCGGGCTGCACGATGATCTGCGGGGGCGGAGGTTGCACGGCGGTAACCTCCTCGCGCGAGGCGCATCCTGCGAGAGCCAGAAGTCCTGCAAAACTGATCGCACCCACGGTTAAACGTCGTTTCAAGATGTCCATATTCATGATGTCTCCTTGGGGAATATTGCTCGATTGGTGAGCATGGTGAGCGAATGAGCGCTATTCAGTTAGACGAACTCCAGCGCCTTTGATTCATCGAAGCCACCACCGATGGGCCTGCTTGCTTCGGAACGCCTCCGCGATTAAAAAGCGCGTAGCGTGAAAATGTTACGAACCATCGTCTGGATGGCAGTGGCGATACTCGGCGCGACCGGCCTTGCCACGATTGCATTCACGCGCGGTGAAAAGCCTAGCGTGCTGTGGTTCATCATTGCGGCGGTATGCGTGTATGCACTCGGTTATCGCTTCTATTCAGCCTTCATCGCAGTGAAAGTTCTCGAACTCGACGATTCTCATCCAACTCCCGCGATTCGGCTCAACAATGGCCGCGATTATGTTCCGACCGCGCGCTGGATCACCTTCGGCCATCATTTCGCCGCGATCGCGGGCCCCGGTCCGCTGGTCGGCCCGGTACTGGCGGCTCAGTTCGGGTACCTGCCATCCACCATCTGGATAATCGTCGGCGCGGTGCTCGGCGGATGCGTGCAGGATTTCGTCATTCTCGGCTATTCGCTTAAACGCGACGGCCGCTCACTCGGCAAAATGGCGTCCGAGGAAATCGGACCGATCGGAGGATTCACCGCGCTCATCGGCGTGCTGATGATCATGGTGATCCTGATTGCAGTGCTCGGGTTGGTCGTGGTCAACGCGATGAAGCACAGCATCTGGGCGACCTCGACCGTCGCGGCGACGGTGCCGATCGCGATGCTGGTCGGGATCTACATGACGCATCTGCGACCCGGCCGCCTCATCGAGGGATCGATTCTCGGCGTCGGCCTGATCCTGCTCGCAGTGTGGGGCGGTCGCTTCGTCGAGAGCTTTAGCTTCGGCAGCTACTTCTTCATGGACGCGCCGCATCTCGCGGTTTGGATTATCGCATACGGATTCCTCGCCTCGGTGCTACCGATCTGGTTGCTGCTGGCGCCGCGCGACTATCTTTCCGCGTTCATCAAGATCGGAGCCATCCTCGCGCTCGCGATAGGAATCGTCGCATTGCATCCGCATGCCCTGATGCCGCCGCTGACGCAATTCGTCGACGGCACCGGGCCCGTCTTCGGCGGCAAGGTGTTTCCATTCGCGTTCATCACCGTCGCCTGCGGCGCGATATCCGGATTCCATGCGCTGATTGCGTCGGGCACTACGCCGAAGATGCTGATGCGCGAAGGCGATGCGCGCATGGTCGGTTACGGCGCCATGATGATGGAGTCGTTCGTCGCGATCATGGCGGTGATCGCGGCAGTGATGCTCGAGCCCGGCGTCTACTTCGCGATCAACAGCCCGGCCGGCGTCGTCGGCGCGGGTGCGGCGGCATGCGCGAAGATTTCGTCATGGGGATTCCCAGTCAGCGACATCCATATGCAGCAACTCGCCGGCGCGGTGGGCGAGACGACGCTCTACGCGAGAACCGGTGGCGCTCCGTCGCTCGCGGTCGGCATGGCGCACATCTTCGCGCATTCGCTCGGTGGGCAAGCGGTGATGGGTCTTTGGTACCACTTCGCGATTATGTTCGAGGCGCTGTTCATCCTGAGCACACTCGACGCCGGCACGCGGGTCGCGCGGTTCATGCTGCAGGATCTGTTTGGACATCTATATGAGCCGCTCGCCGACAGCTCCTCGTATGCGAACATCGTCACGACCTCGATGCTGATCGTCGCCGCGTGGGGCTACTTTCTCTACTTCGGCACCATCGATCCGCTCGGCGGCATCAACTCACTATGGCCGTTGTTCGGGATCGCCAACCAGATGCTCGCCACCATCGCGCTATGCGTCGCGACCAGCGCGATGATTCGCTCCGGCGAAGTTCGCTATGCATTTGTCACGCTGATTCCCCTGGTGTGGCTGGTCGCGGTGACGATGACTGCCGGCATCGAAAAGATTTTCAGCGCGATGCCGAACGTGGGTTTCCTCGCACATGCGGCGCAACTCGCGGCCGAGATGACGGCGCCGGCGACGACGGCCGCGCGCAGCATCGAAATCGACCGGCTGATCTGGAACGATCGCGTCGACGCTGCAATGACCGCATTTTTTATTGCCGTGGTGATCATCATTCTGTGCGATTCCATGCGCGCGTGGAGCAAGTTGATATTGGGCAGGGCCGAGCGCACGGTCCACGAGGAGGCAGCGTGATGGAAGTGCGGCGTCCAGAAAATAGCACTCAGCTGGGTCATTGTTTTGCTACGCTGTCGCAGCGTTTGTACGACGTTGCGCTGCGACTGTGGCATGAAGTTGTAAATGAGTTACGGCGTCTCAACTCAGCGCGGATGGGAAGAAATGAGCTATCGCGACTTGCACCGGGCGACCGTGCTCGCGCGGTGAAGACCGCGCTTGCGGCACATCACAAGGGAAACTCGCGATGCTGCTAATTCGATCACATTCAGATAATCACTGCTAGTTAATGCGCACACGCTACATGTTTCACCAAATGCGCCCGCCCGAAAACTAGGTACTCTTCCTTACCCATCTAGGCCTTTTCGCAGTTATGTGCCGCGCTAGCTTCGGTTAGCTTGAGTGATCCACAGCGATATCCGGCTACCGCCAGTCATCTCGTTTTTTCCAAAGACCACGGAGGCATATGCAGCTTCTTTCACATCGTCATTCGTCGGAAATCGCCTTTGAATCCGGATCTGCGGCACCTCTGCCCGGGCCGCTAGGTCTGGTTTTCTCTGAATCGGAACCCCATGCGGAGCCCGCCTGGTCAAGCGGCGTTCACCTTGAATCACTTGCCAATCTTGCACACGAGCTGCGAACCCCGATCCAGGTGCTGTTCGGATACCTCGATATCCTACGCGACGACCATCCCGATGACCCTGGCGACTTATCGGAATCTCCAGAGCGGACAATATTCGAGCGCATGAATTCGAACGTCCACGAACTCGCGCAGACGGTCGAGAACGTGCTCGCGTTCGCGCTCGCATACGCCGGCGCCGAAACAGCAATCGAAGAGGAGGTCGAGCTGGCCGAATTTTTCGCCGAACTGGATGAGGTTTTGAAAGCCTCGAATCACAATCCGAATCTCGCCGTTCGGGTCAACCTCGATGGCGCCCCGCGGACCATCTTCACGCAGCGCCGATTACTGCGATCGATCGTGGTTAACCTGGCTGTCAATGCGATTAAGTTCACGGCCGGCGGCGCGGTCACCATCAGCATGCGAAGATGCGCCCATGACCCGCAACAGCTCGCTATCGAGGTGCGCGATACCGGCGCGGGGATCGACCGCGGCCTTCTTTCATTCGCTTTTGAACCGCTGGTTCAGCTTTCGCATTCCAGCGTTCGTCGTCATCGCGGACTGGGGCTCGGGTTGACGGTGGTACAGCGCAATGTAAAGGCGCTTGGCGGCAAATTGGAGGTTGAGTCGGTGCTGAACGCCGGTTCGTGTTTCAGAGTCACAATTCCGTGTTCCAGTGGCGAGCCAAGTGTCCACTTCATGTCACCGGCGTAGCAACCTCGCTCACTAAAACCTGGATAATCTGCCCAATCCCCGCCAGATGCATGCGGCATGAGGGATGCATCGTAAATGCCTCGGTCCCGAATCGACGAAAGAGGCGAAACCGATGACTCCAATAGTACTGTTGCTGGTATTGAACGCGGGAATGTTGATGGGATTCGTACTGCACAGCCTGCTCGATGGCGCTCAGCTAGAAGACGAAGCCGCCGAGCGAATCTCATTGGAACGGAACTCATCGTTCCGCGACGATTTTTTGATGTCGATTGTTCCCCCGGAAAACCGCTACCTGCATTAGAACGTCGGGGCCAGATACGCGTTAAGTGGATGGGCTCGCGCTCAGCGGTAGTGCCGCATCAGGCCCACCACTACGCCTCGTATCTGCAAGTCGCCCTGACTGACAAATATCGGTTCCATCAATTGGTTCGCCGGCTGTAGCCGAACCCGCCCATCCGACTCCCGAAAGAAGCGCTTGACGGTCGCTTCGTTGCCGACCAAAGCCACTACGGTCTCGCCATTGGTCGCGCTGTCCCGACCCTCGACGATGATGTAGTCGCCATCGCGGATGCCGTCTTCGACCATCGATTCGCCACGCACCCGCAGGCAAAAAGTGTTGTCGCGGCGCACGAAGTCCTCGGGCACCGAAATGGTTTCGGTTCCCTCGATCGCCTCGATGGGCTGGCCTGCAGCGACCTGGCCCAGCAACGGAAGTTCCTGCGCTCCGGCGATTCGCTTGCGGCGCTGTGAAATCTCGAGCGCGCGGCTGTGATTGTGTTGCCGCTTGATGAATCCCTTTGCTTCGAGGTTGCGCAGATGCTTATGAACCGTCGCAAGTGACGATAGCGAGAAAAACTCGCCGACCTCCGCCAACGTGGGCGCATACCCATGCTCGTTGATATAATTTTCGAGGTAATCGACCAGTTGCTTCTGGCGCTTCGTCAATGTGGCCATATGGGGTCCCTTCGCGGCGTGGGGATCAGCCTCCTGCATCATGGCGAAAGTACGGCGAAAACGCAAGCGCTACGGTGAGGTCTCTATGAGTCTGCGACGGCGCGGTTTCGCGCGCGTCCCTCGACGCATATTCTGAATCCTGATCATGGCAAAGTTGCACGTCAAATTCGAAAGCGGCGAGCCCGACCGGGTGATTGAGTTTAATCCGGCCGATGCGCCGTTTCATCACGACGGCCGGCCCGGTTCGATCCTCGACATCCTGCTCGGACACAAGATTCACCTCGAACACGCATGCGGCGGCAACTGCGCCTGCACTACCTGCCACGTGGTCATCAAAGAGGGGATGGACAAGCTCAGCGAGGCTGAGGAGAGCGAAGAGGACATGCTCGACCAGGCTCCGGGCCTCACGCCCACGTCTCGCCTCGGATGCCAGGCGGTGGTGACCGATCCCAATGCCGAGATCACCGTCGTGATTCCGCGCTTCACCATCAACCTCGCGAGTGAGAGCCGCGAGGACCGCTAGCCCCGGCGCATGATCATGGCTGAAACAAGTTCGCCGCGCGGCACCTGGCTCTCAGTCGTGGACCGCATCGTCGATCACAATGACGACACGCGATCGATCTTCTTGCAGATGCGCGACGGAAAGAGTCTCAAGTTTGTTCCCGGTCAATTCATTTCGATTCTGATCCCGCTCGGCGATGAGGTCCGGCGGCGCGCCTATTCGATCGCCTCGATGAAGGGTGGCGTCATCGAAATATGTTTCAACCAGGTCGCAGGCGGCCGCGGCGTCGGATGGCTTTTCGAGCGCGCGCCCGGCGACGCGGTCGAGTTCATGGGACCGTTCGGCAACTTCACCCTCGATGCGCCACCTCAAGTGGAAACCATCTTCATCGCCGAGGGTACCTCGATCGCGCCGATTCTCCCGATGCTTCACCGCGCGCAAACGGCATCGCACGCGATGATGTTCCTGCTTTATGCGGCGTCCGCTCGGGCACACATCTTATATCGCGACGAACTTGATAACCTCGCCGCGCATGATCCGAACTTCCGCTACGAAACTATGATCACTGACAACATCTACGATCGTCTTCACGACGAAGTGAATCGCCGTTGGATCGACGGCGATAGCAATCGCGCGCGCCAATTCTACATTTGCGGCGTCGGCAAGGGTGTCATGCGCATTCGCGACGTGCTGCGCGCCTCCGGCTATGAGCGTCGCGCCGTACATTACGAGCAATGGTAGCAGCGCGTTTGCGGCGCGCGCCGCTGCTGATGCACAATTAACCGATCGTTCAGGAAAAAGTGGATTGGCGATGCGAACCGATATCGATGCAATCGTGAGCAAGGTCGAGGCCGAGGGTGTATGCGTGGTGCCGGATTTCATCCCATCCGATCTGCTCGCGAAAATTTGCGCCTCAGTCGACAAACTCAACGCCGCTGAGCGCGCGAGCGGAACGGGATTCCTCGAATCCGAGGGCGTCAACCAACGCGTATTCAACCTGGTGAACAAGGGCGGGGTCTTCGAGCAAATCGTTCAGTATGATGACGTGATGGCCGCGATGAACAAACTGCTCGGCGGCGATTTCATCCTGTCGGGATTCTCCTCCAACACGACCGGACCCGGCGGCGAAGAGATGGTGCTCCATTCCGATTCCGGTTACGTTCCGCCGCCGCATCCCGAGTATCTTCTCGCGGCCAACGCGGTCTGGATGATCGACGACTTCACCGAGGAAAATGGCGGCACGCGCTACGTGCCCGGCTCGCACAAGCTGCGCGACAATCCGCGCCCCGACGGCGAATATCCCACCGTCCCGATCATCGGCAAAGCCGGCTCGGTCGCGTTTCTACACGGCTACACCTGGCACAAGACCGGCGCGAATGTATCGCGCGATCAAATGCGCCGCGCACTGTTCGCCTACTACGTGCGGCCGTTTCTGCGCGTGCAGGAAAATCACGTCGTGTCGGTGCGCGAGGAGGTATGGCATCGCGCGTCGCCGCGCCTGCGTCATCTCCTCGGCGGCGATTTGTGGCTCAATTCGATTGGGTTCTTCGACGGCCCACCCGCCGCGATGCGCAAACTCGCATATCCTCGTCGCAAGTCCGGCGTGCTTTCGTAGTATCGCGCAATGAACGCTGCCGACGTGCTCGCGCATATCAATGAGCGTCGCGGCACTTCGTACAAAATCGTTGGACGCTATCGTCAGGGCGAAAGCGGCACGGCATCGCGGGTGGCCGACGCGGCCGACAATCGTTTCGTGCTCAAATTCGGCGCAAGCACCAATGTTGAAGTTCGCGACGCGCATCCCGCGCGCACCACCGCGCGCCTGCGCAGCCTCGGCTATCCGGCGCCAGAATATGTCGCGGTCGGAATCGTTGGCGAAACATGGTACGTGCTACAAACCGCGCTGCGCGGCGATCCGATCGGCAGTCGCGTCTCGCTCGCGCTGTTGCCGCAAATTCTTCATCTCAATGATCTCCAACGCGGACAAGGTGAATCCACCAGTGAAGAACCTGACCGCATCATACGAGGCGTGATGGAGGGTTATGCGGGATATTGCGTCATCGATACGCTGCGGACTTATTCCACCGAAAGCGCCGCGATGCTCGACGCGCTGCAGCGAATCGTCGCTGCACATGCGAGCGAGTGTCCGAAGCGCAACGACATCGTTCATTTCGATTTCCACACCAACAACGTACTGATGGAAGATGCTCGCGTTACCGGCGTGATCGATTGGGAAGGTTCGGAGAGCGGCGACTGCGCATTCGATCTCGCGACGATGCTCTTCTACACCTGGTCGTTTGGGGACTTCCGCGATGCTCTATGGCGCGCGCTGCTCGAGCGCACAACGCGCGGCGCGGCGGCGGTTTACCTCGCGCACATGATCGTCAGGCAGCTCGATTGGTCGATGCGCCATCATCCGCTCGAAGCTGTCGATCGTTACATGCGCATCAGTGGTGACATAATTCGCGCGATCCGCTTACCTTAGATGCCAACGACGCTTCCGGCTGGCACCAATGCTCTTCGACCTGATCGCACTGCTGCTCACGATTGCCGCGTTATTCAGCTTCGTAAACGCGCGGCATTTCAAGCTTCCTTCCACGATCGGCATTCTCGTGATCGCCTTGGTCTTTTCGATCGTGGTGAACATTCTCGGCGAGCTCGGCGACCAGGTAATCCGCAGCGGCGCGGTATCGGTGGTCAACAGCATCGATTTCAATCAGCTGCTGCTGCACGGCCTGCTCGCCTATTTACTGTTCGCGGGCGGGCTGAATCTGAAATTCCAGCAGCTCTCGAGCGAGAAAATTGCGATCGCGATGCTGGCCACGCTCGGAGTTGCGATTTCAACCGTCGTGGTCGGCTTCGGCACCTGGCTGGCCCTCGACCTGGTCGGATTGAAGATACCGCTGGTCGCGGCGTTTCTGTTTGGAACGCTGATCTCGCCGACCGATCCGGTTTCCGTGCTGGCCATCCTGCGAACTCTAACCGTACCTGCGCAAATCGAGTCCCAGATTGCCGGCGAATCGCTCTTCAATGATGGCGTCAGCGCAGTCCTGTTCATGGTCCTGCTCGTCCTCGCAGTATCGCGAGTAAACATCACCCCGTTGGAGGTCGCTGAGATGCTCGCGGTCGAGGCGGCGGGCGGCATCGTCTTTGGCCTCGCCGCCGGATTTCTGACTTATCTGCTCCTCGCGCGCATCGACGATTACAAGGTCGAAATCCTTTTGACATTGGCGCTGGCCAGCGGCAGCTACGCGATGGCGGATTGGCTCGGCGTTTCGGCGCCGATTGCGGTCGTCATCGCGGGACTCGTGATTGGCAACCAGGGGCGCGACAGCGCGATGTCCGAGACGACACGCGCTCACCTCGATGTTTTCTGGGAGGTGATCGACGAGATCCTCAACGCGATCCTGTTTCTGCTGATTGGCGCGCAGCTTCTGGTGATGCCGGTGACCGGCGCGTATTGGATTGCCGCGCTGGTGGCGATCCCGCTCACGCTGTTCGGGCGGTTGGTCAGCGTCGCGGTGCCGATCTCGATGCTGTTTCCATTTCGGCGCATCGAACGCGGCACTATTCCGATCCTGACCTGGAGCGGTTTGCGAGGCGGGGTTTCGGTTGCGCTGGCGCTTTCGGTACCCCAGTCGTCCTACCGCGAAGCCATCGTCGTGATGACGTATTCGGTGGTCATCTTCTCGGTACTCGTTCAGGGACTCACCGTGCGCAGCGTCATTTTGCGCATCATTCCATCGATGCAATCCGCGACCGAGCTGACGGCGTCACCCGAGCCGGATGAATCAGCGAACGCCGCCGCCGAATAGTCCTAGGCCTATAGCGACGCGCCTACCACGTGTCGATGCAGGGGCGCTTCTTGCCGTGACGCGGCATTGGAGGCGGCGTCGAACGCAGCCCCGCCATAATCCATTTGCGCGAATCGAGCGGATCGATGACGTCGTCAATCTCGAAGTGCGAGGCCGTGTTGACCGCCTTGCCGTGCTGATACATCCTCGCCACCATCTCGTTGAAGAGATCGGTGCGCTTCGTCGGATCCTCCTCGGCCGCAAGCTCTTTGCGATAGCCGAGCTTCACCGCACCTTCGAGTCCCATGCCGCCGAACTCGCCGGTCGGCCACGAGATGGTAAAGAGGCCGGCCTTGAAGCTGCCACCCGCCATCGCTTGCGCGCCAAGTCCATAGCCCTTGCGCAGGATGATGGTGAAAAACGGAACGGTGACACTCGAGCCCACCACGAACATCCGCGCCGCATGACGCACCAGCGCGGTCTTCTCGACTTCCGGGCCGACCATGATCCCCGGCGTGTCGCACAGGAACAGCAGCGGGATGTCGAACGCGTCGCACAGTTGCATGAAGCGCGCGGCCTTGTCGGCGCCCGCGCTATCGATGGCGCCCGCGAGGTGAACGGGGTTGTTCGCGATGAGACCGACCGGCCGCCCCTCGATGCGGATCAGCGCGGTGACCATACCGAGGCCGAAGTGGCGGCGCAGTTCCAGCACCGAGCCGGTATCGGCCAAGGTCTCGATGACAGCGCGCACATCGTAAATGCGCAGGCGATTCTCCGGGATGATTCCGCGCAGGATGCGCTGATCGGCGCACTCCCAATTCTTCAGCGGCCCCTGGAAATACGAGAGATACTTTTTCGCGACTTTTACTGCTTCGGCTTCGTCCTCGACCGCGATGTCGACCACGCCGTTGGGCACCTGCACATCGATGGGGCCGACTTCCTCGGGCCGGAAGATGCCGAGGCCGCCACCCTCGATCATCGCGGGACCGCCCATCCCGATGTTGGAGTTCTTCGTCGCAATCACAACGTCGCAACATCCCAGCAGCGCCGCGTTTCCCGCGAAGCATCGCCCCGAGTTGATGCCGACCAGCGGCACCAGTCCGCTGAGCCCGCCCCAGTAGCTGAAGGCGAGGCAGTCGAGGCCCGCAACTCCGATGCCATCGGTATCCCCGGGTCGCCCGCCGCCGCCTTCGGTGAAGAAGACCACCGGCAGGCGCTGCTTCTCTGCGATCTCGAACATGCGATCTTTCTTGCGATGGTTCTGCTGGCCCTGCGTCCCGGCCAGCACGGTGTAGTCGTACGACATCAGGATGCAGTTGGCTTTCGACTTCTCGACCAGGTCGCCGTTGACGCTGCCGATGCCCGCGATCAGTCCATCGGCGGGGGTGTTCTTGATGAGGTCCTCGATGGTGCGACGGCGACGCTGCGCCGCGATCACGATGGAGCCGTACTCGACGAAGGTGCCCGGGTCGCAGAGGTCCTCGACGTTTTCGCGCGCGGTGCGCTGATGGGTTTTGCGCCGACGCGCGACCGCCTCGGGACGGTTGGCATCGAGGCCGAGCGCGTGCCGTTCCTGCACTTCCTTCAAGTCGGCGCGAATGTGATCGAGATCGACCTCCTGCGCTTCGGCGGTTTGCGCAATGCCGACGTCCGCTTCTTCGATGAACGCGAGCGGATGCCCCTCAAAAACCGCATCACCCTTCGCGACGGTGATCTGGCGCACGATGCCGCTAACATGCGCGCGGATGACATGCTCCATCTTCATCGCTTCCATGACGAAGAGCTGCTGGCCGTTGTGCACGGCGTCGCCCTCGGCCACATCGAGCGAAACGATAGTACCCTGCATCGGCGCGGCGACCGCGACGGTACCTTCGGGTCCTTCGATGTCCGATGCGATCGCGGTCGCGACTTCAGGCTGAGAGGTCTGCTCGACCGGCGCGCTGATTTCCGACTTGCCATGATGGAGCACGGCGAGCGGATCGCTCGAAGCGAGTTTGACGCCCGCGAGTCGACCGCCAGAACGCGCAGGCGTCGGCGCCGCGGCGGCAGGCCGATCGAAAAACAATCGCTTATGGCCATTGGCGCCGGTGTCCTTGCCGACCAGCTCGGCGATGTTGTCCTCGATGAAGCGCGTGTATACGCGATTGCCGATAAACTCGGGATGACGCAGCAGGCTCTGCAGAAACGTGATGTTGGCCTGCACGCCTTCGATCTTGAACTCGCACAGCGCGCGATAAGTCTTGGTCACCACATCGGCAAAACTCGCCGATGGCGAATGCGTGATCAATTTCGCCAGGAGCGAATCGAAATTCGGATTGGTGGTGTAGCCGGCGTAGCCGAAAGTATCGACGCGCACGCCCGGCCCCGAGGGCAGCTCGAATGCGGTCAGCGTGCCGCCCGACGGCTTCGCGGTGCCATCCGCGCCCATCGATTCCATGTTGATGCGCACCTGGATCGCGAAGCCGCGCGGCGCAGGAATCTCATCCTGCGTCAGATGCAGCTCGGCGAGCGTGCGGCCCGAGGCCAATAGCAACTGCGTCTTGACGATGTCGATCCCGGTGATTTCCTCGGTGACCGTGTGCTCGACCTGCAAGCGCGGATTCGCTTCGATAAATGCGAAGGCCGGCTCGCCTTCGCCGCGGGTCGCATCGACGAGAAATTCGAAGGTGCCGAGGCTGTTGTAACGGACTTCCTTCGCAAGCTTCACCGCCGCCGAGGTCAGGCGATCGCGCACTCGCGGCGGCAACGTCGGGCTCGGCGCGATCTCGACGATCTTCTGATTGCGCCGCTGGATGCTGCATTCGCGCTCCCACAGGTGACTCACCGCACCGGACCCGTCGCCGATGATCTGGACCTCGATGTGGCGCGCGCGAGGCATCAACTGCTCGACATAGACGTCGCTGTTGCCGAACGAAGCGCGCGCCTCGGACTGGCATCGCTTGTAAGCTTCTTCGATCTCATCGAGATGATGGACGATGCGCATCCCGCGGCCGCCGCCGCCCGCGACCGCCTTGATCATGATCGACGAGCCAGTGCCGAGCGATTTGAAGAAGGTCTTAGCGTCTTCGAGGCTGGTGGGACCCGAAGTCCCCGGCATCACCGCGATGCCGCATCGCTCGGCGATAGAGCGTGCCTGCACCTTGTCGCCGAACAGCTCGAGGATTTCAGCGCGCGGTCCGACGAAGACGATTCCTTCTTCCTCGCAGCGGCGCGCGAACGCCGCGTTCTCGCTCAGAAATCCGTAGCCGGGATGGATGGCGTCGCAGCCCGATTCTTTGGCGACGGCTATAATCCGCTCGGCATCGAGATAGGCCTTGGCGCCGCTGCCTTTGAGTGCAACGGCTTCGTCAGTTTTGCGGGTATGCAGTGAATGTATATCGTCATCCGAGAAAACCGCGGTCGTTCGCATGCCCAGTTCGGCGGCGGCGCGCGTGACGCGGATGGCGATCTCACCTCGGTTGGCGATCAGAAGATTGCTCGGGTTCATTAGTGCGTTGCTCTACCTTAAATGCTTGCGGTCAGGATTCTCTGACCTGATCTAGCATGTAAAGCACGCCGGGCTCACATCGGGCAAAGCCTCCCGCTGGCGCCTATGTCCGGATGATGGGACTTTTAAATGACGGAGAAATGGATAGGCCGAAGCGATACGTCCTATCGACGCCGCTCGGAACAGGGATCGCCGCAGTCTACCAAAAGTAGACCCGTTCTACTCGGAGGCGACCTCCTCGGGAAGGATCGAATTGATGCTCTGCGTATCGACCCATTCGGCGATCTGAATCGCGCATCCTTCGAATGAATCGGGAAACGAGGCGGAAACCTCGCGCAGCACACCCTCGATCTCGGCCGGGCTGGCGATCTCATAGACCGCGCGCTCGTATTGCAGCGCGGCCTGCCAGCCTTCGGGGCTATCCTCCAGGTTCATTGCCGCGAGAAATTCGCGGCGCGAACGAAACGAGGCCACCAAGGTTGGTTCCCCATGAAATGGCAGTAACAACACACCGTACATAGCGCCCCCCTTTTCAAATCAGCGCCAGTCCGAAGCACGCCTTGCAACAGCAAATCGCAGATAGACTAGGGCTTGGCGAAAAACGAGTCTACGCCCCAATGCGGCTCCGTGGGTCAGTCTTGGCCGGTACGATTTCCCTCGCCAGGCGCTCCCGTCGAGGTCTCGGCTGCAGCCTCAACGCGGCTCGCGGGCGTCGCGATCTTGGCGATCGCATTCAACAGGGTGGCGCGTTTCACCGGTTTGCTGACGTGCAGATCGAAACCCGACTGACTGATCAAACGCACCGCCTCATCGAGGGCCGACGCCGTCAGCGCAATGATGGGAGTGCGCGCCCGCCTGGTCTGCTCCTCCCACTCGCGAATTTTTCGTACCGCAGTGTATCCGTCCATCACGGGCATCTGGATGTCCATCAAGATGACGTCATAGTCTTGCTTGAAGACCAACTCGGTCGCCCGCTGGCCGTCTTCGGCTTCATCCAGATGATATGGCGTCTTTCGCAGATAGGCTTCGATGAGCAGGCGATTGTCGGCGGAGTCATCGGCGAGCAGGATCCGCAGAGGGCGCTGCAAGATCGCGTCCTCGCCGTTTGCGGCAAGCGCCTGCGCAGCTGGCGGCGCCGCGAGAGCGGGAGCCACATTGGCCATCGCGAGCGAGATCGCGGCGTAGAGCTCAGCGCGTTTGACCGGCTTTACGACATACCAACGGATGCCGAGCTTGCGCACCTTCGCGAGCGTCTGCGGAAAATCGGTGGAGCGCAGCATCATGATGGTCAGGTTGTTGCCCGGCGACATCGCGCGGATGCGGCGCACCATCTCCAAGCCGTCCATCCCGGGCATCAGATGGTCGGATATCAGCAGCCGAAATGGCTGACCCGATTCCCGCGCATGTTGAAACTGATCGATGCCTTCGGTACCGGAGGCCGCTTCGACGACGATTGCGCCGCATGGCAATAGCATCTCGCGCACAATGGTCCGATTGATCTCGGTGTCGTCGACGACGAGCACCTTTACCCCGCGGAGATTCGGCGATGCGTCGCACGCGGGGGCTGCAACTTCGCGCACCGCAAATTGCGCGGTAAATGAAAACGTGCTGCCGCGTCCCGGCTCGCTATCCACCGTGACCGTGCCGCCCATCAGGCGCACCAGCCGATCGACGATCGCGAGGCCGAGTCCGGTTCCACCGTACTTTCGCGTGACTGAGGAATCCGCCTGGCTGAACGGATGGAACAACTTTGCAAGCTTTTCCGCGGGAATGCCGATGCCGCTGTCGGTGACTGCGACTACCAACGCCCCGCGGTCTTCGACGCCACGATCGCGCCTGACCCTGATGACGACAGCGCCTTTCTCGGTAAACTTGATGGCGTTGCCGACCAGATTAATCAGCACCTGGCGCAGGCGCAGCGGATCGCCGATAAGCGCTGTGGGGACATCGGGATCGATGCGCACCGCAAGTTCGACGCCCTTCTCATCGGCACGGACCGCCAGCGTATCGGCGACCTTTTCCACCAGCTCACGCAGATCGAAATCGAGCGCCTCGAGGCTCAGCCTGCCGCTCTCGACCTTGGCCAAATCGAGGATGCTGTTGATGAGCTCCAATAGCGCATTGCCATTGTTGATAACCGTATCGAGGTAGCGACGCTGCTCGTCGCTGAGCTCGCTTTCCCACATCAGATCGGCCATTCCGAGGATCGCGTTCATCGGAGTGCGGATCTCATGCGACATGCTGGAGAGAAATTCCGATTTGGCGCGTGAAGCGGCCAGCGCCTGGTCGCGAGAGCGCGCGAGTTCGAGCTCACCGCGCTTGCGCTCCGAGATATTGCGCACGGTGCTGATGAGAATCGGTTTTCCATCAGGTGCGATCGCGACCCGCCCGATCAGCTCGCAGTCGAGCCACGAGCCGTCCTTACATTTCATCGGCGCTTCACCCCGTCCGATCACATTGCGATGCGCGAATGACTCCGCGACACGCCTGGACTGTTCGTCATGCTTATCCGGATGAATAAAGTCGAGGGTCTGGTGTCCGATCAAATCTGAAATCTCGTAGCCGAAATCCTTTCGGCCTTCGCCCGCGGCGAAGATGATAACGCCCTCCTGGCTCGAAACTACCGTGATGTCGGCGGAGTTTTCGACCAGTGAGCGGTAATACTCTTCGCTGCGCCGCAGTTCGTCCTCGGCGTGCTTACGCGCGGTGATGTCCGTGCCGACCGCGACCGCTCCGGTGACTCGCAGCTGGGAATCAAGCACTGGCGAGTACCAGATTTCGAAGCTCATTTGTCCGTCGAGTAGGTTTTCCGTCGCACTAAGGGTTTCTCCCGCCAATGCGCGATCGATGTGGCGCAGCGCGGGGTTCGACGGCTGGAACAGGTCATTCAGGTTCTGGCCAACAAGCTGATCGACCGCGAACGGCATGCCAGTCAGGGCGCGTCCCCGTGCCGCAGTAATCACGCGATTGGTATCGAATGCGAGCACTGCCACCGGCGCGTTGGCGAGAAGATCATTGAGTTGCTGCTCGGTCCGCAGCAGGTCGTCCTCGACGCGCTTGAAGTCGGTGATGTCCTTGATGATCCCCAGCCCGCACGGAACGTTGTCGAGTTCGACAACTACCGCCGACACCAGCAAGCGATGCGGCACGCCATCCTGATCGTTCAACCTGAATTCGTGATTGCGCAGCCCATCGCCCTGTGCGGCGACCATCGCAAGCCCGGCTTGTTGGGGGCCAGTGAGGATGCCGAGTTCGACGGAAGTCTTGCCGATAATCTCTTCGGCCGGGAGCCGCATCATGCGGCAGAACTCGTCATTGACATCGAGGTATCTGCCGTCGGGCAGCGAGGAAAGCGAAATCGAGTCGGTACTATATTTGAAAACGGTCTTGAATTTCTCTTCGCTCTGGCGAAGTTTTGTTTCAGCTAGTTTTTCTTCGGTAATATCGCGAAAGGTTCCGGAAAACCCGATTAGGGTTCCTGACGAATCGCGAATCCCGGAAATGGAAAGAAGAGTCTGCAATTGCACGCCGTCCTTGCGGCGCATATGAGCCTCGATGCGGAAATTCTTCTCGCCGCCTTGGACGTGACGCACCGAGTGCAAGAGTTCTTTGATTTCGTCCGCCAGCGCGAGGAACTGCCAGTGCCGTCCCAGGACTTCGTCTGCGGGATATCCGGACAGTTGCGCCGCCGCGCGATTCCAACCAATGACGATCCCCTCCAATGAGGTTGCGATAATCGCTTCGCTGAACGATTCGATGATCGCCGCCGACAACGATGCCGCAGCCTCCGCGGTGGTCGGCGCGATCTTCGCCAGCGCGTTTTTGGCGGGTTGCTCCGCGATGTGTAGAATTTCCCCCATTGTGCTCTGCCGGCGAATTGGAAAAGTCGAGCCTCACATCAATTTGACGGATGGCTCCTATCGGGAAGAACGCAACGGTCATGCCACGCGGATGCGGCGCACTAAGATCGACTGCGACGCCAATCGCGAGATACTGCGACTGCTCGGTGTCTCAATATGAGAAAGGTGCGAGCCGGCTTTTGCCATATCGAGGCAGTTTCGATGTGGCGGATTTGGAGTCTGATCTGATTCCTAATTCGGATGCACTTCGAACGCGCCGGTGTTTACCTTCATGATGCCGAAATTTTGCAGCATCCGGCCGACTATCATGATGGGCGCGGCGTACCAGTACTTTGACTGAACCAGACTCATCACGTGATCGCGTAGCGATGGGTCCGTGATCTCGCGCACGCTGGCGATGAAGTTCTCACTGCCGGCTTTGATGACGACGTTGGGTTTCGCCATCACGTTACGCACCCAGTTGCGACTCTTGTTCGCGGTGCCGAGGAACATTCTGTCTCCTTCGACGACGAACCAGATCACGACGTCATAGGGCTTGCCCGATTTGCGCCCATAGTGCGTGAGCACGAGAGTTTGAAGAGGAGCGATTTTGGCGAGGCGCTGCGCCGTGCGTGCATCCATGATTTAACGCTCCCGCTGCTACTGGGTGACCGATTGCATTACGCGCCCGCTTTGCGCATCGACGATGTCGACTTCAACGTTGCCGGTGATGTGATTGGCGGCTTTCGCAGAATCGATTCCCGCCTTCAAATCGCCGAGGAACTTGTCCTTCGCAAACGGCGGCATCTGCTCCATCGGAAAATGATCCATCATCACCATCGCCTTGTGATTCTCAGGCCAGTTGACGGCGCTGACCTTCGGCCCGGCGAATGGAATGTTGCGGATCATCTCTTCAAATGACGAATGGAACGTCGAGCCTCCTGGCTTCGCGGCCGCCGCGCTGCCCGCCGCTGCGGCGCTCGGTCCGGGCAGCGTCGAGGCAACCTTGGTTGCCTGCTCGGCCGGCAGGCCGGTGTACTTGGTGAATGCCTGCTTGGCCTGATTACGACGATCGTCATCGGGCGCGAGCGAGATTGCCTTGGTGAACGCGATCGCCGAATCACCCTTGTCATGCTGCTCGCCGTACGCGACGCCGAGGTTGTAGTAGGGTTGGAACATATCCGGTTTCAGCGCGATCGCCTTCTTGTATTGCACGATCGCCTGGTCGGGATTGTTGGTGTACAGGTACATCGTGCCGAGGTCGGTGATGACCTCGGGATCTTTCGGCTTATGCTTCAGGTAGTGCTCATATGCCGCCGCGGCTTCATCATAATGCTGCTGGTCGTAGTCGATATCGCCGATCCCGCGTAGCGCATCGAGGTTCTCGGAGTCGAGCTTGAGCACGTGAGCATACGCGTCGGCAGCCTTCTGATAATAGGAATTATCGAACAAAGCGGCGCGCATCGCGACGGTCCCGAACTTCACCCACGCATCGATGTCTTTGGGATTGTCGTTCGCGTCCTTCTCGACCTTGTCGATAAAGGTGCGCGCTTCGGTCGGCAACTCGATCTTCGGATGCCCCGGCGGCAGTGACGCCTCACTCTGGGTGCCGGGCGCGCCGCCTTGGCTCTGGCCTCCCGCCGCGCCTTGGTCCGCCTGACCCTGTGGCTCCTGCGCGACCGCGACTTGTCGCGACGATGGTGCAATCGGCCGTAGGTATAAATATGCGGCGGCGCCCAGACCGAGAATCGTGATCGAAAGGAACACCACGATGAACGCCGTCGTAAGCTGAACGCCGGTGGTCGACGGAGGTTTGGGCGGCGCTTCTTTCTTTTGGCTCCCCGATCCGATCGACGAGCCTGATGAGCCGCCGTCGCCGACCGCCTTGCCGCATTCGACACAGAATTTTGCGCCTGCCATGAGCGGCGCCCCGCAGTGCGGGCAAAATCTCATAGCAAATTCCTACATACGCAAGACCACCTAGGCAATAAGCGAGGCACGAAGTGGGCGCAGCCGCGCCGCCGGCGCCCGAGGCGGCGCGAAGCGGAGTCGAGAGAATTTTAGAGTTACCAGATGCACTGAAGGCTGTTGTATATTTCAGCGGCCTGCATCCTGCCGGCATAAGAGAGGAAGTTATGCAGCTATACGATTCGTTTGGACCCAATCCGCGCGCGATGCGCATGTTCCTGGCCGAAAAAGGAATCGACATCCCGCGCAAAGACGTTGACCTGATGAAGGGCGAAAATCGCAAGCCCCCATATACCGATCGCAACCCCGGCGGACAGCTTCCCGCGCTCGAACTCGATAATGGCAAGTGCATCGGCGAAACGGTCGCGATTTGGGAATACCTCGAAGAGAAGCATCCCAATCCGCCGCTGATTGGAAGCAACGCGGAAGACCGCGCCGAAGCGCGCATGTGGCAGCGTCGCGTCGAGCAGCGCATCACGGAGAATCTCTATAATGGATTCCGCTTCTCCGAAGGCCAGCAGCTTTTCAACGGCCGCATGCGCCTCATTCCGGAAGCCGCGACGGGGCTGAAGGCGACGGTGCAAGACAACCTCAAATGGCTCGACGCCCTGCTCGAGGGCAAGGAGTATATCGCGGGCAATCGCTTCACGATGGCAGACATCATCCTGTTCGCGGCGCTCGATTTCGGTTCCGGCATCGGACAGAAAATCGATCCATCGCTGAAGAATGTGAACGCGTGGTTCAAGCGCGTCGAAGCGCGTCCGAGTGCGCAGAAGAGCCTGCATCCCGCTGCGGGCCAACTGAAAATGAAGGGCTGATCAATGTCCGCGAGTATCGAAGAGATAACCCGTCAGGCAACCGCGATGGTGCGCGCGAAAACCGGCGACCCCGGCGCGCGCATCAGCGAGGTCTCGCCGCTCCCCGGACACGCGGGGTTCGGCTACAGCTTCATGCTGGAGCGCACCACCGCGGGCGGCCCGTCGGGCAAGCTGGTGCTGCGCGTAGCGCCCGAGGGCGTGAGGATCGCGGGCCCGGCTGACGTGGTGCGTCAGGCGAGAATCATGAAATCGCTCGCCGACACCGATGTTCCGGTGCCTCCTATCCTCTGGTATGGCGACGAGGCGGAATTTTTCGGGCGCCCCTATTTCGTCGATGGTTTCGTCGACGGGTTCAAGCTCGCCGATGTCGCGCTTCCTCGCGATGAGGCGCGCGCATATGCACGGACCGGAATCGAGACGCTCGCCGCGCTCCATCGCGTGCCGTGGGAGCCGCGCCGCGACGCATGGGGCAGCGTCACCGAGCTGAGCGAGGAGATGAAGCGCCTCGATCATCTGCTCGATCGCGATACGCTCGATCCGAAGGTGGTTGCGCGCGCGCCTGAGTTGCGCGAGAAGCTGCGCTCGTCGCTTCCCGCGAGCCCGCGCGTCGGCATCGTCCATGGCGACTTCCAGTTCTCGAACATCCTGTTCAAGGCCGGCAAGGTGACCGCGGTCATCGATTGGGAGATCTCGATGATCGGGCCAACGCTGCTCGATCTCGGGTGGATTTGCTTCTTTTCCGATCGTGCGAGTTTCGTGGAGAACGGCACCGTAAACACGGCAACGCCGATGACTGCGGATGAGATCGTCGACACCTATTCGAAGAGCGCGGGTGTTCCGATTTCGATGGATGAAGTGCGATGGTTCCGCGCGTTCGCCGGATATCGTTTCGGCGTAATCACTTGTTTCAACGTCATGCTGCATCGGCGTGGCAAGCGCGACGATCCACATTGGGAAGATATCGCGCTCTCGGCCCCGACGATGTTCTCGCATGGTCTCGAATTGTTGGCGATGTAGATTTGAAGCCCGACGGGGGCGCGAAGCGCCGCGCCGCAGGCGCCCCGAGGCGGAGCGAAGCGTAGTCGAGGGGAAATTAATCGCATGGCCTCGAACTGCTGGCTGTGTAGCGTTTTGTTACTGAGGGGAGGATTGCCATGGCTGCGGCTCCAAAAATGAACGTTCCGGATGCGGCGACTGAAGAGCACCCGGCGATCAATTCGATCCTCGGGGCGAATCCGTTCATCGATCTCCAGCCCAAGCAGCTTATCGGCATGCTCGCCGAGTTGGGGCGCTTCCTCACCTCGCGGCCCGACTCCGTCCTATCCCGAGTAGGGCAGCTTGCAATCGACCTGGTGCAGATCGGCCTCGGCAATTCGGAGATCGCGCCGTCGGCGAGCGACAAGCGCTTCGGCGATCCCGCGTTCGCCAAGAATCCCATCTACAAACGCGTGATGCAGTCCTACCTCGCCTGGCGCAGTTCGCTGCTCGACCTGGTGCAGGAGGATCAGAGCATCGATTGGAAAGATGCCGAGCAACTTCGCTTCGCTACTATGCTGATTACCGAAGCGCTCGCGCCGACCAACGCGCTGATCGGCAATCCCGCCGCGCTCAAGCATGCATTCGACAGCGCCGGATTAAGCCTCGTGCGGGGTATCCGCAACTTCTTCGATGACGTGCTCAACAACGGCGCGATGCCGCAGCAGGTCGACAAGCGTCCTTTCGAGGTCGGCCAAAATCTCGGCATCACGCCCGGTTCGGTGATTTATCGCGGCGATCTTTGCGAGGTCATCCAGTACGAGCCTCGCGCGCAGAAAGTCTTCGCGCGTCCGCTGCTGATGATTCCGCCTCAGATCAACAAATTCTACATCATGGATCTGGCGCCTAAGCGTAGCTTCATCGAATACGCGCTCGAGCACGGGGTGCAGGTCTTCACGATTAGCTGGCGCAATCCGAGCGCGGCGCTGCGCGACAAGAGCCTCGATGACTATGTCGAGGCGGTTCAAAAAGCGATGGCGGTTGCATGCGAGGTCAGCGGCAGTTCCGATTGCAACGTGCTGGGAATTTGCGCGGGCGGCATCACGACCTCGCTGACGCTCGGCCACCTGGCTGCGCTCGGCAACAAGCGCGTTAACGCGGCCACTCTGTTGGTTACGATGCTCGATACCTCGCTGCCCTCGATGACCGGGATGTTCGCGACCGAGGAAATCGTTGCCGATGCAATCGAGCGCTCGCGCAAGAAGGGCGTCCTCGCGGGCGAGGACATGGCGCGCGTGTTCGCGTGGCTGCGCCCCAACGACCTGGTGTGGAACTACTGGGTCAACAATTACCTGATGGGTGAGCAGCCGCCTGCGTTCGACATCCTCTACTGGAATGGCGATTCGACCAATCTGCCGGGCAAGCTGCACGAAGGTTTTCTGAAATTGTTCCTGAACAACCCGCTGGCGAAGCCTGGTTCTATAGACATCCTCGGCACGCCAATCGATCTGCGGAAGATCAAGTTCGACATCTACCTGCTGGCCGGTCAGACCGACCACATTTGCACCTGGCAGTCATGTTATCGCGCGACCAAATTATTCGGCGGCAAGGTCGATTTCGTGCTCAACTCGAGCGGCCACGTGCAGAGCCTCGTGAGCCCGCCGGGAAACCTGAAGTCGCACTACTTCACGAACGCGCGCCTGCCCGAGGATTCTGACCTGTGGCTTCGAGGCGCGACCGACAATCGCGGCACTTGGTGGGATCACTGGCTCAAGTGGCTCGGCTCGCGCTCCGGCGAGGAGCGTCCCGCGCCGACCAAGGTAGGAAATTCCGCCTATCCGGCGATCGGTCCCGCGCCCGGCTCCTACGTCCACGAGCACCACTGACGGCGACCGGCGTTTGCGAGGCAACTATCGCGCTTGTTCGTTCGCGATTAGTTGATCGATCGCGCCGCGCGTGCATCCGTGCCGCATCGCCATGGATCTCGACCCGCGGCTTTCTCCGGGATCCTTGTCGACAGAGACTCGCAGTCAACTTTTCATCATTAGAGTTATCGCTGATAGAGTTATCGCTCGATGGCGCGGCTACTCGGGATTCGTGCCGCCGGAGGTCCTTCGCGCAACGCTCAGGACACCGCTCGACGGTGTCTCGCGGTGGCTTTAACGGGCAGTACGTTCTACAAAGGTAATCGGTTCCAGATCGTTACTCTTAGGTCGTAGTTCGCGATTTGTTCGCGATTTTCGATTGATTGCGGGGAGGATTCGATGCCTGAGCTGAAGCATGGTTTCGCCACCACCAACGGCATCAAGATGCACTATGTCGAGGTCGGCAGCGGACCGCTGGTAGTGCTATGCCACGGATGGCCGGAGTCCTGGTACTCGTGGCGCCATCAGCTGCCCGCACTTGCGGAGGCGGGGTTCCGCGTCGTCGCGCCCGACCAGCGCGGCTACGGCCAGACAGATAAACCCGAGGCGATCGAGGCCTATAACATTCTGAACCTGGTCAGCGACATCGTTGGATTGGTGAATACGTTGGGCGAGGAGCGCGCGGTAATCGTCGGGCACGATTGGGGCGCACCAGTGGCGTGGACCTCGGCGCTGATTCGCACCGATATGTTCCGCGGCCTCGGATTGCTCAGCGTCCCCTACAGTCCGCGAGGCCCGGTCCGCCCGGCCATGATGTTCAAAGCCATCACGCAAGAAAAGAATTTCTATCAGGATTATTTCCAGGAGCCGGGTAAGGTCGAAAAGGAACTCGAGGCCGATGTGCATCGGACCATGCTGGGCGCGCTCTTTAGCGCATCGGGCGATGCTCCCGCCGAAGATCGCTTCAAGTTTCTCTTCGAAAAGAATCAGCGTTTCGTGGATACCTTCGTGATTCCCGATAAACTTCCGCCGTGGTTGACCGAGCAGGACCTTGCGTTCTTCACCAACGAGTTCAAGCAGTCGGGTTTTCGCGGCGGCATCAACTGGTATCGCAACATCGATCGCAACTGGGAGATGACTCCGTTCCTCGATGGCGCGAAGATCATCCGGCCCACCGTGTTCGCGGCCGGCGATCGTGACATCGTGATGGATATGGCGGCCGATAGTTACACCAACCTGGAAAACAACGTCGCGAATCTTTTCAAGAAGCATCTGATTCCCGGCGCCGGTCATTGGATCCAGCAGGAGCGCCCCAAGGAGATCAATCAGTTGCTAATCGACTTTCTGAGAAGTCTCTGACCACATGGATGACCAAGCCCGCGATACTGTCGGAAATGGCTGTCGTGCTGGACGCGGGCGGGCGTATGAGAACATGAAAAAGTCGGGCGTGAACCAAGGCCAGTCGGCATCGGAACTCATCTCGAAAAGAATCGCCGAACTCGGGGACTGGCGCGGGAAAACCCTCAGCAGAATGCGCAAGCTCATCAAGCAAGCAGACCCGGACGTCGTCGAGAAGTGGAAGTGGATGGGCACTCCGGTTTGGTCGCACAACGGCATCATCTGCACTGGCGAATCCTACAAGAAGGTCGTGAAGCTTACCTTTGGCAAGGGCGCGGCTCTGAAGGATCCGGCCCGTCTTTTCAACTCGAGTCTCGACGGAAACGTACGCCGCGCGATCGACATCCACGAAGGACAAGAAGTTGACGAGTCCGCCTTCAAGGCGCTCGTTCGGCAAGCGATGGCCCTCAACAGTTCTGGCAAGTCGAAACCTTCGAAGAAAGCGAAGTCCTCGCTACCTAAAAACACAGATGGGTCTGCTTGATCGAGCCCCGTCGGCCACATAGTTTCTAACCATTCCAACGAGGAGAGGTTTCAAAGGCGTGCGGAAGTAACTGCTTCAATCCGGTTCGATCGAAAACCGACGCGGGCGTGTGTGTGCCCGCGATTTGAGGAGCAGTTATGTTCGTGCGCGTTTCAAATCTCTCCTTTTCTTTTTCCGATTCGGTCGCGATTATCCGCGACGCGAATTTCCAGATCGCTCGCGGCCAAAATACTCGATCATGGACCGGCATCGTCGGACCCAATGGCGCCGGCAAGACCACCTTGATGCGTCTCATTGCGGGCGAGTTGCAGCCGTCCTCCGGCAGCGTCCATTTCGATGGCGCCGGCCGCCCGATTCTCCTGCGTCAGACCGTCGAGAATCTCACGTCCGACATCGAGCGCTTCGCGGCATCGCTCGACGGCGACGCGTGCCGTCTCTGCGGCGAACTCGCGCTCAAGCCCGAGGATATCCCGCGCTGGCCGACACTCTCGCCCGGCGAGCGCAAGCGATGGCAGGTCGGCGCCGCGCTGTGGAGCGATCCCGGCGTCCTGATGCTCGTGAACCGACGGATCACCTCGATTCCGAGGCGCGCGACTTTCTGATCGCGGGGCTGCGAGGATTTCGCGGCATCGGCATAGTCGTGTCTCATGATCGCGCGATGCTGGATGCACTCTGCGCCTATACCGTCCGCGTCGATCGCGGCACTGCGCGAATGTGGCGCGGTTCGTATTCGGGAGCGAAGCGCAGTTGGGAGGCCGAGGAGCGCGAGAATCAGGCCGAGCACGATCGCCTCAAGCGCGAACATCAGAAGCTGCGGCGGGTGCTGGCCGACAAGCGCCGCATCGTCTCGGAGGCTGGCGCGACTGCGAGCGCGCGCCATCGGATGAAGAACGCGCACGATCACGATGCGACCGACAAAATGACCAAGGGCAAAGCCGGACTGGCCGCCAAGCGGACTTCGCGCGACGTGACTGTCATGCGCGCGAAAACCGAACGCGTTGCAGCAGAGCTAACTCAGTTTCAGTTTAAGAAAGATAAGGGGCGCGCGCTGTTCGTCGACTATGTCGCGGCGCCGCAAAGTCGCGTGCTCGGCATCGATGCCGAAGAAATTCGCGCAGGCGAGAAGCCGCTCCTTCGCGAGGTCCATCTATCGGTGATGCGAGGCGACAAGATTCGAATCGCCGGTCCCAACGGCATCGGCAAGACCACGCTGCTCAAGGCGATGGTGGAACGCGCGCACATCGCATCGTCACGGCTGCTGTATCTGCCGCAAGAACTCAGCGCCGATGACGGCGCGGCGCTGTCGGATGACGTCCGCGCGCTGAACGACGACGATCGCGCGCGCGTGCTCACGCTAGTCGCGGCGCTTGGCGTCGATCCCGAAAGAATCCTTGCGTCCGAATCTCCGTCGCCGGGCGAGGCGCGCAAGTTGAAGCTCGCGTTCGGCCTCGGCACGCAGGTGTGGGCGATGGTCCTCGATGAGCCGACCAATCATCTCGATATGCCCGCGATCGAACGCCTCGACGATGCGCTCGCCGAATATCCCGGCGCATTGGTGATGGTGACGCACGACGACGCGCTCGCGCGGAGATGCACCTCGATTCAGTGGCGCCTCGCAGACGGCATCGTCATCGCATCGTCGATGTGAGAGCAACGACATCGTGCTGCACCGTATTGTGGAGACCGGATAACTTTAAGGTGCAAACTGAAAGAATGAAACCGAAAGCGAAAAAACCCGTCTCTCGTGCGCGAAAGAAGCCAGTGACAAGTAAGCCCGCGCGATCGGCGGCAAACGGACTTTCGTCTCCGTATGGCTATCGTAAGGTCGAAATGGAGTGGATGAACAAGCATCCCGAGAAGTTGCGTCCATTTGCGGGCGAGTATGTTGTTGTCGAAGGTACTCGCGTCGTGGCGCACAGCCCTGATGCCGAGGAGGCCATTCGAACCGCAAAGCGACGCGGCGTTGTCATCCCGTTCATTCTCTTTCTGGAAAAACCAGACCCAAACCTTATCCGCATAGGTCTGTGAGCCGTGGCCACCACGGTCACCTATACTCATTCCTTTTCATATTCGATCGATCAGTTCTCAGGAGAAGCTTTTCCCGGTTTAGAGGTCCGAGTTTCGCTACCGGGCGGCAGCGCTGACAATGCGGTGGACCTCATCGCTCATCTTGACTCTGGTGCAATGCGGTCAGTTTTCGACGGCAGTCGCATCGTCTCTATCTTGGGACTCGATCTGATGGCTGGGCGCGAAATCAAATTGGGTTTCCTCAGTGGATTTAACCTCAGTGCGCGAATTCATCGTCTTGAGCTTTCGCATCCGGACCTCGGCAGTTTCACCCTCGATGCCGCGATCACCACCGTGCCGCTAACCCACAATCTGCTTGGGCGCGATTTCTTCCAGCACCTCCAGATCGGATTTCGCGAGTTCCACCATAGCTTCCTCATTACCGCTGCGCCCTGACATCGTTCGCGGGCGTTGAAAAGCCTACCCTCGGTCTGGTTAAAGGTTGGTGAACCTATAGCCGCGCTTTCGGGAAATGGCGCGGCGAACACCGGAGTTGCGATGGACCAACATATTACCCGCCCCATCTTGTGGAACGTGCCCGACGCCTTCGTCGTGATCATGTATGCGCTCACGGCGCTATGGACCGCGGCGATCATCTACGCGATCTGGAGTTGGTTCCGCGTCGTGACGCTGGGGCAGGCCGAGGAAGGCCGTTTCGAGCAACTTCCCCGGCGCCTGATTCTTTCGCTGCGCGATTCGTTCGGGCAAGGCGTCGTCATCCGCGAGAGCTGGGGATGGATGCACTACTCGTTCTATGTCGCATTCGTCGGACTCTTTTTCGGCACCTTGATCGTGCTCATCAACGATCCGAGCCTCGGTCCGGTCACACCGATTCAGATGCTGCTCGGCAAGCTCGGCATCTCGACGCGTTTTTACTACGGCGATTTCTACCTGGTTTACAAAGCCGCGATGGATACCTTCTTCCTGCTGCTGATCCTCGGTGTGCTCGCGGAAGGTGCGCGCCGCGCGTTTCGACGTCCTACACTGCTCAGCCCGCCGCCAGCCGAAAAAGTGATCGATAATTTCGAGAATCGCCTCGGCTACGAAATCCCGATGCTGATGATGGTGTTGGTCGCGATCACCGGCTTGATGCTGGAAGGTGCGCGCATCAATGCACAGCGTCCGGATTTCACCGAATGGGCTTACCTCGGGCGGCAGATCGCGAGAATCGAGGGCGCGATGGGCGCCGGCGCGATGTACCATCGAGGGCTGTGGATCGTCCACGTTATCCTGGTGTTCGGGCTGCTGTTCTGTTTTCCCTTCAGCAAGTTGCGCCATTTGTTCTTCGCTCCGACCAATCTTTTTTTCCGCAACCTGCATCCGCGCGGGCGGCTCGCGCCGATCAAGGATTTCGAAAATGCCGAGACCTTCGGCGTCTCGCAGATTGAACAGTACGGATGGAAAACGCTGCTCGACATGGCATCGTGCCTCGAATGCGGGCGATGCACCATCAACTGCCCGACCGTCAATACCGGCAAGACGCTCAATCCGAAATTCCTCGTGGTCGAGCAACGCGAGCATCTCCTCGATAAGGCGCCTTTCCTCCTCGCGCAGAAGGCCGCGGCCGCGAACGGGGCGACCGAGCTTCCGCAATACACCGGCCCCGATATGATCACCGAGGTCGCGACTGAAGAAGCGGTCTGGGGATGCACAACCTGCGGGTGGTGCGAGGAAGGTTGCCCGGTCGGCATCGAACACATCCAGCGCATCATCGATATGCGCCGCTACGACGTGCTGATGGAATCGCGCTTCCCGCAAGAAGCCACCAGCGCGTTCAAGGGCATCGAGAATCAGGGCAATCCGTGGGGCCTCGCGCGGGAGAAGCGCGACGAATGGGCGAAGGGTCTCGAAATTCCTCAGATGGCCGAGCTCGAAGACCCCAGCGACATCGATGTGCTGTACTGGGTCGGATGCGCGGGCTCATACGACGAGCGCAATCAGAAGGTCAGCCGCTCATTCGCCGGCCTCATGAAACAAGCGGGCGTGAAATTCGCCATTCTGGGCAAGGAGGAAATGTGTACTGGCGATCCCGCGCGGCGCCTTGGCAACGAGTACCTCTATGCGACCGTGGCGGGCCAGAACGTCGAGACGCTCAATCGCTACAAGCCGCGGCGCATCATTACGCAGTGTCCGCATTGCTTCCACAATCTGAAGAATGAATATCCGGATTTCGGCGGCAACTACCAGGTCATGCACGAGGCCGAATTCCTCAATGAACTGATCAAGGCGGGCCGCCTGAAACCGCGCAAAGCGATCAATGAGCGCATCACCTATCACGATCCGTGCTACATGGCGCGGCACAATCGGCAATGGGACGGAGCGCGCAACGCACTGCGCGCGATTCCGGGAACCGAGGTCGAGGATGTCGATCAGTCGAAGAATCGTACTTTCTGTTGCGGCGCGGGCGGCGGATGCATGTGGAAGGAAGAGCACGAGGGCACGCGCATCAACCAGAAACGCTTCGATCAGATTAGCGTCGCCAATCCGAAGACGCTCGCGGTCGGATGCCCCTTCTGCATGACGATGATGGAAGACGCGCTGAAGTCGCGCTCGCTGGAGGATTCGATGCGAGTGCGCGATCTCATCGAGATCGTGGCCGAATCCACCGAGCCTCCGAGCAAGTAGGAATGTCTGTTACTCACGAAAGCGCGCCGACGCTGCATCCGCTCAATCGAGGATTCGAGTGGAAGCCGATCGTGGGGCCGTTTCGGAAAATCACCGAAGAACAGGCGCAGTCTTTTAATGAGAGAGGATTTTTCGCGCTCGAAGACGCGATCGATCGCGAGACCATTGCGCGCGTGATTGCCGAGATCAATCCGCGCGAAGCAAAGATGGAGGAATTCGTTCGCGCACAACCTGGCAAGCGCCTCATGATCTCCGAGGCCGACGGCATCAGCTTCACGATTCATCTCGTACGCCGGTCGCAGTTCTTGCGCGAGTTCTCGGCCTCGCAAGTGTTCGCGGATTTATGTCACGACCTCATCGGATCCGACGTGCGCCTCTACTGGGATCAGGCGGTTTACAAGAAGCCGGAGTACCCGAAACATTTCCCGTGGCATCAGGACAACGGCTACACCTTCATCGAGCCGCAGGCGTACCTGACCTGCTGGATCGCGCTGAGCGACGCGACCATCGACAACGGATGTCCGTGGATTATCCCGGGCGGGCATCTGCAAGGGACGCTGAGCCATCGCGCGAGCGAGGCCGGCTATGTTTGCCGCGAGGATGATGGTCCCGAGGCGACGCCGGTCCCGGTGCGCGCCGGAAGCATCGTGGTGTTTTCGTCGCTGACGCCGCATCGCACCGGGCCAAATGTCACCAAGGATGTGCGCAAGACTTACATCCTTCAATACGCGCCCGATGGTGCGCGGATCGCGCCAGGAACTCCTGCATCGATGGGTGTGACGCCGGGTGCGCCATGCGACGCGCCCGATCGTCAGTATCTGATTTTGAAGGATGGCGCGCGCGTCGCGCCTCCCTCCATCAACTAGCTATTTTTTCATATCACTGAGGAAATCGAGGATCGCCGCGTTCACCTCGCGCGGCTTCTCCTGCTGCGTCCAATGCCCCGAGCCCTTGATGAGCACCGTCTTGCGCAGATTCGGCACCCATGTCGTCATCCCCTCGGCCATCTCGGGGCGCAGCACGACGTCGAGCTCGGCGGTGATCATCAACGCGGGCTGATGAATCTTGTCGGGAAGATTCGCGCTCTCCTCCCAGTTGCGATCGATGTTGCGATACCAGTTCAGACCGCCGCGAAAGCCGGTCTTCTCGAATGCTTTGACGAACACCTCAAAATCCTCGGGGGTGAGAAATTTTCCGTGCGGCGTATCGGCGAGACGATCGAGGATTCCGCCCCCCGCTTCCCCGAAAACCCCCGGCGGCGCTTTGCGGATGTCCTCAGCGCTGATGTTTGGCGGATCCTGGTAAAAGCCGCGCAGCGTGCGGCGCACGTCGCGCTCCAATTCCTTCTCGGCGACGCCAGGCTCCTGAAAATACAGGATGTAGTGAAACCCGCCCGCGGCCATTGCGCGCATGAGCTCGGTCGGCTTCATCGGCGCGCGCGCCATGAATGGAGTGTTAATGCCGATCACGCGCTCGATGCGATCTGGATACATCAGCGGCGCATTCCACGCTGTCAGCCCGCCCCAGTCGTGTCCGATGATTACGCACTTGTCGATGCTGAGCGCGTCGAGCATCCCGATGATGTCGGTAACAATTTGCTTCTGCGTGTACGCCTCGATCGGCTGCGGACATTCGGTGTCGCCGTAACCGCGCTGGTCGGGCGCGATCGCGCGGAACCCGGCATCGGCGAGCGCGCGGATCTGATGGCGCCATGAATACCAGAGTTCCGGGAAGCCATGGCACATCACCACCGGAAAACCGTTGCCGGCTTCGACCAGATGCATCTTGATGCCGTTGCTTTTTACGAAGGTGTGCTTGAATTCATTCATTTTTATTATCCCTCGACTCCGCTTCGCTACGCCTCGGGGCCGCTGCGCGGCGGCTACGCCCGCTTCGCGCCTCACTTGCGCCAGCTAGCTTGATTTCTCGCATCGCTATCGGACCAGCGCCTTTGGAACAAACTTTGATAATGCGGAATTCAATGACGGTATGCCAGAGCGCGCACTTTATCGTTTCCCCATCTAGCTTTTCATGATCCCTGTTAATCCATGTTGTCAAAGTTTCAAATTTTGCGTTGACAAGAATTTCCTCTCGACCCTATCCTAGCGACAAACGACATAGGTCCAGATCACGGTCGGAGGAGTAGCGTCAATGAATCGCGATTTTGAATTCAAGCAACTGCTGCGAGCGTATCGCAGCGGCATCATCAGTGAGCACGCTTTCGAGGAAGAGATGGCTAAGCTCGAGGGGAGCGCGCCTGCTGCCAACGGCGACGGCGGTGGCTTTCACGCATTCGGCAAGACCTACAAGTCCGAACGCGCCGCTATCGTCAGCTTTCTCGATAAGGTTCGCGCAGGGGAGGCCAACGGTGGCGAGGCGTTCGCCGCATGGGCGGCAGTATGCACCACCGATTGCATCAAAACCGGCATCCGCATGATCGCGGAGCGCGAGGCCTATCACGCGAGGATTTTCGAGCAGCGTCTGATGGAACTCGGCGGCGAGAAGCGCGCGGGCGCGACCGAGGAAGGCCGCAAGTTCAAAGAGTACCTCGGCGACTGCAACATTCCGGATAACGAGAAACTGCTGCGCTTCACCAAGAGCGTCGGCGATCCGAAGGAAGCCATCAAGCCGATTTGCGATTTCGCCGCGCTCATCAAGGAAGACATCCAGACCAAGGAGGCGTTGCGCCTGTTCTCGGAAGATGAACTTTCGAGCACGACCTGGGTATGGGAATCATGCGCCGCGCTGAACAAGCCGGCCGAGGCCAAACCGATGATGGAGCAACCCGCCGCGCAAGTGTAGTTATTCGCTGATGTGAAAAGAGCGGGGCCATTGTGGTCCCGCTCTTTTTTTGTGCGCCTCGATCCGCGTGAGGTCTACGGCTTCGCGGCCGGCGATGCGCCAGCGGCGGGAGCACCTGCTGCTGGTGCGCCGCCAGGACTTCCAGCTGCGCCGCTCATCGCATGACCTCCCATGCTCCCCATGCCGGGATGACCCATCATCGGTTCGCGCTTGGTGTAGCCGGTCGGAATTTCGAATTCGCTGGCCGCAATCTTCTGCTCTTCAACCTTCGTCACTTCGGTTTTGGTCACGATGGGCGGACGATTGGCGAACTGCTTCTTGAGTTGCTCGGCCGCTTGAGGAGGCAGGTTGGGCATGTTCATCGCGGTCATCTTGGTGGTGGTGTCCTGCACGAGCGGAATGCCGTCGGGCATGTTGCTCGGGACCGCGAGTTGGGTGTTCTTGAGCTTGCCGGTCATGACTTTTTGAAACTTTGAGAACTCTGCGGCGCCGGGCGCCTTGCTCGAGATGCATGAGACCACGGTGAATTCGCCCATCGCAAATTTTCCGGTGCCGTTATAATCCTCGCACTTGTAGCCCGCGACCGTGTGTGCGTTGCCGGTCTTGGTGAATTCCGAGGCGTGCACCGAAGGACCGCCCACCGCCTGGCCCATCATGCCGCGGGGCGGGAACGGCGTTTCGAAGTAGCTCTTCTGCGTCGGGTCGATAATCTGCATGGTGCCCTTGTCGAGGTCAGTGATAATCGAACGGCCATTGTCCATGACCATCTTTTCCTTGTTGCCGTCGATCATCACGGTGCGCTGACGTGGCCCCTGCGGCGCTCCGCTCGGTTGTCCGCTGACTATAGTTTCGGTCTCGGTGATGACGACGCCGGCGGTTGCAGTAGTAAATCCGGATGCTATCAGTACGATCGCGGCCGCCAGCGTTGCGAGATATTTGTTCATTGAGACTCCTCCGCTCTCATCCTAAGGCGACGATTTTGTCCGTGCGGCCGGCGCCCCGGTCGGTTCCGACGGTCATCCGATGAAACATCAGGCTGAGCAGCCCGAAAAGTACCCATACCATTTCCTTGATTCGGCGGAGAAAACCAATCGCGAAGCCGACTCCCGGCGGATATCCGAGCAACGCGAGAATCAACGCCTTACCACCTTCCTGGCTGACCAGCTTGGCCGGGATAAGGAACGTCGCACGCTCCAAAAGGAGACCGGCGGCCTCGACCAGCAAGGCGATTTCAAAACTGGCCGGTTGATGAAGCAAGCGCAACAAGATGTAGATCTCGACCGGGCCTAAGCTCCACGCGAACAGGTAGCACGCGCATGAGAGTACGAGTTGCACGCGATGATGCGCGTAGAAATCAAGCAAAAATTCATCGGCGGCGGCGGCGGCATCCTTATATTCATCAGCATCGATACCCGGCAGCTTCGAAGCAGCGGTGATCAAGTATGAGAACGGATGCTTGCGCTGCACGAAGAAGAAGGCCCCGATCATTGCGAGCGCCAGGACCAGACCGCCGAGGATTGCCCAGAAAAAGTCGCTGCTGCGCGGCACCATATTTATCGACATCAGCAACGCGAACGTGATGAAGGCTATCTGGCCGACCATTTCGCATAACGCCGCGATGACGACAGTGCTGAGCCCGACAGCCATCTCCAGATTGTGCCGCACCATCATCGCCATTACGAACTGACCGCCAAGTTGCGCCGAGGGGGTGACATAATCGATCGCCTCGCCTGCGATGCGCGCGCCGAAAAGCTGGCTGAAGCTCAAACCGTGGCCATGCCGACCGATCGTGACCCACCATCCGAGCGTGTTGGCGAGACGCGCGAAGGCCTCGAGCGAAATCGTCAGCGCGAGGCCCCATCCAGCGAGGCGCACGTAGCCGAGCACCTCGCGGGTTCCAAAGTGGCTCAGGAACCAGACATAGAACGCGAGTGCGAGGACGACGATGATAGTTTCGGCGCGGCGCATTGCGATAAGCGCTCAATTCTTTCAGCCGCGCGCGGGGTGCGCAACATCGCGAAAGGCAGCCGAAAAGAGAGGCGCGGCATCGATGATGCCGCGCCCCGCCGCTTTTCTCTTCTGTTCCCCTTCCTTCAAGGGAAGGGGTTAGGGGTTAGGTCAATTCCTCGCCTTGTCCACCAAGCGGTCGCTCGCCAGCCACGGCATGAAAGACCGCAGCTTGCGCCCTACTTCCTCGACCGGATGATGCTCGCCCTCCTTGCGCAACTCGCGGAAGTGCGGGCTCCCCGCGCGATGCTCATTCATCCATTCGTTGGCGAACTTGCCCGACCGGATATCCGCGAGGATTTGCTTCATCGCCTTGCGGGAATCTTCGCCGACGACCTTCTTGCCGCGCGTCATGTCGCCGTACTCGGCGGTGTTGCTGATCGAGTAGCGCATGTTGGAGATGCCGCCCTCATAAATCAAATCGACGATCAGCTTCACTTCATGCACGCATTCGAAGTACGCCATCTCGGGCGCGTATCCCGCCTCGACCAGCGTTTCGTAGCCGGCCCGAATCAGCTCGGTCAGCCCGCCACATAGCACCGACTGCTCGCCGAAGAGATCGGTCTCGGTTTCCTCTTTGAATGACGTCTCGATGATTGCAGCGCGCGCACCGCCAATCGCAGCGCCATATGCGAGACCGATTTTCGTCGTATCGCCGGTAGGATCCTGCTGCACCGCGAGGAGACACGGAACGCCGCGGCCCTTCGCGTATTCGGAGCGGACCAGATGACCGGGGCCTTTGGGCGCGATCATGAAAACGTTGACGTCCGCAGGCGGCTTGATGAAACCGAAATGAATGTTGAAGCCGTGACCGAAGGCGAGATACTTGCCGGGCTTGAGGGCGGGTGCGATTTCCTTTTCGTAGATCTCGCTGCCCTGCTCGTCAGGCACCAACATCATGATGATGTCGGCTTCCTTCGCGGCGTCCATCGTATCGAGTACCTTGAGGCCGTTTTTCTCGGCCTTCTCGATGCTCGCGCTGCCCTTGCAAAGTCCCACTCGCACGTCCATCCCGCTGTCGCGCAGATTGAGCGCATGCGCGTGTCCTTGGCTCCCATAGCCGATAATCGCGATCTTCTTCGGACGAAGAAGGCTTAAGTCGGCGTCGCGATCGTAATAGACCTTCATGCTTATTCTCCTGCCTTTTGCGCCGGGCGCCGATTGTGATTGTCGCTGGGCTGGACCGATCGCGCCATTGCGATTTTGCCGGATCGCACGATCTCCTTGATTCCGAGCGGGCGGACCAGCGCGATGAACGCCTTGATTTTTTCTTCGTTGCCGGTGAGTTCGACGGTTACCGCGTTGCGTCCGATATCGACCACGTGCGCGCGAAAGGCGGTGACGATCGAGTCGAGTTCGGAGCGGGTGCGCTCGTCGACCGCGACCTTCACCATCACCATTTCGCGATCGACGATATCGACGCCCTGAAAGTCCGTGACCTTGATCACGGAGACCAGCCGGTTGAGCTGCTTGTTGATCTGCTCGAGTATCGTGTCGTCTCCCGAGGAGACGAGCACGATGCGCGAGACCGTCGGATCGAGCGGATCCTCGTTGACGGTGAGCGACTCGATGTTAAAGCCGCGGCCCGAAAAAAGGCCGGCCACGCGGGCCAGCACGCCGAATTCGTTTTCGACCAGAACGGATATTGTGTGGCTTGGCATTCGGTGGTGTGCGAGCTCTCATGGCGCGGTCCGCGGCTCAGTGTGCCTCGTGATGGTTCTGATGACGATGCAGGATTTCCATCAATTTATCTTTGGAGGCGAGCTTCTGCTTTTGGATGCGTTTCTTTTCGAGTTCCTCTTCGGTGCTTAAGTGGATTTTATCGCGGAAGGCTTCCAGTTGATGCTTGAGTTCCTGATGCTCGGCGTACAGGACCCGCATCTCGTCGTCATGGTTGATCATCTGCTGGATGAGCTCTTCGTCTCGTCGCTCCATGGTCTCTCCTTGGCAGCGGCAACTGGAGGTGCCGCCACGGGTTTGAACGTGGCCTCTGCGGTGCGGACATAGAGCGGTTCGAGGGTCGCAGGCCTATCGACCTCGCCGCGCGATGTCCTCTCCGCACCCAATGCCGCGACATACCGGCCGCGCGAGTTAAGCTCCACTTCGTCAAGAAGGGTGGATCGTATTCCTCGCTCGCTGAGTAACAACGATGCTTCCTTAGCCTTCGAATCTCCGATCAGTATAACGCCATCCGAAAGCTCTGGGAAAAGATTCAGTAACTTTATTACCAAGGGTTGGGAAATTTTGTCCAGCCGATCCGCCCTTGCGCGGTAAAAATTTGTGTAAACCTCACCCTTGCGGGCATCGACGATGGGGCAAATCAGGCTGCCCTCCGGCACCGATGCCTGCTCGAATGCTGCAATTGCTAGACAATCAAACGTGGGAATACCAATCAAGACGCATCCTAGCGCGAGCACGAGGCCCTTCGCATAGGCGATCCCGACCCGCAAACCGGTGAACGAGCCGGGTCCGATCCCGACCGCAATGCCTCGTAAGTCTTTTAGTGTGATGCCGGCCTGCGCGATGACCTCGGCGATCGCCGCCGGAAGCTCCGCGCCATGCGAGGCCGCCGATCGCATTGTCTGCGCCAGGACTTTCCCATGCGAGACGATTGCCAGAGATGCGGTTGCGCTTGCGGTATCGAGGCCGAGCACCGGGCCGACCCCGGCGCTCAGCTCGAGAAGTTTCTCAGCCCTGAACAATTCGCGAGATGTCATTGAAGATGACGAACGCCATCAAGGCGACCAGCAGCAGCAGCCCGACCTGTAGCGCCAGCTCTCGCGTCCGGAGTTTCAGCGGCTTGCCGCGCAGTCCCTCGAAGGCGAAGAACAGCAGATGCCCGCCGTCGAGCAGCGGCACCGGCACCAGGTTGATGATTCCGAGTTGGAGACTCAGCATCACGGTGAACATCAACACGGCAGAGAGGCCCTCATGCGCCTCCTTGCCCGCCATCTGCGCGATCATGATAGGACCGCCGAGCGCCTGGCGCACCGGGGTCGAGCCATCGATGATCTGCCACATGCCCATTACCAGCGTGCCGGCCATGTCGATGCTCTGGGTGACGCCGCGCTCGACTGCATCGATGGGGCCGTAGTGCTTGATCTCATCGTCGCCGCGCGGAAGTACGCCGATGATCCAGGTTGGCACCTTGTTCCCGTACACTGTCAGCTCATCTTCGCGCTTGGGCGTGATGACGAGTTCGAGATGCGCAGCCGAAGGTCCGGTGCCGCGCTCGATACCCAACTTGATCGGCGCGCCGTTCCCGCTTTTGACCTTGGCGGAAAAATCGTTCCAGCTTTCGACCGGAGTTCCGTCGACGGATGCGATGCGATCACCCGAGCGCAGTCCTGCCGTAAAGGCAGGCAATCCCTCTTTCGCCTGTCCGACCACCGGCAGCAGCATCGGCACGCCCCATAGAAAAACCACCGTCATCAAAATGGGAGCGAAGACGATGTTCGAGAGCGGACCGGCGAGCACGATCGCAAAACGCTTCCACAGAGCCTGAGTCGGGAAGGAACGTTTGTGGAACGATTGCAGCAGTGCGGGCGTCGGATGCTCAGCGAGGTAGGTCATCGCATCGGCAACCGAATCGCGCACATTGATGGCGTGCATCACGTCGGCTTCTTCGGCCTTCAGCTCACGCCCGATGATTTCAGCCACGCGCGCATCTGGAGAGCCAAGCCGTTTGGCGAGTGCGAGGATCTTCTGGTCGGGATCCTTCGAAGGCAGACTCCAGCGATAATTTTCCGCCGATTCGAGGACGTCGAGGGCCACTTCGTGGACATAGTTCTGAAGCTCCTCAGTCCGGGGCTCTTCGCCGACTTCTTCACCGAGCATCCGCACATAGCCGCCGAATGGCGTGAGCCCGAGCGAGTACTCGGTCTCGCCGCGGCGCACACCCCAAATCTTGGGCGGGTATCCGATTGAGAACCTGATGACCCGGACGCCCAGCCGCTTCGCCATCGCGAAGTGACCGGCCTCATGTACAACGATTAAAACAGCGAGAATGACCGCAGCAGCGGCTATTGAAGTCAGCAAAACGCGCTCCTCCGAGATGTCCCTAGCGAACGCCCCCCAAGACAAGACAATGCGACCGCACGTCGCGCCGCATCATCGCGAGTAATAGTAGGTCAAAACAGCCGCCAAGACCAGTGAACAAGTTCGGTCGAGCAGTCCGCCATGTCCGGGGAGAATCCATCCCGAGTCCTTGACTCCCGCAATTCGTTTAAACGCCGAGTTGGCCAAGTCACCGATGATCGCGAGGATCGCCACCAATCCCGCGAAAATCGTCAGCCTCTCGATGCTCCATTGTGGCACCAGCCAGCGCCGAAGGATCAAGCCTCCGACAATTGAGGCGATGATGCCGCCGATTGCGCCCTCGACGGTTTTCCCGGGACTCACCTTGAACGCGAGCTTGTGGCGTCCGATGGCGCGCCCGACGAAGTACGCTCCCGTATCGGCGCAGATCACGAGGAGCAGCATCAGGACCAGCAACGCGATGCCGTTTGCACCATTTCTTACCAGCGCGAAGGCGGGAAACAGCGCCACACACATCACGGCAGAGGCGACCGCTAAATCGCGCGGTACCGCCTGCGGCCCTGAAATGGCGACCCTCACAATAGTGAACAACGAGAAACTCAGCGCGACGAAAAGGACCACTAGAGCGCATCGCGCATCCACGGCAGATGGCGTCGGATGGATGCCATTAAGAAGACCGGTCATCTCGATCCGCAGGTAGAACGGATCGAACAGCCATAGGAGCGGGGAAAGTCCAGACAGTAGCGCCAGGATCGATGGAACCGAGAGCGGACGGGCCATCGCATAGATCTCATAAAGCCCCCACAGACCGAGCACGCCGATCATCAGCTCGAAGCCCCAATTCGGAAGGAAGAAGATCGCTGCGAGGAGAGCCGGGAGGGCGACCGCCGCGGTCAGAAGCCTAGTTCTGAGCACGCAGCCGGTCGTCGCTATCAGCAGGAACGCCGCCGAACCGCCGCTCCCGCGCCTGGTAAGCGGAAAGTGCGCTGAGGAATTCGCGCTCGCGGAAATCAGGCCATAACGTCTCGGTGAAATACAGTTCGGTGTATGCGAGCTGGAACAGGAAGAAGTTCGACACGCGCTGCTCGCCCGAGGTGCGGATGAACAAGTCGGGGTCGGGCATCGCGCCGGTAGCGAGGGACCTCGCGATGGTGGCCTCGTCGATTTCCTCGGGCTTCATCGTGCCGGCCGCGACCGCGTCGGCGATTTTGCGGACTGCCGAGGTGATATCCTGCCGCCCGCTGTACGGAAGCGCGAGGCCGAGCGTCATCCCGTGATTCTTCGCGGTCATCTCGACGGTCTGCTCCAGCGCGTGGCGCAGCGGCGGCGAGAGCCGCTCACTTTCGCCGAGCGCGAGCACCTTGATGTCGCGCTTCATCAGCCGCTTGCCCTCGGTAATGAGGTAGCGATGAAACAGCCGCATCAAAAAATTCACTTCGGTAGAAGGACGCCCCCAATTCTCATGCGAGAACGCGAACAGGCTGAGGTATGGGATGCCGAGTTCGCGCGCCGTCTCGACCACTGCGCGCACGGAATCCTTGCCGCGCCGATGGCCCTCGTTGCGCGACAGTCCGCGGCGCTGTGCCCATCGCCCATTGCCGTCCATCACGATCGCGACGTGACGTGGGAGCCGCTCGCGATCGAGAGATAGATTTGGAAATTCGTCGGTTGGTAATGAAATCGCCACTTCGAGATGTGACCTGACCTTTTTGTATCACAGGCTTCGGCCTGTGTTTGAATGGCGCGATGCGTCTCCGCCGCCCCCCGTCAGACCTCCATTATTTCTGCTTCTTTCGCGGCCAGGATTTTGTCGAGCTTTTCGATGAAGTCGGTGGTGAACTGCTGAACCTTGGCTTCTGCGCCACGCAGATCGTCTTCGGTAATCTTCTTGTCTTTGTGCAGGTCCTTGAGCATGTCGTTGGCGTCGCGCCGATGATTGCGAACGCCGACGCGATGGTCCTCGGCAATTTTCTTGACGTGCTTAGCGAGTTCCTTGCGCCGTTCCTGAGTCAGCTCGGGGATCGGGATGCGAATAATCTTGCCGTCATTCTGCGGCGTGAGGCCCAAATCGGAACTCTGAATCGCCTTTTCTATTTCGTGCAATGCGGTCTTGTCATAAGGCGTGATGACGATGAGCCGAGGCTCCGGCGCCGCCAGCGAGGCTACCTGACGAATCGGCGTCTTCGCGCCGTAGTAGTTGACGTGCAACCCTTCGACCAGCCCGGTCGAGGCGCGGCCGGTGCGGACCCGCGTCAACTCATGACGAAATGCCTCGACCGTTTTTTCCATCTCCGAGCGCGCTAATTCGATAACTTCGCCCTGCATATTAAGCTTCGCTCCCTACCCAGGTGCCGATAGTCTCTCCCATCACGGCTCTTCTTATATTACCCGGTTTGCGAAGATTGAACACGATAATCGGCAAGCCGTTGTCCCTGCACATTGAAATAGCAGTGGAATCCATCACTTTCAGGTTGCGATTCAGCACCTCGATGAACGTCAGCCGCTCGAAGCGTTGCGCGCCTGTCTCCTTCAGTGGGTCGCGATCATAGACCCCGTCCACCGTATGACTCGCTTTTAGTATAACGTCGGCGCCGATTTCGAGCGCGCGCAGGCTGGCCGCGCTGTCGGTAGTGAAGTAGGGATTGCCGGTGCCGGCCGCGAACAGGACGACGCGGCCCTTCTCGAGATGCCGCACCGCGCGCCGGCGAATGTATGACTCCGCCACCGATTGCATCGCGATCGCCGAGAGCACCCGCGTCGGAACCTTGATGCGCTCGAGCGCATGCTGCAACGCCAGCGCATTGATGACCGTCGCGAGCATGCCCATCTGGTCGGCCGTCGAGCGATCCATGCCGCGCGCCTCGTACTCGCTGCCGCGCATCATGTTACCGCCGCCGATCACCAGCGCGAGCTGGATGCCGAGGTCGTAAACTTCCTTGATTTCGAGGGCGATTTCGCCGAGCGCGTCGAGGTCGATGCCGTTGCCGGCCGCAGGCGCCAGCGCCTCGCCCGACAGCTTCAGGAGCACGCGATTGTAACGAGGTAAGGGACTCAAACGGTTCTGAACCTCCGCCATCGTTTGCAATCCCACCCCCAGGACGCCGGATTTACTGAGCTGTGCCGTCTTCGGACTTGCTCGCGATCCCTTCGCCAAGCTGAAAGCGCACGAAGCGCCGAATCTCGATCTTCTCGCCCGACTTGCCAGTGTACTCGCCTATCAGGTCAGTGATAGTGAGGTTGGGATCTTTTACCCAACTTTGTTCCATCAGGCAGGCTTCCTTGTAGAACTTGTCGAGCTTCCCTTCGACGATTTTGGCGATGACCTGCGCGGGCTTGCCGCTGCCGGCCGCCTGCGAGGCATAAATCTGCTTCTCCTGCTCCAGCACGTCGGTCGGGATCTCCTCCCGCTTGATGGCGCGCGGATTGGTAGCGGCGATTTGCATCGCGATGTCTTTCACCAGCGCCTGGAAGTCCGGGCCCTTGGCGAAGAAGTCGGTTTCGCAATTGACCTCGACCAGCACCCCGAGCTTGCCGCCCGCATGAATGTAGCTGCCGACCGAGCCTTCGGTTGCGACGCGGCCTGCGCGCTTGGCGGCCGAGGCGATGCCCTTCTCGCGCAGCCAGATGGCGGCCTTTTCGAGGTCGCCCTTGCTCTCGGCCAGCGCCTTCTTGCAGTCCATTACACCCGCGCCGGTTTTCTCGCGCAGCTCTTTAACGATATTGGCGTTGACTTCCATCGGTCCTGCTCACATCGAATATAGAAATGTTATTTACAGATACACGAACCCGAGTCCACGTTTTCCCGCCGCGTTTGCGCGATGGGGACGGGCCTCGGGTCGCCTTATGCCTAGACTGCAGGTGACGATTCCGGCTGTCCGCCACCACTTCCGTTCGAACTCGGCCCCGAATCGTCGATGCCCTTCTGACGCTCCTCGGCCAGATGCTTCCCTTCGATCGCCGCATCCGCAATCGCCGCAGTGAAAAGCTTGATTGCGCGAATGGCGTCGTCGTTGCCCGGGATGCGATAGGCGATCAGGTCCGGATCGCAATTGGTATCGACCACCGCGATCACCGGAATCCCGAGGCGCTGCGCCTCCGACACCGCGATGTATTCCTTTTTGGTGTCGATAACCCATAGCGCATCGGGCAGCTTGCGCATGTTCTTGATGCCTCCCAGGGTCAGCATCAGCTTCGCATGCTCGCGCGCGTTCTCGCTCATCTCTTTCTTGGTGAGCGCATTCACCATCTCAGGGTCGGCCATGATGTCTTCGAGCTTCTTGAGCCGCTCGATCGACGCGCGGATGGTCTGGAAGTTGGTCAGCATCCCACCGAGCCATCGGTTGTTCACGAAGAACATGCCGCATCGCTCTGCTTCTTCCTTGACGATATCCTGCGCCTGCTTCTTGGTGCCGACGAACAAGAGAGTGCCGCCCTCCGCCGCGACATCGCGCGCGAAGTCGTAGCAGGCGCGGAACATTTTCACGGTCTGTTGCAGGTCGATGATATAGATGCCATTGCGGGCTCCGAAAATGTACGGTTTCATCTTCGGGTTCCAGCGGCTGGTCTGATGGCCGAAGTGGACCCCAGCCTCCAGCAGCTGCTTCATAGAAATTTCGGTCATAATGTCTGTTTAGTCCTCAATTTTCGATCGGAAACCTAACCCCTGACCCCTTCCCTTTAGGGAAGGGGAATAAGCGTAGCTCACCAACTTAGCAAGCTGCGCCTGATGTTCCAAACCCTAATTCTGCCGCGCTGACTTGTACCGAAGGATCACCGGTCCGCCTTGTGAACTCCATGTATCACGCAGGTCCCATGACCGTACGCGAACGATCCGTGTTCGCCTTCACAGAATCCTCTCTCGCATTGCATACAGTAGCGTCGCGTCTCGCGTTTACGACGGAATACCGTTTCGCAAATCCAGCAATTGACCCACTCGTCGTCCTCGATTCTTTCCTTATCGGTTTTCGGCATCGTCTTTCTCCTGGGTCATTCGCCGACGGGTCCAATTAGGACAAAGAAGAGTAGGCGTTGGCTACGCATTCATCGAATCGAGGAATTCGTCGTTGGTCTTGGTCTTCTCCATCTTGTCGATGAGGAATTCCATCGCCTCGACCGAATTCAGCTGCGACAGCAATCTGCGCAGGATGAAAACCCGGTTCAGCGTCGGTCGTGAGAGCAGCAACTCCTCCTTACGCGTCGAGGAGCGCTGGATGTCGATAGTCGGGAAGATGCGCTTCTCGATGAGCCGCCGGTCCAGTCCAATCTGCTGGTTGCCGGTGCCCTTGAACTCTTCGAAGATGACCTCGTCCATCCTGCTGCCGGTGTCGACCAGCGCAGTGGCGATGATCGTCAAGCTGCCGCCATCTTCAGTATTGCGTGCGGCGCCGAAAAACTTCTTCGGTTTGTGCAGCGCGTTGGAATCGACGCCGCCCGACAGGATCTTGCCCGACGGAGGAACCACCGTGTTATAGGCGCGCGCGAGCCGCGTGATCGAATCGAGCAGGATGACGACATCGCGGCCGTGCTCAACTAGCCGCCGCGCCTTCTCGATGACCATTTCGGCGACCTGCACGTGGCGGGTCGGAGGCTCATCGAAGGTGGAGCTGACCACCTCGCCCTGCACCGAGCGCAGCATGTCGGTCACTTCCTCGGGACGCTCATCGACCAGCAGCACGATCAGCACGACCTCGGGATGATTGTGCGCGATCGCTTTCGCAATAGCTTGCAGCATCATGGTCTTGCCGGTAAACGGCGCCGCCACGATGAGACCGCGCTGGCCTTTTCCGATCGGCGCGATCAGGTCGATTACGCGGGTGGTGAGGTCTTCGTGATTGTATTCGAGCTTGAGGCGTTCGGTGGGGTAAAGCGGCGTGAGGTTGTCGAACAGGATCTTGTCGCGCGCTTTCTCGGGATCCTCGTAGTTGATCGATTCAACCTTGAGCAGCGCGAAGTAGCGCTCGCCCTCCTTGGGCGGCCGAATCAATCCGGAAACCGTATCTCCCGTGCGAAGATTGAACTTACGAATCTGGCTCGGTGAGATATAGATGTCGTCGGGGCCGGGCAGATAGTTGTAATCGGGAGAGCGCAGGAAGCCGAAGCCGTCGGGCAGGATCTCCAGCACGCCCTCGCCGAGGATGGCGCCGTTGCGATGCGCCTGGGCCTGGAGGACCGCGAAGATCATCTCCTGCTTGCGCATGTTGACAGCGCCTTCGACCTCGAAGTCGCGCGCGACCTGCGCCAGCTCGGTGACCTTGGCCCGCTTGAGCGCTTTGAGATTCAGCACCCCTTCGGGAGAAATCACCTCGACCGGTTGTTCCGACACTTGTTGAGGACGATCGACGATTTGGCGCGGTTCGGACGGAACCGAATCGTCGCGCATATCGTGATGTCTTGCCGCTCCGCCTCTGCCTTTAGCCATATGCCTCCCCCGCATCCTGCTCACTCTGCCTTCTTCTTGATTTTCCATTTAACCTGAGCTCCGTCCTGAACAGTCGTTCAGATGACGGCAATTGAAATCGTAGTTGGTTTCCCGCCCGAGTCAGGGCAATCCTGCGGATAGACCCAGCTAAGCTTGGCGACCAGAGTGCGGATAAGGATGACGCCGAGTCTCGGGTGTGCGGGGCTGGCCTGCATGATGGCCGAAGTGGATTCGAACGGCCCCCAGCGTCCCAATGTGCGGAAGCTACATCCAACCGTAGCCAAGCGGGCAAAATCTGTCAACGGCCTGACAGGTGTTCTTTAGCCAGATTAGCGATTCTCAACTGCTCGATATCCACACCACGCGCAACCAGAAAGTCTACGAAGTCTGCCGGCATCGGCGCGAAGTAAATCTGCCGCGCATGCGTTCGCGGATGCTCGATCGATAGATTCATCGCATGCAGCGCATGGCGCGAAAATTCTCCCGCTTCGCCGACGCGATGATCTTTTGAGCCGCCGCCATACAAAACATCGCCGAGGCATGGATGCCCGATTGACGCGAGGTGAACGCGTATCTGATGAGTGCGGCCGGTCTCGGGCATCACCATCACGACTGACGCTTCGGGTGATTCGCGAAGGCGCTCGACCACGACGACGTTGCTGACCGCGTCGCGCGGCGTGTGCGAATGCACCGACATCTTCTTGCGCTCGGTCGGATGGCGTCCGAGCGGGCGCTCGATAGTGATGCGATCGCGCGCGACGATCCCGCGCACGATCGCGAGATAGATTTTCTTCACCGTGCGCGCCTTGAACTGCGCCGAGAGCGCCGCCTTCGCAAACGGCGTCCTCGCTACGACCATCACGCCCGAGGTTTCCTTGTCGAGGCGATGCACGATCCCGGGTCTCAGCACGCCACCCGCCTCGGCCATGGTCGCGAGCTCGGGAAACCTCGCCAGCAGCGCATCAACCAGCGTCCCATCGTGATGCCCCGGCGACGGATGCACCGTCATCTCGGCGGGCTTGTTGACGACGATCAATTCGTCATCGGCATAGATCACGTCAATCGACGGCGCCGACTGCGATACCTCGCGCGGCTCCATCGGCGGTGGCTCGGCGATGGCGATGCTGTCGCCCAGATGCACCGCGTTCGACGGCCGCGACGGCGCGCCATTCACTGTCACGAGGCCGGCCTTGATCATGCGCGCGACTTGCGAGCGCGTGTACTCGGGACCGAGCGCCGAGGACACGAACACATCGAGGCGCATGCGCTCGCTGTCGGGTGCGACTTTCAGGTCAGCCAGCATCGAGGTGTAGCGACGCAGCTTAGAGGAAGAATGACCAGTGCGAGCCTCCAGTCGGCTGGGTGGTGCAGGTCTGAGTGCCGTCAGGGCTCGTCGTGCACGTTGTGTTGGAAGTCGCAGGAGTATTGCTGGAAACGTCGATACATCCGTAGCAGGCGAATGCGGCGAGAATCGCCAGCACGCGAACACCATTGATCAGATAAGTGATGCGCATATGACTACATATTGTAATCACTGCATCGTCTCGCGCGATAGCGCGGATTTACTGCACCAGCGATGCGTTCGGAGGGTTGCCCGAAGGAGCCGAAGCCGTCGCCTATTCGGAATCGGGTGCGTACGGCTCACTTCGAAGCTCGGCGATTCTGTTCTTCGTCAAAATTACCTTCATACTCGCCGCCGGATCGAAGTTTACGGCTTGGTCCCGGTAGAGCGAGGTTGCGAGTTTCGCGCACGAATCGCGGAACTTGATCCATTGGAGCTCTGATTCCCCCGCCGCCTTCCGATAACCCTCAATATCGGAGCGCGCGCGATCCGAGAGCTCTTTTTCGTTCGGGTCATTCAGGAACTCCCGCCGAGCTTCAGTATTGCGACGAAGGTCTCGGTCAAGTTCTCTTGCAAGCTCGCGATTGGCTGCCTGAAATGCCTCCGCGACGCTGGGTTTAAGCCTGCGCGCCGCGATGGTTTCGGTCATCACTTTCAGGAAATTTTCGCGGACAAAACTGGCTGGCTCGCCCCCGCCGGTCCCCCGAGCGAGGCGCCGCTGTAGGCTTGATACTCCCGTTCCATATCCTTCAATTGATACGCCTTGAACTCCGCAATCACCCGATCAAACAGCTTCCATTCCACCGAACTCAATCGATTTCTGGCCTCATTGATGGCTCTGCTGAAGGCCGTTTCATCGGAGACCTGCGCAACCGCATCGCAGATCTCCATATCGGGGGTGGTGACGCTAAGGTCTTTTGCAATAGTCCAGCTTAGGGCAGTATGCGCGCGGCCCCGCCTCGCACCGCTCGATTGCCTTTTGCAAGATCTCTATCTGATGCGGCCCGAATTCGTCCGGATCGGTTTTTTCGGCGGTGCGAAGAACGGACGCGGCCTTCTTTGGGTCGCGCCTCATCCCCTCGCCGTTCAAATACATCAGGACCACGAAGGGCCAGCGCCGGTTGCTCTCGAAACATGTCAAAGCTTCAGAGTATTTGGGTGCGGCGTCAATTCCGAAATAGTTCGACAGGCAACGAGATTGCGCCAGGAAACAATGAGCCAGCACCGCGGAAGTCCTGAGGGTCTCGGCAACTGTTATCCGCAAAACCCCGCGTTGCGGCCATTAGTGCGGAAAGGAAGATCGTCACTAACAAAGTCGCAAGTGGCGTAGCCATGATTCGCGGCGACGATACCACCCTGATGCTCGCGCGAAGATTCAGGCTGACAGTCTCCGGGTGGTCAGAATGGGATGGCCGATTGCGCGTTCACTGCGGCGCCGAGGGGGCGCTGCCGGGGCTACTCGGCATCGGCTTGCCGCTGCCGGGTGCGATGTCGGGCGCCGGAGGCTGCGCGCTCTGCTCGCAGGTCGTATCTGGCCGGCTCAGAAACATCAGCCCCATCGTTTGAGCCTTGCAATTGGTGCCGATTGGACTATCGACCGGTTGCGAACTGTAAAAGCATCCCGAGGCGAGCAGTCCAATCGATGCGGCCAGTATAACCAGTATAGGATGATGAGGTTTCATTCGGTCGAGGCTCCAGTGGTTCATGAATCCTGCGGGGTGCGACCGTGCAGATCTATCCAGTAACATGCCGCCGGTAACATGCCGATAATCTGTTAAATGTGACTTACTCGGTTTACGAATGGTAGAAGGGCTGCGCCAGTCAACAAGAATGAAAATTCGCACATCCAAGTTTATCGCTGGATTTGCCGGCCTCGTCGGCATCCTCATCATGTTTGCCCTTAACGGCTCGCGCCTCAGCGCTGCCGATGCATCGCCGTCCGCGCGCGGCCGCATCGTCATCTTGATGGTGTGGGACGGGCTGCGGCCCGACTCCGTCACCGCGCGCGACACGCCGAATCTCTACGAGATGGCCCATCAGGGCACGCGCTTCGACCGCCATCATTCGATGTACCCGACGCTCACCATGGTGAACGCTGCGGCACTCGCTACCGGCGCATCGCCGGGCGTTAACGGAATCGTTGCCAACACGATGTATCTCGCGCCGGTGTTGGCGGACAAAGCTCCCGCGCTCGATGCGACCCCGCTGGGCCAGAGGCTCGCCAAGCCGCTGATGTTCGAGAACACCACGATGCTGGTCGCCATCAATGGCGAAAGCGCATTCGCCGGGCATCTGCTCGGCCTCGACACCATAGCGCAGCAAGTCGAGCGCGAGGGCGGCTATCTCGCAGTCGCAGGCAAGGCAGGGCCGACGTTTTTGTTCGACGATCGAGTCGAATCGATCAAGAACGGCGTCGATTCGATCGGCAATCCGCATAAGGACTACATGTTCGTGACCGATGACCTCGCGGAGCCGCCGCAATCGGGTGTCGAGAAAATACCCGCTGGCAGCGCCGAGGGCGTGGCGGATTCGTCGCGCGACGCGTCTTTCACCCGCGTCGTGACCGATCACGCGATCCCCGCGGCGAAGCTCGCTTCCGACGCAGGACGTTCCTCGCTCATCGTGTTATGGCAGCACAATCCCGACCTGACGCAGCATCTGGCGGGCCTCGGCACGATGCAGTCGCTGGAGGCGCTCAGCGCCGCCGACCTCAACCTCGCGAAGGTGCGCGCGGCAATCGTCAGCACGGGCATCGCGGATCGCACCGACGTGATCGTGGTATCGGATCATGGCTTCGCCACCGTGCGGATGACGATCGATTTGAACGCGCTGCTGACCACCGCGGGCCTCAAGAAGGCGCTCGACAGCGACGACGTCGTGGTCGCGCGCAACGGGGGCAGCGATCTCATCTATCTTTCGAAGACGGCGTTCCCGAGCGAGGACGCTCGCCGCGACGAGCTGCAGAAAATCGTAAATTTTGCCGAGGCCCAGGAATGGTGCGGACCCATCTTCTCGCGCGAGCTCGCGCCGGTGGCAATCGAGGGCGGGCGGCGGCACAAGCGGACGACCGAGAAGCCCTACCTCGGATGGATCGATGGCACCTTCGCGGAGCAGGTGGTCGGCATCTTCAATCCCTCGCGCTCGCCCGACCTGGTCATTTCGTTTCGCGAGATTTCCGATCAGGATAACCAAAAGCTCACGGGCCCCGAGGAGCCCGCTTTCGCGCTGGCGGCCAATGGCCAGACGCCGGTGAAAAATAAATCGAAGACCCTCGTGCATGCGGTGAAGGGCATCCTGTATGCCGACGCACCAAGCTCCTTTACCACCGGGATGGGGATGCATGGCGCAGCGGGCCAGGACGAGATCCACAACTTCTGCGCCGCGATAGGCCCCGATTTCAAGCGCGGCTTCATCGACGCGAATCCGACCGCGAATGTCGACGTCGCCCCGACCATTACGCACATCCTTCATCTGGCCCCCAACGTGGGACCGGGCGGCGCGCGTCCGACCGGGCGCGTCATGACCGAGGCATTTCCGGGCGAGCGTCAATGGGTCGGGACCGCGAAGCCGATCGCGCTAAGCACCAAGCTGACGCTGCAGGGGGTCGAGGTCACCAACACCCTGCGCATCACGAGACTTGGTGATCGTGACTACCTCGACAACGCGACCGAGGCGCGCAATCCCCTCGGCAGCAGCCCCTAGGTCAGTCGCCGCCTATCGCGACGGCTAGCCTGAAGCGCGCGAAAACACTAGATTCGGCATCGCCGTTCACCCGAGGTGGAATCCTTGATGCGGGATCTTAGATGATGGCCTCATCCATCGGCGTCGAAGACGTCCTCGACTACCTGCGCAAGCTCGGAGTGCTGCTCGAAACCGACCGCACCTTTCCGAGCATCACCGGAATTATGGTTCGCGAGCCGATCAAAGGCTCATGGTGGTCGCATCCGATGGCGAATGACATTTACATGTTGAGCCAGCGGCTCGCGCATCATTCCGACACGATTTTTCTCAAGCTGCTGTCAGGCAAGACCACCTTCGTACATCGGCGCTTATGGCCCGAGCTGATCGCGATCGGCACCGCGCAGGAGCCATGGCAACTCGATGCGCTGCCCGCCTCGTCAAAGTCGATGCTGAAAAAGGTCGAAACTCGCGGCAGCCTCCGGATGGACGAGCTGAAGGGCGCGCGCACCGCGAAAGAGAAAGGCGCCGACGCGCGAGCCCTCGAACTGCGACTGCTGGTGTTCGGCGACGACGTCCACACCGCTTCGGGCGCGCATGTGAAAAGGATCGAGACCTGGGAGCATTGGGCATGGCGCACCGGATTTCATACTCACGTGCTGCCGACTCCTGAACGCGCGAAGGAAGAATTCCTGCGCATCGTAGAGGATCTCAACGAGGAGTTCGGCGCCGAGGCGACGCTACCATGGCGGCATACGAAGATATCGAAGCGAGCGCGCGTGAAAGCGTGAGAGCATTGGAGGACAAGTCTCAGATATGCTTCTAGGATCGATCAATCACGTCTCGATCACCGTCAGCGACTTGGCCAAGGCAATGGAGTTCTTCAAACCGTTCCTGGAATTCCTCGGCTATCACATTGGCGAAGTCATCAAGGATCCCAACGGCCAGCATCTGACTGTCAATGTCAACTTCGGCAACGGCGATGCCGTCAATGTATGGGAGGCAAAACCGGACCTCGCGGTTCATCGGTTCCAGGTCTACGAGGTCGGACTCCATCATCTGGCCTTCAATACCGAGACGCACGAGCAGGTCGATCAGGTTTACGAGCTGGTTAAAAAGCTCGGAGCGGAAATACTAGATGGCCCTGCGGAATTTCCTTATGGCGGCCCGGACGGATGGTATGCGGTCTATTTCCTTGGCCCCGACAGGATGAAGTTCGAGGTGGTCCACATGCCGGCCGCCGAAAAGAGATACAAGGAGATGATGCGCAGCCGCGATCTGGAAGGCATCCGCGCCAGCATCGCGAGCGCGAACACGGGCAAAACCTAAATCGTCACGCTACGGCGCTCATGGTGCAGGTCGGTGGTGCGACCTCTTTCGGTGGCGCCACGAGATCCTTCGCGCGCGCCCGTAGGGCTTCGCTCAGGATGACAAGCGAGCGGACCTACAAAGAGGATAGAAAAATAGCTGGCGGTTAGCCAAACATTTCTTTCAGCTTGTCGACGAAGCCCTTCGACAACGGATGATTTACATCCTCGCCCGAGGCTTTCGCGAACTCCTCGAGCAGCTCGCGCTGGCGCGCTGACAACCGCTTCGGAGTCTCAACCACGATCTTAACCAGCTGATCGCCGCGGCCATAGCCATGCAGGTCGACGATGCCCTTGCCCTTCAGGCGCAGCACTTTACCCGATTGCGTGCCGGCCGGAATCTTCAGCTTGACCTTGCCTTCCAGCGTCGGCACTTCGACTTCCGCACTGAGCGCCGCCTGCGGAAAACTGATCGGCACCTCGATGATAACGTCGTTTTCCTGGCGCACGAACAGCGCATGCTCCTTCACGTGGATGACCACATAAAGGTCGCCCGCGGGTCCGCCCGCGAAGCCCGCCTCGCCCTCGCTGCGCAGCTTCAGGCGCGAGCCATTGTCTACACCCGCCGGAATCCGCACCGATAGCGATTCCTGTCTGCGGATACGGCCCTGTCCCTGACATTTCACGCACGGGTCGGTGATGATCGAACCCTCGCCGCGACAGTTGCCACAGGTGGTTGCAATCGAGAAGAAGCCCTGCTGGGTGCGGACCTGACCGGTGCCGCGACAGTTGGGGCATGCGCGTACGCTGGCGGCGCCGCCCTTGGCGCGGCTCCCATGGCATTCGTCGCATTGCGTCAGGCGCTGGAACTTGACGGCCTTTTCGGTCCCGCGCGCGGCTTCTTCGAAATCGATCTCGAGGTCGTAGCGAAGATCGTCACCGCGCCGAGTGCGCGAGCGCGTACGTCCGCGTCCGGTGCCGAAGAAATCGCCGAAAATGTCGGAGAAAACTTCCTCGAAGCCCTGGCTGAAGTCGAAACCGCCGAAGCCTCCCGGTCCGCCCGCCGCGCCCTGGAACGCCGCGTGACCAAAACGATCATATTGCGCGCGTTTCTCGGGATCGGAGAGGACCTGATAGGCCTCGTTGATCAGCTTGAAGTTGTCTTCAGCTTCTTTGTTGCCGGGATTGCGATCGGGGTGAAACTGGATGGCGAGCTTGCGGTAAGCTTTCTTTAGCTCTTCATCGGTCGCCACCCGCGTGACAGCTAACAATTCGTAGTAGTCGCGTTTTTTTTCAGCCGGCATTCAGACCGCAATTCTAAACGAAGGCGGCGCCGGATGCCATTCTTGTGACCGATGGCACCACGCGCGCCGCCGCAATGTCCTTTGGATTATTACGTCTTTCCCCGAATCATTTCACTTCTTTGAAATCCGCATCGACCACATCGTCAGGCCCGCTGCCTCCACCTTGGGCACCGCCGCCGTTGGCACCGTCGTGCGGCTGTCCGCCCGCCGCGCCGCCGTCAGCACCTGGCTGCGCGCCACCACCGGCTTGCGCGTCGCGAGTCTTGCTGTACATCGCCTCGGCCAACTTGTGCGACGCCTTCGATAGCGCCTCCGCAGCGGCTTCCATCTCGGTTGCGTCCTTCGATTCGAGTTTCGGCCTGGCTGCCGCGAGCGCATCTTCGATGGCCTTGCGCCCGGCCTCATCCAACTGAGCACCGTAGTCTTTGAGCGTTTTCTCAGTGGTATAGATCAGGTTGTCGAGCTTGTTGCGAGCCTCAGCCAGCGCGCGCCGCTTTTTGTCCTCGTCCGCATGCGCCTCGGCCTCGCGCACCATCCGCTTGATCTCGTCTTCGTTGAGACCCGACGATGCGGTGATCTTGATCGATTGCTCTTTGTTGGTTCCGTGGTCCTTGGCATGGACGTTCACGATACCGTTGGCGTCGATGTCGAAGGTGACCTCGATCTGAGGCAATCCGCGCGGAGCGGGCGGGATGCCGATCAGGTCGAACTGACCCAGAAGCTTGTTGTCAGCGGCCATCTCGCGCTCGCCCTGGAACACGCGAATCGTAACCGCGGTCTGACCATCCTGAGCGGTCGAGAAGACCTGGCTCTTTTTGGTCGGGATGGTGGTGTTCTTCTCGATAAGCTTGGTGAACACGCCGCCCAAGGTTTCGATTCCGAGGGAAAGCGGAGTCACGTCAAGCAGCAGAACATCCTTGACCTCGCCCTTGAGCACCGCAGCCTGAATCGCGGCGCCTATTGCCACCACTTCATCAGGATTGACGCCCTTATGCCCTTCTTTGCCGAACAGGCGCTTCACGCGCTCCTGCACCGCAGGCATACGAGTCATTCCGCCAACCAGCACGACCTCGTTGATGTCAGAGGCCTTCATGCCCGCATCTTTCAACGCGGTGAGGCACGGCCCGTCGAGCCGTTCCAGCAGATCTGAGCATAGCGACTCGAGCTTCGCACGGCTCAGCTTAATGTTGAGATGCTTGGGACCGGAGGCGTCGGCTGTAATGAACGGCAGGTTGATGTCGGTCTCGGTCACCGTGGAAAGCTCCATCTTGGCTTTCTCCGCGGCTTCCTTGAGACGCTGCAAGGCCATCCGATCTTTGCGCAGATCGATGCCCTGATCCTTGCGGAATTCGTCGGCAAGAAAATCGATGACCTTTTGATCGAAATCCTCACCACCGAGGAAGGTGTCGCCGTTGGTCGACTTGACTTCGAAGACGCCGTCGCCGATTTCAAGAATCGAGATATCGAAAGTACCGCCGCCCAAGTCGAAGACTGCGATCTTCTCGTCCTTCTTCTTGTCCAGACCGTACGCCAGCGAAGCCGCGGTCGGCTCGTTGATGATGCGCAGGACGTTTAGGCCTGCAATGCGGCCGGCATCCTTGGTGGCCTGACGCTGGCTGTCATTGAAGTAGGCGGGCACGGTAACCACCGCTTCGGTGACTTTCTCACCGAGATAGTCCTCGGCCGTCTGCTTCATCTTTTGCAGGATGAAAGCGGAAATTTCCGGCGGACTATACTTCTTACCGCGCACTTCGACCCAAGCGGCGCCGTCATCATTCTTGACAATCTTGTAAGGGTAAACTTTCGTCGCCTTCTGGACTTCGGCTTCGTCAAATCGACGGCCCATCAGGCGTTTGATCGCAAATATCGTATTCTCGGGATTGGTGATCGCTTGCCGACGCGCAATTTGGCCGACCAGACGCTCGCCCGCTTCCGTGAATGCCACCACCGAAGGGGTGGTGCGGCTACCTTCGGAGTTGGGGATTACGACCGGGTCCCCACCCTCCATCACAGCTACGCAGCTGTTAGTAGTTCCTAAATCAATTCCGATTACTTTAGCCATTAACCCGGACCTCTATATTGAAGTAAGCATGCTTTGCGATTTTTCAATGCGAACTGCCGCAAATTCCGCCTATTCAGTTTCGCTTCCCGTTGCCGTCGCCTTTCGACACCACGACCCGCGCCGGACGCAGTACCTTGTCGCCAATCTGATAGCCGCGATGGAACTCCTCGACCACCATATTAGGAGGATGGGAGCTATGAAGAACCTGATCGGCCGCCTCGTGCCGGTTGGGATCGAACTGCTGACCCACCGAGGTCATCGGGCGGACGCCATTAGCCTTGAGGAAGTCCAGCAGCGAGGTGAGCACCATCCGCACGCCCTCGACTATTGACTTGCCGTCGCCCTTTCCCTTGGCGGCCTCAACCGCACGCTCGAGATTGTCCACGATTGGCAGCAGATCACGCAGCAGGTTTTCTTTTTGGAGCTTTACCGAATCTTCACTTTGCTGGCGGATGCGGCGTCGGGCGTTTTCATGCTCCGCCAGGGTGCGAAGGTATTTATCCTTGAGATCGGCAATCTCTTTGTCTTTATCTCTGTTTTGAGCGTCACCGTCGGCGGCCGTCGCTTCGCTGGAGGGGGGAGGAGGCATCGTCTCCGAGGCGCTCGCGTCGGCAGCGCTTTTGGCCTTGAGCTGCGCTATCTCGCCGTCTTTGGATTCGAGTTCCTTGGTCAGTTCGCGAATCTTTCCGGTGAGTTCTTGAACTTGCGCGGTGAGTTTGTCGAGCTCGCCGAGAACCTCGACGGTTTCCTCGACTGAGAGCGGAGTTGGACCGCCTTGGGGACTTCTTACTTGAACCTGATGTTTGGAGTCACCCTGATGTTTGGAGTCAGGCGGGTTTGAATGCACCGCCGAGTCCGGGGTCAGCGTGATAATCGGCTGAGATTCGCCGTGATATTCGCCGTTATCGTCCTTGAATCTTTTGTTCATGTCACAACGGAGGCGCACAGAGCCATCCGCTGACAAAACTTAAGCATTGATCGCGGTTTCGCTAGGCGACAATTGGATTTTTTCGATAGGGCCGGTGAGAACAGGATGCGCAAAAACAAGGAAGCACGCGATAATGCTCGAAGATACCTAGGAGTTGGAAATAGAACGGTGTTCGGGCTATCAATGCTCAAGGATCTTCGACAGCGCCCGTGCGGTATATTGGACCAGCGGGATCACGCGTTCGTAGTCCATCCGCACCGGACCCACGATGGCGAGACTACCGAGCGGCCTCGAGCCTCCCACATACGGGGCGGCAACAACGGCAAATCCCGACAGCCGCGGATTCTCGGAACCGATGGATACCATCACGCTTTGTTCCTTGATGCTTCGTTCCAGCAGCTCCAGCAGCGCGGTCTTGTCATCAAGGGCGCGGAGCAGCTCGCGCACCTTCCCGGGATCGGAAAACTCGGGCTGCTCGAGGGCCTGCACGCTGCCGTCGACGTACACCTCGATCGCCTCGGGGTACCCGGCTATTGCTTCGCCAAGTACTAGGGCATCATGCATGAAGCGGTCGTATCGCGCGCGTTCTAGCAGGAGTTGCGCCTCGATCCATTCGCGCGCCTCGTCGAGGGTACGTCCACCAAGCGATTCGTTGAGGTATCCCGCCATACGGTCGAGCTCGCCTTGGGCATGATCGCGGTCCGTCGCGACGAGGCGATTCTGCACTGCTCCTGAAGTTGCTACAAACACTGCCAGTACTTCGCGCTCGCGGATGCGTACGAAGTTCACCCTCTCCAGCTCCACCGATTCGATGCGCGGGGCCATCACCATCGCGGCCTGGCCCGTGAGTATCGAGAGCAGCTTAGGCGTGTCACGCATCAACATAGCGATGTCACGCCCGCGCCCCGAGTAATGCAGCTCGATTTGCGAACGATCCTCGAATCCAATCCGTGCCGCACCCGCCAAATGATCGACGTAGTAGCGAAACGCCTTGTCGGTAGGCACTCGGCCCGCCGAGGTATGCGGTTGCGAAAGGAAGCCCGCGTCTTCCAACTCCGACATCATGTTACGAACCATCGCCGACTTGATGCCGAGATGATGGTGCGAGACAATCTGATTTGACCCCACCGGCTCTGCGGTCGCGATGAACTCCGTAACCGCCGCCAATAGCAGCGAGTGGCGACGTCCGCCAAGAGTTTTTTCCAAGCCGCCGGTCATCTAGACATCATACATCATTTGGAGCCAATGCGTGCAGGTTCGGCTCAGAGACAGCCGAACGATCTGCTGATTAATCTTCGCTCGTTACGCGGAGCTTATTCAAGCTTCGTGGCGAGGGCCTTTCCACATTGAGTCGCGCGCGAGGGCCTCGCGATCGAGTCGTTGCGGGCAGGAAATCGTTAGCTCACAAGCGGTCTGAGGCGATTGCGCGGTCCTCGCCGCCGGATGACGCGGGCTCGGTTCCGATCAACCAACGGTCAAGCAGTGCGGTCAACTGTTCCAATTGCACCGGCTTGCCGATGTAATCATCCATCCCCGCCGCCCGGCATCTTTCGCGGTCCTCGTCCATCGCGTGGGCGATCATCGCGATCGCGATGCAATGCCGCCCGGTGCCGACTTCACGGCGGCGCAACTCTGCCGTTGCCGCGAGGCCGTCCATCTCGGGCATCATGCAGTCCATCAGCACTAGCTGGTAACGTTTGATGGCCAGCGCATTGAGGGCTTCGATGCCGTTTCCAACCACGTCGGCGACGTAACCGACTTTGCGCAGCTGATGCGCCGCCGCAGTCTGGCCGGTTAGACTGTCTTCCGCGACCAGGATGCGAAAGCGCTGCCGCCGGTCGCGCAGCGCTTCTTGCGCCGCCGCGGGCCCTCCAGTCTGCTGGGCTGGCGCCGGATCGGAGGTCTCCTCGGCAGCGTTCCGGCCGAAGTGCGCGTCGAAAGCGAAGGTCGAACCCTTGCCCGGCTCGCTCTCCAGTTCGACCCTGCCACCCATGCGCTCCACCAACTGTCGCGAAATGGCTAGTCCGAGGCCGGTTCCTCCAAACTTGCGCGTAGTAGAGCCGTCCGCCTGATGAAAGGGCTCGAAGATGAGGCGCTGAGCATCCTGGCTGATGCCGATTCCGGTGTCGCTGATTATGAAGCGCAGGACCACTTCGAGATTCTCCTTCCTGACCAGGCTTATCGAAACGACGACTTCTCCCTGTTCGGTAAACTTGACGGCGTTACCCACCAGATTGCTGAGCACCTGGCGCAGGCGCATCGGATCGCCGCGAACGAGTGGGGGTATCGCGGGATCTATCTCGAGTATCAGCTCGAGACCTTTTTTACGGATCGGCTCGGCGAACAGGTCGAGCGTCTCTTCAACCTTGGAGGTCAGCTCGAAGTCGATTGTTTCGAACACCAGTTTGCCGGCCGAAATCTTGGAGAAGTCCAGAATGTCGTTGACGATGGCTAATAAGGAGTCGGCGCTGGTCCCGATCAAGCCAGCGTATTCGGCCTGTTCTTCGGTCAAGGTACCGTCACGCAGCAACTCGCACACCCCCACAATGCCATGCAGCGGGGTGCGAATCTCATGACTCATGTTGGCCAGGAAGTCGGACTTGAGACGGACCGCTTCCAGTGCCGCGTCGCGCGCCTGGGTCAATTCCTCTTGCACGCGCTTGCGGTCGGTGATGTCGACGGCGACACCTTCGAAGTGCGCGACCACCATCCCTGGGACATGATATTCGGCGCGCACACTTTCCGAACACCAGATGATGGTTCCGTCCGGTCGGCGAATTTGCGACTCAAAGTTGCGAATGATCCCGTCGCGAACGAGGAGGGTGTTGCGCCGAACCAACTCATCCCGATCGACCCACAATGCGTCGGGGTTGCACCGCTTCAGATCCTCGACATTGCTGAATCCCAGCATCTGAACTAAAGCCGGATTTGCCTCCAGGATCTTGCCTTCCGCGGTCGCGCTGAAGACTCCCACCGGAACGCGCTCGAAAAGGCTGCGATAACGGGCTTCGGCCTGCACCCGCTCACGCCGCCCCTCTGCGTCGCGCAGTTCGCGCTCGACCGCGGGCGCTAGCCGGGTAAGGTTGTGCTTGAGGATGTAATCCTGGGCACCGGCCTTCATTGCCTGCACCGCTACTTCTTCGCCGACGGCGCCTGAGACCAGGATGAAAGGCAGGTCGAGGTCCAAATCCTTCAGCAGCTTGAATGCAGCGAGGCCGCTGAAGTGCGGCATCGCATAATCCGCGATGATCAAATCCCAGCTCTCTTGCTTGAGCGCGGCCAGCATCGCGTCGGGGGTATCGACCCGCTCGAACTTCACCTGATGGCCACCGCGTCGCAGCGCGTGCACAATCAGCTCGGCGTCGTCTGCCGAGTCGTCGACGATGAGGATGTTCTCTACAATTCCCATTAAGCCGTCTGACGCTCGCTCGCAGGGCGCTCATTGATAACCAGCCAATACAGTCCGAGTTGCCGCACGCTCTCGACGAACTGCTGAAAGTCGACCGGCTTGCGGACGTAGCTGTTAGCGCCCAAGCCATAGCCATCCAGCATGTCCTGCTGCTCCTTGGAGGAGGTCAGGATAACCACCGGGAGAAGGCTGGTCCGCGCGTCAGCGCGCAGTCGCTTCAGCACCTCGAACCCATCGAGCTTAGGCAACTTAAGGTCGAGCAGGACGAGCGCGGGTAAGACGCTGGTATCCCGGCCGGCATGAACTCCCTCGCCGAAGAGGAAATCGAGTGCCTCAACCCCATCGCGCGCGACCACGATCTCGTTGGAAAGGTTGTTCTTCATGAGCGCGCGCATGGTCAGCGCCTCGTCATCGGAGTTGTCTTCTACCAGGAGGATCAGGTTGTTTTTTTTCATACTCTTTTAACGTGAACGAAAACGTCGCTCCCTTGCCCTCGGCGCCCACCGCCGAGATCTCTCCGCTATGACGTTTGATAATCCGTTGCACGATCGCCAGCCCGACGCCGGTGCCGGGGAAGTCTATCGTTGCGTGAAGCCGCTGGAAGATGCCGAACAGCTTTTCCGCATAAGCCATGTCGAAGCCGGCGCCGTCGTCGCTGATGGAATAGACCGTCTTTCCATTCTGCCGGTCGGCCTTAAGCTCGATTCGCGCGTGTGGTTTCTTGCTGGTGAACTTCCAGGCGTTCCCCAACAAGTTCTCCAGGACCAGCTGCAACAAGCGCGAGTCACCGTGGCCCACCACACCTTCCTCCACCACAAAATCCACCACCCGCTGCGGGTCCTCTTTCTCCAGGTTCGTGATGATGGCCTTTGCCATCTCGCCTAAATCAACCGAGTCATTGCGCATCTCGCCACGCCCGACCCGGGCCAGGCTCAACAGATCGTCGATCAACTGAGCCATGCGTTGGGTAGCGGCGCGGATGCGCTGCAGGAAGCCAGTGGCGGTGGGGTCGAGCCTATCGGCATAGTCCTCCATCAGCGCCAAACTGAAGCCATCGATGCTGCGCAAGGGCGCGCGCAAATCGTGGGAGACCGAGTAAGAAAAGGCTTCGAGATCCTGGTTGGCGGCCTCGATCTGAGTGGCATGGCGCAGCGCGGAATCGGTCAGCGCGCGAACTTCTTCCTCAGCCCGTTTGCGTTCGCTGATATCGCGCGTAACCTTGCTGAACCCGCGAATCTCTGCGGTCGCGTCATACAGGGTGGTAATCACTACGTCGGCAAAGAAACGCGATCCGTCCTTGCGCAGTCGCCAGCCCTCGTCTTTGCACGTACCTTCACGGCGCGCGGTTTCCAGTTCGCGCAACGGCTTCCCGGCTGCCACATCCTCCGCTGGATAGAAGCAGGAGAAATGGCGACCGATGATCTCCTCTGAGCTATAGCCTTGGATGCGTTGGGCACCCTCGTTCCAGCTTACGATCAGGCCCTGCGGATCGAGCGCCAAAATCACGTAGTCTTTCGCGCCCTCGACGATCAGGCGAAAGCGCTCCTCGCTTTGCCGCAGTTTCTCGACCGCGTTCTTTCGTTCCGTGATATCCCGAATCGCGCTCGAGATCAGATTTCCCTCTTCAGTTTTGAGCGGACACCGGCTGATCTCGATTGGGAACTCGGTGCCATCTTTACGCACGCCGCCCAGTTCCATGCCCGAGCCCATGGCGCGGACCGAAGAATCCGCGAAATAGCCATTGCCGTCGCGCGGGTGTTGGTCGCGCAACCACTGCGGCATCAGCTTCTCCACCGGGGCTCCGAGCAACTCAGCGCGGACATAGCCGAACAGCCTCTCGGTCTGCGCGTTGACCTGTAGGATTCGACCGTCCTCGGCAACGATAACCATTGCGTCGGGCGCTGACTCCAGCAGCGCACGAAACCGATCGTCGGCCCGCTTGCGTTCCGGAGAATTCCTGAATATCAGCACCACCCCGCGGATGGTTCCGTTGGGCTCCTTTATCGGCGAACTGCAGTGGTCGATCGGAATCTCGCTGCCGTCCTTACGGATGAGAACGGTGTGATTGTTCAGCCCGACGATAGTGCCCACGCGCAGGGCCTTATCGACCGGGCTTTCGACCAACTGCCTGGAGGTCTCATTGACGATATTGAAAACCCTGGCGCAGGGCTGCCTCAGCGCTTGGGACGAGGTCCAGCCCGTCAGTTCCCCGGCGCTCTCGTTCATGAACGTGATTCGACTTTCGATATCGGTGACAATCACCGCATCGCCGATACTGGCGAGAGTCACGTCCAACAAGTCTTTTTGTCGGATTACTTCAAGCGCGGCTCTCTCGCGCTTAGCGGATTCGTCGCGTATGCGCCGGTACGCCCAAGCCAGCACCGCGAAGCTCAAGAATGTACCTAGTTCCATCCCGACGTTTCGATAGTAATCGAACCGGGCAGCTCTTTGTTCTGCTCGCGCAAAGGCCGCTTCCTGCCCATCGATCATTTGCGCAATCTGAATCCTGATCGAGTCCATCGCGGTCTTGCCGGAGTCCGTCAGGACGGCTGCTACCGCGGCAGGGAAACCTTGCGAGCGCCTTACTAACATCGTCTGTCGGAGCTCGTTGAGTTTCGTGTCGACGAGTTGCGAGAGCCTGGTCACGTCTCGGACCGACAGTTCGCCCTCTCTCGCTCTATCCTGGAGCCTTCCCAATTCCCCCGGAACGCGGACTTCGGCGGCGGCATATGGTTGCAGGTAACTCTGCCGCCCGGTCAGCAAATAACCTCGCTGTCCCGTTTCGGCGTCTTTAAGAGTCGACAGAGTCTGTTGCAATTCGCCAATGATGCTGTGATAGCGAAGCAGATCGTGATTGGCGTTGATGACGACCTTGCCGAGCAAGTAGACCGCCACCAAGCTCAGCAACAAGATCTCTCCCGTCGTAACGACAGTCATCGCGAGTTTGCTTTTTTGCGACATCCTTCCCGTTTGACGCTCCGCAGGACTTAGGTGGCAAGCGAATTCTGCCCAATCCGGATCCGATAGTGAGCAATCATTGAAAATGACCGAGCGAGGTCCCTCAGAGGTGCAAACAGAATCGTCTGCCATTTCTCAAACTGAAGCGACGATGTTGACGGTTAGGGCTAAAGACAACCGATGGTGCTCGTCGCGAGGTGAATGGGGCGCAATTTGTGAGTGAGACGTCGTCGAAGTCACCTTCGAGCAATGATGGAAACATAGTAACTGAGAGTAGGGCATGCCTACTGCGGTGAAATGCCAATCGATGTGGGCCAGCTAAAATTGTTGCGACATAGACAACGATTGCTTGGCTTCGGTGAGAAGATTATCTTTCTGAACAGCCATTGTGCCACTAATTGCGCGGCGAAAATTTCTTCGGCTAAGGGGCTGTTGCGATGATGAGAGGAACCAACTCGAAGTGGACACTATCTGCGCTCGCGCTCGGCGCGGTGGTGTGGATGGCGCCGGGCTCGGCCAGCGCGTACTTCAGCGCACCATTGGTGGAATGTCAGCAAGTCACATCTCCCGCGGGGCTAAGCGGTTGCGGAACCGACCCGATGACCTCGGGGTCCGCCAGCATCGACGATGAAGGCGACCTCGACATCAGCATCTCAGGCGCGGACACAAGCGCAACCTACACCGTCGCGTTGGTGGGACCTGGCGGCTCTACCCCCCTGCCAAATCTGACCACGGGACCGCACGGAAACGGCGTCGTGTCGAGGCCGGGATTTTTTAAGTTCGGCAAGATCGGCGCCGGGAACATTGTTCTCAGCCGCGTTGGTTCAACTCAATTTGTAACCGGTATCGCGATCGAAGCATCCAATGGCACTCACTCGCGGGTGGACTTTCGTCCAGAATTGGTTCGATGTTCCGCGGTCAACGTCGGGACGCCCATCACCGGATGCGGTACCGACGCCTTCAAGAATGGGCAAGTCTCCGTCGACTCGGTTGATGGCGATGTAAACGTCCAGGTCGAGGGAGCCGCGGCCTCAGTCACCTATGCGGTTGTTCTTCGCTCCGGCGCCTCGGACCTCACTCTTTGCAGCGCCGGTCTCCTCACCAATAGCAAAGGTAATGGCCAGTGCACGGCGTCAGGACTTTTCGCGGCCGGAACGATCGGCTCCGGCACCGTGGTGCTGACGCGCAGCATCTCCGGCACCGTCACCGATGAGGCATACAGCGGATTTCGAGTATCTCTGAAGCCGCGCCCCAAGGCCGCAGCTACTTCCGGCCTCGTACGCTGCTCGGATGTTACCTTCGATCTGGGAGGCAGCGGCCTCAGCGGATGTGGCTCTGATCCTCTAAGCTCCGGCAGCGTAGTCCTCGGCCACAAGGGAGTTCTCACGGTGAATCTCACCGGCGCCGCACCGACCACGACCTACGAGGTATTCTTCCGGCCCATCGACAGCACGGGATCATCGGACACAGACACGACGATCGCCATCACGACGGACGCGAGTGGCAACGGCAAGGACTCCAAGACAATCGCAGCTTCAGGCACGGTCGGTTCGGGCAACTTCGTGGTCAAGAGCGGCGGCGACGACGAATTCCTGACTGGGTTCACCGTCCCCAAGTAACGCTAGCGACATAACTGCGCATGGAGCGGGGCTACGACAAATGTCGATAGCCCCGTTCCTCGTGTATCGGGTAAGCTGATTCCTCGATGGCGCGCAAAACCAAAGCCGTAAAGCCGCGCAAGCTTTACATCCCCCAGGTGCCCGATGCGATCTCGTGGCTCGAAAGCGACAGCTATGATCGCCGCGCCTGGAACGAGATTCGTTCCACCGCGCCCTCACTCGCGACGCTGGCGGATTCGGGCGGCGAGCTCATCCCGCATTTTGACGCGCTCCTGCAGGACCTGTTCTTCTCGCTCTTCAAATACAACCTGATTTTTCAGAAGCCCGATGCGGTCCGGCGCTCCGCCATCCTCAATCGCACGATTCTCGACCAACTGGTGCCATCGCAAACCTTCGAGGCGCTCAAGAATCGCACCCTGCTCGAGGAGGACAAGGCCGCCATCGCGGCAATCGTGCTCGGCGAGCAGGTCCTCGAAATGGTGCGCAGCGAGCGCATCGTCAATCGCAAGGACATGCTCGATTTGTGGGACCTAGCCCATCAGGAGGACGACCTCAAAGAGAAGTCCGACGCGCTCAAGAACGTTCAGGAGATGCAGGATCCTCCCAAGGACGGCGAGCCCGAACCCGACGCGGAACTCAAGGAGAAAATCGCCAAACTGGCCGAGGCCGCCGAGAACGCCGCCAAGGTTTCCGAGGCGCGTCTCAATCAGAAGGCGCGCCAGGTCGAGAGCGACATCAAGCATGGCGACCTCACGCAGCTCAAGCGCATGGAGCTGCGCGCGGCCGAGCTCGCGGGCGAAATCGATCAGGCGACCGAGGACAGTCACGCCTTTAGCCGCGAGTTTGGACAGGGCGGCCGCATGCCGGCCGGCGAGCGCCTCGAACTCGGACGCCGTCTCGCGCGCAACAAAAAGCTCGGCGAACTCGCGCGGATGGTCGGCCGCTTCAAGCAGGATGCGCGCGCAATAAAGCGCCGCACGCTGGAGCGCGGTGTCGCCGAGGCCTACGACGTCGAGCGCGGCTCGGACCTAGGCAGGATGATCCCGTCGGAGCTAGTGGCGATGCATCATCCGATACTGCGCCACGACTTCCATCGCCGCCTGCTCGAAGGTTCGATCCTCCAGTATCGCCTTCAGGATGACGAGCAGAAGCATAAAGGGCCGATGGTGGTGTGCGTCGATGTGAGCTCCTCGATGGAAGGTCAGAAGGAGCTATGGTCGAAGGCGGTGAGCCTCACCTTGATGGATATCGCGCGGCGGCAGCGGCGTCTCTTTCGCGCGGTGATGTTTTCCTCCAGCAATGTGGTCAAGGTGCTCGACCTTAATCGCGAGCGGCGCTATCAGCCCGATTTGAACAAGGTGATGGAGCTGGCGGAATTTTTTCCCGGCGGCGGCACCGACTTCGAGGCGCCCATCGACGCCGCGATGGATCTTATCGAAGAGAAGAAGCTCAAGCGCGCCGATATCGTGATCATCACTGACGGCGAATGCCAGGTCAGCCCGCAATGGCTCGCGCATCTGAAGGAGCGCAAGGACGACCTCGACTTTTCGATTTTCGCTGTGCTGGTTGATGTCGGCTCGAGTGAGATGTCGACGCTGGCGCAGTTCAGCGATCGCATCACGTCGATCAAGCAGCTCAGCGCCGAGGGCACTCGCGACATCTTCTTAAAAGTGCAGGGCCAGTAGTCTCTTTGTGGCACAGGCTTTAGCCTGTGAAATATAGATGGCAGTCCAAGTGCAACTGAAGCCGGTCGATCGTGACAACTGGCGCGCGATGGTGCGGCTCAATCTGCGTCCCGGCCAGGAGAGCTTCGTTAGTCCTCCGGCGTGGTCGCTGGCCGGCTCCTACGTGCGCCGCTACGGCGACCATTACGAATATTCTCCGATGGTGATAACCGACGGCGACACCATCGTCGGCTACGCGACGCTGGTATGCGACGCTGCGAGCTTCGATGATTACTGGATCGACGACATCATGATCGATGCTATCTACCAGGGACGCGGATACGGCCGCGCGGCGATGAAGCTGGTGCTCGCGATGATGCCGAAGCGGTATCCGAAGTGCCGCACCGTCAAGTTGACCTGCTTTCGTGGCAACGACAATGCGGCGACATTGTATCGAAGTCTAGGGTTCGAGATGACCGGCGACGTCGATCCGATGTTCAAGGAGCCGGTTTACGCGCTGACGTTGAAGCCTCTGCGCGTGTGAGGGTTGTAACGCCTGCAATCCCGGACGCCTAGAGACTCTGCGATCGAAAGTCGGCGGATGCTGCAAGCGGCGACTGATCGACTCAATCGGCGCACCGTTACCGCCCATATCCCTTCATATTCGGTCCGGTTCGAGTATTGAACATAGTGTGAAGGACAACGTACCTTGCTGCTATCTCACGGTCGCATGAAAGGTTGGGAATCAGGCTCACTATTAGACGCAGCGAGGTCGGCCACCGGCCCGGCGGGAGGAGCCGTGTTATTCCAACCCGGACGAGGAGTGCTGATTGGGCTCGGGATCGCGTTTGGGGTGCCTTTTCTTTCAGGACTGCTGATTTCGCTCGGACTTTTGCTCGGCTTCATCTCGGGAAGCCAGCCCCTCACGATCAGGCTAGTAGCAGCGCTCTTTGAAATCGCAGCGCTGACTGCGTTGATAACCGTTGGCGAGCGGAGGCGGCTCGGATCGGTAGGAATTCGCCCGCCTACGATGGATGATCTGCGCTACGGCTTGGGAGTCGCCGCTGTGTGCGCAATACTTGCGATCCTCGTACCTGCGGCTTTTGAGCTAACTGCATCACCGATTTACGGTCCGATTCGAGCGGGGCTGGCGGCGCTGTTTCCGCCCAATGTCTTGGCTCTGTATCGCGGAACGTTCTGGCTAGCTTTGACGACGATAGCGACGGCCTCGATCGCGCAAGAACTGGCGATGCGGGGTTTCGTTGCCTCGCGGATACGAACGCTCACCGGCAACGTCGTCGTTGCGGGAGCAGCGGCATTAGCGGTTAGTCTGCTTGCGAACCTTCCGCTCTGGGGACTTGCCTACACCGTCGAAGTTGCTCCGATAGAGGCAATTCTGGTTGCCTTATTCTTGTGGAAGCGGCGTCTCCTTCCATGCATTGTCGCCAATTTTGCGGTCGGCACACTGTTGTTGGTATTGGCCAGCGGCGCCGGATCAGCGCCCTCACGAAGGAACTCGCCGGCGACAAATCTGGAGCCGCAACAACAGCAGGCAATCGATAAGCTCGACCGAGCGCTCGAATCGAAATTCGGTCTAGCGGATCCGTTCGTCCAACACGCGACGGAAGATGCGAAGCGTGGCGATTACGAGAAGGCCGTAGGCGAGATGGACAAGGCGGTGGCTGCCCAACCGAAGGCACCAGCGCTCTGGGCGTATCGTGGGGATTTGTATTCGGCTCAAAACCGTCATGATGCAGCAATCGCCGACTACAGCAAGGCTATCTCCTTGGCATCCGACGCGCCGGGCTTATATCTCAGAAGAGCAAACGAATATGTCAAAGCCGGGCAGGACGTTCCCGCTCATCGCGACTTCGCGAAAGCTATCGACCTGGCTGAGGATGATCCGTTGGCCTACATCGACCGTTCGGCTCTTTATGTAAGGGAGGATCGATACGAGGAGGCGTTGCGCGATATCAACAGCGCCATCAAGCTCCAGCCGAACACTGGTAATTTTCTCCTACGCCGGGCCAAAGTTTTCGAGTTAATGCATCGGTACGACGATGCGATCGGCGACTGCAGCCGCATCATCGGTCTGGACTCGAGCCGGGCGGAAGGCTACGCGTGCCGAGCACAGGAGGAACTAGTTAAAGGAGATGCCCCTGCCGCAATTGCCGACCTCGGCGAAGTTCTGAAGCGCGCGCCCGGCGACGCAATCTCACTGTTCAATCGCGCCGATTTGGAAGTTCAGACTCAACAGTGGAGTGCCGCGCGTGCGGATATGGTAGCGCTATCGAGCACGAACTCGCTGGATCCTGAGTCGGAGGATTGGTGCGCATATCAACTTGCCACAAGCGTGCACTCCGAACTTCGCGACGGGAAAGCCGCGATCGCCCTAGCGACCCGCGCTTGCGAGGCGACCGGATGGGGGAACGTCAAGTACCTCGAAACGCTTGCGGCCGCATACGCGGAAACGGGTGACTTCCAGCAGGCAATTAAATGGGCACAGCACGCGATTGAGGTGGCGCGCACTACCGATCCGGACCCGGCCGTAAAGAACCTTCTCCGCTGGGAACTCACCGACAGGTACGAGAAGGGGCTCCCGTTTCGCGCAGATGACACTGGTCGCATCGTTTCACGACCCAGCGGCAGAACGGTCTTGGCCATCATTGCAACCGGCCTAGCGCTGATTGGTCTGGTCACCGTGATAGTTCTATCGGGCCGGCTCTTGCTCAGGCTGCGCCGCGGCACCGCCTGACACACGACTCCTCTTAAGCCGACTAATGTGGGCGGCGGCGAGCTATATGCTCGACCAGAGTGTAGTGCCGCATTCACCTTAATCTTGGTCCGCCGGAAGCAAGCAGGGCGGGCGCGCGATGCGCGCCCGCCCTGCTATTGGAATCTTAGTCGCGAGCAAAACTCGCAACTACAACTATCCCGCGTACATCTCGAGGACGCCCAACTCGCGATAGCGAGGTTCGGTGCGCTCGTTCATCAGACCCAGATGCTTCAGATTCGGAATGATCGTGTCGACGAACAGGAACGAGTTGAACTTCTTCTCCATGTCCGCCTCGGCCTCTGCCCATGCCGGATTGCGCTTCACTTCTTCCTCGATGTCGCTGGTCGAAACGCCAACTTCCTCAAACACCGACATCCCAGACAGGAAGCCGTCGCGAGGAACGCCGTCTTCGACCTTAGTCACCATCATGTCGCATGCGACGAAGCAGAAGTCTTCCAGCTCGGTGCGTTCTTTGCCCGACAGCTTCTTGATGCCGTCGCGCAGCGCCAGCACGCCGAAGCCGACATGGCGCGATTCATCCTTGATGACGTATTCGAGCATCTCCTTCAGCAGCGGATCCTTCGACTCGTGCTGCATGAAGCGGAACGCCGCGATCGCGAGGCCTTCGGCGATGAGTTGCATGCCGACATACTTCGGCTCCCATCGATCCTGCTCCATGATGCCGGTTAGCAGGCGCGCGAGGGTCGGATCAATCGGATAAATCTTGTCGAGCTTCTGGACGTACTTGCGAAAGACCTCGACGTGGCGCGCCTCGTCCATCACCTGCGCCGCCGCGCACATCTTGGAATCGAGGTCGGGAACCGCGTCGACGAGCTGACCGCATACCATCAGCGCGCCCTGCTCGCCGTGGAGGAATTGCGATAGGCGCCATGCCGCGAACTTGCGCGCGAGCTGTTCTTTTTTCTCAGCGCTGAGCGATTTGTACAGCTCGGTCTGAAACATCGGCATCTGCGTCATGTCGAGGACTTCGCGCTCGATGGGTTTGTTCCAGTCGAGTTGGGTGGTCGCGTTCCATTGATCGCGCTTCGCGTTCTCGTACAGCCGATCGATTTGCGGGAGCTGCACGTCATAGTCCCAATGAAAGATGCTGTCGAGTGGGGTGTGGATTTCGGTTCGAACGTTGTTGATCATCGCGGGGAAACCTCCGTGGACGCCGCCGTGGCGGGGAAAGATTAGCGACCCAATTATCTAGCGATTGCTTTGAGCGGCACGCCCCAGGCCGCCCAGCGCAAAATTAACCGTGAGTTCCTTGATTTCGTCCAGCGGCAGATCGGTACGCTCGAGGAGCCATGATACCGCCTGCGAAAGCATGCCGATGGTGAGATTCGCGATCGCGTTGGCGCGCTCGCCGAGCGTCGGCTCGAAGTCGCGGCGCAAATCCTCGATGAACATTTCGTGCACGCGCACCATCAGATCGAGAAACGCGGGCCCGTGCCCGAACACGATCCGGAACTGCTCCGGATGCTCCGCGGCCGCATCGAGGATGGTGTCGATGGTGATGCGCAATTTGTCCTCGACGCTTTCGACCCCAGCCTTCGCGCAATTGATCATCTCGCGCAACTCGGCCGCGCCGGTCTCGATCAGCTCGATGAAAATTTCGTTCTTGGTTTTGAAGTGGAGGTAGAAGGTGCCGAGGCCCACATCGGCTTCGGTCGCGATGTCAGCGATGCGGGTCTGATGGTAGCCCTTGCTGGCGATGACGCGCTCGGCCGCGGCCAGAAGATCGACGCGGGTTTTTTCGCGTCGGCGGTCGAAGCGATTGGGCGCCTCATGAATTTGTCGCGTCGATGCTGCCATCAGAGGTGAAAAAGTACTCGTTCATGAATAGTCAGTCAATATCGACGATATTATCATAACTGAATCGCTATTCAGTTTGTTTAGATAGTTCAACATAATCGAGGACTTCCGAAATTTGACTAGGAGCTACGGCTAGTCGGAATCCGGCGCGGGCGGCACCGCCATGCTATCGGGCTGGTCGGTATCCGAGGGGGTCGGCGCGGGGAAATCCGAACTGACATTGCAGCAAAGTTTGTAGCTGGTGCCGGCGCGCGGCTCGGCGTCGTAGGCCTGTATCGTGAGGTCGGGCTTCACGCGCACGGCCTGGTAGCTGGTCGCGCCCGATGCGCGCTCGATCGCAAAGATGTAGTAGCCTCCCGCATCAAGTGGCGGAGGCGGGCCGACTTCGGGAACATCCTGCGTAAAGCCCGATGGCAGCTTGCCGTACTCGATGCTCCCCACATGATACGGCGTCTTCTCGATCTTGCTGATGGGGTTGAGCAGGCTCCGATTGGCGTGTAATTTCCAAATCGGCACGCCTCCGTCGAAGCGCACTACCGATGCTTCACCATCGCCCTCGGTCAGCGTGCGAAGAACATTCGCGCCGGTGAACTGGCTCACCACTACCGATTGCAGGGTGTCGTCGGCCTTCGCATATGTGATCTGAATCGAGGCGGGCGCCGCGGGCATCGGCGTTTGGTCGTCGACACCGATCGAGTCGCCGGCGTTGCCCTTCTTGAGCCGTGAGTTGAGCCATGAGCATCCGGGCGCCCAAGCCCCCATCGATGCGATCAGCATCAGCGCGATTGCGCGGCATGCGCGCCCGCGTTGTTTTGGATTTCTTATACTCACTGCGATCAGTTAGATTCCGAAGCCGTGGGAATCGGTGACTCAAATGAGAAAATCGGCCTCAGACCGATTCTAATATACTCGCAGGCACAGACCGGACTTAATCTCTGCATCACACTTATCGGGCTGCACCTCCTATATTTCTATACCGACCGCAAGGGGCTCTCTCCAGCTCTGGCAGGGCTGGCGTTCTTCATCGCGCTGGTCCTCGATGCGGTGACGGACCCGCTGGTCGGCAACATTTCCGACCGCGCGCGCTTCCGGAGCGGACGGCGGCGGCCATTTTTCCTCGCCGCGATTCCGATGGCTCTGTTCTACTTCCTGCTGCTCTCGCCACCGGATCTCCATCGTGGATTGTTCGCATGGTTCCTCGTGACCTACTTCCTGATGCTGACCGCGCGCAAATTTTATGAGACCGCTTATGGCGCGCTGATGCCCGAGCTGACTTTGGACTATGACGAGCGCACCAAGCTTTCGACCTTCCGGCAACTGTTCGGAACGGCCGGCGACATCAGTGGCGCGCTGCTACCGTTCCTCGCATCATATCTATTCGCCAAAGGCCTCGATTTCAAAATGACTGGCGCCGTATGCGCAATCGTCGTGGCGGGCAGCGCGCTGACACTGTTCCTCGGCGTGCGCGAGCGCGAGGAATTCTCCACCAAGCATACCTCGCGGCTCTATGAATCGATAACCTCAGTAATGGCGAATCAGCCCTTCGTCATCCTGCTCATTGCGACCAGCCTCGCCGTGATGGCCATCAACATCCCGACCGTGCTGATCCGGTTTCTGGCGAAGTACTGGTACCACGATGACGGCGCCGCCGCGCGATGGCTCATCATGTACTTCGCCGGCTCGCTGAATTCTTATCCATTCTGGTTCCGGATCACGGTGCGCATCGAGAAGAAACCGGCCTTCGTGGTCGCGATGATGTGCAACGCGATCTGCTCGCTGCTGTTCCTGACGGTATCGCCGAATGGATGGATCGCACTCAACGTGCTGATGTTCCTCAGCGGCTTTTGCGCGATCGGGATCTGGATCACCCAGATGTCGGCGTCCGCTGACGTAATCGAGTGGGATGAGGAGCGCACCGGACAGCGGCAGGAAGGCGCTTACGGCGGCGTCACTTCAATGGCGATAAAAATCGCGATGGCGACTACGCTGCTGCTGGTCGGTCCCGTGATGAGCTGGATCGGCTATGTTCCGGGTGTTAGCTCATTGCCGTCGGCCGCGGCGGAAAACCTGCGAATGCTATTCGCAGTCGGACCCGCATCGATCTATCTGGTCAGCGCGCTGGTCTTCATGCGCTATCCGATCACGCGCGAAACGCATCGTGCGATGCGCGAACGACTTGCCGCGCGCGGAGCCGCCGCCAAAACCGCATAGCGAGATCGTATGACCATGGCTGAAGAAAGTCATAGCGCGATCAGCGGCGCGGGTAACCTTCAACGGACGGTGCTGCTTGGTCTGCTTAGGTTGCAGGCGATCCTCGCGTTGCTAATCTTTTTACCGGCCGGCTCGCTGCGCTATTGGCAAGGATGGCTTTTCTGGATCGTGTTTTTCGCCTGCGTGTTGGTGGTCACCCTGTATTTTGTGCAGCACGATCCTCATCTCATCGAAAACAGGATGAAGGCCGGTCCGGGCGCCGAACAGGAGACGAGCCAGAAGATCATTCAGGCTTTCACAGGCACGCTGGCCGCTGCGCTGGTAATCATCTCGGGGTTGGATCATCGCTATCGATGGTCTTCGGTAGCGACACCTATAGTTCTACTAGGCGACGCGCTGATCGTGTTCGGGTTCGCGATCGTCTTTCAGGTATTCAGGGAAAACAGCTTCGCCGCGAGCACGATCAAAGTCGAAGCCGAGCAGCGGGTGATATCGACCGGCCTTTATGGATGGGTTCGCCATCCGATGTACGTGGGTGGCGCGCTGATGCTGCTGGCGGCACCATTGGCGCTAGGATCCCTATGGGGAGTACTTATCGGGATAGCGCTAACCGCTGCGATAGTCGTTCGCCTTCTCGATGAAGAAAGATACCTATCGATTAATCTTCCCGGCTACGATGCTTATCGTCGCAAGGTACGCTATCGGCTCATTCCGATGGTATGGTAGGCGGCGCGCTTCTTTCCTAGTTCGATACTGTCACTGAAATCGATGCGGTCCCGAGCAAACCTCCGCCGCTGTTGTAGCCATTCGCCGAGATGGTATGCGCTCCATCGGCTACGGTTTTGGAATTCCAGTTGAAGGTTCCCGGCGGCGTCGACGCGAAGTAGGTCCCGTCGATATAGACGTTAGCCCAAGTTACTCCCGAGGCTTTGACCACGGTAATACTTACGTTCCCCGCTACCTGGGCTCCGTTTAAAGGTGCGGTTATCTGCACAACTGTGGCAGTTGGTGTTGCTACGGGTGTAGCTGTAGCGGTTCTTGTAGATGTGGAAGTGGCGGTCGCGGTCCTGACCGGCGTCGAGGTAGCAGTTCGCGTTGGGACGGTTGTAGCTGTCGATGTTGGAGTTCTGCTCGCAGTCGGTGCGAGGGTAGACGTTGCGGTAGCTGCGAGAGTGGATGTCGCAGTAGGCGCGACGGTAGCAGTAGCAGTCCGCGTTGGGACGGTTGTAGCTGTCGATGTTGGAGTTCTGCTCGCAGTCGATGCGAGGGTAGACGTTGCGGTAGCTGCGAGAGTGGAAGTTGCAGTAGGCGCGACGGTAGCAGTAGCAGTCCGCGTCGGGGCGGTTGTAGCTATCGATGTTGGGGTTCCGCTCGCTGTCGGTGCGAGGGTTGACGTTGCGGTAGCTGCTAGAGTGGATGTCGCTGTAGGCGCGACGGTAGCAGTAGCAGTCCGCGTTGGGACGGTTGTAGCTGTCGATGTTGGAGTTCTGCTCGCAGTCGGTGCGAGGGTAGACGTTGCGGTAGCTGCGAGAGTGGAAGTTGCAGTAGGCGCGACGGTGCCGGTGCTCGTCGCGATTGCTGTCGATGTCGCAGTGCGAGTGGGTGTGGCATTCAGAGTAGCGGTCGCAGTCCTAGTCGGGGTTCCAGTCGCGGTACTGGTCGGAGTCGCGGCTCCGGTGGCTGTAGCATGAGGAGTGGCAGTAGCGGTTGCTGTCGCAGTTCCATTCTGCACATTCACTACGATCGAGGCAGTGCCCAGCAAGGTGCTGGAGCTGCTATATGCATTCGCGGAGATTACGTGGCTTCCGGTGCTAACGGTCGTCGAGTTCCAGTTAAAGGTCGAAGGCGGCGTAGATGCGAAATAGCTGCCATCGACATAGACGTTAGCCCAGCTCACATTGGTCGCCTTCACCAGAGTGATGCTGACGGTTCCCGCGACATTTGCGCCGTTAAGCGGAGCGGTTATCTGCACCGCTCCTGGCGTCGGCGTCGCGGAAGGACTCGCGGCGATAGTAGGTGTAGGTGTCGCAAGGACGGCAGTAGGAGTGGCGCTCGCACTACTCTTAGGCGTGGCAGTCGGGGTACCGGTAGCGCTCGCAGTCGGCGATGCGCTCGAATTGATGAATTCCCCGAGCACGTTCTGGGTTATCTGTTCTGCCACGGGATTGACAATCGAAGTCGTGGGACCCCATGGGCTAATATCGCTTAAGCCCCATGACCACTGTACCGTGCCGGTCGAAAAAACCGTCGCACCGCTCGCGGCTTGATACACAGTCATGTCGCCGTAGGCAGTAGAACCGTTGGGAGCCGTATAGGGAGAGTGAGCGAGCAGGATCGTATCGGCAGGCTGATTGCCCGCCTCTGCGCTAGCCTCATAGCCTAGCAAACCGGTTATCGCGCTACCGTTGGTGAGGCCGGTATTCGCGAACACCGAGCTCGAGGGGTCGGTTACAATGATATTGCCATCGACAGGTTCCGCTCCGTTATACATCGCGCCGATGAGCGCGTCTTCCGGATGGCCCGGATAGGTATATCGGGCCTGCCCCCAGGTGGCCGTAACCAGGTAGTAGGTCGCTGGATTCGATGCGTCAGGATCTTCTTGCCATAGATTCTTGTATCCGACTTGAGTGCGATCGGCGGCGCCGGTTATAGGGCTAGTCTCGAAACGGATCTGCCAATTACAGGTATCAGCGGAGAAGAATCCCAGGTTCACTCCTGCGTCGCGCGCGGCAGTCACGTTCTGACGCATCTCATAGGACCAATACTCGTCGTGACCTACAGAGAGATAGCCCTTGTGCAGGAGGAGTTGCGAAGGCGACTCATGAGTATCGACGTCGGTCGAATACACGACGTCGTAACCTTCCTGCTCCAGATAAGCGAGCATGTCGAGTTCCCATTGCAGCAGATTGCCCGCGCCCTGACTGTCATCATAGGGACGATTGTACGAGACCTTTACCGCCGCAACACCATCCGTGCTGTTGTAGGTATAGAGAGATTTACCACCCCACGCGTTGTAGGCCTGATAGGTCGAGACCGAGCTTTGGAACATCAAGTCCGAGGCGCGGCCGTCGTTGCGCACTACGAAAACGATATAGCGCTGCTTGCCGGACTGGCTGCCGACCAGCTTGACCACGTACATTCCGCTCACCCAGTTCGACGGCACTGTGAGGACATAAGGACTGCTCCAGTTGCATTCGGCCATGCCATAGGTCGGATCGGGCGTGGGAATCGGCTGCGCAATTCCAGTGAGTGTCACGGGCTGGGTCATCTGCCGCCCACCGAGCCCGCCATAGTAGCCGAGGCGGTAGATGGTCAGGGTGTACTGCGGATCGATGGTGTTGACGAAGAAGCTGATCTGGCTCCCCGCATTGACGCTGGTTAGTGAGGCATAGCCTTCGATCTCGTTGGCGTTGGCGGCGTTGGTGATGAGCCACGCCGTGGTACCCGGATTTTGATTTTCGATTTGGATGGGATTGGCGGACTGCGCGAACAGCGAGACGCTTCGGCCTCCGATCAGGAGGAGGAACAGGGCGGCGAGGGTTGCGAGCACCGTAATACGCGGAAGGGCGTATTTTTGTTTATGATACGACGTAAAATTAACCCTACCGGCAGTATTGCTAGAGACTGCATATTTAAGCGCATATACACCTACGATACTAGACGTAAAACAAATATAGAATACGTCAATTTGTATAGATATCTAAACAAATAGACGCATCGCAGACAAAGGCAGCTACGACTAAAGCATTGGAAGCTTCGGCGTTTCCTTCCATGCCGGCCGGGCGCGCAACGCATCCAGATACGCGCTCACTTTCGGAAATTGTCCAAAGCTGAAGTCAGCCTTCTCGACCACATTGAGCACCGGGCCGTATGCGCAATCGACCAGCGTGAAGTCATCGCCCATGATCCATTTGTTTTTCGCGAGTTGGCCCTCGACGATGCTGATGACGTCCGGCAACGCTTTCTCGCCGCGCGCGATTGCGGCCTCGTCACCAGTACCTCCTCGCAGCTTCACCGCGATGCGGTTGAAGGCCAAATCGGTCGCGGGCGGAGAGACGTGCGTCGAGAGAAAGAAGAGCCATCGCAACGCATCGGCGCGTCCGGCCGCCGTGGTCGGCCATTTCTTTCCGGTCTTATCGCCGAGGTAGGCGATGATCGCGTGCGATTCCCACAGCTTCAGGTCACCATCGACGAGCGCGGGTACGCGGCCGAAGGGATTGATCGCGAGGAATTCCGGCTTGCGCTGCTCGCCCTTGGTCAGGTCGACAGGAACCATCTCGCAATCGAGGCCAATTTCGAGCATCGCGAACTTGACCTTCTGCGGATTGGGTGAGGGGAAGTAGTAGAGTTTCATAGAGACCTCCTTCTGCTTATGCGGCCGCGCCGAAATGCTTTTGATAATGTCCGAGGATCGTTTCCCATCCGCTATCGTAGTTCTTGCGGAACTCGCGCGGCTTCACGCCCTGCTCCCATCCGCTATGCTCCAACTCGATGCGAGTGGCGCCGCTGCCCTCGGCAACGAATCGAACTTCCACCTGCGTCGCGACGTCCCAGCTCGGCGCGCGCCAGGTGAACGCGACGACCTTGGGCGGTCGATATGCGGTGAGGCGCCCGATTTCGTACTCGGTTCCATCGGCACGCGTCTCGAAAAATCGACCGCCGATGCGGGTCTCCATCGACAGCCGTGAATCTTTGCCACTGAAGCCACCCGGCCACCATGCGCCGATCTCCTCGCAGAATACTTTGAATGAGATTTCCGGCGAGCGCTCGACCCTGATCGATTTGCGGATCGTCATGTCATCTTTCACGGCTGCCATGCCGACGATATGTAACCTCCGGGTTCCATATTTGTCAAGACCAACACGATGATGGGCTTTCGATTTGCCGCCCAGAATAAGTTGTCAGCCGCGATTTAAATCCGGCGCCGAGGGAATCGGCATTACGGTGAACTTCGCGTAGCCGGGTTTCACCGCCGCGATATGCATCGGGAGCGAGATTTCGCGCAGGACCGGCACCTTCTCGGTGATAGTTCCGGTCCGAGGAGCGTCGAGCGCGAGCGTCGCGACTTGAGTGCCAGCGAAGCGCACGACGGTCGGCAACATCTTGCCGGTGCCGTCGTAGTGGGTGTGCGTCGCCTCGAAAATCGCGTCGCTCTTGAAGGCCTTCGAGCCCGCGCGAATCAAATAGCGATTCTTGCTCAGCTCCCGCACCATCACCGATTCGCTCATCACGTAAATCCTGCCGACCTGCGGACGATGAAAGTACGGCATCAGCGGATTTATCCCGAGCCAGAACGGAATGATGACATGCTTGCCCTCGGGCCAGTCGGCCAGCCGCGCCACCGCTTCGCGATCGTTTTGTCCGAGCTCGAAATCGTGGCCGTCGAAGTCATGCAAAATCTGCCGGCTCAGTTCGTCCTGCGGCGGCGTGTCGAGCTCGCCGGTCGGTCCGAAATCCATCGCCTTGTCCGGCGTGCAGCCTCCGAAAGCTATTGTGAAAGCTATGACGATGGCGCTCGAGGCGAGAACTCGCGTGAGAAGCTTCATCCGGTGCGATACCTCGCGTAACTCGCGGGGATGCCGCCGCCGAGCGTCCATTTCATCGGCAACGAAACTTCGCGCAGGACCGGAATCTGAATCGTCTTGCCGTCCTCGGTCTTGAAGTCGCGCATACCTACATATTGTACGATGGTGGGAAGGATTTTCCCGGTGCCGAGGTAGTGCGTCCGCGTCGTCTGCAGCACGGTCTCGCGTTTGATGAGCGAGCTGCCCGCCTCGATCATCCATTCACCGGGTGCGTCGAGCGGCTTGATGAGACGCGCCTCGCTGATGACGTAGTAGTCGCCCTCCTTCGGTTGCAGCGCGCCGGGAACCATCTCATTGAAGCCGAACCAGAATTGCAGCTTGAGCAATTGATTCGGCGGCGAATCGGGCGGCCGCACCAATGCCACGGTGGCATTGTCGCCGAGGATGAAGCTTCGCCCGCGAAAATTTTCCTCGATTTGCTCCGCACTCGCGAACCGCGTCGGAATCCCCGATACGACCGGCGGCGGCGTCTTCGCACATCCGATCAGCAGCGAACTCGCGAGCATCGCGGCGAAAAGGAGCTGCCGCATCCGCTAGGCAGCCGCTTTCATATAATGATTCGCAATCTCGCTCCCGACCAACTCGACCTGCTTCGCCCACGCATCGGGAGTGGCGATGGGCCATAGCACGAACTTGTCCAGCCCGTGACCGACATACTCCGAGACGCGTCCGATGACATCTTCGGCGGTGCCATAAACGGTGCGCTCCAGGAACTGCTCCGCGCCGCGCCCGAGGGCCTTCAGCATCGGCTCCATTTCATCGAGGGCCTTTTGGCGCGAGGTTGCGATGCGGCACAACAGGATGAGTCCGGATTCGATGTGAGCATCCGCGCGTCCGAAGTCGATCGCGTATTTGCGAATCGAAGCCATGCTCTTCGCGTACTCAGCAGGCGTCTGGAATGATGCGAAAAATCCGTCGCCCATTTTCGCGGTGCGCTTCAGCGCGGCTTCCGAGCGGCCGCCGATCCAGATGTCCATGGTGCCGAAGTCGTTGTTGGTGCGCGCGGCCGGGCGCGGCTCGATAGTGACATTGTCGAAGTTGAAGAAGCGTCCGTGGAAGCTCGCGCTCTTTTCGCGCCATACCGTGCGCAGGATTTCGATACCCTCCTCGAGACGCTTGCCGCGCGCCTCAGTCGGGATTCCGCACGCGGCGTAGTCGGCGAGGTTCGCGCCGGTGCCAACCGCCATCACCATGCGGCCCTTGGAGAGATAATCGAGCGAGGCGAACGCCTTGGCGACCAGCAGCGGATGGCGCAGGTTGAGCAGCAGCACGCTGGGGCCGAGTTTCATGCGCGAGGTGCGCGAGGCGAGCAGCGAGAGCGTCGCGATGACGTCGAGCTCGGGTGAGGGCGAGAGCAAATGGTCCGACAGCCAGAACGAATCGAGCCCCCAGTCCTCGGCGCGCTCGGCGACATTGACAATCGTTTCGGGCGAGGGCATTCCGAGGCGCCACAATCCGAATCCGACCCCGACTTTTATCTGTTTCATCGTCACGCTCCCAAAGTTTGCCTATCTAGCCGCATGATAATAGCATTGCTTCCCAACTTCATGGCTCATACCGCCGGAAACGGTCGCGATGGCTCGAAGGGGAAGGCCGTCACTCTCACCATACTAGGAACCGGTGATGCCTTCGCCAGTGGCGGCAGGGCGCAGGCGGGATATCTTCTGGAGGTTGCAGGGAAGCGAATCCTGCTCGAAGCGGGCCCCGGCGTGCTGGCCGAGATGAAGCGCCACGGTATCGAGGCCGACTCGCTCGACGCGATTGTCATCAGCCATCTGCATGGCGACCACTTCTGCGGGCTGCCGTTTCTCTTCCTCGAATACATGTGGGAGCGGCCGCGCAAACATCCGGTCATAATCGCGGGTCCGAAGAACCTCGAGCAACGCACCTGGATCCTCATGCGCACGATGTTCTCGCGCTTCGAAGTCAAAGAGCTGCGCACCAAGGTAAAATGGGTCGTGCTCGAGCCCGGCAAAAGCGTCAAGCTTCGAGGCCTCAAGCTCAGCACCATCAGAAGCCCGCATACCAAACCCGACGTCTCGCTTTCTATAAAGATCGAGGGCGAGGGAAAAACTTTCGTCTTTTCGGGCGACTCGGGATGGAACGATGAGCTGGTGGATTTCAGCGCCGGCGCCAATCTGCTGCTGTGCGAATGCACTTACTTCGAATCCGATCATCTGCGCTTCCACATGAACTATCCGGAGCTGAAGCGCAATCGCGATCGCTTCGATGTGAAACGCATGCTTCTCACCCACATCGGGCGCGAGACCATCAATCATAGTCGTGAGATCGAAATCGAGATGGCCTTCGATGGCATGAAGCTCGACATTTGAAAATCGTCCACTAGCATCTGAAACAAGGAAGTACGCCGATGGGAATCGCTGACGGCAAACGGGCGCTGGTAATCGGCGTCGCCAATGACCATAGCCTCGCATGGTCTATCACTCAGGAATTGCACAAGCATGGCGCGAAAATCGCGCTCACCTACCAGGGCGAGGCGCTCAAGAAACGGGTCGAGCCGCTCGCGCAGCAGGTCGGCGCGAATATCATCGGCGAGCTGGATGTCACCGTCGATGAACAAATCGAATCGACGCTGGCGAAGGTCAAGGCACTGTGGGGCGGCCTCGATATGCTGGTGCATGCGGTGGCATTCGCCGAGCGCGAGGATCTTCGCGATCGCTTTCTTAACGTGAGCCGCAAGAATTTCTCGCGCTCGCTGGAAATCAGCGCCTACTCGCTGGTGGCGCTCGCGCGCGCAGCCGAGCCGCTGATGGAAGCCAATGGAGGTTCCATTCTCACCCTCACTTACCTCGGCGCGGTGCGCGCGCTCCCGAATTATAATGTGATGGGCGTCGCGAAGGCGGCTCTGGAAGCCTGCGTGCGCTACCTCGCTGCGGACCTCGGGCCGAAGAATATCCGCGTCAATGCGATCAGCGCGGGTCCCGCGCGGACACTTTCATCTTCGGCGATTCGCGATTTCCACTCGATGGCGCATGAGGTCGAGCAGCGTGCGCCCTTGCGCCGCTCGATGCGCAACGAGGAGGTCGGCGGGATGGCGGCGGCGTTGCTCAGCGACCTCGGCAGCGGGGTCACGGGGCAGACGGTTTACGTGGACGTTGGTTATAGTATCGTCGGTATTTGATCGGGCGTATGACATCGTTTCGATGTCATACGCTTCATGGAGGCGCCGGCGATGGCTATCACGATAGTTCCACAACTCTCCGACAACTTCGCGTACCTGATTTCCGATGACGCTAGCGGCGAATGCGCCGTAGTCGATTGCGCCGAGGCCGACAAGGTTCTCGAGGCGGTCAAGCGCCACAACCTGAAACTCAAGTCGGTGCTGACGACGCATTGGCATGGCGACCATAGCGGCGGCAACGAGGACATTGTGCGCAAGGTTCCGGGCCTGCGCGTGTTCGGCGCGAGCGCCGAGAATGGCCGCATCCCCGCGCTAACCGATCCGGTCGCGCATGGCGACAAGTTCAAGATCGGATCGCTCGAAGCGCATGTGATTGGCATCCCGGCGCATACCAATGGGCACGTCGCGTACTACTTCCCGCAACTCAAATCGGTTTTCACCGGCGACACGCTGTTCGTCGCCGGATGCGGCAGGGTGTTCGAGGGCAAGGCCGCGACGATGCTCGCGTCTCTGGGTAAGCTTGCATCGCTGCCGGACGACACCAAGGTTTACTGCGGGCACGAGTACACCGAAAAAAATCTCCGCTTCGCGATGACACTGGAGCCGAACAACCAGCGCATCAAGACCAAGCACGAATGGGCGAAGAAGGTGACGTCGGAAGGCGGCTTCACGGTGCCCTCGACCATCGAGGACGAGAAGCTCACGAATCCATTTCTCCGCACTGACAGCCTCGAGCTGCAAACCAATGTGAAGCGCGCTGACCCGCAGATCGGCGGCGATCCGATTTCGATTTTTGCAAAGGCGCGCGAACTCAAAGATCGTTTCTAACAACCGAACCTTTTTTGGGAGGGTCTTCGATGTCTCAGGTAACCAACGAAGCGCGCGAGGCGCTTGATCAGTTTCTAGCCGCAGTCATGTCGCAGAACCTCGAACGCATCATGGCGTTCTTCAATGAGGATGCGCAGATGTTCTCGCCGCTCGGAACCTATCCCGCGCGTCTCGATGGCCGCGACGCGATCGGCAAGCAGTTCGCCGCCATCATGGAAGCGATCAAGAGCCAGCCGGGTGGTGGCCTGAAGCTGGAGCCGCAGGACATCGATGCGCGCGAGCTGGCTCCGAATGTCGCGCTGATCACATTCCACCTGCGGCTGCCGGGCCCGCTTCATCGCCGATCGATCCTGATGACGCGAGGCGCGAGCGGTTGGCGCATCGCACACATTCACGCATCGATCGCATCGCCCACCTGAACTTGCACGTAGCAGAGACTTTAGGCTGTTTGTCCTGACAACTGATTTTCAAGATCACAGACTGAAGTCTGTGCCACATCAGAAACGATCGGAGACCTGCCATGTTACTGAAAGATCGAGTCGCATTGATCACCGCGGGTGCGGGAGTCGGGATCGGACGTGCGGTCGCTACGCGCTTTCTCGAAGAAGGCGCCAACGTCGTCATCACCGATGCGCATCCGCGCCGCACTGCTGAGACCGCCGCAGAACTCAGCAAGCAGTTCAATCGCGAAGTCCCAGGCATCGGCGTCGATGTTACCAATCGCAAGCAGGTCGACGACGCGGTGGCATCGACGGTCGACAAGTTCGGCCGCATCGACATCCTGTTCAACAACGCCGGCATCAACAAGCTCGAACCGATCTGGGAAATCAAGGACGAGACCTGGGACCTGGTGATGAACGTGTGTCTGCGCGGCACGATGTGGACGATGCGCGCCGCGATTCCGCACATGATCAAGCAGGGCAAGGGCGCGATCGTTAATATGGCATCGGCGGCAGGATGGATCGCATCCTCTGGAGGCGAGGCGCCTTATTCCGCGGCCAAGGCGGGTGTGATGGGACTGACGCGCGCGGCGGCGGGCGAGCTTGCGGGCAAGGGAATTCGCGTCAACGCCATTGCACCGAGCGTCATCTACAACGAATTCCTCGAACGCATCTATCCCAAGTCGATGTTCGAGGGCGCGAAGAAGCGCAACCCAATGGGCCGCTTGGGCGAGCCGAGCGAGGTGGCGAACCTGGCGTTGTTCCTCGCCAGCGACATGTCGTCCTACATCACCGGCGAGGTCATCAGCATCAGCGGCGGCTCGATTGTAGTGCCGTAACGCCCGAATGGCTCACAGCTTGGTGAAGCCGTCGGCGCTCCATTGTTCCGAGCCGACTCCGTTGTGGACGAAGAACAGCCCGTCGGGATCGTATTTTCGCTTGATTTCAGCGAGGCGAGGATAGTTGCTCCCCCAGTACGCCTGCTGCCATCCCTTCTCGAAATAATTGCTCTCGCTGACGTACGCTCCTGTTTCCCCGGTGACGGCGCGGAGTTGATCCGCGCATCGATCGATGCGCTCCGCGCCTTTGCGGCCATCCAAAACCGAGGGCTCATGGCCGGGAATTCCCGGATATGCAGGTCCCTGGGCGTCTCCCATGATCGCCAAAGCAAAGGCGGTCAGCACGGCTGGGTTGGTTGCGGTGTCCTTTGCCGCAGCGATTGCTTCAGGCGGCGCTCCCGCAAGCCCCTTATTGAAGTGCAGTTCGATACCTGAATGCCGAGAGCCCGCAAACAAAGCGTCGGCGAGACGGTCTTGCGAGTTAGCTTCGAGTAACGATGCGGGTAGCCATAGCGATTCGAACCCCCAAATGAACCATCCGACCTGCCCGCCGTCTCCCTTCCACCATGCATTGTTGGGTGCCGCGCCCGGTCGAGCATCGAAGTTCAAAACCGGCTGAAGGATGTGTGCAAGGGCATAATCAAACAACTGGAGCAGGGCATTTCGCTTGGGAAAGGCGATTTCAGGCCAATGCGCTTTCCACCATTGCACGTCCCACCAGTGTCGCGCCGGTACGGCTCCGATAATCACTCGCCCTTCAATCGAATACGAGTCCGGCGAAGCCTTCACCGAATCCAGGAACGGCTGCCAGATTTTTTTCATCTCGTCGGCGTTCAATCCATGCGAGAGCATACTGATGGTGAGCTTGTTGTCGGGATTGAAATGCGCCTGCTCACCCCAATGGTCGTTGAAGAGATTCTCGTTGTAGAAGCTGACGAACTGACGAATCAGTCGTCGATAGGCATCATCCGATGAAGCTTTGACGACGAAGTTGACGGTGCCGAAGAACTCGGGAAGCTCGTGAACCCGCAGCGTCATCTTGCTCACCACGCCGAAGCTGCCGCCTCCGCCGCCTTTCAGCGCCCAGAACAAATCGGGATTAGTGCATGCATTCGCGATGCGAATCTGGCCGTCGGCGGTGACTACTTCGGCTTCCAGCAAACCTCCCGCCGCGGTGCCGTAATGCTTGGAGAGACTTCCGAAGCCGCCGCTTTGAACCAGCCCCCCCAGGCATACCGTTGTGCATCCGCCGCCCTGAACGTATTTCCCGCCATTGGTCGTAACCGCGGTATAGGCCTGGATCCCGATCGTTCCCGCGCCCACCGTCACCGCGGGCTGCGGCTGCATAGTGTGTTCGCATCCCTGCGGAACAAATGCCGTATGCATCTCGATATCGTGCATATGCCGCGTCCAGATCAGGAGCGAATCGGGCGCATTGGAGGTGCCTTGATAACTGTGGCCGCCGCCCTTGACCACGAGGCGTAAGTCGTTTTGGCGGGCGAAATTCACCGCCGCAGCAATGTCCTGAGCGTTTCGTGCCGCAACCGCGTAGACACTTGGCTTGGTAGCCCATGCGTCGACCCATCCCAGGGTCTGCGTGAGGCCGGGTTGATCGCCGATGTAATATGGATTTCTCAGCCTCTCCCAGAGACTTTTGGCTGCGGAACTCTCCGGATCGGTTTTTAACGCCGCAAGGGGAAAGTCGACCGGAATCAAATTTCCACCGACTGCATCATTGAGTTGCTTCCATGCCGACTGCGATGGCCATGTCGCATCGGAGGGGCGGCGTCGGCGGAAACTCGTACTCGCTAAGAGGAGACGCGGAAACATCGGCAGGAGCGCTGCCGATCCGATTACCTTCAAGAATGCTCTTCTGTTCACGACGTTTTCGTCCCGGGTTTTTCAACCACGCCTCGTTTTTTATGCCGCACTTGTGAGCGCCTCGAATTGTTTGCTCGGCTCTACCTTCCAAGTGTGATCGGTCGATAGTTGCAGGATGTTGCGATGGAACTTGAGCAGAGTCGGACGATGGCCCGAGCTCAGAAAGGGAATGCCCTGGCGGTTCAAAAGCTCATACATCAATTGCTCGTTTGGAACGTCGAGGGCACTGGTTGCTTCGTCGAGAAATGCGTAGTGGGGATGGTTGAGAAGCAGGCGCGCGAAGGCCAGCCGCTGCTGCTCGCCTGGCGAAAGCACGTCCGCCCAATGCATTTCTGCGTCAAGTCCGCCGAATCGCTCGGGCAGATCGGATAGATTGACTGCGCTCAACACCTCGTGAAGTTGTTGCTCACTCGCCCCCGCGGCTCGCGGATAGGTTATTTGGTCGCGCAGCGAGCCAAGGATCATGTAGGGGCGCTGCGGCAGAAACATCACGTCGGAGAGTGCGGGCCGACTCACGGTGCCGCTGCCCTCGCGCCAGATTCCAGCCATTGCACGAATCAGCGAGGTCTTTCCGGCACCGCTGGGTCCCTGGATGAGAAGCGGCTCGAGCGCGCTGGCGTCGGCGCTCAAGTCGCGGATCAAAGTCTTGTCGCCGCCCGGCGTGAGCACCGTCAGATGTTCGAGTCCCACGCGCGGACCCTCCACAATTGTCGTCATCTGGTGTGTGGCGGTTTCAAATTCTCTCGCGGCCTCCGCCTCGCCGAGAAATTCACTCAAGCGGACAACCACGTTGGCGTACTCAGCAATCCCAGGAAAATTAGCTACGATGATCGAAAGCGCACCGTGCAGCGACATGAAGGCGGTAGCAGCCTGAGCCACCTGCCCGAACTGCAGCCGGCCGGAGACATAGGCGGCGGCAAGAAACGAGTATGGGACCAATATCGCCATGCCACCGTACGAGTTGGTTAAGAAACCGAGATTTCGCTTCCACAGAATCAGCTGCTTGAAATTTTCGACGACCTTCGAGAATCTGCGCGACAGCTGATCAGTTTCGTGCCGTTCGCCGCCATACATGAAAATCGGTTCGAGGTTGTCGCGCACGTGCACCAGACCGAACCGGAAATCGGCCTGGAACCTTTCCTGGAGGTAATTAAGCCCGATGAGACGCCGCCCTATGACGACGGAGAAGTAGGTACCTAGAATTGCGTAAGCGATCAGGAAGAGCGCCAGTGAAGATGAGATCGACCATAGAATGGCGAAGTAGGTAATGACGCCGGCAAACGCAAACACCAACGTCACGGTGAAGATCTCCGTTGATTCAACAAAGGAGCCGATGTCGTCGCTGATACGCTGATCGGGATTATCCACCTTCCCGATCAGACCCATACGATAGAAAGCGTGATGGGCGAATCCTTGATCGACGAAATAGTGGGTCAGCCATTCGCGCCACTCAATGTAGAGGAGACTGCCGACATACTCTTCCAGGACCCTCGCCAGCACGCCGATAGCGGCCGCCGCGGCCGCAAGTAACATCACGTGATAAAATTGGGCCAGATGCTTGCCCACCAGCGCATTGGTGATGTCCCGATTCAAGTAAGTGGCGTAGGCCCCGACCGCAAGTCCGACCGCGCCAAGCACGGCGACACCCGCAAGCAGCTTTACGCCGAGGCCTCGTTCTGCGGATAGCCAATAGAGTCTGAGGAGAGACCAGACCTTTTTCCAGAAAGCTCTATCGAACCTGTTCAATGCTTTTTTCCTCGAGGCCGTCGACAGTCCCTCTGATTGCCCGATTATTCCCCTTGCGCCGACCCTTAGTCTCATGGCGGTCGCCGGGAATCAGCGCGCCGATTAGGAAATGAATCGTCGTCTCGAGCGCGTCATTGTCGCTAATCATCTGCGAGTCGGGAGTATTGTGTCGATGACGTGCGAACCAGGTTATTGCCTCGATTATAAAGCGCGCGGCAGTCGCTGCATCGGGAACCGGTTTGAAGTGACCTGACTCGATGCGATTTGTGATGTACCGTGCGAAGTCACCGACCCCTTTTCGGCGACTCTCCACGAAGAGCATCCGTGCCAGCTCGGGTACGTCCAGCGCCGAGCGTTCTATGAGATCAAAGCCGTGCCGATTACGTTCTATCACGGAATAGAATTCGCGTAGCACGCCCTCCAGTTCCGCCCGCGCATCGACTACGTTCTTCGAGCGAAGCGCAGCGCGAAGAGCGTCAAGCCGGCTCCTGGAGAACATCTGCTCGCGAACTTTTTGCAGCATCGCCTCAAAAGACGGCGCCGCGACCGGAGGTTGTGGCGGCGCTTCAATCGGACTGTCACTGAAACCCCGCTGGCAGACCAACAGGAACAGCGCTTCTTTGCTCTCGACATAGTTGTAGAGCGTGCCCTGCGACACTCCCATTTCGCGAGCGATGTCCGACATCTGCGTTTGACGATAGCCCTTGGCAGCAAACACTTTGGTGGCAGCTTCCAACAAATCGGACAGCCAACTTTCGGGACGCACGCGCATAGTGGAAGCCTTATCGCATAATTGACCGACTCAGTCAATTAAGCGAACGGGCAACTGTCCGCACGGGGACTCATTTGGTGACGATCACTTCGCCCGTCATCCCGCCAAACTCATGCGGTGTACAGATGTACTTGTAAGTGCCGGCGAGCGTAAAGGTATAGCTATAGGTCTGCCCGGGTTGCAGCGGGCCTGAGTCAAACGGCTTGGCCCCCGACGGGTAAGCGACGTCACCCGCGCGCATCGCGGCAGCGGGACGGTCTGTCGCGTCGTGCACTTGTTGGCCGTCGTTCTTCCACTGCACCGTCGTCCTCACCGTGACTGTAAGCGTCTCGGGCTCGAAGATGCCGCCTAGCGGCGTATCTTCCATTCGAATCGTGATCGGGCGGCGCGCGAACCACAGCGCAACGGCCACGCTCATAGCTATTGCCGCCAAAGCGCCCAGCAGAATCGCGCGGCAGTTCACAGCTCAGAACGGCTTGATGATCGCCATCGCGAGGATCGCCAACAACACCAGGCTGACGACTCCGTGGATGACGCGAAACTCGGCGCGGGTTACCGAGGACGGGTTGTCGCTCAGCGCGACGATTCGCCGATGCAGCCGCAGATGCACCAGCAGCAGGATGAAGACGAGTCCGAGTTTAACGTGCAGCCAGCCTTGATGCAGCACCGCGGGCTCCATCACCATCAGCAGAATGCCGAAAACGATCGCGACCGCGCCGCCGATGTTGCATCCGCCGTAAAACAGCCTGCTCGCAACCATGATGAAGCGTTCCCTCGCTACGCCCACCTCGTCGTCCACCATCGCGAGCAGGCTCGCGATCAGAAGCAAGCTTCCGATCCAGAAAATCACTCCGAACAAATGAAACACGAGTAGCCAGCTGATGGTGTTGCCCAAAACGTTCTCCCTTTAGGCCGCGTCGTCTGCGATGCCGCGCGCAAGTATAAATGCCATGAGCGCGATAATCGCACCACCCACATAAGGCGCCGGCGTCCCGAGCGCTCCGTACGCGAGCCCGCCGGCCAGCGGGCCTAGAATGCGCGCCATCGAGGAGGCCGACTGGTTGATGCCCAACGCTTCGCCCTCGAGCGTGTGTTCCGTGCGTTTCGAAATCAGGCTCGCGATGGTCGGGCTGGCGAATCCATAGCCGATGGACAGCAGCGCGAGCGCGAGCAGCAGCGTCGACGGCGTCGGTAGATTGGCGAGCGGTGCGAGGCCGATCGCAAATATGATGATCCCCATCGACAGTAACTTCACTTCGCCGGTTCGCTTGACGATTTTTCCGATCAGGTAGCCTTGCGCGAGCGCCTGCATCAGGCCAGCGAATGCGAGCAGCACACCGATCCCGGTCGGGCCGTAGCCATAGACGCGCGGAATCATGATGGCAAAGGTGGTTTCGAATGCCGCCAGGGCGAAGGTGGTAAGGAAGGCAATCGAAAACAATCGCGACAAATGATGGGTGAACAATTGCCGCGGCAGGTCGCGAATCGGTGCGACGATTACCGCGGCGTCGATGCGCGCGCCGGGCTCGGGTGGATGCGACTCGGGTAGCCGCATCGCGGCGAAGATCAGATTCGCGAATGTGAGAGCCGCCGCGAAGAATCCGGGGACGTGCAAATCATTGCGCCCGAGCAAGCCGCCGATCGCGGGACCGATCACGAAGCCGAGCCCGAAGGCCGCGCCGATCATGCCCATCCCGCGCGCACGGCTCGACTCGTCGGTGGTATCTGCGATGTAGGCCTGCGCGGTCGAGATGGTCGCGGCGCACATTCCGTGCACCGCGCGCGAAAGAAACAGCCCGAGGAACGACCCCGTGAATCCATAGATCAGATAGCCGAGCGACGAGCCGAGCAATCCCAGCATGATCACCGGGCGGCGTCCGATGCGATCGGAAATGCGTCCCAGGATCGGCGCGAAGATAAATTGCGCCAACGAGTAGACCGCCATGATCGCACCGATGCCGACGAACGAAATCCCCAGCTTGCTGGCGAACATCGGCAGCAGCGGAATCACGATTCCGAAGCCGAGCAGGTCGATGAAGACGGTGATAAAAAGGATCAGTCGCGCCGACGCGGCTGGTTGGGTTGCTTGAGGCACTTGCTTGGTTGCTTCCAGACTTGGCATTGATGTTGATGATCGTGCGCGCGTTGAAGAAAATCCTACGCATCGAGAGCAGTCAAGCGGACGCCCGCTAAGGGGGACGACATAATCTATGGCACTTTCAGCACCAGCGGAACTCAAGCGCAAAACTATCGACGCCGAGCAGGCCGCCGCGATGATCAAATCGGACTCGTGGCTCGAGTACGGATTCGGCGCGGGGCAGCCGGAACTCTTCGATAAGGCGCTCGCGACGCGGCTGACGAAGCTGCACAACCTGCGCATCCGCGGATGCCTCGCGATGCGCCCGCGCGCCGTCATCGAGGCAGACCCCGAATCGCGTCACGCGACGTATCACTCCTGGTACTTTTCCGGGCTCGAACGAAAGATGCACGACCGCGGCCTCTGCTGCCACATCCCGATGAACTTCGGCGAGGCGCCGGATTATTATCGGCGCTTCGTCGATGTCGATGTGGCGGTGCTCAAGACCGCGCCGATGGACCAGCACGGCTTTTTCAACTTCGGCATCTCGGTCACTTATCACAAGGCGATCACCGAGCGCGCGAAAATCCTGATCATCGAAACTGACGAATCGATGCCGTACGTGTATGGCATCGAAAACGGCGTGCACATCAGCGAGGTGGATTTCGTCATCGACGGCGGCAAGACCGAGCTGCCGGAATTGAAAAATCCGCCCGCCACCGAAATCGATCAGAAAGTCGCAGCGATCATCGCGAACGAAATCCAGGATGGCGCGTGCGTCCAGATCGGTATCGGCGCGATGCCGAATGCGGTATGCGAGCTGCTCGCGCGCTCATCGATAAAGGATCTCGGCGTGCATACCGAAATGTTCGTCGACTCGCTGGTCGATTTGTACGAATCCGGAAAAGTCAGTGGCGCGCACAAGCGGACCAATCGCTATCAGATGGCCTACTGCTTTGCGGCGGGCTCGTCGCGAATGTACAAATTCCTCGATCGCAACCCGGCGTGCTTCGCGGGACCCGTCGACTACACCAACCTGCCGCATCACATTATGCAAAACGATAATGCGGTCGCGATCTGCAACGCGGCGCAAATCGATCTGTTCGGGCAAGCGTGTTCCGAGTCGGCCGGGCTGCGTCAGATCAGCGGCACCGGCGGCCAGCTTCAGTTCATCCGCGGCGCGTATGCATCGCATGGCGGCAAGGCGTTTCTGTGTCTCGCCTCGACCTACGAGCGCGGAGGAAAGCGCGCCAGCCGCATCGTCGCGCGCATCGACGAGTCAAATGTCGTCACCACGCCGCGCACCGATGTGATGTACGTGGTGACCGAGTACGGCATCGCAAATTTGAAAGGCAAGTCGATTCGCGAGCGCGCGAAAGCGCTGATCGGCCTGGCACATCCGGATTTTCGCGAGCAGCTCGAACGCGAGGCTCGCGAATACGGACAGCTCGCGCGGTCAATACACTAGGGGTCTACTTGTTGGCGAGTCCTACTTCAGAAAGGAGTTGCAGCGTGAGGCCCGCGAGAACCGACCGGCGTTTTCGCTGCGGCGTTTCGTTAGTGGTATTTCCGGGCGAATCGGAGATCGCGGGACCGGTGAACTTGTAGACTAACTCATCGGAGCGAGCGTAACCGAGTTCCTTGCGAATGAGATGTTCGATGAAACGATCATTTGAACGGAGGTTCTGAACGGTCGTTTCAAGTTCGGTCTTTTGCAGTAGCAGCTCGGAGCGCTTCTGCTCCAGTTCGGACCGGCGCTCACGCAGGAGGAGCAGATCGCGAGGTCCCATCGCGGCGATCAAGGCATTGCCGAGCAGGGCTACCAAAAGCGTGGCCAGCATTAGGTTAGGCCATTCGCGGCGGAGCCAGTTACTTAAGCGAAACACCATGCCATGGTAAAGCAAGCGGCATCGTCAGTTCAAGTATGCTTATGAATAAAACGCAGGCATCGATGAAAAGGGGCCGTACCTTCGGCGTTGTTCCCACTTTAAAATTTCTTTATATATTTACCGCCTGATCTATTGCGTTCTACATAACGCATTTATATAGTGGCATCGTCATCATAGGTAGCAAAGGCTATCTAATAAGAAAGGCGCTTCTCCAGCAGCAGCAGAAAGAGAGGAGGTATCTATGCCAGGTGCGAAGAAGAAGGCCCCGAAAAGGGCCATCAAATCCAAATCCAAGTTAAAGAGTGATATGAAGAAGAAAGCGCCCAAAAAGAAGAAGAAGTAACTTTCTGACAAGTTTCCCTCCGGAATGATCGTTCCGGAGGCTGGCGAGATGCCGGAACTGCTGCCGGATTAAGCCGAGGCCTCGAGGCCTCGCAAAACGGGAGAGCCCCCTTGAAAGAGGGGGCTCTTTCTTTGTGACGCAACTCCTTGCGCGCCGCTATCATCGCACCGCAATATCTTCCCGTGACCTCGGCCAATAACTTCGACGCGATCATCGTCGGCGCGCGCGTCGCCGGCTCGGCCGCGGCGATCATGCTGGGCCGCCATCGCCTCAAAGTTTTGCTCCTCGATAAAAGCGCGTTTCCTTCCGATACCATCTCGACGCACATCGTGCTCGCCGGCGGCACGCGGGTTCTCGCGCGTCTGGGCATGCTCGACATGTTGGAGCGTTTGGGTGGCGTGCGATTTTCCTCGATGCGCACCGTCGGTCCGGGCTTCGACTACTCGGCGCAACTAGACACTTCAGATGACATCCGCGGGCTATGCCTGACGCGCGACAAAATGGACGCCGCGATGGTCGATGCCGCGCGCAGCATCGAATGCGTGGCGATGCGCGAACAGTTTCGCGTCACCGATCTCGTCATCGAGGACGGCGCGGTCGCGGGCATTCGCGGCGAGGACGCTTCGGGCACGCAGGTTTTCCGAGCGCCGCTGGTGATTGGCGCCGATGGACTTCGCAGCACTTTCGCGAAACTTGCGGCGGAGAAAATCGGCGCGTTCGAACGCAAAGACGTGAAGTGCGCGCGCGCCTACTATTACGCATACTTCGAAGATGTGCCGCGCGCGCAACTCGATGACGCATTGATCACCGAGTTCGAGGCCAGCCCCGGCACCGCCACCCTCGCATGCCGATGCAACGGCGACTTGGTCGTTGCCGCAGTGGCATTCGACGCCGGCGAGATGCGCGACTTCCGCGCGGATCTCACGAACAACTTCCTCGGCTACATTGGCGCGTCGTCGGTGCTTGGTGGAATTCTCAAGGGCGCGCGCATGGTCGGAAAAATTCGCTCCTCCGGTCTGCTCCTCAACACCTGGCGCGATCCGGTAAGCGACGGCGCGATTCTACTCGGCGATGCGGGCTTGCATGTCGATCCGCTGTTCGGCCAAGGACATTCCTTCGCGCTGATTAGCTCGGAAATTTTCGGCGCGCTCGCGCCCGCATGGTACGAAGCATCGCGCGGAGCGACGATCACTCGTGACGCGATGAGCGAATTCATCCGCCGGCGCGACGCCGCGCTGATGCCGTACTACAACGCCAGCCTCAAAGTCTCGCAGCACCTCGGACTCGATCGCGGTTCGCTCCTCGCGCATCTGGCGGCGAATCGTGAGGACTGGGCGGCCGAGGAAATGGTGCGTTTCGCGCAGATGGCGAACGGCGCGACCCCGTTTCCATCGTTCAAATTCGCGAGATTGATGGCGCGCGTACGCGCCGCCGCCTGAATCGTGGAAGCCAATCTCGGTCGTTTTCCTGCGCAAGCCGAAGTTCCGGAGCCGCTGAAATTCGCGTGGCCGATCGTCGTCCTGCCGGAGCTGTTCACGACCTCGCGCCATCTCGCGACGCTGGTCGGATACTTCGCGACTATCGGATGGGAGGTCTACGCGCCCGATCTGCACGCCGTCATCGGGCATGGAGGAACGCCGTCGATCGAGAAGCTCGATTTCGAAAAGCTGGTGGACCTCGCGGGCGAGGCGATCGCGGCGCTCGAGCGCGAGGCGATCGTGGTGGGTCATGGAATCGGCGGCCTCGTCGCGCTGAGGCTCGCGGAGCGCGCGACGGTGAAGGCTGCGGTGGCGATCGCGCCGCTGGCGCCCGGCTTCCGCACGCCGCTGTTCATGCCGAGATGGAATCTGTTTTCGAGTTGGCAAGGACGCCCGCTCAATCCTCCCACGCGCCGTACACTTTTCGAATTCGTCGCCGACGCCGATGTGCATTCACGCGAGCAGATCATCAAGACGCTGACCCCGGGCGCGACCGCCGCCGCGTTGGAAGTAGCGAAGGGGGACATCGCGTTTGCGCCGGCGGAAAAAACTGCGCCCCGTCTGATCGTCGCAGGCGAGTCGGACATTTTTGCGCCATATGAAAAGCTCGAGGAGTTCGCGAATCGGATCGGCGCGCCGATCGTCAAGATTCCCGGCCGCGGTCATTGGCTGATTGGCGGACGCGGTCTGGAGCGCGCCATCAACGAGATCCAACGCTTCCTGGTCCGGTCTCTCGGTCGCGATTTGCTGCTGCTCTACCCCGAGGAATGGAAGAACGAATAGACTGGTGCGCGACGATACGCGTGCGGAGCGAAGCGGGCGCAGCCGCCGCGCAGCGGCCCCCGCGAAGCCGCCGAGGCGTAGCGCACGCGGAGCCCGAGGCGAATTTTGATCGAGCGAAGCGGAGTCGAGGGAATCCTAAGGAGTCAAATATGACCGAACAGCCATACGTGATCCTCGAAGAGGAAGAGGGCCTCGCGACCGTCACCATGAACCGGGGCGAGAAGCGCAATCCGCTTTCGACCGCGATGATGACGGCGCTCATCGATACTTTTGCAAGGCTGGGCACGCGGCGCGAGATCCGCGCGGTCATCCTCGCAGGCGCGGGTCCGGCATTCAGCGCGGGCCACGATCTCAGCGAGATGCGCGGGCGCGACCTCGAGTTCTTCCGCTATGAATTCGATCTATGCGCACGGTTGATGCAGTGCTTGCAGGCCATCCCACAGCCCGTGATCGCGAGGGTGCATGGGATCGCAACCGCCGCTGGATGCCAGCTGGTTGCGACTTGCGACCTCGCGCTCGCAAGTGAGAATGCGAAGTTCGCCACGCCCGGGGTCAAGATCGGGCTCTTTTGCTCGACGCCGATGGTGGCGCTGTCGCGCGCGATCGGCCGCAAGCGCGCGATGGAGATGCTGCTCTCGGGACAGCCTATCGATGCGCGTACTGCGGCTGAGTGGGGGCTGGTGAATCGCGTCGTTGCCGACGGCGAGTTGGCAACTAAGACGCGCGAACTTGCGCTGCTCATAGCCGATGCGAGTTCGATGACGGTCGCGCTCGGCAAGCAGGCATTTTATGCGCAAATCGATTTGGATCAGGCGAAAGCATATGACTACACCAAGGAAGTGATGAGTCAGAACGCGATGGCGATGGACGCGCAGGAGGGCATCGGCGCATTTCTGGAAAAACGCAAACCGGTCTGGTGCGGCAAGTAACAACTCAAGTAACAACTACGGTGCAGATGCGGCGCATCGCCGCGAACTTGGGAATCTTGGGGATCTTGGCGATCGTCATGCTCGCGGGTTGTTCGTATCGTCCACAACTCCCGCAGCTTCCGCATATGGGGAGCAGCCAGGTCGAAACCACAATGCCGCCGACCTGGTTCCTGATCGAGGCGCCGTTCACCAAGGAATTTCCGAGTGGGTATCTGCAGGCGCCGCTGTCAAAGTGGCCTCAGGTCACCACTTTTGATACCTCGGCGGCGTGCGAAAGAATGATCGAACAGGCGGAGAACGATCTCCAGCGGCCGGTTCAATGCGCGGCGAGCGACGATCCACGCTTGAAGAAACCCGCGGAGGCTATCGAGAGCAAAGAATAGGCGATTCGCCTCGCCCGGCTAATCTGCCGCCTTCAAGGCAGGGTCATCGCTGGCGATGCACTCGACCTGCCGACCAATTTGGTTGCCGGTTTTTGTTTCGGAGGCGCTGCATTGCTCGTACGACGGATATTCCTCGAGCCGCGTCCACCGCGACAAGGGAAGACCGACCTGTCCTTCCGGAAAGTCGTGCGTACTGGGCAAGGCTAGAAGCAACCAACTGGAACTAGCTCGTGGCGCAGGTTGCAATGGCACGGTCTCCGTGGCGCATCCGATTAACAGCACGGCGAGGCTAACGGTATATATTAGACGCATCGTCATATGGACCTGATGATGAACAGTATCTCTTTTAGTAGAAACATGACAAGTAAAAGATGTTTGATGTGTTTTGTAGCTGTGTGTCATTTTTAAACCCCGCCAGCCTCGGTTGAAGTCACTCGTGAATTTCGGCGGTTCCGTCAGGTGGCGTGCGGTAGCCCTCAATTTTCCGATTCGCGGCTTCGATCTCGCTTTTGCGCCTTCTAGTGGTCTACAAAGGAAGGCTATGAAAGTTTCCCGTCTTGTAGAGCCCGCACCGGCCAGTCCCTCGAGGATTCGTTTCTATCGATTGCCAGCCTTGGTGATAGCGACTCTTGCGATCGTCGGATGCTCGACCCAGCCGATGACGCTCGATCAGGAACTCACCACGGCTGCGGTCGCAGGCGTGATTGGTGCGGGCTCGGGGGCGATCTTCGCCGCGTCGGCGCACAAGTCGTATCCGGCCTCGATCGGGATTGGCGTCGGCGGCATGGCCGGGTTCATTTTGATTTACGAGGAAATCAAGCGCGAGGCCGCGCTGGAGGGCGCGCCGCCTCCTCCGCCGGTAGACAACGGTGCGCCATCGCCTTCAAATCCGAGTCCGTAGCCATCTATTAATTTGAACAAAGTCCCTGACTTAGCAGGTAGTCGGCTTGCTCCTTGGAGGTGGGCCCTTTCTCGAGGTTCGCGTAAACGACGGAGCGATGGGGGTTGAGACCGCACAGCACTTCAGCCGCAAGCTCCCCCTTCGGTGTTCGGACCGAATACTCAATCCGAATAGTCGATGTATTCGCATTTTGTTGGAGATTTTTAGATACGAGGGTTTCTTCCCCTTCAGCACCCATGCCAGCGGTACCCGATTCATTCATCGACTTGTCTTTGCCGGCCATCAGGCAAATTTGCTCCGCATTCTGCGCAGAAACCGAACAACTTACGTCGGCTACCTTGTCGGGCGAGTTTTGGCTTCCACATCCTGCAATCAGGACGACGATAGCGGCGAGCGCAGCGGTATGGCGGAGCTTCATGCGTTCGACTCCGGGCGTCCACGCAAGTACGTCGGGCGGAAAGGTACGGGCTTAGTTTGCTCTTAAGTGGCGCCTTTTTTTTGATAGCGACGATAGCCTAATTTGAATCAGAGCAAAGTCCCTGACTTCGCAGGTAGTCAGCCTCCTTTTGGTCGTGAGGACCCTGAACATCAATCACATAGACGACGGAGGCATGGGGTTTATTGATCTCGCAAATCACACCAGCCGCTATCTTTCGGTCAGGGGTTTCGATCCCGTGACCAATTTTCACAGTATGTTCTGCATTGGATATGATGGCGATACTAGGATGAGGGGAATCATCGCTCTGCTGATACTGGGTCGCTTTGCCCATTCGGGCGGCATCGTTGCAAAGACGCAGCGCGGTCTCTTGAGAGATGTTGCAACCGAAGCCGCCAGCAACCGTCTTCTGAGTCGAGTCGTTCTTCTGAGTCGAGTCAGTATTCTCGAGCGAGTTTTGGCTTGCGCATCCTGCGATAAGGATGACGATGGCCGTGAGAGCGGCGGCGTGGCGGAGCTTCATTCTGTTTTTCTTACGCTCCGATCGGAGAAATTCTCAGGGGTAGAAACTATATCGCCCAAGTCCTCGCAAAGAATAGTGGCGTAATCTGCCAGCGTCAGTGGCCATTCGGCTAGTGCCTGAGGGGGTATGAATTGATCGGGCTCCTCCAGTCTGATACAAGCGACTATGGCGCGAGCCCATAAAACGGCCGCGATTTTTTATAGGCTCAAAAAGCCCGCAGAACTTCTGCGGGCTTTTTTTTACCAACGGAGGAATGACTATGCTGCATCAGGAGCTTCGCGAAGGGCTTACCTATGACGATCTGCTGCTTTTGCCGCAGGCCTCCGATGTGCTCCCCTCGCAATGCGACGTCTCCACCGCTCTCACCGCGAAGATCCGTCTGCATCTGCCGCTGGTGTCGAGCCCGATGGACACCGTGACCGAGTCGCGCACCGCAATCACGCTGGCGCAGGTCGGCGGCATCGGCATCATCCATCGCAACCTGACCGTCGAGCAGCAGGCCGCCGAAGTCGAAACCGTAAAAAAATATGAAAGCGGGATGATTAGCGATCCCGTCACCGTCCATCCCGATCAGAAAATCGGCGAGGCGCTGCAAACTATGGAGCGCTACCGGATCTCGGGCCTGCCGGTCGTGGTCGAGGGCCATCGCCTGGTCGGCATCCTGACCAACCGCGATCTGCGTTTCGAAAAACGCCTCGATCGCCAGGTGCGCGAGGTCATGACCACCAACCTGACCACCGCGCGCCCCGGCATCAGCCTCGAAGAAGCAAAATCCATCCTCCAGGCGAAGCGGATCGAGAAGCTGCCGCTGGTCGATGAGCATAACCGCCTGCGCGGCCTCATAACGGTGAAAGATATGGACAAGGCCACGCGCCATCCGCATTCGAGCAAAGACGCGTTCGGACGCCTGCGCGTCGGCGCCGCGATTGGCGTCGGGCCCGATCGCGAGCAACGTGTCGCCGCGCTGCTGCGCGCCGGCGTCGATGTACTGCTCATCGATACGGCGCACGGCCATTCGCAAAACGTCATCGATG
>Ga0182024_10000304_pt1 | contig 123365 bp, 98 predicted proteins | sample P32metaG_FD_120480 | JGI IMG/M metagenome (GOLD analysis project Ga0182024, IMG submission 120480) | Permafrost microbial communities from Stordalen Mire, Sweden - P3-2 metaG (Illumina Assembly) | ecosystem: Environmental > Terrestrial > Soil > Wetlands > Permafrost | place: Sweden: Stordalen... | reverse complement strand
CCTTACCGGTACCCGTTTCGCCCTGGATCAGGACGGCGGAGTCCACCGGCGCAACCATCTCTACGTCCTGGAGCAAAGTCCGGAATTTGTCACTGGACCCAATCAGATTCAGAGCCATGATTTCTTCTCCTTGCCAAAAAGACTGACGGTCTTTCTGTTAGTGATTCTGACGCTAATTCCGCCTGGTATCGTCCCCAGATCGGTCTAGATCAATCCCCTGGATGGTTGCGGAAGTTGATACCCATTTAGTGGGATGGTTTCCTACCGCCAGCCCGATCGATATCAAAGCGCTTCCTCCCGAACAGACGAGCGTCGATGGACCATGCGCCAGGACCGAGCATTGCCATACTAGCGGTCAGCGCCGCCAGAAAGATGTGAATCCAATGGCCGTCCGGCTGTGAAGAATAGAGCCAGGACGCGGTCCATAACTCATCCAGCGCGATGAGCGCACCCGTAATGGGGGTCCATAAGCCGGCGATTAGAAAGATGCCCCCGGCAGCTGCGATCGAATTCCGGGCAACGGCGATCGGGTCTCCGGGCGCCCCTAAGATACCACTTACCCCGAGAGAGTTTAAAGCGCTGCCGACGCAGAGCCGCAGTAGTAAAAGGCCTAACCCGGGCCAGCCACTGGGAAAGGTTGAGAATAGACGTTGCAGAGTGTATCCCAACTCAATGGTATGGAATTCGTAGCAAATCTCGACACCCTAGAAAGCTGCCTCTGGTCGCCCCCCTTTCGAGGGATGTAACGCTACTATAAATCGATAAATCCGCGCTTTAATCCGATCGTAACGGCGTGAGTTCGGTCGTTGGCTCCCAGCTTGGCCAGGATGCTCTTGACGTGGGCTTTGACCGTTTCCTCGGTGATCAGTAAGCGCGCGGCGATTTCCTTGTTCGCATTTCCCCCGGCGATTAATCGAAGCACATCGAGTTCTCTTGGGGTCAAAACGTCATCCGTGGAATGCTCGGCGATTTCGGCGGCAATTTCTGGTGGTAAACGCCTCTGGCCGGCATGAACCGCGCGAATGGTCTCGAGCAGTTCCTTGCGCAGCAGCCCCTTCAATAAGAAAGCCCTTGCGCCCGCTTTGAGAGCGCGAAAAACCTGGACGTCCCCGGCGTAGGTCGTCAACACGATGATCCGTGCTTCGGGAAACTCGCCGCGAATCGCGCTCATAGCATCGATGCCACCCATCTCTGGCATCTGCAAGTCCATAAGTGTGACGTCCGGTTGGTGCTTTCGATAAAGTTCAATTGCCTCCAACCCGTTTGAGGCTTCGGCCACCAACTCGATATCCGATTGATTCGCGATCAACGCAGAGATGCCATCGCGTAGAAGGGCGTGATCGTCAACTGAGAGCACCCGAATCACACTTCATCCCGCTTTCTTGCGGAACAGCCTCAGGCGGGAGCTGCCCGGCGGCTTACCGTAGGCAATAGAGCCTGCGATCCTCAATTCGATTTCCGTCCCGCTTCCCGCGCCGCTCCAGATGGTCAGATTCGCACCGATTTGTCTGGCGCGTTCACGCATCCCAGGCAGACCATAATGGCCGGGACGGCCCTCTTCCAGAAGTGCTGGTGCTATGCCCTCTCCGTCATCCCGAATTCGCAACTGCAACAGCCGCTCTGCGTAGATTAGTTCCGCTTCAATATGATGAGCCCGAGCATGGCTGAAAGCATTTCGTAGCGCCTCGCGAGCGATGCGGTAAACCTCGTCCCGAACGATCGGGGCCAAGTCCCGCGCCGGACCTTCCACCATCAGGCGGAAAGCTGCGCCGTCTGGTGTGGCCAGTTCGTTCCCCAGCGCTCTCACCGCCTGCGCCAGATCATTCGTCGCCAGGGCGGGCGAGCGCAGTTCATACACGGCGTTCCGCCCCTCGGCGATCGCCTGATCCGCGCGCTCGAGGGTTTGTTCCAATGCTTCCTTTGCTTTTCCCTGGGGAAGTAACTCGTCTACCACCTGGAGGTGGAGCATCAACCCTTGAAAACTCTGCAACAGCGTGTCATGCAATTCCCGGGCAATGCGGGTTCGCTCGCTCACTCGCTCTTCCAGGCGAAGTTCCAGCATGCGCCTCGCTATGGCCCAGCCAAAGAATGCAGCGACGAAAACCGTGGAGATCGCCGTTATCGGAACGATAAGAAGGATCCTGCGCTGACCATTTCTCATGTTCGCGACGGCACGTGGCAGCTCTTCATCGAGGTCACGGTTAATGCCCTTGACGTGGACGGATGCAGTATCTTCGATTCGTTTTAGTTCGTTGTCAAGGCGAAGCCGAACAGCTTCCCAGTCGCCTGCCGCAGCCAGGGTGGTGACGTCCTCGAGCTGAAACGGCAGAGTGACCTCAATCGTGTCGAGAGCGGTCAGAAAGGTCGGATCTACACGGAATTCAGGCGGCAAGTATGCGAGCGTGTTCCTGGCTTGTCTAGTTTGTTCCTGGAGCGCCGCGCGTAAGGGCCCCGCTTCGGTTACCAGGCGGTGCGCATCTTTGGATAGTGCGAGTTCATTCAGCCGCTGATGAAATGACTGCAGGCTTTCTTGAAGCCGCAAGACGGCGATCAACTGCTGGCTTACCCCTGTGAGACGATCTGTTTGGAGGCGAGCTCTCTCAAACTGCAAAATCACGAGTCCATTTCCGCCCAGGATCAGGGTCACTAACAGGGCCAGCGCGAGCGCCAAACGCCGGCCGATATTGAAGGAGTTGCCGTTTGGTGGCAGCATTCGATCTCGCTTAGACCAGCTCCACCCGCGTTTCCTGCTGGGAACAGCAAACCACAACGGGTGCTAACGGCATATCGTTCACCCTAGCGCACATTGTCGTCCGTCGTCTTGGCGGGACCGGCACGGAATCCGGTGATTTCGATCAACTGCTTTTCCAGCTCCGTAGCGGCCTCAGGCCCGCTCCTCTGTCCAGTCAGAACTGAATGCACGGCGTCGAAATAAGCTTTCGAAACTTCCTTATAGCTGCTGCCGGTCTCGATGGAGGGCCGGGCGACTATGACGCTGGCACGTTGCCTCGATGATACCGGAGGGTCGCGCGGGTATGAAATCGACGGCGTATCGGAGAATTCAGCCTGCATAGGGCCGCCGGAACTGTCGTCCTTTTCGCCCTCCTGCATTAAGGCGCGAAGCTGGAACCGAATAAGTGCGATCGCTTCCTGGCGATGAGTCGAATGTAAGGAGACGGCCGTGCCGGTGCCTCCTAATGTTCCGGCCGATCCTCCGGGTCCGCCAGGCATTCTCGCAAAGCCGGTCTTGACCACCGGGGGCGAGAAAGCGCGACGCCCGATATGCCGAGCTTGCCCGCTCGTGGTCATCGGCGTCAACAACCAGATGCGGTTAAAGGCGGCCCTGCCCGAGTCAAAAGCGAGTATGGAGTCGAGCTCCCGATATGCCAACACGCTGGGCGGTGATATCCAGCCAATCCAACGCTTGGCCCGTTGCCATGCCCGAATCGCCGCTGGATTATTGACGCTGATCGTCCGATCCTGTTCAATGATGCGCCCTCCTCCCGCGGAGGCTTGCCATTCCAGAGCGTTGCAGGTCAAAGCTTCGCCGGCTCCTCCCTGCCACACGTAGCCCCAAAAATCTTTAGCGCCTTTGGCGCGCTCGCCCGCCTGGATTCGCTCGGCCATGCTCTCGAGTTCGTTCCACGTCTGGGGAGGATGATCATAGCCGTATTCGCGCAGCAGATCCGTTCGATACTCCAAGCCACCGAGCGGCACGTTGAAAGGAACAGCCACCAGCTTTCCGTTCACTGTATAACTGGCCTGCAATTGCGGCTCGAGCAGCGGAATTTCGGCCGCCAGGTAAGGCCGCAGGTCGATCAAATCAGGTTCGAGAATCGGGGCCCAGACCACATCGACGTTCAGTAGATCGGCGCCGGAGCCATTTTTCAGGAACTGTCGCGCGAGATCAAGGTAGTTGCGACTGTACTCCGGAACGGGAATACTTTGGACGCGAATCCCCGTTTCCTGCGTGAACTGCTGTAACCGAGTCCTTTCCTGCGGTCGATCTTCGTTCCAGGAATAGGTATATCGCAACGACACCGGTTCGCGGGGAGACTGCAGGCAACCAATCAGCGCGATCCCCAGCAGGAAGACCACCTGGCGGCAACTGGCGTTAATTTCCATCAGAAACTTCCCGATCTTCGAGTTTTCGTTGAACTCGGTTCAGACATAAACAGCTGATCGATGCCTCGAATCGTGCCGACATGGCCGGTAAGACTCAATCTCCACTCGGCCCTTTTTTCCACTGTTCCACCGCCGCACTGCCAGTTTACCGTAAGCATGCAATGGATTGACGCCAGGACCAGTCGGTTTTCGCATGGCCTTGGCCCACCCGGATCGAATCGAGGCCCTAATCGTCCAGGACACTGTGGCGCACAAAAGGCCTGGGGGCGAATTGGAAGACACGGGCTTTTGAGCTGATCGCGCGCATAAACTAGGAAAGAGGTGGAGTTCCTATGCGATCTGACATTATTCCAGGGGCAATCTTCCCTGACTATGAGCTTTCCGACCATGCCGCGAAACGCCGGAAGCTCTCCGAACTGCAAGCACAACATCCCATGGTTCTAGTGCTCAGCCGCGGAGGTTACTGCCCCAAGGACCGCAGGCAGGCTGAAGGGCTCGTTCACCTCCATCGTGAGATCGAGGTTGGGTATTGCCGGCTTGTCACCATTAGCACAGACAACATCACTGAGACCAATGAATATCGCAGTGGAATTGGCGCCCACTGGCCTTTTCTATCCGACGTAGGGCGTATCGTCCAAAAAGATCTCGATATCGCCGAGTACACTGACCCTGCGCACAATCCCATGATCCCCCACGTGATTATCCTCGAGCCCGGCCTTGTCATTTATAAGATCTACAACGGTTACTGGTTCTGGGGCCGGCCCACTTTAGAAGATCTTCGCCAGGACCTCCGTGCCGTCACCAAAAAATGCCGGCCGGATTGGGACATCACGACGCCTGAACTCAAATCGGCGTGGCAGCAAGGCCGCAAGGAGCTCTTCTACCCCTACGGCAAAACGTACCTCCAAACTCTCGGTGAACAGGACTAGGAGATCCGTAGTCGTATCACCGGTAGTCTAGGGTGGTAGCTAAGGGCGGTTGAGTGATTCCACGCTCCGGCCACCCCGCGGATCGGGTAAATACACCCTAAATGTTTCGCAATTTATGGCTTTTGGGTTTTCTTTCAAAAGCATAAGTCTGGTGCTCGGCTTGCTTTCATCCAGAACGCACTGAAAGACACACCTGGCGGGCGTCGTTGAGCAGGACAGCCTCCCACGGTTCGCCCGGCGCTCGCCCGGTGTGCTCTAAGGTGCTTTTGAAAAAGGAGAATCGCATGGCGTTGAGAGGCGTAGCTCTTTTGCTCGTATTATTCGTGGCGTTGGCGTGCTTGGCAGCGAACGCACAACCGGTTGTCAAGAAGGTTGCCGTAACACCGACCTCCGCGGCATCTGGCCAGGAAATGTTCAAGACTTACTGTGCCGCCTGTCACGGCGTGGAAGGGAAAGGAAATGGGCCGGCCGGTCCGGCGCTGAAAAAGCAACCCGCGAATCTTACGGAGCTTACACAGCGCAATGGCGGCAAATTCCCCGAGTTGAAAGTCTTTGACACTATCAAGGGCGATCTGGATATGCCGTCACATGGCTCCAGAGACATGCCGATCTGGGGAAATCTGTTCACCAGTATCAGCCATGGCGGCCCCGGCGAAGTGCAGATGCGGATCAGCAATCTGACCGGTTACATCAAGTCGATTCAAGTAGCTGCCGGTACGAAGTAGTAAAGAGGGGCGTAGGATCAAGATGCAGGGGGCAGGTTTCGGCCGGCCACCTGCATTTTCTTTTGGGCGCAGCGGGCGCCCGGCTCAGATCGTCTCCGGGACCATCTCAATTGCGCCGCAGGGGCACTCAGCCGCGCACATGCCGCAACCTTTGCAGTAATCGTAATTGAACTCAAACCGTTTGCCGGCCCCGAGCTTGAGAACGGCATTGTCCGGGCAGACGCCATAACAGTTGTCACACTCGAAGCAGTTACCGCAAGAGAGACAGCGGCGAGCTTCAAAGAGAGCGTTGTTTTCGTCCAGGCCTTTCACTACTTCGTCGAATGTGCTTTCGCGCCGCGCGGCGTCCAAGAGCGGCTGGACGGTTAGTGGAGCGTCGGAGTAATACCAGGTGTTGAGCTTGTCGAACGCTGCCAGTTCATGCTTGGTGGGTCCGTTGTAAACATCGCTGCGCAGATAGGCATCGATGTTCCGCGCCGCTTTCTTTCCGTGGCCGACCGCGACGGTGACGGTGCGCTCGGCCGGCACCATATCGCCGCCCGCGAAGACACCGGCATGTCCGGTCATCATCCGGGCGCTGACCTTCACGACGCCGTCCACGATTTCGAGCCCATCGACGCGCTCGAGGAAGCTCAAGTCCACGTCCTGGCCGAGCGCGAGCACCAGCGAGTCACCTTCGATGGTCTCGAATTCGCCGGTGGGTTGCGGAAAGCCTTTTTCGTCGAGGCGCATTTTCTCGACCGTGAAGGTCGTGTCGGTGGCCTTTTTGATCGTAGACAGCCATTTGAACTGGATGCCTTCTTCCAGCGCTTCCTGCACTTCGGAATCGTGAGCCGGCATTTTTTCGCGATTGCGCCGGTAAACGATGAGAGTTTCGGTAGCGCCGAGGCGCTTGGCGGTGCGAGCGACATCCAGCGCCGTATTGCCTCCGCCATAAACCAGCACACGCCGTCCGAGGAGCGGCGGCTCGCCGGCCTCCACACTTCGCAACACCGCCAACGCATCCAAAATCTTAGCGGCGTCTCCCGCCGGAATATAGGCGCGCTTGGCGACATGGGCGCCCACTGCAAGGAATACGGCGTCGAACTTTTCTTCTTGCATTACACGGGCGAGATCGTCCACGTGAGTGTTCAGGTGGATCGAGACCCCCATGTCGGTAATACGCGCGATTTCGGCGTCCAGCACTTCGCGCGGCAGCCGGTACTTGGGAATACCGAAGCGCATCATACCGCCGGCCGCAGGTCCGGCTTCGTAAATGATCACTTGATGTCCGAAACGAGCCAGTTGATAAGCAGCCGATAGACCGGAGGGCCCCGAGCCGACCACCAGCACGCGCTTTCCAGTGGGCGTGCCGGGTGTGAATTGCCAGCCGCGGCGGATCGCTTCGTCGCCCAGGAATCGCTCGACGGCGTGAATGTTTACGGGCTGATCCAGCTGCGCCCGATTGCAGCCGGTCTCACAAGGGTGATAGCAGACGCGGCCCATGATCGCGGGCAGAGGATTGTTCTCGACCAACGATTTCCAGGCTCGCAGGTAGTCGCCCGACTCGGCGTAATACAGCCAGCCTTGTATATTTTCTCCAGCAGGACACGCATGATTGCAGGGCGGCAGGCGATCGACATAGACCGGCCGCTCGGTACGCCACGAACCAGTGTGGTTGGCCAGACTGGAGCCGACGTCTAGTGTTATGGCAAATGGCTTTTCCATTACCGGGTGACCTCCTCCAACAATCCGAAGCGCTGGATATTGCGGTCCGCGATGCTCTGAATGGCAGCCAGCCGTATCTCGTCGCGCACGGGGCGGAAGAGATGCGCGAAACGCTTTTGTAGCTTGAGATAGTCCTCCACCGGCTGTGGACGCCGGATCGGCGTGTGCGCGGTGACGTCGCCGAACTCGGCTTCAAAGAGCGGAAACAGGCCGCTTTCCACCGCCGCTCGCGCAACTTTGATGGTGTCGTGCGGCTCCGATCCCCAGCCTAGCGGGCAGGGCACATGGACGTGGATGTAACGCGCGCCGTGAATCACGGTCGCCTTCTCGACTTTATATTCGAGATCGTGCAGGTTGGCTACGGACGCCGTTGCGACATAGGGAATGTGATGCGCCATCGCTATCAGCGGCAGGCTCTTGCCTTGACCGAAAGTGTTGCCAGGCTCCGGCCCGACCGAAGGCGTCGTCGCGGTGCGGGCCGCGGCCGGCGTGGTGCCGGAGCGTTGCACTCCGGTGTTCATGTAGGCTTCGTTGTCGTAGCAGATGTACAGCACGTCGTCGTTGCGTTCGAACATGCCGGAGAGGCATCCCATGCCGATGTCCGCCGTTCCTCCATCGCCGCCTTGCGCTATCACGCGGACTTCTTTTCGTCCCTTGGCTTTCATGGCGGCCGCCACTCCCGCCGCTACCGCCGAAGCGTTGCCGAAGAGCGAATGCATCCAGGCCACTTGCCAGGACGTTTCCGGATAGGGCGTGGAGAAAACCTCCAGGCATCCGGTGGCATTCACGGCAATCAAATTCTTGTTGGCCGCACGCATGGCCGCATCGACGGCGTAGCGCGCACCCAGCGCCTCACCGCAACCCCGGCAGGCTCGATGGCCCGAATTCAAGGCATTGGAGCGCTTGGTATCCGACTGCACGGCGCGGTCGGAAATGTCGAGCAGGCGGTTGCCAACGGTGAAGGTGCCGGTCTGATAAAACTTGATCTGTTCAAAAGGCATGTGTGCTCCTACGCGATTCTCGATGAAAGCTCGCCCAGATCTTTCAGGATGTTTTCGGCAATCGGGCCGGAGCGGCGGACGGCGGTTTCACGGGCCAACTGGCGCGTAATTGCGTCCCAGTTGAGATCCAGGAACGTCACGCTCTCGAGTGCATCCCGCCTGGCTTGACGGAAGAGATCCATCAGCGAGACCTTCGTTATGGCGCGGCCACCCAAGCCGGCGATCACGGTATAGACGCGCCGCTGGCGGCTCTGGATCGCCATTTGTACATCGGTGGCCAGCATTCCTCCCAGGCCCACCGCCAGCGATTTTTCAAGCACCACCACACGCTTGGCGTCGGCCAGCGCAGCCTGCACATCAGCCAGCGGAAATGGCCGGTACGAACAAATGCTGATCGATCCGATTGAAACCCCATCGGCACGCAGCTCATCGACCGCTTCCTGAATGGTCCCGTTCACCGAGCCCAGGGCCACCACCACGGTTTCGGCGCCATCGGTGTGATAAGTTCGCAACAGGCCGCCGGAATTCCGTCCGAAGGTCTTGAAGAATTCACGGCTCAGCACCGGAATGCGTTCCAGAGCGCGCAGTTGTTTGTGATGCGCCAGGTACCGCACTTCGGCGAAGGCGTCGGGACCGACCATGGCGCCGATCGAAACCGGGTCGGCCGGATCGAGCACCTGCTGCGGTTCGTAGGGTGGGAGCCAGCCGTCTACCTGTTCCTGGGTCGCGAGGTCGATGCGGTCGTAAGCGTGGGTGAGAATGAATCCATCCATGCACACCATCACCGGACAGGAAAGCTCCTCGGCCAGGCGGAAGGCCTGGATATGCAGGTCGGCAGCCTCCTGGTTGGTTTCGGCGAAAAGCTGGATCCAGCCGGCATCGCGCATCGACATGGAATCGGAATGATCGTTCCAGATGTTGATAGGCGCACCGATGGCGCGATTGCCGATGGTCATGACGATGGGCAGGCCGAGACCCGAGGCGTTGTAAACGGCTTCGGCCATGAAAAGCAGTCCTTGGCTGGCCGTCGCGGTGTAAGAACGGGCGCCGGCGGCCGAAGCCCCGATGGCCACCGAGAGCGCGCCGAACTCCGATTCCACATTGACGAATTCGCATCCGGCCAGCTCGCCGGACTTGACCATTTCGCCTAAGGCTTCCACTATATGTGTCTGTGGGGTGATCGGATAAGCGCAGATCACTTGCGGGCGGCACAGCGCCACAGTCTCAGCGACCGCGCGCGAGCCTTCAATTTGTTTAAACATGAACTTCCTCGAGGGCGCCCCGATGGGCCACCAGTTCGTAGGCGGCTTCGGCAGCCGCGACGTTCGACTCTCCCACTTTGCCGGGAAACTTGCTGCGAATGGCCGCGACCACCGATTCGAGCCTCAATGTTCCGGTCATCGCCGCGAAACCACCCAGCAGCGTGCCGTTGGGCAGCGGACGGCCGACAAAGCGCATCGCCAATTCCGTGGCCGGCATCGCGCAGGCGTGCCCAGGGGGCAAATGTTCCAGCGCGGATGCGATGCCCAACTCCTTCAGGCCGCGCGTTGAGTTGATCAGAACGAAGCCCGACGGATCGAGTCCGTCAAAAAGACCGGCTTGATGCAGGAGGGTTGGGTCCTGAATGATGAGGGCGTCGGGGTGCATCACCGGTTCGCGTGAACGAATGGGGTGATCGTCGATGCGGCAAAAAGCCATGACAGGCGCGCCCATTCGCTCGGAACCGAAACTGGGGAAGGCCTGGGCATAGCGGCCTTCGAGAAATGCGGCTATGGAGAGCATCTCGGCCGCCGAGACTACTCCCTGGCCGCCGCGACCGTGGATTCGTATCTGCATTCACTTATGGGGGAGCAACTCATTGGCCGTGGTAGGTTGTTGAAAAATCAAACCCAAGAGGTCAATTGACGCAAACTTGGGTGAAGTTCCCCAGGGCGATCGGAGCGTTTGAAAAAACGAAGCCAACATAATGGCGCATCGCGGCCGGGAGGGGAGACTGAGCGGGTGATTCGAAAAAACGAACCCAACCGCGCCGTGGTCGGAGCCGCTGGCCGGAATGCTGATATCAGACACGTGCAAACATCTGATACCGGATTAGCATGCCGGTGGAAAAACTGACGCGCAGTTGCAGCAAAGTTGTTGAAAGGGCGCAGGAGAAAATAATTGTGGCGAGGTCAACGGTTTTTCTTTTTAGCGAAGGGGATTCTCTGGCATCGCCACGCCGTTTGAGCAATTGCTGCTGGTGGATGAAGATAGAACTGCTGGGCCTCGCAGCTGGCTAGGCAAAATGCGAATCAGAATCAACATCAGGTTCATAAACAATCAGGTAGGAGTACAGGGGAAAAAACAAAACGGGCCGATGAGTTAGGTCTTTCCGATGATGCCCTTGCCCTGGCATTCTCGCCAAGGTGTCGAAGACTTCGTAGAACTCGGATTCGACGCGGTTGGCGGCGTCTTCACTGTCGTGAGCGATGTATTGCCGGATCACGTCGCTGCTCGGTGCGCCAAGCCGCTTTCTTGGCATCGAGCTGTGAAAGCGACTCTTCCTTGCTCAAACCCTCTCCACGTTCGAACTGCGCGAACCCCTGCTCAATCTGTTCGTGGATGGAAGCTTTGTTCTCCTGAAGCCAAGCTTCGGATCTAAAGTTAATCGTCACGCTGTAGCGCCTCACTGCTGCTCGTATCCATGATCGCATGTGCCATGCCCAAAGGCATGCGCCCTATAACTCACATCGTTGCGGCAAATCGCCCATTCTTAATCCTGGCGCAACGAGAAATCCCGCATTTTTCGGCTCCGCCTCCTTTGGGCTTCGATTTGCATAAACACGGATGTTTTTTAAGTTATCGATACCGCGGGAGGTAATCACGTGGAACCTTCGGAGCGCTGGCTTACTACCTACGACGTTCTCCAGAAACACGGAGTTGACCGTCGCTCTTTCCTGAAATTTTGCACGCAATCGGCCGCCGCTATTGGTTTGAGCGCTGCGCTCGTTCCCAAGCTGGTCGCGGCGATGGAGACCAAGCCACGAATTCCCGTCCTGTGGCTGCATGGACTGGAATGCACCTGCTGCAGCGAATCGTTCCTTCGTTCTTCGCACCCCCTGGCTCAGGATGTTCTGCTAAACATGGTCTCGCTCGATTACGATGACACGCTGCAGGCTGCCGCCGGATTCCAGGTGGAAGAGATCCGCCGCAAAATCATGAAGGACTACAAGGGCCAGTACCTTCTGGCTGTGGAGGGCAACGCGCCCACCAAAGACGGCGGCGTATATTGCACCGTGGGCGGCGAGTCGTTCCTGAATGTTCTCACGGAGACCGCCAAGGACGCCAAGGCAATTGTCGCCTGGGGCTCGTGTGCATCGAACGGCTGCGTCCAGGCCGCTAAACCGAATCCGACCGGGGCGAAACCGATCAAAGATCTGATCAGCGGCAAGCCCATCATTAATGTTCCAGGTTGCCCGCCGATTGCCGAAGTCATGACCGGTGTTCTCACCTACCTTCTGACTTTCGACACGCTGCCAGAGCTAGATCGCCAAGGCCGCCCGAAAATGTTCTATGGCCAGCGCCTGCACGACAAATGCTACCGCCGCGCTTTCTTTGACGCCGGCCAATTTGTCGAGGCCTGGGATGACGAGGGCGCGCGCAAGGGCTGGTGTCTCTACAAAATGGGGTGCCGGGGGCCGACGACCTACAACTCCTGCTCGACCTTCAAGTGGAACTGCGGCCAAGGCTGGCCGGTCAACTCCGGACATCCTTGCATCGGATGCGCCGAGGAGAACTTCTGGGACAACGGTCCGTTCTACCAGCGCCTGTCGAATGTGCTGGTGCCGGGAATCGATTCTACGCCGGATCAGATCGGCAAGACCCTGACGGTCTTGGCGGGAGCCGGTTTGGCAGCGCATCTTACCTCGGTGGTGGTGCGCAAACAAATGAACAAACTGAAGCCGGGAGAGGCAGCTGCACCGGCCGCCGATCAAGACGCAAGCGAGAAGGAGTGACCCATGTCCAAACGTGTAGTAGTCGATCCAGTAACTCGCATTGAAGGTCACCTGCGCGTCGAGGCGGTTCTCGACGATCATAATGTCATCAACGACGCGATCTCCTCCGGCACCATGTGGCGCGGGATCGAAGTAATTCTGCAGGGCCGCGATCCCCGCGACGCGTGGGCATTCTGCGAGCGAATCTGCGGCGTATGCACTACCGTTCATGCGCTGGCTTCGGTGCGCTCGGTGGAAAACGCAGTCGGGATCACGGTCCCAAAGAATGCCGAGATCATCCGCAACATCATGGAGCTGACGCAGTATGTCCAGGACCATGTGATCCATTTCTATCACCTGCACGCGCTCGATTGGGTGGACGTGGTGTCGGCGCTCAAGGCCAATCCGGCCGCGACGGCCTCGCTCGCTCAGAAAGTTTCCCCGAGCTGGCCGACGTCGACGCCCGGATATTATTCCGATACCCAAGCGACGTTGAAGAAGTTCGTGGAGTCGGGACAACTGGGCATCTTCCAGAATGCCTACTGGGGCCACCCGGCCTATAAGCTGCCGCCGGAAGCCAATCTGATGGCGGTCGCGCATTATCTGGAGGCCCTCAAGTGGCAGAAGGAAGTGATCAAGATCCACACCGTGTTTGGCGGCAAGAATCCGCACCCGCATTACCTGGTGGGCGGCGTCGGCTCGGCAATCAATCTCAACGGCGACAATGCCATCAACATGGAGCGGCTGGAGTTCGTCCACGACCTCATTAAGGACGCGCAGGCGGTTGTGGAAGGGCTGTATCTTCCCGACCTGCTGGCCATCGCTTCGTTTTATCCGGAGTGGACCACCTACGGCGGCGGATTGGGCAGCTACATGGCGTACGGCGATATCCCGCAGAACGGGATCAACGATCCGTCGAAATTCAAATTCCCGAGGGGCGTCATTCTCAATAAGAATCTCGCTGAAGTTCTGCCAGTCGATCCCGCGGACGCCGGACAGATCCAGGAACAGATTCCGCACTCCTGGTACAAGTATCCCAACGGCAAAACGTCGCTGCATCCCTGGGATGGGGTTACCGATCCCGAATACACAGGCCCGAAGCCGCCTTATGCGCAGCTCGATGAGAACGGCGGATATTCATTCGTCAAAGCGCCGCGCTGGAAAGGCAACGCGGTGGAAGTTGGACCGCTGGCCAGGATGTTAGTCGGCTACGCAAGCGGACGCGATGATTTCAAAGAAGTGGTGACCGACGCGCTGGGCCGGCTCAAACTCCAACCGGCAGCTTTGTTCTCGACGCTCGGCCGCACGGCGGCGCGGGGGCTGGAAACCCGGCTGGCGGCGAAGTGGCTGCTCGAAGAGTACGATCGCCTCATCGCGAATCTGAAAGCGGGCGACTATGCTACGGCCGATACCAAGTTCTGGGATCCGAAGACGTGGCCGGCCGACTGCAAGGGCTTCGGTGTCGAAGAGGCGCCACGGGGCGCGCTGGGACACTGGATCCACATCAAAGACGAAAAAATCGCCAATTACCAGATCGTAGTGCCAAGCACCTGGAACGCTTCGCCGAAAGACGCTAAGGGCCAGCGCGGAGCTTACGAGTCCGCGCTGCTAGGCACACCGATGGCGGATCCGAAACGCCCGGTAGAGATCCTGCGGACCATTCATTCCTTCGATCCTTGCCTGGCCTGCGCCACTCACGTTACCAGCGCGGAAGGCGAAACGCTGGCCGAGGTCATCGTTCGTTAGGAGGATTTATGGCGACAATTCCTCATACAAGTATCGCTCCCGGCCCGCCGCTGATTGCCGGCCGGAAATATGTCTGGGAGTTTCCGGTGCGGCTGTCGCACTGGGTGAACGCCATCGCGATCGGGGTTCTGTTTCTGACGGGACTGTTTATCGCGTCGCCCGTTTTCACGCCCAGTGGAGAAGCAGCCAATCACTCCGTCATGGGCAAGTTCCGGATGCTGCACTTCGCCTTCGGCTATGCCTTAATCCTGGGCGTGCTGATTCGCGTGTATTGGTTCTTCGTTGGAAATAACTATGCCCGGTCCGGATTCCCGTTCTTTTGGCGGCCCTCCTGGTATAAAGCGGTGTTCCAGCAGGTGGTGGATTACATGCACCTGGAGCGGGGACACATTCACATCGGGCACAATTCACTGGCCGGAGCTTCCTATGCGGCCTTTTTTGCGATGTGCGGTTTCGAAGGAGTCACCGGCTTCGCGCTGTATGGGGAATCCAACCCGGGCGGGTTTTGGGACAAGCTGGTGGGCTGGTCGATTAAGCTGCTGGGCGGTCCGTTCCGCGTCCACATGTGGCACCATTTGGTGGCTTGGCTGATCATTGTTTTTGTGTTGTTCCACATCTACATCGTGTTGTACGACGTGCAGCTGTATAAGAACGGGCTGGTGGATTCCATCATTGCCGGCCAGAAGTTCGTTGAGCCAGGAGACCACGATGCAGACAAGTGGATTAGCTGAATCGATAGTAGGCACGCGGGAAGGCGCGTCTATATCGGGAAAGGAGGAATGCTGCGGGTGCACTAAGTCGTGCCCGTGTAATAAGACTGCGCCGGTTCTGTTGCTGGCGCTCGGCAATCCGCTCATGTCCGACGATGGCGCTGGGCAGGAACTTTTGTCCAGGCTAGCGTCGCACTCCTCTGAATGGGGCGGAGAAGTCGAGCTCCTCGACGGCGGCACCCAGGGCCTGGCCCTATTGGGGACCTTCGAAGGGCGCAAGGCTGTAGTTTTTCTGGACGCCGTCCGTCTCGGCGACAAGCCCGGCGCGGTGCATGTCTTGAGTGGAGAAGAAGTAGTTCGAATGGGCCGCCGGGCTGCTACCACGGCACACGAGGGAAGTGCTCCGCAGATCCTGGCGGCCCTGCAGTTGCTTGGAGAAATGCCGTCCGAGATTACACTGATTGGCTTGGAGCCTGAGAAGATTCAGACTGGAATCGGCCTGTCGCCGGCAGTCGAAGCCGGTTTAGGAAGGGCGGCTGGTTTAGCGCGGATGGCCGTCAACCGCGCGGTGGCCGGGTAGGTGGTGGGGAGTGGGTGGTGGGCGGTAGGAAAAGCTGAGGTGGTGGGACGGTTCCAGATTTTCCCACATCCTACTCCCCACCCCCTTCTAAATGGGAGGCTTTATGTGTCTGGCAGTTCCGGGAAAACTCGTAGAAACGCAGTTGATCGGCGACAGCCGGTTGGGCATAGTCGAGTTCGGCGGCATCAAGCGCTCGGTGTTTCTGGACTTTGTTCCAGAAGCGCAAACCGGCGATTATGTTCTGGTACATGTCGGCTTCGCCATCAGCCGTTTGGATGAGGAAGAAGCCCAGCGAACATATCAGTTGCTGGAGCGGATCGGGATGCTCGAGACCGAGGGTCCGGAGCTAGAACCGGAGCTAGAAGAGGATACGGAGCTGGAAGCAGATGCGATACATCGATGAGTATCGCGATCCGATCATCGCGCGGGCGCTGGTAGACCGCATTAGCGCGAAAGTCACTCGGCCCTGGGTGTTGATGGAAATCTGCGGCGGCCAAACCCACACCTTGATGCGCTACGGCATCGATGAGTTGATTGCTCCCCAAATCGAGTTGGTCCATGGTCCGGGCTGCCCGGTGTGCGTCACTCCCATTGAAATTGTCGACAAGGCCGTCGAGATTGCCTCCCGTAAAGATGTCACGTTCGTATCCTATGGCGATATGCTGCGGGTTCCCGGCACCAAGAGCGATCTTTTTCGCGTGAAGGCCCAAGGCGGCGATGTACGGATCGCGTACTCGCCCATGGATGCGGTGAAAATCGCGCGTGCGAATCCAGCGCGCAAAGTGGTTTTCTTCGGGATCGGATTCGAGACCACCGCGCCCGCCAACGCGATGGCCGTGTGGAAGGCTCGCGAAATGGGACTCACCAATTTCTCTGAACTGGTCTCGCACGTTCTGGTGCCACCCGCCATCCGGCTGCTCCTCAACTCGCCTGAAAATCGGGTGCAGGGATTCATCGCGCCCGGTCATGTTTGCACTGTGATGGGGTACTGGGAATACAAAGCGCTGGCGGACGAATATCAGGTTCCCATCGTGGTGGGCGGATTCGAGCCCGTGGATCTGCTGGAAGCAATCCTGATGCTGGTCACTCAACTGGAGCGGGGCGAGGCGTATATCGAGAATCAATATGCCCGCACGGTGGAGTACGAAGGCAATGGGCCGGCCCAGCTCCTCATGGAAAATGTCTTCGAAGTGGCCGATCGAAAGTGGCGCGGCATCGGCATGATTCCGATGAGCGGGCTGCGGCTGCGTCCTGAATTCGCCGCGTTTGACGCCGAAAAGATCTACGGGGTGGAAACTCTCGAAGCCGAAGAGCCGGCCGAATGCATCAGCGCGCTGGTGCTGCAAGGGCTAAGAAAGCCGGTCGATTGCCCGGCCTTTGCGACGCGCTGCACGCCTGAACAGCCGCTGGGCGCGCCCATGGTTTCAGCCGAAGGCGCTTGCTCGGCTTATTATCAATACCGCAGGCACGCGTCCAGTCTGGTGTGTATCGCATGAGTACTCTCACGCTGAACTGTCCAGTCCCGGTAAAAGCCAGAGATCACGTCTCTCTCGGCCACGGCAGCGGAGGCAAGCTATCGGCGGAGTTAATGCGCGATGTGTTTTTGCCGGCCTTCCGCAACGCCACGTTAGAGCGGATGGACGACCAGGCGGTGTTTGCGGTGAATAATGGCCGCATGGCGTTTACGACCGATTCCTTCGTGGTTAAGCCCCTGTTCTTTCCAGGCGGGGACATCGGCTCACTCGCGGTCCACGGAACGGTGAATGATCTCGCAATGGGCGGGGCCAAGCCGCTGTTCCTGAGCACAGCCTTCATCATCGAAGAGGGCTTTTCGATGGAGTCGCTGCGGCGCATCGTCGATTCGCTCGGCCGAGCGGCCAGAGACTGTGGCGTCCAGATATTGACCGGCGATACGAAAGTCGTCGACAAGGGTTCGGGCGACGGAGTGTTTATCAATACGACGGGCCTGGGGTTGGTGACGGAGGGAGTTTATCTCTCCGCGGGTGAGGCCCGTCCGGGCGATGCCGTGATACTCAGCGGTTCCATCGGGGAACACGGCATCGCCATCCTGGCTGAACGCGAAGGCCTGGAGTTCGATAGCTCGGTCGAGAGCGATTCCGCGCCTCTACACGGGCTGGTGGCCGACATGCTTCGGACGACGCACGCGATCCGCTGTCTCCGCGACCCGACTCGCGGAGGAGTATCGAGTTCGCTGAACGAGATCGCGGCGCAATCGCAGGTTGGCATTTTGATCGATGAACGATCGATTTTGATTCGCGAAGAGGTGCGCGGCGCCTGTGAAATGCTGGGACTCGATCCGTTGTACGTTGCCAATGAGGGCAAGCTGCTGGCGATCGTGGATCCGAAAGTTGCGGATGAGCTGGTGGCGGTGATGCGCAAAAATCCGTTGGGCCGCGATGCTCGACGGATCGGAACTGTACGCGGTACAGACGCCGGCTGGGTAACGATGCGCACGCTGCTTGGAACGACGCGGATTGTGGACATGCTGGCCGGCGATCAGTTGCCGCGCATTTGTTGAGATGATGGGAATCCTGGAATTCTTCGATGCGGCTAAAGAGCATGATCTGCTGAAGCGCTTCGAGCCGCAGCACTTGGAGAAGCTGGCGGGACTTGCGAAGGACGCTGAGTTCGGCTGCGATCATATAATCTTCCAGCAAGGCGAGCAGGTGTCCTCCTTCTATTTGGTCATTCAAGGAAGTGTTGCGCTTGAGTCTACTGCAGGGGCCCGCCGTGTGACCGTGCAAAGCTTGCAGGCCGGTGATGCAATGGGCTGGTCGGCTGTTACCGGGCCGGACCACGGCGCCCACTTCGACGCGCGCGCGCTTGCGCCCGTTCGCGCAATTGCATTCGACGGAGCTCAATTGCGGGCGGCCTGCGAGTCGGATCCATCCTTCGGGTATGTGATGATGCGAGCGCTGCTTAGTTTGGTTACGGAGCGGCTGGACGCTATCCGGCACTATTCTTGAAGCAGGTCAACGGTCTTGAAGAAGTTCGATTGCCGCGGCTGCCATGCGCTTAGCGCACTGTTCTCCGCCGGGCGTGAGGTTTTCCCCGAAACCGGTTTGATAAACCCCTCCGGTGATTTGAAATACAGGCCGCTGCGATCCCGCGAGGATCTCAGCCAATCCGGTGAGTTGTTCCGGCGAAAGATCATGCGACCACACCATTTGATTTTCCGCTGAGATACATTTGGCGACCACGGATCCGGGTTCGAGATCCAACGCGGCATCCAGGAACACCACCACGGGCGCACCATCGAGCTCGGCCGCCAACTCCGGTGTCAACTGGCGGCATTCCAGGATCCTGACTGCGTCCCGGGGCATTGCTTGTTCGAGCAGTTCGGCTGCGCGCCAACCGAGGCCGTCGTCCTGGCGAAGACGATTGCCATAACCGATGACGAGCGGCAGTTTCATGCGACTAGACTCGCCGCTGGCTGTCGATCAGGACGCCCTGCGGGTCAAGCAGGTGGATTTCAAGCGGCATCTTGCCGGCCGCGTGCGTCGAGCAGCTCAGACAAGGATCGAAGGCTCGAATTACCGCTTCCACGCGATTCAGGGCGCCCGGAGAAAGCTGGCCGTTGACAACGAAGTACTCGGCGACTTGTTTGACGCCGCGGTTCATAGCCAGGTTGTTATGGCCGGTGGCGATGATCAGGTTCGCCCAGCGGATCAGGCCGTTGCGGTCCACTTTATAGTGATGCAGCAGATTGCCTCGCGGGGCCTCCGACATTCCCACGCCCTCTTCGGCGTTCGGCTCAGCGAAAGCGCGAACATGCGTGCTCAAGATGTCGGGATCAGCGAGCAGCTCACGCATCCTCTCGACTACATGCAGCATTTCGATCAAGCGGGCTTGATGGTAGTAGAAAGAGCTAAGCAGCGGGGTGCCGGCAAATGCACGCAACGTGCCGAGCTCGTGATCCGCGCGCGGCGTGCCGCAGTTGGTCACCAGGTTGAGGCGCGCCAGAGGGCCAACGCGATAAATTCCAGCGGGGTAACCCAGAGGCTTGTAGTAGGCCGATTTAAGATAGGAATCGGTTTCGGCAACTTCGCCCAGATACGCGGGATAATTCTCGGGCTTAAGCCCATCGGCGATTACCAGACCTTCGGAATCGACGATGCGCAACGGCCCATCGTAGTATTCGAGCTTGCCCGTGCCATCGGTGAGCCCGAGGAACAGGGAGGGGAAATTGGCAAACGACGCGATCTCTTCGGTATATTGCTGGAACACGCTGCGAAAGCGAGTGATGGTGCGGTCGAGGGCGGCAATCGCGTCGGGGAGCATGCCATCGATCTGATCGCGTTTCTCCGCGGTGAGTGGCGAGCTTACTCCGCCGGGTACGATCCAAGCAGGGTGAATACGCTTACCGCCCAGCATCTCGATAATCTGTTGGCCGATTTGGCGCAGGCGTATACCATCGCGCGCAACTTCGGGGGCGGCGGCGGCGACGCCGAACAGATTTCTCGACTCGGCGGGGGCGTCCATCCCCAGAATCAGATCGGGCGAGGAAAGATGAAACAGGCTCAGCGCGTGCGATTGCAGGATCTGGGCTAGATTCATAATGCGCCGTAACCGGGCTGCATTGGGCGGAATGCTAACTCCCAAGATCGCGTCACAAGCTTTAGCCGAGGCGACCAGGTGGCTGACGGGACAAATCCCGCAGATGCGCGCCATGAGCGATGGCATTTCGTAAAATGGCCGGTTCTCGCACAGCTTCTCAAATCCGCGGAACTGCGTGACATGGAAGCGGGCGTCGGCGACCTTGCCGTTGTCATCCAGTTGAATGGTCACCTTGGAGTGGCCTTCGATGCGCGTTACCGGATCAATTACAATGCGTGGCATGTTGTTCTCGTCAGGCGCCGAACCGCTGTGCGCCGATGCCCTGGGGCTTCCGGCCGGCGATCAGCTCCTGCAGGGTCGTGAAAATCAAGTCGGCGGAAGGAGGACAGCCTGGCAGATAAACATCCACGGGCACCACTTCATGCACCGGCCGTACGCGATCGAGTAGTTTGGGAATAATGCCGTATTCAGGGAGCTTGGGCAGCGTAACGGTCTCGACATAGGCGCGGTCGAGCACGGCTTGAATGCCGAAGAGATTGCGCATCCCGGGAACGTTGCTGGTAATCGCGCAATCGCCTAGCGATACCAGAACGTGCGTATGGGCGCGCACCTTCTTAATCTTCAGCAGGTCGTCTTCACTTGAAACCGCGCCCTCGACCAGCGTGATGTCGACCGATTCGGGAAAATCTTTGCGGTCCACCAGTGGACTATAAACCAATTCCACCTCCTGGGCGATCGTCAACAATCGTTCATCCATGTCAAGAAATGACATGTGGCAGCCCGAGCAGCCATCCAGCCACACGGTTGCGAGCGTCGGTTTACTCATCGTTTTCACCCCGCATGAGGGTTAAATAGGGCAGGAATTCACGTTTTTTCGACATTTCGGCAACCGAACGGCCCTTGTCGCTCAAGGCTCCGGTGGGACAAAGTTGGACGCATTTACCGCAACTGGTGCAGCTTTCCGATTCTCCCCAAGGCTGAGCCATGTCCGTGACGACCATGCACTCGCCAGCCCGGCCCATCACATCCCAGGTGTGCGCGCCTTCGATCTCGTCGCACACGCGCACGCAACGCGTGCATAGGATGCAGCGGTTCTGATCGAGGACGAAACGATGGTGGCTGGCATCCACTGGAAGCTTAGGGTACACGTACGGAAACCGGACGTGATCCACGCCCAGTTGCTGGGCCAGATTCTGCATTTCGCAGTGGCCATTCGATACGCACACGCTGCACACATGATTTCGCTCGGCAAACAGCAGCTCCAGGATCATGCGGCGATATTCCAAAAGGCGGGGGCTCTCGGTTCTGACCTGCATGCCCTCGGTGACCACGGTCGTGCAGGCAGCCTGCAATTTGTTCGAGCCTTCGATTTCGACCAGACAGAGCCGGCAGCCTCCGTAATTCGACAGGCCGGACACGTAGCAGAGCTTCGGAATGCGAATTCCGAGTTCACGGGCGACGTCGATGATCACCTGGTCATCGCGAGCACTGGCCTCGTGATGGTCGATTTGAAGCGTTACCACGCGGGCGGGCATCTTAGCTCACTCCCTCGCGCGCGAACCCGGCTTCGTACTCAGCGCGGAAATACCGGAGCGTGCTGATGACAGGGTTGGGCGCCGATTGACCGAGCCCGCAGAGACTGGTGTGCTTCACCATGTCACATAGCGATTCCAGCAGCCCCAAATCCGACGGCCCGGCGGTCTGGTTGGTAAACCGGCCGAGCAGCTCGTGCATTTGAGCCGTTCCGGCGCGGCAGGGAATACATTTGCCGCAGGATTCGGTCATGCAAAACTCCATGAAGTAGCGCGCGACGTCCACCATGGACGAAGTTTCGTCCATCACGATCATGCCGCCGGAGCCCATGATGGATCCAAGCTTGGAGAGAGTTTCATAGTCGACGGGGGTGTCGAGAAAGCTTTCCGGGATGCATCCTCCCGATGGACCGCCGGTCTGCACGGCTTTGAAGGCTCTGCCTTCTGGAATGCCGCCGCCAATCTGGAAGATGATATCGCGCAGGGTAATTCCCATCGGAACTTCGATCAAGCCCGCATTGGCAATAGCTCCAGCCAGCGCAAATACTTTGGTGCCTTTGCTGCGCTCAGTGCCGATTTGCGCGAACCACGACGCGCCATTTCGTATAATCGGCGCGACATTGGCGTAGGTCTCGACGTTGTTGATCAGCGTCGGATGCCGCCACAATCCCGACTCGGCCGGGTAAGGTGGACGGGGACGCGGCGTGCCTCGCAGACCCTCGATGGATGCGATAAGCGCAGTCTCCTCACCGCACACGAAGGCGCCCGCGCCCAGGCGGATAAAGATCCGGAAATTGAAACTGCTTCCGCAGATGTTGTTTCCCAGCAGTCCGTGGCGCTCCGCCAGGCGGATGGCAGTTTTTAGCCGCTCGACGGCCAGGGGGTACTCGGCACGGACATAGATATATCCTTCGCTCGCGCCGGTTGCGTAGGCGGCGATGGCCATGCCCTCGAGGACGCGATGGGGATCGCTTTCAAGCACGCTGCGGTCCATGAAAGCGCCCGGATCGCCTTCGTCCGCGTTGCAAATTACCAGCTTGGGGGAACCGATCGCTTTTGCGACGGTGCCCCACTTGAGTCCAGTGGGGTAGCCCGCGCCGCCCCTTCCCCGCAATCCGCTCTTGTGAATTTCGGCGACCACTTCGAGCGGCGTCATCTCGCTGAGAACTTTGGTTAACGCGAGATAGCCGTCAGCGGCGATGTAGTCCTCCAATCGCTCCGGATCGATGCGGCCGGAGTTTTCGAGAACGATCCGCTTCTGCCGCGCGAAGAACGGCAGGCTCGAGTCCAGCCGGATACGCTCCACGGGCGGCCCGTCCAGGGAGCCGATCAACTCCGCCGCATCGGACGGCTTGACCCGTTGATACAGAATCCCCGAAGGGTCGACGCTAACCAGCGGCCCGGCGCCGCACAGCCCCAGACATCCAACTTTTCGGACGGCATAGGTTTCCGCGCTATATCCTTGGACCGCGGCGGCTTCAACCAACGCGTCTTTCAAAGCGTTGCTTTCGAGGGAATGGCAGCCCGCCGCGCCGCACACATTAATACATGCAGTTCTGGATGCACTCGCATCACGTTCCTGGCTGGCGATGGCTTTCAATTCTTCAGCGAGCACGGGACGTTACCCCCCTCAGCTTCTGCTGCAACAAATCGGGCGTCAGGCGCCCGACTACGTCGCTGTCGATCACCACCACCGGCGCCAGACCGCAGGCACCGAAGCATCGGGCGGTTAGAACGCTCAAACGGCCGTCGGGGGATGTCTCGCCGGGCCCGATCCCTTGTTGGGCGCTAACGGACTTGAGCAGTTCGCGAGCGCCTTTGATGTAACAGGCTGTGCCGGTACAAACCACGCAGGCATGCTCACCCTGGGGTTTGAGAGTGAAGTGGTTGTAAAACGTGGCTACTCCATAGACCCGGCTCAGCGGGATCTTGAGTGAAGCGGCCACGTACGTCAAACCAGGCTTATCGAGATAGCCAAAAGATTGCTGGAGCGAATGTAATGCCTCAATCAGGGCGTGCCGCTGATTCCCCAGCTTGCGCATGGTGGCGGCTATGATCTTCCAACGCTTATCACCGGAAGGAGGATCACACTTTTGGAGGTACGGAAACATTCAATCGTGGTTTGTGCACCTGGGTCGCCAACCGCGATGCTATATAAGTGATTGACACGCCGGCCATTCCATGCGGGAAGTGGGTGAAAACACCCAATCTTTCGGAAATAAAGGAGTGCCTAATGCAGGTTGAACTTCTTCATTTTGTAGCGCAGGGTGTCGCGGGTGATCCGCAGCAGGCGAGCGGCCTGGGTCTGGTTGCCTCCGGCCCGTGCCAGCGCCTGGATCACGAGCCGGTGCTCCTGCTCGGCCAGGGACATGCCGTTACTGTCGCCGTTGGATGGCACCATCGATTCAGCTCCGGCGGCAGCAACCGCGAATCTTTGAGGCTGATCGCCACCCCGCACCGCGATCGGAAGACTAGGGGGCTGGATGTTAGCGGTGTCTTCCAGAATCATGGCGCGCTCGATTGCGTTCCGGAGCTCACGGACGTTTCCGGGCCAATCGTGCGACAGGAGCAGACTTTCGGCTTGGGGCGAAATCCCGGCGAGCTGGCGTTTGAACTTGAGATTGTAATGATCGACGAAAAATCGGGCCAGCGGCATCACGTCCTCCAGGCGCTCCCGAAGCGCCGGCACCACCAGTTGGATGACGTTCAGCCGATAATACAGGTCTTGCCGGAAAGCTCCTTCATTCACTGCTTCGCGCAGGTTCTTGTTGGTGGCTGCGACGATGCGGACATCGATGTTGATATCCTTCAGGCCGCCCAAGCGCCGGAAAGTCTGTTCTTCGAGCACGCGCAACAGTTTCGCCTGAATCGACATGGGCATCTCGCCGATCTCATCGAGGAACAAGGTCCCCTGGTCCGCCAATTCGAAAAGTCCGCGCTTTTGAGCGCGCGCGTCGGTAAATGCGCCCTTTTCGTAGCCGAACAGTTCGCTCTCGAGCAACGTCTCGGGAATGGCGGCACAGTTAATGGCCAGGAACGGTTCGGATTGCCGCAGGCTTTGGTAATGCAGGGCCTTTGCGATCAGGTCCTTGCCCGTTCCATTCTCGCCTTCGATCAGGATGGAGGTAGCTTCGCTGCTGGCGACGCGGCGTACGAAACTGAGCAACTCCAGCATCGCCGGTGATTGAGCAATAATCCGGCGCTTGTCGGGCCGAGCCTCTTCGGTGATGTCCTTGATGGTGGCGACGACGCCTTCGAGTTCGCCGGCCTGATCCAGCAGTTGAGAGGTGCGGATCACCACCATACGCTCGCAGCCGTTCTCCAGATGAAGATTCACCGTGCCCGCCGGCAGGGACGCGGATTCGCCAAGCCCTTGTACCAGACCGCAGTCAGAATCGCACGCGCTGCAACGGAACAAGTCCCGGCAGTGCTTGCCAATCATCTCCTCGGCTGACATTCCGAACAGACGTTGAGCGGCTTGGTTGACTCCGACGATATTCAGACCCTTGTCATACACGAACAAGGCGTCGGATAGCTGGTCAAAGATCGATTCCAGGATCTCCGGCCGTTGCCACTTGGAAGAGAGAAAGGACACGCGTGTTCCAATTGGGCTGGAATGCCCCAATTATAGCTCTATCGGCCGGTTCTGCGTTTCTCTGCGACATCTGTTGCGCGTTTTCACCCAGCGGCGCAGCGTCGAGTGGTAACTGGAAGCCGGAGTCTAATGCAAGACCCTGTAAGCACGTGACTTGAGTCAAGCTGCTAAACGGCGTTCTGATTGCAAATTAGTTCTTAAGATGGCGTTACCAAAAATCCGCAATTATTTGCGGTAGCTTAGAAACTCAAAAGGAGCGAAAGACTATGTTAGCTCTCTGGATTATTTGGTCTGTTCTCACGCTGTTCGTGGTCGGGCTGGCGATTGCGCGAAAGTTCGCTGCACGTAACGAGGATGACTTGGTACACTTGGCGGGCGGCGCGGAGCAAGCCATATCAAAGCAAGTTGTCGTTGCTCAGAAACTGGAGTGGTTCGATCATTGGGGCAAAACCTTGACCGTAGTAGACGGGCTGTTCGGTGTGGTGTTATTGGCCATTATGCTCTTCAACGCCTGGCAGCAAAACCTGACAATGGCGAGGTAGACTCAAACCGTTTTCGACATCGGGAAATCAAAATGAAGCTGGTAAAAACGGGTGCCGCGGTATCTCATTGCGAGATATTTGCGGCATCCCGAGTCAGATAGAGCCACCAGGCCTTTTTCCACTGAGAGTCAGCCCTTCAACTTAGAGAAGTTACCCCTTCGATTCACGCCAGCCAACGTAGCCCTGTCTGAGATAAGTGATAGGGACTGAGACGGGCGGAACGGAATCTTCCGCTTCTAATGCGCGACAGCCAGCTCCCGGACGGGAGCCAGGTGCTCGTAGATCGACTTCATTGTGTCTACAACGTCGGCGTAGGTCAGTTCGTCCGAGGGTTTTTCTCCGGCGAAGAGCACTACGTCGTCCAGGCTAAGAATGCCCCGCAGCGCGCCCTCGTGATCCACCACAGGCAGACGCCGCACGTGCTGCGCCCGCATGGTATCGAGAGCAGTGTGGATGTCATCCTTCGCCAGGCAGAAGAAGACTTTCGGTAGTACCACCTCCCGAACGAATGTGTCGCCGGCCTTCGCGTTGCGCGTGCCTAGCGCGATTGAAACATCCCGGTCCGTGATCATACCCATTGCACGGCCATTTTCAACCACCGGAAGGGCGCCACAGCCGGTTTCCCAAAAGAGTTTCGTAACTGTCGCCAGATTCGTATCAGGAGTGCAGAATCGGACGTTTTTTACCATTACATCTTGGACTTTCATAGTACAGGTCCTCTCTAGGATCGACCCCGGAGGAGTACGATTCCATGCGTAGTACCTGCACACGAAAGCCCAGAGGAAGATCGAGAAGTTTCAGACAACAAGAGATGGAGCCGCCGGGAACTGAGAAGCTTCACCCAGCGCCACTCTGCGCCTCCCGGCGCAGATCCTTACGGAACTACTTCTTCCAGGTTCGAATGTAGGCGACTACGTCAGCGGCAGAGGCCGAGGCGCTGGTGATCGGCCTCATCTTGCCTTTGCCATCGGTGATAACCTTCTTCAGGTCGTCATCGCTCATTGCCTGGACTTCAGGGGACCTCAGGTCCGGCATTTCCACCTTCATCATTTTGGCTATTGCTGGGTTCGGCGCGCCATCGGCGCCGTGGCAGGATTTGCAGGATTTATCGTAAACGGCCTTCCCGGCTGTTGCGTCGGCAGCTTGTGCTGCAATCGTAGCCGCAGTGAAACCGAGAACGAATAAGATAGTGCGCATTGGTGAATCTCCTAATGGTTTTGGGCCGGTGTCAGTTCGAATGTCTTTCTAATATGAGGCGAAGGTTGGTCTTCCCGTGAGATGGTCTTTTTGTCCGCAGGGAGATGCGATTGGCGGTGGGTTGACTCAGATGCAACCAGCGCCCCCTCCCCGGTTGTGCCCTGGCGCGTGAAGGTGAGACCGCCGCTAGCGCCAGGAGCACAACTATGTACCATCGCATCACCGACTATAAAGAACTTCTATCGTGGCGGCACCTATTGGGCGTGTACCGCGTCAACCGCGAACTGCGCTCCAGCGGCATGGCATACCGAGCAGCTCTCGCCCAACGAGTCGGTATTTGCAAGGAAGTGTGACGCTTCGGCCTTCGATACGTGACAGCCGCTGCAAGCCGAAGAAATGGGCGACACAGGATTGATCCAGCCTTGAGGATCGGTGACCTGATTCAGGTTACCCATCAGCGGCAAATCGTTTTGCTCCGTGCTATTGACGTGGCACATCGCGCAGTTTTGCAGATCGGTCGCGTCACCCGCCCCGTTCATGGCTGGGAAGAGCGTGCCCGAGAAGTTATTTGTGCTTCCACCATGGCCCACGACGATGTAGGGGTTCTTAGGGCCATTGCCGTCGGCTGCGGCATTCACGCCGTCGTGAATGCGGTGAACCAATAGATTGAAATTGATGCCCTGCGGCGGCTGGGTCTGATACGAGGTAACCACGGCCGTGGCGCGCGTACTGGCATCCGTATTCGACGGATTGTGACACAGCACGCAATACTCGACGTTGTTGCGCAGGCCGCCGTGCAGCGAAAGCGCCACGTGGCAGTTATTGCAGTTGGCTTCGGCTATCACCGTACGGCGGGGCGCCACCGCCGAGCCGTCCACGGAGAAGTTTACTACCGGGTTCATGGCGCCCAACTCGACGGTTTGTGCAGCGGTTGTACCGGCTAGCACCGTCACCGTGGTACGAGCCTCGCCGCCGATGGAGTACGTCCCGGTAGCCGCTGCCGGGATGGCATGCGTGAAGGTGTAGGTGCAAGCGCCGGTAGAACTACAGGTCGACGCCGAAACGCTCTCTGTCACGTATCCCGGAGTGCTGGCGGTGTCGCTTCCGAAGCTCGTGTAGCCGTAGTCGCTGGTGGGACCGGCCATGGTGAAACTAAGAGTTGTAGTGCTCGAGACGGCGATGTTGTTGCCATTGTTGTCCTGCAGAGTGAAGTTGACGGTAGGCGTTTGCCCTGCGTTGGTATTGGTCACGCTGGTAATGGCGAGGTTGAGGCCGGCCAGCAGCGTATCCGGGTTTTGCGGGTAAGTGGCCGCAGTATCGGTGGCCACTACGTGTGCGCCCAGGATGGAGGCATCGAAGGGCATCTCGCCTTGCGGGACATGGCAGTTCATGCACTGCGTATCGTCGGCCTGGGGTCCACCGGGGTGGTTGACCTCCGGACCAGTAGAAAAGCCTGTGGCGAAATCGATGTCATTGTGGCAGCCGCCGCAAGCGGCCCGAGTCGGTTCCGACAGGAACGCCTTGGCTTGCGCCGCGCCCGTGGTTTGACTATGGCAAACCTCGCAGCGTTGGGCCATGGCGGGATCAATCACCGTCGAAAAGTTGTTCACGGAATTCATGTAGCCGATAATCTCGTAAGGAACGCCGGGCGTAGTCTTGGTGCCAACCACAGTGGGTAACGATGAACCCATGTGGAGGCTGTGGAAGAACACCTTGGCGTCCAGCGAGTTGCCTGTGGACGGGTCGGCATTTTGCGGCTGGTGGCAGAGAACACACATCGGCATGCCCTGGGCATAACCGCCGTGGAAGGCCAAACTGTCGTGGCAAGCGTTACAACTCTGGGTGCGGATCACATCGCGGGTCACGGTAACCGCCGAGCCATTCGGAACGAAGTTGAAGGTGGCTCCAGCGTAGTTGGTACCCAAATTGAATGAGGTCAGATTGCGATTGCCGGCAATCCCTACCGTATTGGTCACGGTGGGGTCAAATCCCGAGGGCGCCGTGGCGGTGAAAGTGTATTGGTATTGGCCCGGGGCTACCTGCGTAGCCGGGCTGCCCAATTCGAAATCCGGGCGGGTGATGGTGCCCAGCACCGCGCCAGTGGCCTGCGAGGTCGTGTAAGCCACATATTGTTCCTGACCCTTGGGGATATAGGCCGCCTCGTACGCCAGCGAAACCACTCCCGGTGTATTTACGCCGGCCGCATCCAAAGGCAGACCCGAAGGATCCGTCAGTGTGTAGGTTACGCTGATCGCCCCACTGCTCGATATGCTGGCGGAGTTAATCGTGATCACCAGGCCTGGGCGCACAAAATCAACCAGGGCCGCATCCGCATAGAAAGCTTTTTCGTGGCGAGTGAATTGATGCTTCTTGGTCTGCCCAATCAGGCAGAGAGAGATTAGCGCGATGAACGCCGCGATCCGGACTCCGAGATAAAATTGCCGCTTCATAAAGCTCCTTGTCGGTTCAGACAGCTATTTTCTTTAAAAAACATAAGTAGTGCCCGATAATTGCTTTTCTCAAGTTCGCTTTTCGAAGCACCGACATGCACTTGAGTCGCCAAAGATCCTGCTTATTGATACTGGGGATTTACACAAGCGCAGTGGGGGGGATAGACATACCGGTTGGGGCGTATCCCCCACCTGACACCCTGGATGGGCAGTAGTTTGTTGGACAGCCCCCATATTCCAATCTGTTTGAAATTTGCTTACATGTACCCCTTAGGGATCACTTGTGTACGGTCCCTTACCAACACGGATCGGGGCCCCGGAGTTGCTCGGTTCTCTCTGGGCATGGAGCACGAGCATACCAAGGAGGCGATTCACCAACGGCTCGCCGCGGAACCCGAGCAAAGCTATCTCAGGGACTGGGTCTATGGCGGCATCGACGGCACCGCGACCACCTTCGCGATCGCTGCGGGGGTTGTGGGGGCTCACCTTTCTCCGCGCGTCATCCTGATCCTGGGAGGCGCCAATCTGATTGCCGACGGCTTCGCGATGGCGGCAGGCAACTTTCTGGCTACCCGATCGGAGCGCGAGGAATTCGATCACGCGGAGGCAGTTGAGCGCCGCCATATCGAGATCGTTCCCGCGGGTGAACGCGAAGAAGTATCCGAGATTCTGCGGGGGCTCGGGATCGCGGGTGATCTTCTCAAGCGGGTAGTCGCGGCGGTCACAGCGGATCGCGATCGCTGGGTGCGCATGATGCTGCGCTACGAATACGGGCTGCCGGCAGCGGTGCGTTCGCCGTGGCGGGCGTCTGGATCGACATTCTCGGCCTTTGTCCTCTGCGGTCTAGTACCTTTGGTTCCATTCGTAGCGGGCTTGAAGAACGCTTTCGGGGTGGCTTCGGTGGCGACCGGGGTGATGTTCGTCCTGATCGGTGCACTCAAGAGCCGCTGGTCCGTCGAAGTATGGTGGCGATCGGGCTTCATGACGCTTGCGATTGGCGGTGGAGCGGCCGCTGTAGCGTACGCCATCGGAGCCTGGCTTCGCAACCTCGCCGGCTAATTCCTGGCCGGCTAATTCACTGCGTGAGATCCCGCAAGAAACGCCAAAATCGGGGAATTCAACGCTGATGGAAGTCTGTCGCGGCGATTCATACGGCGCCGAACGTGGCAGACCGCGTGCATTACCCTCATGCGAAAGGCGAATTAAATGCGGGCTTTTCAGAAGATTCTTTTTCCAGTCGATTTGTCCGATAGCTGCACGGCGACGGCTCCCTTTGTGGAAGCCATGGCCAGGAAATATAGCGCGGAAGCCACGCTGTTGCACGTACTCGAAATGCCTTCAGGACTGATCCCCGATTGGTACGGAGGCACTCTGCCGGTGATCGATACGCGGACGATTTGGAAGGCGGAAACCGAGGCGGCTCAGTCTTACCTGATGGACAGGTTCTCAGGCCTCAAGGCCCATCGCGTGGTGGTGGAGGGCAATGCCGCGCAGGCGATCGACGACTACGCGCGCGAGAATGGCACGGACTTGATCATGATACCCACTCACGGTTACGGACTCTTCCGAACATTGCTGCTGGGGTCGGTGACGGCCAAGGTGCTGCATGACACGCCTTGTCCCGTTTGGACGGGCGTGCACGTGGAAGACACAGCGGCGGTGTCTCCCGAATTCGCAACCATCATGTGCGGCGTGGATCGGACCGAAGACAGCGTAGCCACGATGCGGTTCGCCTGCCGCCTGGCGCATGACAATCACGCCCGGCTCTTCCTGGTGCATGCCGTCCCAGGGGCCGAGGTTGCACCGGAAAAGTATTTCGACACGGATCTCCGCCTGTACCTGGAACAAGACGCGAGAAAAAACATCGCGCAACTGCAGGAAACCGCCGGTGTTGCCGCCCCGCTATGCCTGGGGGCCGGAGAGGTATCGCATGTGGTTCGCGACTCCGCGCTGGGGCACAGTGCCGACCTGATAGTAATTGGACGCGGACGCGCGACGCGCACGCTCGGACGCTTGCGCAGTAACGTCTATTCCATCATTCGGGACGCGCCCTGCCCGGTGATCAGCGTATAGTTTTGTCCGGTAGTGGTCCGCAAAGAGAGGTGGTCGCATGTTGCCATTCCACAAGATTCTATTTCCGGTCGATTACTCGGCGCCCTGCCAAGCGGTGATTCCCTACGTTCAGGAGATGGCCTGTCACTTCTCGGCGGAGCTGACGGTATGCCACGCCTACGCGCCCCTCGCCGCGATAGTCTACAAAGAGCTGCTGGTCACCGATCCGGAATTGCAAGCCAAGGCGCACGCCCTGGAACAGGACCGGCTGCGGCAGTTCGCCTGCCAGAGCTTCCCTGGACAGAAGCTGGAAACCATCGCCGAACTGGGAGAGCCCGGCGGCGTGATCGACCGGCTGGTCGAGCAGCAGCGCGCGGATTTAGTGATGCTGGCCACGCGAGGTAACGGCCCCGTGCGTCGATTCCTTTTGGGATCGATCACAGCCAAAGTGCTGCACGACGTGAGTTGCGCGGTGTGGACCGGCGTGGGAGCCGCGCTATCGGAACATTGCTTACAAATTCCCTATCAATCAATTGTCTGCGCGTTGGATGATAGTCAGGAAGCCGAAGGCGTGCTGCGCGCGGCCGCGTCGCTGGCTTCCGCATATCGCGCGCAACTGTGGATCGTGCACGTAGTCGCGACCCCGCCCGCGTACTCGGATGTCGATCTTGAAGAGCAAACCAAGCAACTCAAGGAAGCTTCTCAGTGGCGGTTGCGGGAACTCAAGGCGAAGATCGGCGTGGATGCGCCTCATAGCGTGATCGACGCCTTGCTGGGCGACGGTCTGCACCATGAGATTATTCGCAGGAAGGCCGATCTAGTGGTTACCGGCCGCGGCCGCTCCACTGGAACCCTCAGCCGCTTGTGGTCGCATCTCTATTCGATCATTCGCGACTCGCCGTGTCCCGTGCTGAGCATCTGAAGGATTGGTTAGGTTCGTGCTCTTGTTTTTGGGGAGGGCATCATGAGCGAAATCAAGACCGAAGTAGGACTAACGGCCGCGCCGCTGAGCAAGGAAATCATCCCAGAACTAATTCATGCCGCAGGACCGTGCATAACCTTGCTGTTGCCGCCATATCGGCCTGGCGAACCCGGCGAAACGCCTGCAGCCCGGTTGAAAGTGGAGCTTCAACAAGCCTCCCAGGATCTATCTGGTCGCGGAATTCGAGAGCCGCTATGCGTCGATTTGCTGGAGCCGTTACACCAACTTTCGCACGAACAAGAATGGCTGGGTGGGTCAGGCTCGGATCGCGTAATCTTTCGATCGCAGGGCATTTTTCGCGGGTTTGCGCTACCCGTTCCAGCATCGCCAGGGCGTGCGTGCACCGTCGGAGACTGCTTTTGGATCCGTCCGATTCTCGCGTCGCTCGCTCTGCCGGCGCGCACCTACGTTCTCGAAGTCACGAAGAAAGCCGTCACGCTGCTGGCCTGCGGGCTCACCGTAGTGGCCCGCGTGGCGCTTCCCAAGGGAACACCGGCAACGCTGGATGAGGCATTGGGGTTTAAAGCGCCGGATCACGAACTGGCAAACTGGTCGTCCGCCGGTCCATCGAGTGGCGCGATGCGCGGCGTGAAATTCGGAACCGGTTCGGGGCGCGAGACACAGCATGCCTACCTGCACGACTTCTATCGGGCCGTCGATCGGGGCGTGAAAGAGCTTCTCAGTTTTGAAACCCAGGTTCCCTTGATTCTCGCGGGAGTGGATGAAGAAACCGCCATATACCGCTCCATCAACACCCATTCGAACCTATTGGAGCAAGGCATCCATGGCAGTCCTGGCGCGCCAATAACGCCCGAACAAATCCTGCGCCAATCCCATGACATCGGCTTACGCGACTTCGAGCGTCGAGTGGCGCTCGAAATGTCCGAATCAAAGGAACGCCTGGCGCCGGCGCGTTTCTCCAGCGATCTGGAGGATATATTGCGCGCAGGGGTCGAAGGCCGCGTGAGCGATCTCTACCTGGACGAGAACGGACAGCGGATGGGGGCGTTCGCCGGCAAAGCGTTGGGCGGCCGTAATTGGCACGACGAAGATCTATTGAACGTTGCCGCGGTGGAGACGCTGCTGCGCGGCGGCGCGGTCTACTCACTGCCCAGCCACCTGATGAGCGGCGCCGTAGCGGCTGCAGCCTTTCGATATTGAGAGAGAACTATATTAAGAGAGAACCATATTAAGAGAGAACCGAATTGAGAGAGAACCAATGAAGATTCTGGTGGCAGTGGATTGGTCCGACGCGAGCACGGTTGCAGCCCGCAAGACAGCGGAGCGGCCGTGGCCTTCGGGAACATCGGTACATGTGGTCAGCGTCGTCGAAGCGTGGTCTGGCTGGAACGCTCCGGAGCTGGAAGAGGCGCTGCAGCACACCGGCGAGCGAGCTGTTCAAGGCGCCGCCGAGTATTTCAAACAAGCCGGACTGCAGACCACCACGAAAGTTCTAACGGGCGATCCGAAGACCGTCATCCTGGATGAAGCCGCGGAATCGCGCGCCGACTTTGTAGTTACAGGGGCTCACAGCACGCCTGGTCCAATGCATTTCTTGCTGGGCGGCGTGGCCCGAGCAGTGGCCCGTCTGGTGCCTTGTTCGGTAGAGATTGTGCGGCCGGGTCCCGGTTCTGAACTGCTGAGAATCCTCCTGGCCACCGATGGCTCCGAGTGCTCGAAGGCGGCCGCGCAATCGATCGCTGAACGACCATGGCCGGCCGGAACCGGATTCCGAATTCTCAGCGTCATTGAGCCGTCCGCGCCGGTGTTGGGTCCGCCTTATTTCAGCGCGGAGGCCATGGAAGAATTGCGCGGCAAAGACATGCAGCGGGCGCAGGACGCAGTTTCGTCGGCTGAGAGCATCCTGGATGGGGCCGGTATCGAAGCCAGCAGCACGGTGGCGGTTCCTGCCGCTACTCCCAAGGAACTGATCCTGAGCGAAGCCGCCGAATGGGCGGCGGATTTGATCGTCGTCGGCTCGCATGGCAGGCGCGGAGTACACCGGTTCTTGCTGGGAAGCGTCTCCGAAGCGGTTGCGTTGCACGCCAACTGTTCGGTCGAAATCATCCGCCATTCCAGCTAAGGAAAAATGCTCGGCCTGGTCAACACCCCCAAAGGCATGCGCGGCCAAACACCACGCTATTTCAGGTAGCCTTTTTCGATCAGTTTTTCGACTATTCGCCGCGCATCGGATTCCGGGTTCTCCCCCTGGACCACGACCTCGGGCGCCTCGGGCGGCTCATAAGGGTCCTGAACTCCTGGTACATTCGTGGCCTCACCGCTGCCAGCGCTGCGATAGATACCCTTGGGATCTCGCGCCGTGCAGGTCGCAAGGGGCACGTCCACGTAGACTTCGATGAATCGGGCAATCTCGCGGCGCGCACGGTCGCGGTAAGCGCGGCGATTCGCGGTCGCGTCGAAGATGACGGGCACACCGTGCTCCAAAAGCAGTGAACCGATAAAGACCATCTGGCGATAAAACGCGTCTCGCCCTTTGGTCTCATACTGCCGATCACTAGCGAAAACCTTGCGAAGCACATCGGACTCCAACACCGCCAGATCCACGCCTCGATCGGCGAGCTGAGCTTTCAGCGCGGCCGTGATGGTCGACTTTCCCGATGCTGGCAGACCTGTGATCCAAACAGCGAACGCGTTGTTTCTAGGTCCCACAATAGACATTGACTTGGCGCGGGTCGAAGCTGTGTTGTTCCAGGATGGCCAGGATGAAGGCGAGCAGTTTCTGGCGGGCCGAATTCGCAAGCGAAGGATACCAAACCGGGCTTGCGAGCACTAAGGCTCTGAACACAAAGAAGGGTGCGGCAACGTCCAGGATTTCTCGATCCCCGGTTTTTTCCAGGTAGCGATCCCAGAACCGCAGAAACAGCTTCTCGAAAGCTCCTTCCAGCCTGCCCGTGCGCTGCAAAGAGAAGAAAAGGTAGTTGATCGTGATGCAGGTCACGTCGTCGGCCGGATCACCGAACTCTCCACGAGAACGGTCCAGCACGCGAAAATCGACATCCGAAGCAAACAAAATATTCCAAGGATGAAAATCGCCATGGACCCGCCGCAATCGGTGCGTACGATTTTTGAGGCGCCAGCGCCAAGCAACGGCGCGATGCTCAATCTCTTCGAGAACCCGCGCGGTGAACAATGGATGCGGCGGATAGGAATCCGCCAGCCCCATGATGCACTCGCCATCACCCACTAGTTCGCGATTGCGGCGAACGTAGAGCCGCGGGTCATTGCCGGACTCGCAGCTACCCCCGGCGTGAATCTCGACCAGATAGTCGCACAGCGCGTCGGCGCGAGCGACATCGAGATCGGTCAACGCAGCCGTTTCGCGCAACCGCTCCAGATCGAATGCGTAGGGCTGGCCTTCGGCATATTCGGTCAGTAAACAAAACTCTTCCACACCGCCGAGCGAGATCAAATCGCCGCCAGCTTGAAAGCCGCCAACGTCCATGGATCGCACGTGACGCGGAAGGCGATTGAAAGCTTGGTGCGACCACAACAGGATGCGCGCGCGATCGGACATGTGTTCGTGGCCAAACGATCCGGGGCCCATGGTATGAAGGACGGCGCGCTCGCGACGGCCGCCCGCCAATTCGTAATCCACCCTGACCGGGACGCCATATCCGAAGCCCTTGCCCTCCTCAGGCTCACCCAGGCGGCGCAGATCGAGCACCCGAACGTCCTTTCCAAGAAAGGAACGCAGGTAGCGCTCAACTGCTGCGCGTTCCGGCTGGGGGGCTTCACTCATGCGGCGCTGCGCGAAAATTCGTCAAATGGCCCCTATCCCATTAGAGAAGCAGCTCCCTTCTCCGGCGAGCTAATTGCAAGATCCATTGTAAGTCGGCGTGGTTGTGCATCGCGCATGCGGATGCGGGCTAAGCGGCTCCGCTGGGTTCGCGACAGTGGCTTCCGCACTGCGCTGCGCCATGCACAATACGCCGGAACCCTTGGGTTTTGAATTATCCGGAAAGGAGGCGTCCCATGAAAGTTCGTGAAGTGATGACGAAGCATGCGAGTTTCTGTGGGCCGGATTCGACTCTGGAGGAAGCGTGCTTCCTAATGCAGAAGCATAATTGCGGCTTTCTTCCGGTAGTTGGAGAAGGCGGCAACGTGATTGGAGTTGTTACGGACCGGGATATGTGCATAGCGCTGGGCACCCGCAATCGCAAGCCGTCCGACGTGCGCGTGTGGGACGTGATGCCCCGCAAGCTCTTCACGTGCATGGAGGGGGACGATGTTCATTGTGCTCTGAAGACGCTACGCGATGCCAGGATCCGGCGGCTCCCGGTGATCGATCGCGACGGTTCGCTGGTTGGAGTTCTCTCGATCGACGACATCGTGCTCCACGCGCGGGAACAGCTCCTCCGCGAAAACATTTCCTACAGGGATGTCGAGAGTACGTACCAGGCCATTCGTGGCCGGCCAACTATTCCCGTTCCCAGCAAAACCGGTGTCACTGTATCGTTCAAGTACTGAGCCAACCTTACGAACAATAGAAAAGGGGGGCATCGTAGCCCCCCAATTTTGTTCAGCGTTCCTGTTTGACCCTGCCTACGCAGCCACTGCGATCTTCTTCCCGGCTTCCTTTTTGTCTTCTTTCTTCTTCCCGGCGACAATCGTCAGGAGTTCGTTTTCGATCTTGGCGGTCACTGCCCCAATCTCGATTGGTGTCGGGAATGTGAAGCGCCTATAGAGCGACTTCGCGCCGAACTCGCTGTAAGAGGAGCCTTCTTCGGTCTTCTCTTTCCGCTTCTCGGCATTGCCTTGAATCACGATTTCGGCCGATTGTACGGTGATATTCAGATCCTTGGCTTCCAGGCCCGGAACGCTGACTTTGATCTTGAACTCAGTCTCGGTTTCGACGAGTTCTGCCTGCGGCACCCAGAACAGATCGTGCTCGGCTTGAACCCAGTCTTCCACGTCGAATCCGTGCGCTCCGCCTCTGCGCTCGAAGAATTCGAAAGCCCTCTTGCGAATCTTGTCGAACGTGGATTTTATTTCTTCCAAAACCGGCGCCAGCGCAGGGTTATTCTCTTCTACTGTTTGAACGGATACATTTGCCATAGCATTTACCTCCTTTGTTGTTGAGAGACGAAACTGTCGCCGAAAGACACCCGCCTGCACAATTCCCCGATGCGGGTATTTGCCTACTCTCCTGTAGGACCACCCTCAAGAGTGCAATTGATGCTCCAATATTCTGCTTAGAAACCGGCTCGGAATCCTTGTAGTCTGCGTGCCATTGCTCAGGGGTTACGCGCTTTGACTCAGAGACTGCTCAGGCTACTTGCTTTTGAATTTTCGCCGCGCGGCAGTCTATGCCGGGTTTTACTCAGGCTCCACGTTGAAGTTCGCCGGGCGGCTCTGGTTGCTTGGACTCCAGCTGCTCCTTGAGTTTGGCAACACTCACTGGCTTGGTGAGGTAGTCGTCGAAACCGGCTTCGAGAGCCCGCTCGCGATCGCCTTGCATTGCAAAGGCCGTGAGGGCGACTACGCGCAGGCCCAGGAGAGCCGGATCTTTTCGGATCTCTTGTAAAACTGCATAGCCGTCCATCTCCGGCATCTGAATGTCGAGCAGCACCAAATCGGGCCGGGTCTCGCGGATTTTCTCAATCGCCTCACGTCCGTCAGAGGCCTCAATGATCGAACTCGCGTACCCTGCTAGACCCTCGCGCACCAGCTCGCGTCCGGCCGGATTGTCGTCAGCCACCAGCACGCGTTTCCCCGGATAGGGACGACGCAGGCGGCGAAGTTCCCGCAGAAGCACCTGTCGCCAGTCCGCCCCTTTTTCGACTACCTGTGCTCCTTGAGCAGCCAGCGTCGTGCGCTCCCGCCCATTCAGGTCTTTTACTGTAATCACCAGCACCGGGAGCCGGCTCAGCCTCGGGTCCGCGCGAATGTCGCTGAGCACTTCAAAACCGTTGCGGCCGGGAAGCAGCAAGTCCAGCACTACCGCGTCCACGCGCGATGTCGCCAGGATACGTAGCGCTGCCGCGGCGTCCGGAGCAGTCACCGGTATATGCCGCTCGTTCAGAAGAGTGTGCGCCAACAGTTCGCGGGTCTCCAGATCGTCGTCAACAATCAGGACTCGCAGCGTGCCTTCCGGTTGCAACACCTGCCGCACGGCCCGTATCAGCGCCTGGCCCGAGAGCGGCTTCACCAAGGATGCAGCGGCTCCGAGCGTAGCGCCCATTTTGCTTTGGTCCGCGGCGGCGGCGACGATCACCGGAATCGCGCGGGTCTCAGGTGAAGTCTTCAATTCATGGAGTGTTTCCCACCCGCTCCCGCCGAGAAGCTCCATGTCTAGCAGGACCAGATCCGGACTCAGATCCTTGGCCTTGAGAACGGCCTCCGCACCCGAGGCCGCGGTCTCGACGCGGGATCCCTCATGCTCCAGTTGCTGCAGGATGTCCTTAGGCCAGGACGCCATATGGCTGGTTACCAGCAACAGCGGCGACAGGTTGTCCTCGGCTACGGTTGCCGTCGGGTTCGGCTCAGCGAGCGAAAGAGTAAAGAAGAAACGGCTGCCTTTGCCGGGCTCGCTTTCCACCCAAATTCTTCCGCCATGATGTTCCACCAGCCGTTTGGTGATGGCTAGTCCCAAGCCGGTGCCCTCGCGCACGCCTTTTGTTGTGGCGCCGGCTTGGCGGAAACTCTCAAAGATCGCTTGCTGATCCTCCGGGGCAATTCCGATTCCCGTGTCGCCGACCAGAATGCAGACCGATCCGCCGGTGGTGGACGATTCAATCCAAACCCGGCCGCCGGAGGGCGTAAACTTGATGGCGTTACTGAGCAGGTTGTAGAGGATTTCTTTGAAGCGCAGGCGATCGGCCTGCAACATCAACCGAGCGTCGAGATCGCTGTCCAGGCTAATGCCTTTGGTGGCGGCTAACGGCCGGATGCTGGTGAGCACTTCGGCAGCCGCAACCGCCATAGGAAACGGCTCCAAATGCAGTTCCAGGCGCCCGGCTTCGATCTTGGAAAGATCCAGGACATCATTGATCAACTCCAAAAGATGGCTGGCATCGTGCTGGATGTGCGTCAAGAAACGCTTTTGTTTTTCGTTCAGCGGGCCGGCGTTTTGCTCCGAGAGCAACTCCGAGAATCCAAGAATAGTGTTCAATGGAGTGCGCAGCTCGTGGCTCATGCTGGCCAGGAATTCGCTTTTCAGCCGGTTGGCCCGCTCCACCTCCTGGTTTCTCGATGAAAGCTCTTGATTAGCCGAGGCGAGTTCCGCGGAGCGCCGTTCCAGACTCTGATTCAGTATCCGAATCCTCTCTTCGGCTCCGCGGCGCTGGCTGACGTCTCGGACCACGCACATCACATGCCGGTGTTCCGGTCCCTCCGGTAGCGGGCTTAGATTGATGTCCACCGCGAACTCAGTACCGTCCTTGCGGACTGCAAATAAATCCAGACCAGCGCCCATGGGCCGGCGCACCGGATGAGCGGCGTAATGGACACGATGAGCCAAGTGCCCGCCCCGAAATCGTTCCGGAAGCAAGGCTTCTACGGGGAGTCCCACTAGTTCCTCGCGCGAACGTTGAAACAGCCTCTCGGCCTCGAAATTAGCCAGGACAATTCGGCCTTGGGGGTCTACTTCGAGAATCGCGTCCGGCGCGGCCTCCAGCAATAACGAGAACCGCTGGCCTGTGATCGCAAGCTCACGCGCCGTCCTTTCGCGTTCCACCAGATCGGCGCGCGAACGTTCGGCCTCCCGAACCTCCGTGAGATCCGCCAGCACAGAAAGGTGTCCCCGCAGGCTGGCGACCGGGGCGCTCCAGATGCTTACCGGAACTCGAACTCCATCCTTCCTGATGCGCACCGTCTCAACTCCGCGCAGCGTGCCGGTATGCGTCTCGTTCCTCAGGTGCGCGGTTTCAGGCTCAGAAGGAAGAATCGGCAGCGCTTGCCCCAAGACTTCGCTTTCACTCCAGCCAAACATTCGCTCCGCGCTTTGGTTCCAAAGGATGACGCGGTCATCCGCATCGACAGCGATAATCGCCAATGGCGAGGCTTTGATGATTGCTTCGAGCACAGGTGGACCTACACTTTATCCTAGCGATGATGCCAGGAAGTGCGGGCACTTTGCTCTCCATCGGAGGCTCTTCGGCTAAAATAGTATGTTCAAGACCCCTTATGCTGCCCTTGATCAAGCTGGTGGCAATTGACGACACGCCCGCGAGCCTCGAGCTTTTGCGTGAAGCCTTGCAACAAGAGGGCCTGACGATCTTCACGTCGTCAGATCCGGAAGACGGATTGGATCTGGTTTTCCAAGAACATCCGCAAATAGTGCTTTTGGATTTGGTGATGCCCAAGTTGAGCGGCCTGGATGTTCTGGAACGCATTGTGGAGTTTGACCCGGCCATTGACGTAATCCTCATGACGGCGCACTACACGACCGAAACTGCGGTCGAAGCCATCCAGAAAGGCGCCAGCGATTACCTGAACAAGCCAATTTCGATTCCAGGACTGCGCAGCAGGGTGGAAAAGCTGCTGGCCGGCGCTCGCCAGAGACAGCGGGCCATGGCACTAGACAGCCAGCTTCTGGAGACCTCACGATTTGAAGGCATGATCGGGCGCAGTCCGCTAATGTGGGATCTGTTCGCGCGCATCCGCCGCGTGGCGCCGCACTATCGCTCCGCGCTTATCACCGGGCCTACCGGTACGGGCAAGGATTTGGTGGCGAAAGCGCTGCACAGCTTGAGTCCAGCTAACTCGGGCCGGTTCGTCACCTGCAACTGTTCCGCGGTTGTGGAAACGCTGTTTGAAAGCGAACTGTTCGGACACGTGAAAGGCGCATTTACAGGCGCGACCGCCGAAAAGGTGGGTCTGATGGAGTTCGCGCACGGCGGCACTCTGTTTCTGGACGAGATCGGAGACATGCCGCTGAGCACGCAGGCCAAGCTCCTGCGAGCGTTACAAAATCAGGAGGTGACGCGGGTGGGCTCGGTTACACCGCGAAAAGTGGATGTGCGAGTGATCGCGGCCACCAACCGGGATGTCCAGGATTTGATTGCACAAAAGCAATTTCGCGAGGACCTTTACTATCGCTTGGCGATGGTGGAATTGCGAACTCCCTCGCTGGCCGATCGGCGCGAAGATCTCCCGCTGCTCGAGAAGTTTCTTTTGGATCGGTTTGCCACTCAATTCAACAAAGACATTCGCGGGCTTACGCGGCGTGCGCAGATAGTGCTGGCGCGGCATTCCTGGCCGGGCAACATTCGCGAGCTCGAAAACGCACTGGGAAATGCCTCTATGATGGCGATCGGCGACATGATTGATGTCGAGGATCTTCCTCTGTCGCTGCGCCACAATGAGCGCACGGTGGGAGCAGCGGCAGGGAATTCGCATTCACCCGAGCAACCAGAGGAATCGGCGGTGTCCTTTGATGAGCACGAAAAAGGGCTGCTGGCGAATGCGTTGGAGCGAGCCGGCGGCAATCAATCCGAAGCGGCGAGAATGCTGCGCATTAGCCGTGACCGGCTGCGCTACAAGATGGCGAAGTACGATCTGCACTAGCGCCGGCGCTACCGGAGCGTTCGCATCGAATAAGAGCCCTCGATCAAAGGAAAGGTCGGTTGTTCGATAGAACGAGCGTCGTCCTTTTGGGTTTGTTTTGCATGCCCGCCCATACATACGCCCGACATGGCACACTCTTCGCAGCGACCTGAAGGCATCGATTCCGGGGTCAAGCGCGGCTCCGCGCCGAGCCAGTAAAGCGCGTTTGCCATTACACAAAAACCTGTCGCGGCAAACCACACCATCGCGCCGCCCACGAAGATGGTGAAAAGGGTCGCCCACGCGCTGTATGCAAGCACCACCGCCGACGCGATCGAAATATTGATTCCGACTGCAAGATAGATGCGGCGCTCGAGATACCAGCGGTCGGTCTGCATGAAATATAAGTTCCAGCGGGTGGATGTGTTCGATCCCAGCATGGGCGTGAAGCCAAGCAGGCGCAGCACACTGCCCACGGGGCAAAAACCTGTGAAAGCGACATTTATGGAAACGAGTCCCGTAGCGGTGACTCCCAAGATCCACAGCGGATGCATCAACAATGCCATCGCTGTGCTTGCCAGTAAAACCACTCCCGCGATCAACCAGACGGTCCGTTCGATATACCACCGGTTTGTGGGAACGATATAAACACCGGAGCGCAAAGTCATGGTTGGGAATATAGCACCAGCAACACAGTTTAGACAAGCCGAACCATTCGGTTTTTAGGTGACCCAATTTACCCCCAATTTACCCCCGGATGCGATCCTGGGCGGCTTGCTGTATACTGGCAACAACCCGGAACCACGACGAAATCCGGCCGAAAGGAGAGCGTATGGAGATCGACAGACGCGCGTTCTTTGCAAGTCTCGGCGGCGCCGCCGCAATCAGCGCCATGGACTCGGAGGCAAAAGCCGACGCGCTGGAAGATTACATGTCCGAGCAGTTGGATAACGGAGCAGCACCAGCCTCCACTACCAGCCCCGACAAAAAGTTCCCTACTGTAGCCGAGCTGGACGCGGAGATTGACACACGCACTTACCGCAGAGGCGTCGGAACTCTTTTCGCCAACAGCGGCCGGAACGTCAAGAAACTGCAGCCGCTACCCGCCAATCCGACGCTGCTCGATTTCTTCCAGTACCGGTTTGCGCCCGCCAATCATGTTCTTCAAAGCGCGACGCGCGCGATGAAAACCGGCATGACGGAAGAAATTATCCTGGCCTGCCTGCTGCACGACGTCGTGCAGTCGCTGATCAAGCCCGATCATGGGTGGTGGGGCGCTCAGCTCTTCGAGCCCTATATTTCTCCCAAAGCCACCTTCGCCATCCGGTACCACCAGACCCTCCGTTTCTATCCGGATTCAGCGGCCGGATATGAGTATCCGGATCTATATTACAGAATATTCGGGAAAGATTACACACCGCCGCCGCACATCGAAGCCACGTATAAAATGCTCAAAAACCACAAGTGGTACATGGAACCGCGGCTGGTAACAGTAAACGATTTGTACGCCTTCGACCCCAACGCGGTGGTGACCATCGATCCGTTCGTTGATATCGTCGGACGCCACTTCAAGCAGCCCAAAGAGGGACTGGGCAACGACAACAGTCCGGTCGCTCACATGTGGCGCACCATCGCGCGGCCCGATTCGCCACTGTAGCGGATGGAAACGCGCCGCTAGCCCCAGACTTTGCGGGCGGTACTGACAACCAGTTCGAGCTTGCGCCACTGATCGTCGATCGAAAGTAAATTGCCCGCGGCTACGGATGCGAAACCGCACTGCGGGCTGATGGCTAAGTTTTCCAGCGGCACGTAACGGGCGGCATCGTCGATGCGGCGCAGCAGATCATCCTGCGATTCCAGCTTGGGTTGCTTGGTGGTAACCAGCCCGAGCACGACCGTTTTACCTCGCGACACACGGCGCAGCGCTTCAAAGCTGCCCGCCCGATCGCTGTCGTATTCGAGCAGAAACACATCCACGTCGAGCATGCCGAACAGTTTCTCGGCAATGGCGTCGTAATCTCCTTCGGTGTACCAGCGGCTGCGGCTGTTACCGCGGCACACATGCAGCGCGAGCGTGACGTGATTTCGCGGAACATCTTTCAGCGCTGCATTATCGCCCGCGATGGCGTGGCCGAACTCCTGGTCGGGGTCGACGCCCGATGCACGGAGTTTTTCGCGCTGGCGCGGATCGAGAAAGTGCGAATAATAGGGCGCGTCGAACTGGATGTACTTGACTCCTTGGGAAACCAGCCACCGAACCTCATCACGCACAATGTCAACCAGATCCCGCAGCAGATCGGAGTGCGTTGGATAGTAGGAATCCGATAGCCCCGGCTTGAAACTGGCCAGCAAGAAATTAGAAGGCGCGGGCACCGTAACCTTGAACGGACCGCCGGCATTCTTCATCAGAAACGGAAGTTCGTGGGCGGTCAGTTTGCGGAGCTTGCGAAGTTTCGCGCCGACGGCCTGCGCGGTGCTGCCCTCCGGTCCGGCTCCAGGCCCCTTCCAATCCAACATTATCTTCTGCGCCACAAAACCCTCCACGGCATCGGCCATATCGGTGAGCCAGGAGCCGCGGCGCATCTCGCCATCGGTGCAGACGTCGATTCCGATCTGATGCTGCTTTTCCAGCGCCGCTAGAATAGCTCGGTCTTCTGTTGAACGAAGTTGATCAAGCGTGAGGCGTCCTTCGGCATGCGCGGCACGGGCCTCCAGCAGCTCGGGCGGCCGCAGCAAGCTACCTACTTGTTCGGCGCGAAACCGGTTAGTCATTGGTTCCACAGCCCGGAGAGCTGCGCCAAAGGGCCGGCAAGCAGATTTTCATGGCGCGCTCTGTTGGGTCTTGCTGTCCATGTTCAACAGGCGGAGAGCGTTTCGACGGTAGATCTTATCTTTATCATCGGCGGTGATGTCGAGCGCTTCGATGCAGCGGATGGTTTCGCGGATGTAGAGGCCGGGCGAAGGCTCGAAGGGCAAGTCGGAAGCGAACACGCAATGATCGACGCCGAAGAAATCGAGACCGCACTTGGTGGCCGACAGTCCGCCGAAGAGCGCTGTGTCCGCGTAGAACATGCGGAAGTAGTCGATGGGCCGCTTCGGCATGGAATCGAGCAGGGCCTTGTAATCGACGTCCGAAGTGCGGGTGCCAAGCTGATCCCAGCCATATCCGACCCGGCCATCAAAGTACGGGATCATACCGCCCATGTGGTGAGTGACGATTTTCAGATTGGGCAGACGATCGAGCATTCCAGAAAAAACGATGCGTGACATCATAGCGCTGGTTTCATAGGGCCAGCCGAAGGTCCACCAGATTTCGTATTTCGATTTGTTTTCGGAAAGGTAATCGGGAAAATTGGCGCCGCGGGCGGGATGGATCCAGAGGGTCAGGTTGCGGCGCTCGGCTTCCTCGAAGATGGGCGAAAATTCCGGAAGATCGAGCGGTTTGCCGGCGACGTTGGTGAAGAACATGGCGCCCGGCGAGCCGAGCTGGGTGGACGCGCGTTCCAGTTCCTTCACGGCCGCATCGGGGTTGTTCATCGGCAAAGAGGCGGCGAAGGCGATGAAGCGGTCGGGATATTTGGCCACCAGTTCGGCCAGACCATCATTGGCGACTTTGGCGAGCTCGGGCGACTTATCCGGCGCGGCGATGACTTCGAGCGGGGGCGCGGGCATCGAGAGGACTTGCCGGTAATCGCCGAATTCATCCATCACACGGAAGCGCGCGTCGAGATCGGTGAGAGTGGGAATGTTGGAGACGCGTTTGCCGATATCCTGGCCGACCACTCCGGTCTTGACGTACTGATCGGTGAAGCGCTTAGGGAAAAAATGATTGAAGAGATCGATTTTCATCTGCCGGGGCCATTATATCGTCTTCATGGCGATTCCAGCGCTTTTGAGGATTGCACGCGGCTGGCCAGAAATCCCGCGACCGAAGCGATCAGGACGGGGATGGCAGCAGCCCAAAAAACGCGCCGGGTCTGGTGCTCAAAAGAGAGCAGCGTGCCGCCAAGGAGCGGGCCAATTATGGAGCCGACGCGTCCGATGCCGAGCGCCCAGCCAACGCCGGTGGCGCGCATGGAGGTGGGATAGAACTCCGCGGCGAGGGCGTTGGCACTGCTTTGTCCACCGATCACGCCGCAGCCGGCCGCAAAGATCGTGAGAGCCAACAACGCCGCTGATTTTCCAGCCGCGCCGATGAAGAACACGAAAATGGCCGCCGAAAGATAGGCGCAGGCCAGGACTCCAAAGGACTGGAAGCGATCAAGAAGGCGGCCCATGATGAGCGATCCGACTGCGCCGCCTACCTGAAAAAGAGCGGTAAGAACTATGGCTTTCTCGATGACGATTCCCGCATCGTGGATAACGGTCGGGAGCCAGGCGTTGAGGAAATACAGATCGAGGAGGCTCATGAAGAAGATGACCCAGATCAGAAGCGTCATCGGGGTTCGTCCGGCGGTGAAGAGCTGTTTGACGACGAATTCGCGGGCGGGCGGTTCTTCGATAATCAGCGATGGCGCGAGGCCAAGCGAGACGCCGGGTGCGATCCTCGCAAGGCTACGCGCGATTTTCTTATCGTCGCCGCCGTGCATGAGCAGGAATCGGATTGACTCGGGCAAAAAAGCGATCAAGAGCACGGCAATCGCGCACGGCACAACACCTCCGGTGAGGAATACCGATTGCCAGCCAAAGCGCGAGATAAGCGCGGCCGCGACGAAACCACCGACTGCAGCGCCGATGGAGAATCCGACAAACATGAGCGTGACCGCGGTCGCACGGAGCCGCTTCGGCATGAATTCGGAAGTCAAAGCCACGGCATTGGGCATCGCGCCGCCTAGGCCGAAGCCGGTGATCAAGCGATAGACCAGCAACGATGGCAACGTGACCGCGGTGGCAGTGAGCAGCGAGCAGGCGCCGAACAATAGCGTGCAGAACACGAGCACCGGCTTCCGTCCGACGCGATCGGCCAAGGGACCAAAGATGAGCGCGCCAATCATGATGCCGATCAGTCCGCTGGAGAAGACCGGGCCGAGCGAGGCGCGGGCGATATGCAAGTTGGCGATGAGCGCAGGAGCGACGAAGCCCATGGCCTGGGCATCGAAGCCGTCCATGAAGAGGACCATGGCGCAGAGGATCGCGATGAGTAGCTGGTAGCGGCTGAGCGGCAGTTGGTCGATGAACTGGTGAATTTCGAGGGGAGCCGCCGGGCGCATAAAAAGAGTAGACCACGAAATTAGGGACAGTACACTCAAACCCCTATTTTGCCGGGGCGCCGGGTTGGAAATCGGTATTTGCGTGCACTGTCCCTAATTTTGTGACAATGGTGCGGATATGCTGCGAACCATTCCGCCTTTCCGAGCCGATCACGTCGGCAGCCTGCTACGTCCGCGAGAGTTGAGGGAAGCGCGAGCGAAGCGCGAGCGTGGCGAGATCAAGCCGGAGCAACTGAAGGCGATAGAGGATCGCGCGATCAAAGACGTCATCGCCAAAGAGGAAGCGATCGGTCTAAAGGCTGTCACGGATGGGGAGTACCGGCGCGAATTCTGGCACATCGATTTTCTCGCCGGGCTGGATGGAGTGGAATCGTATATATCCGATCACGGCATCAAGTTTCAAGGCGGCGAAACCAAGCCGAAGGCGCTGCGCGTTACGGGCAAGATCGGATTTTCGGGACACCCGATGATCCAGCATTTCCAATTTTTGAAAGAGCACACCAAGAATACGCCGAAGATGACGATCCCGTCGCCGAGCGTGCTGCATTTTCGCGGGGGGCGTCAGGCGGTTCCCGAGTCGATCTATCGGACCATGGACGAGTTCTATCGCGACCTGGGCGCCGCTTATCGCAAGGCGGTACGCGCGTTCTCCGACGCCGGTTGCCGCTACCTGCAGATCGATGAAACCAACCTGGCCTATCTCTGCGACTCCGAGCAGCGCCAGATGTTACGCGACCGGGGCGACGACCCTGACAAATTGCCGCTGGTGTACGCGGAAATGATCAACACGGCTATCTCCGACCGGCCGGCGGACATGATCATTACTATGCATCTGTGCCGGGGGAACTTTCGATCGCTATGGATCGCGCAAGGGGGGTATGAGCCGGTGGCCGAGATCCTATTCAACAAGATTAATGCGAATGGCTACTTCATGGAGTACGATACCGAGCGAGCGGGTGGATTCGAGCCGTTGCGATTCGTGCCCAAGAACAAGACCGTAGTGCTTGGCCTGGTGACGTCCAAGACGGGAACGCTCGAGACTCGGGATCATCTGAAGCGGCGGCTGGACGATGCGTCGAAATATGTCGATCTGGAGCAGTTGTGCCTCAGCCCGCAGTGCGGATTCGCAAGTACCGAAGAAGGGAACGTGTTGGCAGAGGGGGAACAGTGGGCCAAGCTGTCTTTGATTGTCGAGATTGCGAATGAGGTTTGGGGAAAGAACTAACGGATAACGTCGCGGCGATTATGCAAGCGATCGTCCGCAAAGGCCGCCCGGTTACTGGAAACGTTCCAGACCTTTGGCCTGCCAGACCGGCTTCGCGTCCGGCCGCAGGATAAACTTGACGAAAGCGATCGCGTCATCGCGATGCATAGCTCGTGCCGAGACGGCGGTGGACATGTCGATCCAGGCTCCCAATTCGCGCGGTAGCGGGCCAACGACCTCAATCTCTTTGTGAGGAAGAATCTCGCAAATGGCTTGCAGTGCCATGTCGCCCTGTCCGCGCGCCAGCGCCTGACCGCCTTCACCTTGGGTGTTGACCATGCTGTTGACACCGGCGAACTCCGGCCGCTGGATCACTTTATCCTCGATGACTTTCGCAACCATGCTGCCGTGCGACGGGTCCGAGCGCATCACCATTTTCGCGCTGCGCAGAGCGGCGGCTAATTTTTCGACTGTCGAAATATCCGGATGGGGCGCGCCCGCGGGTACAGCCAGGCCCATTTCCGAACGGCCCAGCGGCAGGTAGGTGCCCGGCACAACATTGCCATCCAGCGACAACGAACTCATCAGTTCAAAAGGCAACATGATGACATCCGCGGGGGGATTGGCGGTCTTGATTGCGTTGACGGCGCTGCCCATGATGACGGTGTTCACGGCCACCTTCTTGCCGGTTTCTTTTGTGAAAGCCGCGGCGAGATCCACTAAGCCGGCATTGTAAATGATGCCAACGGTCAAGATGCGAACATCGGCCGCAGCATACCGGGCCGCCGCTTCTGGGTCTTGCGCGCCTGCTCCTCCGCGGCCGCGACCCGCCGGTGGCGGGGTTTCTTGAGCGGGGATCGACCCAGACATCAGAAGCATGGCAATGAAAGCAGAAAAGTGAAGGGCGCGCATATCGTTCCTTTCGGGCTTGGAGGTCAGTTGCCCCTCCATCATTTATACATGATCCGAACGTCTTCGATGGACACTTTCGAATCGATTTCGTACAATTTCGCTTGCTCGACGCTGGACCGCGGTCCATACTTCGTCTACGGTGACATCGGGCCAGGCGTATCGCCGCCGTTCTTTGTATCGAGCGCGATGGAACGCAGGGTTTTCAGAATACCAGCTTCAAGCTGAGTTGCAGCTCCCGCATGTCGATGCCAGTACGCGTGGAGGTAATCTGGCCGAAGCCGGCGCCGGTCAAAGTGTCGTTGGGATCGTTGAAGTTGGGATGATTCAAGGTGTTGAATGCCTCGAATCGCAGCTGCAAATACACTCGCTCGGTGAAGCTGAAGTTTTTCAGCAATGCCGAGTCCACGGTGAAGATGCGGGGACCGGTGACCGTGTTCCGAGGCAGGTCGCCAAAGGTACCCTTCGGCTGCAGCACAAAGGCGGCGGTGTTGAACCACTCGCCGGTACTGGGGTTGGGGAGACTCTCGGAGACTCCAGGCACTGCGTTCGGGCGATCGTACCCCTCGCCCGTATTGGACTGGTCGACTCCAGCTTGAATGTCATTGGGAAAGCCGGTTGAGAAGGTCCAGATGGAGCTAAGCTGCCAACCGCCGACGAGTGTGCTGGCCAGACCCTTATTTAAAAACTTCTGGCCTCGTCCGAACGGAAGGTTGTATAGAGCGGAGACAACCAGGCGGTTCCGAGCGTCGAAAGACGACAAGCCCCGCTCACAAGTGAAACAAGTACCGTCCGGAGGCTTCAATTGATCGGTGTTATCGTTGCGGATGCCACTGCCTTCGTCAATCGACTTTGCGAAAGTATATCCAACCAGGAATGTGAGGCCCTGAGACAGCCGCCGTGTCGCCTTAACAGTGAGTGCGTTGTAATTGGCGTTGACAACGCTGCCCACGTACTGGATGTTCCCGAATGCCGGATCCGGTTCGCGCGAGTCTACCGTAGCGGTAGGACTCATAGTGGCGGGCATGTTCAATGTGAGGAAGCGCTGGAGGAAATGACTCATCGAACCGAGATAGCCTACCTCTAGCACTGTGTTCGAGGACAACTGGCGCTGAACGTTGAACTCCGCCTGTCCGGTATACGGGGTTCTGCGGTTATATTGGTTCGCCAGTCCTTGCGGCGTGCTGAGACAAGTGTATGGCGGACTTGGCACCCCGCACGGATTGGTTCCACCGGTGTTGAATGGATTCTCGAAGGTCAGGTTGTGCGTTACGATATTGGCGAAATTTTGATCATTCCCGAAAAGATTTCGAGCCATGTCGAATATCGGGTTACCGGTATCCTGCACATAGAAAATCCCGGCTCCGGTCCGAATGGTCCACTTAGGGGAGGGGCTCCAGGCGATGCCCAGCCGGGGAGCGAAATTCTTGTAATCCGCCTGTACTAGCCGGCTGCCCATGCGGCCGTCGCGAGCGGTACAAATGGCGGGGTTAAAAACAGTAAAAACTCCTGCAGCAATGTCGCCTTGGCCGACACGCACCATACAGAGCGGCGGCCCCGAATAATTGGCAGGCCCCGTCCCAGCGGGATTAAATGGAAACTGCGGAGGCACGTACACGTTTGCCTCCGTGTTGTTTTTCATCGACCACGGCGGATCGTATTCATAGCGCAAACCCACGTCAATTGTCAGGTTGGGTTTTAGCTTCCAGTTATCGTCGACGTAATAAGATTGAATCAGGGAGCGATACTGGCCCACCGCCAGTGCGGCAGCGTCCTGATTCTCTTCCAGGTAGCCCAGCATGTAGTCGGAGAATCCATAGCCGGTCGCCTGATTCTGTATGGTTAAGGCCGCCCGCGCATCCTGCGTACCGAGCTCGTTAAACTGAGCCCGGATGAGCTCGGCTCCAAATTTGAGCGCGTGCCGGCCATGGGTCCAAGACATATTGTCGGACCATTGGAAATTGTGATCGTTGATGACCCACGGTCCTTGCACGCTGGTTCCAAAACCGCTAAAGCCCGTTATTGAGATCCCGGGGGTTCCCCAGGCCGCCGGCTGCGGATCAAAAACGCCGATGCCCAGGTTCTTAATCACGTCGACCTGGTTCTGCAATTCGTTTCCAAAATTGTTGTAGAAGCCCGTATAGCCAAAACGAAATTCGTTCACCAAATTGGGCGTAAATATGCGGATGTTGGACAACATCCCTTGTTGGACGCCGGTCGCCAATAGAGTGCCATTTTGATCGAGCGCTGGCGAAATCGAGTTCTCGTTCTGAAAATCGTACCGTCCGAACCAGGTCGACTTGGCGCTTTCCACGAAATCGATTCGTTGCGTGAACTGATCCTTGTTGTTGATGTTGTTGTCCAGCGCCAGGTAGTTGTTCGTCAATCCAGCTCCCGGAATATTCGGCGCCGGATAATAGGCGAGCAGTCCCAGCGCAGCTTTGTCGAAGCGGTTAGATGGAATTATGTTGCCTGGGAATGGCGCATTGTTGTTCAGCGGATCTGTTATGACAGTCTTGGGTAGAATCTGCGAAAAATCACCGTTGCGCATGGAGACAGGCGGCGTCGAATATACTGTCTGAGTTTGATTTCGCAGCCGGAAGCCCTCGTAGTTCGACATGAAGAACAGTCTGTTCCTGCCGTTATATAACTTCGGGATCTGGATTGGGCCGCCCAGGGTGAAACCAAACTGATTCCACTTGAAAGGCGCGGATGCCGGCACGCTCGAGGTAAAGCCGAACGGCCGCGCATCAAAATCGTTGTTCCGCACGAAGTCAAATATCGTGCCGTGGTATTGGTTCGTTCCGCTCTTAGTGGAGACGTTGATTTGCGAGGCCTGATGGCCAAACTCGGCCGAGTAAATCCCGGTCTGAACCTTGAACTCCTGTATAGCGTCGATGGAAGGCAGTAACGTATAGGTGTTGAAGTTCGGATCTGTGTTGATAATGCCGTCCAGGGTGAAATAGTTGTACACTTGCCGCTGACCCGAGACCGCAATCTGCGCGACGGTAGTGCGGTCTCCTCCTTGACGTGTGGAGGCTCCGCCACTGACGGAAAAGCCCGAGCTGACATTGGGGCTAAGGGCAATCAGCGCCGTGAAATTGCGACCGTTGAGCGGTAAATCTACAATGCGCTGGTTATCGATCACCGTGCCCACAGTCGCATTCTCGGTCGCTAGAAGCGGCGCGCCCCCGGTCACTTCGACCGCGGTCGAGACCGTGCCGACGTTGAGCTGGAAATCGAGACGAGCGACTTGTTGGACCTGCAACTCAACACCGCTGCGGATTTCCGGCTGAAAGCCCTGAATCTCGACCTTCACGCTGTATACGCCCGGTGGCAGCGCTGGGAGCGAATAATCGCCGACGTTATTCGTGATTGCTGTTCGCGTCGCGTTGGTTTGCGTATTTGTAACCGTGACAGTGGCGCCCGCCACGACGGCGCCGCTCGTATCTGTCACTACACCGGTGATTTCTCCAAACGTTTGAGCGAAGGAAGATTGAATCAGAGCCAGGCTCAGGACGATCATAACGAGTCCTGTAAACAGTTGATCTATGCGCGGACTCAGACTTGTTAACTTGGTCATATCGTCCCCTTTCCAGCGTTAAAAAAGCATACATCACGTGCGTAACGAAATCAACCCATTTCGTTGCTCGGCTTCGCGGCGAGTGCTGCAGCCTTAACTCGCCGTAGCTAAACTGCACAAGCTGGCCTGGGAAGGGATCAGCAAGAATAAGTCGACCAGGGCAGGATGGAGGCGCCTTACTCTAAAGACGACACATTATGCAGCAAGGGGTCCTATTCGGCCAAGCGAAATTGTGCGAAATCGAATGAAGTTGCCTGCAGCCTGTGCGATACTACTTTTTTATGCTGGGGCGCTGTCTAATGCTAGTTTTTGTCACCTTGCCTCTAGCCGCTCAACCGGCTCCCGTTAAGAACCCGCCGGTGGGTCCGACCCAGCCGATTCCCTACAGTCATCGGCAGCATTTGGCTCTCGGACTCGAATGCAAGAACTGCCACGAAATGGCCGAACCGGGTGACGATATGGGGCTGCCCGCGACGGCTAAATGCATGGCTTGTCATACGTCCGTTAAAAAGGATAGCCCCAGTATTCAGAAGCTCGCCCAGTTTGCGAAGGATGGCCAGCCAGTGCCCTGGGTGCGTGTTTATCATTTACCTGATTTTGTGGACTTCAGCCACAAGGTTCATCTCACCAGGGCCAAAGCCACCTGCGAGACTTGTCATGGTCCGGTGCGGGAGCGCGACGTGATTCGAAAAGAGATGGATACCTCGATGGCTGGATGCATGGAATGCCATCGATCCAACAATGCGTCCGTGGCCTGTGACTATTGTCACGATCCTCGCTAGAACTGTTCTTAGGCGATGGCCCGCCAGGTTGTGATCGCGATCGACTCAACCGGGTCTGGACTCTCAGCGGTGCGGTACGCGGCAAATGCTTTGAAGTGTGGCGAAGCGAGGTGCTCATCGAGCGCGGCTTGGCTCCGGAAACGTTCATAGAACATGAACTTGGCCGGATTTTTGGGGTCCCGATGCAGTTCGTACGCCCGGCATCCGGCCTCGGCTCGAGTGGGAGCCACCAGGGCGCGAAGTTGTTCCGCCAGCTTCTCTTCCTGGCCGCTGGCAGCTTGTATGTGGACATTTAGAATAACGTCGTCGTTGTTCATGGTTGCAATTTTTCATTATATTCCTTGGATGCCTTCCTCTCCCGCGAATCCAGCATGAGTTTACCTGATCCCGCTCCCGTTCTTGACCTGATCGAGTCCTTTCGCCAATCGAAGACCATGTTTGCCGCGGTGGCAATGGGCGTATTCGACCGGCTGGAGGACGCTCCGGCTGATCTGGAAAACCTGGCCACCGATCTTCGCGCCGAAGCTGAGCCACTCGAGCGGCTATTGGATGGTTGCGTGGGCCTGGGACTACTTCGAAAACAAGCGGCTCTTTACGCTAACCAGCCGATAGCGAGTACCTATCTATGCGCCGGTAGTGAACACACGCTGGCCGGCTATATCCTCTACTCCAACAACGTTCTATTCAAGCTATGGGCCCATCTCGAAGAGGCTATTCGCCAAGGTGGTCACCAATGGAAGCAGGAATTCGGCGGCGATGCCGGCATTTTCGATCACTTCTTCCGGACCGACGATGCCATGCGCAACTTTCTGCGAGGGATGCACGGACTGGGCATGTTGAGTTCGCCGAAAATTGTGGTGGCTTTTGATCTCTCTCGCTTTCATCGGCTCGTGGATCTCGGCGGCGCCACGGGCCATTTGTCGATCGCCGCGTGTGAGCGGTACCCCAACCTGAGGGCGACAATTTTCGATTTGCCTCGCGTGAGCGAGATAGCGCGAGACCAGATACGGCGCTCGCCTCGGGTCTCCTCGCGTATCGAATTTGTCGCCGGCGATTTCTTCCTTGACGAGCTGCCGCCGGCCGACCTGTTCGCGCTGGGCCAAATCGTGCATGATTGGTCCGAGGCGAAGGTGCGGGCGCTGCTGAAGAAAATCTACAACAGTTTACCCGCGGGCGGGGGACTGCTGATCGTTGAAAAACTTCTGGCGGAAAACCGCGCCGGCACCGTGTCGACGCTCATGCAGTCGTTGAACATGCTGTTGTGCACGGAAGGGAAAGAGCGCTCGCTCAGTGAATATCGAGCGCTGCTCGAAACCGCCGGGTTTCAAGACGTGCGCGCCGTAGTGACAGGGGCTCCATTTGATGGCGTGCTAGCAATCAAGCCGTGTTAACGGGTAAGAGCTATATTGGCTCTTGAAAGTGGTGAAGATCGACAAGCGGCGAAGACCGCGTCCAACGCCGCCCCCGGTTGCAACAACCAAGCTCGTAGCCGGGGGAACGGATCCGGCCTGGTGGCGGCATGGATGGCGCTTGTTGGCGCTATGGGTTCTCGTCTTTGCAGCCTATTCAAGCTCCTTCACGGCTGGGCTTCTCTTCGACAGTAACCTGGTAATCGAGCAGGATCCTCGCATCCGGGAAGCCACTCCGCACAATATTCAGTCGATTTTGACCGGCCCCTATTGGTACGTGAACGCCACGGCGGGCCTCTACCGTCCGGTTACCACGCTCTCCTATCTGGTCAATTACTCCGTTCTTGGCGATGGCACGCATCCCAACGGCTATCACTGGGTTAATTTCGCGCTACACGCCATGAACACTGCGCTCGTGTATGCGCTCGGCATACTCATCTTTGAACAACCCTCCTTGGCTTTGGCGCTGGCGGCCCTCTGGGGAGTGCATCCTGTGCTCACCGAGTCCGTAACAAATGTTGTGGGACGCGCCGACTTGCTGGCGGCCTTCGGTGTTTTGGCCGGCCTGTTGTGCTATGTGAGAGCCATGTCCGTTGCGGGCCGGCGCGGATGGGCGTGGCTGGCAGCCCTGGTTGTAGCCCAGACGGCCGGGCTTTTTTCTAAGGAGAGCGGTATCGTGCTGCCGGGCATCATGCTGCTCTATGACTTGGTCTGGGCCGGCCGGGCGACATGGCGCCGCAGGGCGCCGGCCTATGCTCTGGTAGCGCTTCCGATTGCCGCCTTTTTCTACTTGCGCGGCGGCTTCGACACGCATATGCTCATCGAGTTTACGGAAAATCCTCTGGTAAGCGCCGGTTTTTGGACAGCACGCGTCACGGCCATCAAAGTAATTGGCAAGTTCTTGTGGCTGTTTCTCTGGCCGGCTAAGTTGTCGGCGGATTATTCCTATAATGCGGTACCGTTGTTTGGCGCGTCGGCATCATCCTGGGAGAACGCAAAAGCGTTCATCGCGGTCGCGGTTTGTCTCGGCGCCGTGCTTTTGGCGATCCTGCTGGCGGTCCGGTGGCGCCGCACCGGCAAGCCGCTCCTATTCTTCCTGGGTTTCTTTTTCCTCGCGCTACTGCCCACTTCGAACCTCATCATTATCATCGGCAGCATCATGGCTGAACGGTTTCTCTATCTGCCATCGGTTGGCCTCGCCGGATGTTTGGTGGCAGCCATTCACCAACTTGCCCGGCGCTTTTCCGTGAAATGGCGGTGGACCCCGCAGGCTATCTGGATCGCGCTTTGCTTGGCAGTTCTGCTCTTTACGGCGCGCACTTACGCCCGCAATTTCGACTGGCAAAATGCGCGCAATTTGTGGACCAGCACCGTCAACGTTTCTCCGGAAAGCGCCCGGCCACATTACAACCTGGCTACCGAGCTCGCCCAAATACCTGGAGAGTTACCGGATGCCATTGCCGAGTTTCAAGCCGCCCTGCGCATTCGACCAGATTACGCCGAAGCGCATTACAACCTCGGCAACGCACTGGCGTTACTGCCCAACCGCATGCCGGAAGCAATTGCCGAGTATCAAGCCGCGCTGCGGTACGCGCCGAAACTCGTAGAAGCCCACTACAGTCTAGGAAATGCTCTGGCGCAGATGCCCGGCCGTCTGCCGGATGCAATCAATGAGTATCAGGCGGCACTGCGGATCCGACCGAATTACGTGTATGCCCACAATAATCTTGGAACCGCGCTCGCAAGAACGCCCGGACGGTTGCCCGAAGCGATCGCTGAGTTTGAGACGGCAGTAAGGCTTCGGCCCGATTACGCCGATGCTCATAACAATATGGGAAATGCACTGGCCGAAACACCCGGCCGCCTTCCCGATGCGATTGCCGAATACCAAACGGCCTTGCGGATTGAACCCGGTCATCCTAAAGCCCACATCAACCTGGGGGACGCTCTGGCTCAGACAGGCCGCATGTCGGAGGCAATTGCCGAATATGAAGCGGCGTTGCGGATCCAACCCAATCCTCAGTTGCAGCAGTTGGTGGACCGCCTGCGTGCGAGCGGCCAATAGTATCCCTATGATTTCGTACAATTTCGGTTGCGGCGTTGTCCGGCGTAGGAGCTAGCATGAGTAGAGTGGAACGACGAGTCATTCTTAGGGCCGGCATCGGGATGGGAATTCTAGGCTTGGCTGATCGAGCCCAAGCCCAGGCAACTCCGGCCTCCATGCGTCCGAAAGAGGGCGATCTTCTAATTAAGGTCGACGACCAGAAGGCCATTCCCCTGTCGCCGGATGACATTCCTCTTGCTTCCGACCAGACTATGGCCTGGGCCATGGATCCCGTCGACAAGACCATCCGTAATGGAGAGCGTCTCAATCGCATTCTGCTGGTGCGCTTTTCCGCCGACCAGCTTAGCCCGGAAACCCGTGCGCGAGCTGCGGAGGGCGTGGTCGCTTATACGGCCATTTGCACCCATGCCGGCTGTGAGGTCACCGATTGGATTGTGGACAAACAATTCTTGTTCTGCCCTTGCCATGATTCGACATTCAACCCCAAAGACAACGGCAAGGTGGTCGATGGTCCGGCGCCGCGCATACTTCCCGCCCTTCCACTGAAGATCGTGGACAAAAAGCTGGTGGTGGCGGGGCCGTTTACAGAGCGGATCTATTTCGAAAAGGATTGAGAGGACGCCGTGATTTTGAAGAACGGGATCGTCGTAGTAATTTTCAGCGCTCTTACACAATTCGCGCAAGACGCGCCGAAACGCGCGGAAGCCCCGCCTCCGGGCCCGGTTCCGATGAGCCTTCAAAACTACACGCCCGTGACCACGGAACGATTGCTTCAACCTCAGGATGGTGACTGGTTGATGGGCCGCCGGACTTACGACGGCTGGGGCTATAGCCCGCTCTCTCAGATAACGCCGGAGAACGTACAGCGCCTCGAGCCGGTATGGGTTGTTTCTACTGGAGTCAATAATGGCCACGAAGCAGTGCCGGTGGTGAACAACGGCGCGATGTTCGTCTCCACGCCCGGAAGCCAGGTGATGGCGATCGACGTAAAGACCGGTATCGTTCTCTGGCGATACAAAAAGCAATTGCCTGAGGACGTGATCTGGCCGCATCCCACCAGTCGTGGCGTCGCGCTGTACAACGACAAAGTATATTTTGCGGCCGGCGATGCAGTTTTGGTTGCACTCGACGCCCGGACCGGAAAAGAGGTCTGGACCACCAAGGTTGCCGAGAACAAGCAGGGCTACTATATGTCGATGGCTCCCATCGTCGCCGACGGTAAGGTGTTGATGGGCACTTCGGGAGGCGACCTTGGGATTCGCGGGTTCGTGGCCGCTTTCGACGCCGAGACCGGTAAAGAGGTTTGGCGAGCGTTTACGATACCGGCGCCGGGAGAACCGGGCAGCGAGACTTGGCCGGCCGGCGGCGAGCAGTGGAAGAGCGGCGGCGGTTCCACCTGGGTTGCCGGAAATTACGACCCGGAAACAAAATTGACCTTCTGGGGAACCAGCAACGGCGGCCCTTGGATGGGCGACGAACGCGCCGGCGACAATCTCTACACCGGATCAACTATCGCGATCGATATAACTACGGGCAAGATCCGCGGGTATCACCAATACGTCCCGAACGAGGCCTTTGACTGGGATGAAGTGTCGCCGCCCATCCTGGTCGATTACAAACGCAACGGCAAAACGATCAAAGGTCTTATCGATGTCGCGCGCGACGGCTACATCTGGTTTATGGAGCGCACCGAAGGGCCCATCCACTTTATCGACGGTGAGCCGTATGTCCAGCAGAACGTCTTCACCAGTCTGGACCCCAAGACCGGGCGTCCCGAAATCGATCCGGCGCACAAGCCCGTCACCGGAAAATCCATCGATTTCTGTCCTTCTCATTGGGGCGGGAAGAACTGGCCTCCCATTTCGTTCAGTCCCCAAACGCGAATGATTTATATTCCAGCCAACGAAAACCTGTGCGATACATTTACAGCCCGGAAGATGGAACATACACCGTTGCATAACTTCAATGGCGTAACCTCCACGTTGTGGCTGCGCGAAGGGGCCGACCACATCGGCGAAGTCCAAGCCTGGAACGTTGACACCGGAAAGCGCGTTTGGACGCACACTTATGCGAACTCAGCGAACTACGCCGGAATGCTGGCCACTGGCGGCGGGCTGGTATTCATCGGCGGCACCAACGATCGCCTGTTCCATGCCTTCGACGCGTCGACTGGAAAACTGCTGTGGGAATTTCCAACTAACTCCGGCATCATCGGGCCCGCATCGTCCTTTATGGTGGATGGCAAACAGTACATCGCCGTGGAGTCCGGCTGGGGTATGGATCCCCGTTCCATTCAGGCGCGCCTAAATACCCAATTTCCCGGCAAGTTCCCCGAAGTCGTCGAGGGCGGTGCGATCTGGGTGTTCGCCGTCAAGTGATGCCCGATTGACCCATCTCACGGCGATAGTGTACACTCCACGGCGGGCCTGTATGTTAAATCAAGCACGCCCAAGAAAGAGGATATGAACGCGATGAAATATTTTCTGATTCCAATCACGATAGTTACAATTGCCTTTTTGCTGCAGGGCGGCAGTAGTGGGAGCGTTTCTTACGTGAACCACGATAAAGTGAATGCGGCACTCGCCAAAGGCGGCTCGCTCGTGAACGCGCCGGACATGCACCTCACGGTTTCTTGCAGTCATCGGGAAAAGGCCGGTGGAGTGGAGGTGCACGACACGGAAACGGACGTCATCTACATGGTCGACGGCACGGCGACCTTCGTCACCGGCGGCACCATGATCGGTGGCAAGGACACCAAGCCCGGGCAACATCTGGGCACTGATATTCAAGGCGGCGAGACGCATCACTTGACCAAAGGCGACGTGATCGTGGTGCCGGCGGGCACTCCGCATTGGTTTAAGGAAGTGCCTACTACGGTCAGCTATTACGTAGTCAAAGTCCTGAAATAGATTCTCTGGAAAGGCCTGGAAGCTCTTCAACCACGTTCCGGACCAGACGTCCGGTATGTATAATCGAGGTGCGGCGCAGGGGCGTCCGTGATTCACATCTGGTTCGCCGGGCGCCTGCACGTGCCGTGAAACGCTGGCTTTTGTCAGCGGTTTAGCGGAGCTAAGGGGCGAGTGGTCCTGACGGGAATCCGGATCCTTTCCCAAATGCAGCAATGGAAAAGGCAACGTTTGCCGTGTACGAATTCGGACCTTACCGGCTGGACGCTGCAAAGCGCCTGTTGCTATGCGACGGCAAGGGCCTGACGCTGGCGCCCAAGACATTCGATCTGCTCCATCTGCTGGTGCAAAGCCGGGGCCGCGTGCTCACCAAGAAAGAATTGATGAGCGCGCTTTGGCCCGATAGCTTCGTGGAAGAGGCGAATTTAGCGTTCCAGATCTCCGCCTTGCGGAAAGTTCTCGGAGCGAAAGGGGCCGAGTGGGTCGAAACTCTCCCCCGGTACGGATATCGATTTAGCGGCGATGTTTCGCAGCTATCCGTGGAATTGGCGGATCCCGCGAAGATTGCCGAGCCCGCTGAAAATGGGCATCCGGCCGCGGCCGCGATCGAGTCTGAGGAGGTTTATGAACGACCTGCCCAGACTGCGCGGCCTTCCAAGCCAATTCGAAGCCGCGCCGCGATCTTCTGGCCGGTGCTGGCAATTGTGGCGATCACGCTGCTGCTCATAATCGGCTGGCGTAGCATTCGGGCAACGCCGGCCGGACCTCGCGTAGTTCGTTTTCTCATTACGCCCCCGGCGAAAGTCACCCTCCAGGACCTGGATTCGATCGCAGTTTCTCCGGATGGTGCGCGCTTGGCGTTTGTAGGCGAAGCTTCCGACGGCCAGAAACAACTCTGGTTGCGGTCGCTCGATTCGATAACGGAAGAGCCGCTGGCCGGCACTGAACTGGCGACTGCGGCATTTTGGTCGCCCGACAGCGATTCGATCGCATTCTTCGCTGGGGGAAAACTCAAAAGAATCGATCTCCACGGCGGATCTTCGCAGACCATTTGTAATACGCCCGCCGGACGCGGAACGTGGAGCCAGAATGGCGTCATTCTAATCGACGGACCAGGCCCGGTAATCTATCGGGTTCCTGCCGCCGGAGGACAAGCCAAAGCTGTGACGGCACTTGACCCGGCCAACCAGGAGACCTTTCACACGTCCCCGCAATTTCTCCGCGATGGACGTCATTTCATCTACTTCGCGCGAAGTGTGCGCCCCGAGAATACGGGCATCTATGTTGCCTCGTTAGACTCAAAAGAAACCAAACGCCTGGTAAACTCCAATACCAACGCAGCCTATGCCTCTCCATCGCCGGGCGCCCCGGGTTACCTGCTTTACACGGCGGGCGCGGACTTGGTGCGGCAAGCCTTCGATTTGAACAAGCTGGCATTGATCGGCGAACCAGCGGTCCTGGCGCATAGAGTACTCATCGGGCTCACCCGAGGCATGGCGCGGGCTGCTTTTTCGGCATCCCAAAACGGTGTTTTGGCTTACCGCACGCGGACCGAGACCGGCCACAGCGAATTGGTTTGGTTCGACCGCCAGGGCCGGCGTCTGGCCGGTGTCGGCGAGCCCGCCGATTTTTCGAATCCTGCCCTTTCGCCGGACGAGAAAAGGTTGGTAGTGTCCCGCACCGACGAGCAGAGTAGAGCGCGCAACCTGTGGCTGTTCGATCTTGCGAGCGGCGGCTCCTCCCGTTTTACTTTCGACCCGGTGGACGAGACAAATGCAGTTTGGTCGCCCGACGCCCGGGAGGTGGCATTCAACGCAGTGCACGCCGGCGCTGTGGACCTTTACTTGAAACCCGTGACCGGCGCGGCCGAGCCGAAGGCGTTATTAGCCTCTAGCGAAAACAAGCAAATCGGATGCTGGTCTCCCGACGGACGCTGGCTGCTATACCGGATCGGGGACAAAACTTGGGCTTTCCCCCTGGATGGAGGCAAACCGACCGGACCCTATGCGATGGAATATCCCAGCATTTCGCCAGATAATCGATGGGTGGCCTATACCTCCAACGAGTCCGGGCGGGCGGAAGTTTACGTCCAGAGTTTCCCGCCGACGGAAGGAAGATGGCAGGTTTCGACCACCGGAGGAACTGAACCATTGTGGCGAAAGGACGGCAAAGAACTGAACTACATGAGTGGTGACCGATTGATGGCGGTGGACGTGAAAACTAGCGCACGGGCTTTTGAGTCTGGGGTTTCCAGAGTGCTGTTTGAGGTACGCCTGGAATCTACAAGGCGTCGCAGCCGCTATCAAGTGGCGGACAATGGGAAGCGTTTCTTGATGAATTTGCCGATTGAATCATCCTCGCCAGTGACCGTAACGGTAAATTGGGGCGCGAGCACCAAACCGTAAATGTTTCAATAGTTTAAGTGGTTGCTGTAAGTTTGCTAGAGTTTGCTGTTGAAGGGCTTTAGATTGCTCTTGAATAATAAAGATGTACCGGGCGGTTTTGGGGGTATTCTAACTGGGTCAACGGTAGCCGCAAGCTCACGAACCTAAGTCGGGAGGGTATTTGTTCATGATTCGCCAAGTTTCACCTCGGATGATTCGCATTGCGTGGTCCGTTCTCCCGGTTCTGATTGCTCTAGTGACGTTTCAGCACCGTTCCGCCGCCCAAAAGGCTCCCCTCACCGAAAAAGACGTTCTTCCCATTCTCAGCCGCTGCTCCCAGTGCCATGGTGAAGCGCTGAAGATGGGCGGGCTGGACTTGCGTAGTCGCGAAACGATGCTCAAAGGCGGCACAACCGGTCCTGCGATCGTAGTTGGAAACGCGGCCTCCAGCTTGTTGGTGAAACGAGTCAGCGGTGAAGTGCAGCCGAAGATGCCGATGGCGCCCGTTCCGGCTCTGACTGAAACAGAGGTCGCGACCCTGAAAGACTGGATCGACCAGGGGGCGAAATGGACTGCCCAAGCTGCTCCCACGGCAACTGCGGCGGCATCCACGAGCGGCTCCCCAAGTACATATAAAGAAAAGCAGATTACCGACGAGCAGCGGCAATGGTGGGCCTTCCAGAAACCTGTGCGCCGTCCGGCGCCCCAGGTGAGCGATGCCCGCTTCGGACAGAATCCGATCGATGCTTTTGTCCGCGACATGATGGATAAAAAAGGACTTGTCCCGGCGCCCGAAGCCGACCGCAGGACCTTGATCCGGCGCGCCTATCTGGATCTGTGGGGTTTACTGCCTCCAGTGAAGGAAGTTGAGGCTTTTGTACAAGATCCAGCGCCGGATGCCTACGCGAAGCTAGTGGATCGCCTGCTTGCATCGCCTCATTATGGCGAGCGCTGGGGCCGTAATTGGCTGGATGTGGTGCGTTATGCCGACAGTTCCGGCTTCGAATTCGACATCACGGTGGACAACGCCTGGCGCTATCGGGATTATGTGATCAAAGCGCTGAACGAAGACAAGCCGTACAATCAGTTCATCCTCGAGCAGCTAGCCGGAGACGAGCTGGACCATCCCACCTACGACAGTCTCACAGCCACTTCGTTTTATCGGATCGGGCCCCGAGTGCGTTTCCGCGAAAAGAATTATCCATCCTATCGCTATGATTACATGGATGATATTATCCGGACGACCTACCAGGGCTTCATGGGGCTTTCGGTAAACTGCGCGCGCTGCCACGACCATAAATTCGACCCGATCACGCGGATGGATTATTTCCGCTCGGTGGCCGACTTTTGGGGATACGTTGATTACGATTGGCCGCTGGCTCCCAAGGAGAAGATAGAACAGCAGGAACGCCTCAAAGCGGAAGCTGAGAAGCAAATCACTCCGCTCCAGCAAGAAATCGCCAGGATTGAACAGCCCTATCGCGAGAAGCAGCGCGAGCAGCAAATTCAGGACGCGCTGAAGAAGTTCCCGCCGGACATCCAGGAAGCCATCAGAACGCCCGAAGACAAGCGAACCCCGGGGCAAAAACTGCTGGTGGCGCAAGTCCTGATCGGCCCGGACGACGTAAACCCAGACGCGCTTCAGGCCGACCTGAGCGCAACCGCCAAATCCAAGGCCCAAGCCAAAGCCAATATGGTTTTCGGAGTGGCCGGCGGCGAAGGCTACAAACGCGCTCTGAAGCTTAACGCGGAAGACGAAGCGAAACGCAAAGGCTTACAGGCGAAGATTGAAGAGATTATAAACCGGCTACCCGATCCTCTGCCGACCGCGGACGGGGTTCGCGATGGCGATTACCGGCTGTCTCCGGATGGCTTGGGAGATTCCCATATTCCAGGCACCGGGCGGCCGACTTATGACGTAAAGTGCTGCTACATTCCCGAAGCGGGCCAGAAGTTTGAAGTCCCACCGGTCTTCTTTGCCGCGGCCAGCGACGACGTGAAATACAACGAAAGCACATTCCCGGTGCAGCCCGGCTTCCTGCAGATCCTGAGTAAAGGCAGCCAGCCTTTCAAGGTGGATCCGCCGAGTCGTCCCGATTACGTCACTAGCGGGCGCCGTAGAGCTCTTGCCGAGGCGATCGCGTCGCCGGACAATCCGCTGACCGCCCGAGTGATGGTCAACCGGATGTGGGCCTGGCACTTCGGCACCGGCATCGTGGGCACGCCAGGCAATTTCGGGAAGATGGGCATGCTGCCTTCGAATCCAGAATTGCTCGACTGGCTGGCTACGGAATTGGTGCGCCAGGGATGGAGCATCAAGCAGATGCAGCGGCTGATGATGAATTCGGAGACGTACAAGATGGCATCCGCTTTCTATCAGGCGGAAGATCTGCAAAAGGATCCGACCGATGACTATTTGTGGCGATTTCCGATCCGCCGCATGGAAGCTGAAATCCTGCGCGATAACGTTCTGGAGGCGAGCGGAAGCTTAAATCTTCAGGCGGGCGGCCCTCCGTACTTCCCATCCATCCCGATTTCGGTTCGTGCGGACCAGCCGCGCGGAACCTGGGATCTGACCAAAGAAGGTCCGGATACATGGCGGCGCGGCGTTTACGCGTATGTGAAGCGCGGCCTGAAGTATCCGATGTTCGAAGTTTACGACCTGCCCGATCTGAACGTCACCTGTGAACGGCGGGCTACCAGCACGGTTCCCACTCAAGCACTGACGATGCTGAATAACGAGTTCATGCTGATGCAGGCGGATCGTTTTGCCAGGCGCGTGTTGAAAGAGGCCGGCAGCGATCAGGCGGCGCAAGTGAAAACGATGTACGAGATTGCTTTGAGCCGCGAACCTACCCGCAAAGAGATCGATAACAACGTGGCATTTTTGAAAAAACAACAGGTGCTAGGGGCCACCGGCGGCGCCAGCGAAGACGCGGCGGCTCTGTCGGCTCTTACCGACCTGGCTCACGTGACTTTAAACCTGAACGAATTTGTGTACATACGATAGGAGCAATTTATATGCGCGATGTCTTCGAAGGTAACAGCAGCGATCACCACCGGAAGAGAGAATTCATCTCCCGCCGGAAATTCTGGATGGAAGCCGGCATGGGTATCGGCGGCGTGGCTCTTATCGACCTTTTGAGCCGGGATCGCCTTCTGGGAGCAGAGACCGGAACGCCACCCGACGCCTGCGCGGGGGGACCAGCTACTGCCTCACTGATGGCGCCGAAGCCCCCGCATTTCAAACCGCGCGCCAAGGCCGTCATCTCGCTGTTCATGAGCGGCGGCGTCAGCCATGTCGATACCTTCCAATACAAGCCGGCGCTGGAGAAGTATAACCGCATGCCGATGCAGGGCGAGGTCAAGGTGCGGCAGGGCTATCCCGGACCGTTGATGCAGAGCCCGTTCAGCTTTAAGCAGTACGGCCAGTCCGGCGCGTGGGTTTCCGAAATTTTCCCGCATATGGCCACCATGGTGGATGATCTCGCGTTCGTTCACTCCTGCCAGGGCCTATCCAACGACCATGTGATCTCGCACTACGAGTGGAACACCGGGTCCATCCAAATGGGATACCCGAGCGTGGGATCGTGGGTCACCTACGGGTTGGGCAGCGAGAATCAGAGTCTGCCTGGTTATGTCGTGCTTCTGGATCAAAAGGGCGGTCCTTACGCCGGTCCGCCGAACTGGCAGGCGGGCTTCCTGCCGGCAGCTTATCAAGGCACGGTTTTCCGCTCCAAGGGCGATGCCATTCTGGATCTAAAAGCACCCGACGGCTATATGTCGCCGGAACGGGAGCGAGCGCGGCTGGATCAACTGGCGGCGTTGAACCAGAACTTCGACGAACAATATCCCGGCATCTCGGAACTCTCGGCTCGAATCGCCTCTTATGAGCTGGCCTACCGCATGCAGGCTTGCGCGCCGGAGGCGGTGGACATCGATAAAGAGAGCGAAGCGACCAAGAAGCTATACGGTCTGGATGATCCGGTCACGGCCGGATACGGGCGGCAGTGCCTGCTGGCTCGCCGTCTGATCGAGCGTGGCGTGCGATTCGTTCAGGTGATTAGCGGCGCATACGTCAGCATCGAAGATACCTGGGACGCTCACGCCAATATCGTGACCAACCACCGTCTGCATGCCAGGGAAGTGGATAAGCCGATCAAGGGCCTGATGACGGACCTCAAGCAGCGCGGGCTGCTGGACGAGACCGCGGTGATGTGGCACAGCGAATTCGGCCGCATGCCGATTTCTCAGCGCGGCGTGGGCCGCGACCACAATCCCGGAGGGATGTCGATCTGGATGGCCGGAGCCGGCATTCAGGGCGGCCAGAGCATCGGCACTACCGACGAGGTCGGCTATAAGGCCGAAGAGCAGGCCGTGACCAATCACGATGTGCATGCCACGTTGATGAACCTGCTAGGGCTCGATCACAAGCGCGTGACTTACTACTTCAACGGGCGCAATATGCGATTAACCGATGTTTCCGGCGAGTTGATCCCTCAGATCGCTGGAAAAATTGCAGCCAAGGTGTAGTTCCGATTCAATAAAAAACGTGTAGTTGCCGACTCGATCTAATTTAGTAACTGACTAATTCGACTTAGTTCGCTCGCACGCCGTGCTTAGGGCGTAAGCGTGTAAATAAAACTCAGCGCCACGCCATTTCACTGCACCCGCCAAATCAAAAAATCTAAGAATCAATTCCTGCAACTGTGCCTCTTGACAAATCCAAATGATGGGCGCATACTTCTGCGAGTTGCTTTTTGTCGAGGTTTCTGATAAGGGAATTTTCGGGCTGTCTCGCTGTCGATAAAACCAGTACGTGAGCCAGGAGGCGTTAGATGAGTACCCAGGCTGTTGCTCGTCGTATTGCAGTTTCCATCTGTGTTTTGATGGTTCTGATTCTAGGCGCTCCGCAGAAGGTGCGGGGACAATTGCTGCAAGGCAGCATCACCGGAAATGTCACGGATTCCAGCGGGGCTGCGGTTCCTGACGCCAAAGTCGTGGCTAAGGAGCAACAAACCAACTTCACCCGCGACACCACCACCAATTCAGGCGGTGTATACAGTCTCCCCACTATGCCACCCGGAACTTATTCCGTCACAGTAACAGCGCCATCCTTCCAGACCACAACCATAAACGGCGTCTTGGTCTCTCCGGAGGAGGTAACCAGGCGGGATGTCGCGCTGACGGTGGGTCAGGTGAACCAAACTGTGGAAGTGCAAGCTGAGGCAGTTGCTTTAAAGTCCGATCGCGCTGATGTGCGGGACGATCTAAACGCCAACCTGTTGCTGAATGCGCCGGTACCCATCGGCCGGAACTACGAGAGTCTGTTTATTACGCTTCCAGGTGTCTCGCCACCGACCAATGCGAACTCCTTTACCGCCAATGCGCAGCGCGGATTGACCTTCGCCGTCGGGGGCGGCCTCACAGGCTATAACAGCATCCGTGTGGACGGTACCGGCACGTTCGATATGACCGCGAATGCCGAGGCCCAGTACACTCCCGCACTCGAAGCCATCGAGAATGTCAGTATCGCGAGCAACTCCTTCGATGCCGAACAAAGCGCCGGTGGCGCAGCCGTAAACATTACAGTCAAGAGCGGCTCGAACGCCATCCACGGGGTGCTCTTTGAAGACCATACCGACCAGCACATTGAGGCTTACCCTTGGGCGGCCAATCGTTCGGAACCAAACCCACGATACATCAACAATCAGTACGGCGGTACGATCGGTGGGCCGATCAAGAAAGACAAGTTGTTTTACTTCTTGAGTTATGAGGGTACCGGCCTGATCGCGACCGCTCCGTTTCTGGCCGAAGTCCCTACGGCGGCGATGAGAACCGGCAACTTGAGCGGCAATCCTGACCCGATCTACAACCCGTTTACCGGCAATCCCAGTAGTGGATTAGGCAGGACACCCTTCCCCGGAAACATAATTCCAACCAGCATGATCACCCCGGGCGTGCAGAACTTGCTCAACTATAGCGCGGCAAACGGCAACCTATGGGCGCTTCCGAACCAGTCTGGAACTGGATCGTTGGGGCTTGCCAACAACTTAAATTCGAACGGCGAAACCTACTTATCACGCCACCAAACGGACTTCAAAACCAACTGGAACCCGACCCAGAAACTCAGCATGTTTGTCCGCTTCGGTTGGGGTAACAATTACTGGACAACGCCGACTCAGTTCGGCGTTCTGGGCGGACCTGGTTTATCCAATACCAACACGGCCCAGGGATACGGCGGTACCAGCGTCTATAGCGGAACCGTTTCCGCGACCTACATTTTCAGTCCCAGCCTGGTCTTGGACGCACATTACGGCTATGACGTGAACAGCGCGTTTAGCGTACAAGCAGGCGCGACTCAAAACCTAGGCTGTACAGTTATGCTAATTCCGGGATTGTGTACCGCCGGGGAGCCAAAGTCTGAACAGATAGCCCAGGGCGGTTTGCCGGCTATCGTATTCGACACGGGCTTCAGCCAGCTCGGTTCGGTGAGCAAGTTCCAGCCCCAGGACTACTGGGATCCGGAGAAGAACGTCGACGTCAATCTCACTTGGATCAAGGGCTCTCATAACGTGCGATTCGGTTTCGACTCCGACTTTCAGAATTCAAGGGAGACGCAGTGGGAAAGTACCGGTGCCGGCGTCATCAGCAGCGCGGGAGGGTTCGAGTTTCAACAGCAAAACACGGAGCTCTGTAAAGCTGTCAACTCCCTCGGAAACTGCACCTCGAATTCCGCGGGGAACGAGTACAACTCGTTTGCCTCATTCCTGTTGGGTGTTGTGAACAACGGAGGCTCGATCTATCAGACGACGCCGAGTTACTATAGCAATACGAAGTATTTCGCCGGTTACGCCCGCGATCAGTGGCAAGTCAACTCCAGGCTCACAGTGACTGTCGGACTGCGCGTTGATTTCTTCCCGATCCCGTTGCGCAACAACGGCATGGGCATGGAATATTACGACGTCGCTACCAATAATATGCAGATTTGCGGGCTCGGGGGCGTCCCTGCTTCCTGTGGTATTTTCAACAACTCCCAGTGGCATCTGGCTCCCCGCGTAGGAGCCGCTTACCGCATCGGCGACAAAACGGTGATCCGAGCCGGTTATGGCATCTCAACCGACCCGACCAACCTATTCGCGCTTAGCGAACGCCGGATTAACTTCCCTTACATATCAAGCTATGTCCTGGACCCTCCCCAAACTAACGCCTATATCACAACCCTGGCTCAGGGCATCACGCCGCCTGCGAACCCGTTCCCGGCTCCGTCTAGTGGTGCCATTCCGGTGCCCGGCACTGTAGGCGTATTCACTAACGATCCGGGCGACTGGAAGCGGGGTTACGTCGAGACTTACAACTTTACGGTCGAAGAACGTATACGGACGGGCTGGATCGCTTCGGTTGCGTACGCCGGCACAAAACAGATAGATCCGATGGTTTATACGGACCAAAACTGGTCTCCAATCGGCACCGGTACCGCCGGGCAGCTACTGAATACTCCTGGCGTAAACGGCGAACCGCTCACCGGTTTTTCGCCCGGAGGCACGGGTGGACGCATTGCCATTACCCCTCGCCTTCAAACCTTTGGGACCACCAGTTACAACTCCTTGCAGGCGCGCAGCAACGCTCGCATTGGCGGGGTAACTTTCAACTTAGGCTATACCCTTGCCAAGAACCTGGGATACACTAATCCCGGGGGAGTCACGGGAGGCGCAGCCATGCCTTGGTTGTACGGACTCAACTACGGTCCGATACCCCAGCTCGACATCAAGAACAACTTCGAGGCGTCGGCGGTTTACGAGTTGCCCTGGGGCAAGGGCAAACATTGGCTTACGACTGGCAAGGCCTCGAATATCCTGGGCGGCTGGCAACTCAGCGGCGTGTTCAGCGACTTCGGTGGACGGCCGTTTAGCGTTGTCGCCAACAACAACCTCAACGCGGTAAGTTCATACCAGTTTGCCGACTGTAATGGAACGCCCCAAAAGGTGGGGGGCCTCCTCGAGTGGTATAACCCGGCCACCTTCTCTGCGCCGTCGTCTACCAGCTTCGGAACTTGCGGCATGGGCGTCTTGAGAGGTCCCGGGTTAATCAACGGGGATCTTGCCCTGGAGAAGCAATTCACCATCCACGAGCGATACGTTTTTGCGTTCCGGACTGAAATGTTTAACGTCGGGAATACGCCGCATCACGCTAGCCCTGGTTACGGCCCTTCCACCGGGACTACCAGCAATAACAACGTGCAAAACAGCGCGTTTATGGAGGTTGTAAACATTGCGAACACCGGACGCGACGGTATCGATCAGCGAACCGTCCTGTTCGCCTTGAAGATGGCGTTCTAGCACGCGAGGTTCGCTTCCGGACCATCCGTTTCGATTTGGACTAAAAGCTGATTCGGCAACGGCGCCCGTAGCGCGCCCTGCCCCGCGCCTGTCCCCGCGCCTGTCCGGGGAATCCCGGCTGTGATACACTGCGCAGCTATGAGCCCTCGAAGCCTGCTTGTACTCGCCGCATGTACGCCGCGCCGATGCTCGCACAAGTGGCCCCTCCGCTTCAGCGTGCAGGATCCGTCCGCCTCGGTGGCGCCCCGCTTTTAGTTCAGATGGGAATGCGCTGGCTGATAACGGGGCTCTGGCTGGGGAGTGCGGCTTTTGCCGCCCCCACATTTAATCGAGACATCCTTCCTATTTTCCAGAAGAACTGCCAAAGCTGCCACCGGCCGGGTGAAATCGGCCCCATGCCGCTTCTCACGTATACGGAAACGCGCCCCTGGGCCAAGGCCATCAAGGTAGAGGTAGCCATGGGGAAGATGCCGCCCTGGTTCGCCGACCCGCGATACGGCCATTTTGCCAACGACCGGCGGCTGAGCGCCGAGGATGTACACCAGATCGTCTCCTGGGTGGATGCGGGCGCGCCAGAAGGCGATCCCAAAGATCGGCCGGCGCCGGTCGTATGGAAAAATGGCTGGAATATCCGTCCCGATGAAATCTTTCAGATGTCGGACCCGTTCCCAGTGCCGGCGAAGGGAATTCTGGACTACATCTATATTGTCATCCCAACCGGATTCACGAAAGACACTTGGGTGACGGCGGCGGAGGTGCGGCCCAGCGCTCCATCTGTCGTACATCACGTAGTCGTGTTTGTGCGGCCGCCCGGCTCGCAGTGGATGAAGGGGGCCAAGCCGTTCGTGCCTTACATTCCCCCCATGTCCGCGGCCGCTGACGACCCTCAGGCCAAGCCGGGCATGAGCAACGAATATCTGGCCGGATACTCGCCCGGCAACCAAGTAGAAAGATTTGACATCGATCATTCGGCCAGGCTGATTCGAGCGGGGTCGGATATTGTCCTCCAGTTGCATTACACACCGAACGGCAAAACGGCAATGGCCGATCGGACTAGAGTCGGACTGACTTTGGCTGAGGAAGCACCCGCCAAGCTCTTCATGGACGCAGTCGCCGCCTCCTGGAACTGGACGATTCCACCCGGAGACCCCAATTACGAAGCGCATGCCAAGCTGACGTTTGGAGACCCGGTGGAGTTGGTTTCGCTGCAGCCGCACATGCACCTGCGCGGGAAGGACATGACGATTCGCGTGATCTATCCTTCCGGCGAATCCGAAACGTTACTAAGCGTGCCGCACTACGATTTCCATTGGCAGATAATGTACTATCTGAAGAAACCGCTGCTGCTGCCGCGGGGTACGCGCGTCGAAGTGACCGCCCACTGGGACAACTCGGCCGCAAATCTGCAGAACCCCGATCCGACCGCCACGGTGAGATACGGCGTGCAAAACACCGATGAAATGCTGAACCTCGCAATGGACGTGGTCGTTGACCCGGATTAAGCCGACGCCAGCGTAGCGATCGGAAATGCTCGATAAGGAATGTACGCTCACGGCAACGAGCATTCCAGGGCATTAATGCGGAAGGCTGTATAGTCGGCGATCCGGTCAAAATCCGCGAGAACGCTGCGCCACAATGGGGCGGGGAGAACATCCGCGACCGCGGCGAGATTGGCGACACCCGGTCCCAGTTGAAATCCAAAAACGTCCGCCATCCCCGATGCGGCATAGACTATCGGAAGCAGACCCGTTGCGTCCCGCTCCGGTTTCCTGTGATGCCATAAGGCGACGTCACACAACTCCGGCGGGAATCCCCACTGCCTCAGAAGCAACGCCCCGGCTTCGCAATGGTCCACACCGAAGGCGGAAATTTCACTTTGAAGCAAGTCGGGGTCGCTGGCATTTGGCCGCGCCAGGATCTCCTCATAACGGCTGGGAGAGGCGCACAGGAGAGCGAGACGGCCGACGTCGTGCAAGAGGCCGGCGGTGTAGCAAGCGTCGCTATTCATGTCGACATAGGTCGCCAACCGCTCGCTAACGACCGCCACCGCCAGATTGTGGCGCCAACACATTTGCAGCGCGCCGCTCGGCTTCCCGCTTAGAAACATGCGCAAGGCTAAGGTGTTAGTGAGAGCTTTGATCCGCTCGAAGCCGAGAATTGCCACCGCTTGCAGAATGCTGACGACCTCGCGGCGCGCGCCCAGCAGCGGCGAATTGGCAAGCCTTAAGACCTCGGCCGAGAAGGCGGCGTCGGTACTTAACACCTCCTGGACCTGCCTCAGGTTGCTGGATCCGTCGGAGGTGAGCTGCATTAGCTTCCGCACTACCGGCCGATAGGGCGGCAACCTGCGCAAGACCGCGGGAATCGGGGGCGTCGGTTGGGCAATCGTGCTCGACACGTAGTACTTATCGGCAGTAGAGGGACGCCCTTGGTGGAACTTCGGGCTGCGGACAGTTTCTCAACAACTCCTAAAGCGGGCCGATAAGGGGACGTAGAGGGTCGCAACCTCAACAAGACGAGCCAGTCTACTTTTCGGGCAGCCGCGTGGTTTGACGGGCCACAATCTGCCAGCCGTGCGGTCCCGAACCCTTCACCAAGACCCATAAGATGTTGAGGTGGTTGTCATGCATCGCTCCTGGAGTACCGTTGCGAAGTTCGTTAACGCCTCGCACCAGCGCGACATTGCCGTAAATCCTGATGGTGGAGTCATGGAATGTCATTGATTCCGTGATGGCTGGACCGGCGGCTGCCTTCAGCACTTCAGCCTTGGACTGCAGCATCGCCGAAGAGTGGCTGTAGGTCAGATCAGCATGGTAGATTTTGTCGAGGGTGGCGACATCCTTCTTAATGGTCGCTTGCGCCATGTCTTCGAGAGTGGCCATTACGGCTTTTTCGTCGCGGGGGTCAGCGTTGGTCGCTGGAAGAGCGACCGCCGAAGAAAGCATTCCACAGAGAACCGCTACTATCCAGTTTTTCATGACCTATATCTTATAGGAAGCCTGGTAGGGTGTCTATCCTATGGTCACGATCCTATGGTCACGATCCTATGGTCACATCAGCAAGGGGTCACGAGCGCAAGGCGGTCAGGCCCTCAAGGTCACTTTCAATGTTTCCACCAGGTACTTCTTGTGGGCGTCCATGTCCTGTTCCACGGTTCCCTCACCGGGGCGGGGCGCGTCGAAGTCGAGCGTGACCCATCCGGCATACTGGCGCTCGCGGAGTACGTGGAAAAAGGCCGGAAAATCGACGCCGCCGCTGCCCAGACGTTTGTAGAGATTCACCCGATTATGTTCTTCTTCGCTAGGGGCCGGCCCTTTCCATCCATTGCCGGCGCTGTATTTGGCCTCGCAGTCCTTGAGGTGCACGGCGGCAATGCGGGAATAGTAGTCGCGCAGGCATTTCACGGGATCTATGCCGCCTAAGCTGGCATGGCCGGTATCGAGCACCAGGTAGACATACTTGGGGTCGGTAAGATCCATCATTTTGTTCAGCTCCGGCTGGCGCTCCACCAGCGTCCAGCAGTGCGGATGGAAGGAGAGGCGGATGCCCGCATCCATGGTGCGTTTACCGGCCTCGTTCAGATTTCGAGCTAGCACCTTCGCATTTTCGTCGCTCAGGTTTTCGGCGCCGTTACCGGCGCGCCGGCTCAAGTTGATCTTGAGGTGCTTGCAGCCGAAATACGCGACGTAGCGGGCCCTCGCGGCATTGTTCTCGATCGTCGCCGCAATTTTTGCCGGGTCCAGATATTGGCCGCCGCTCCCGACAGTGGCCAGAGCCAGACCGGATGCGTCGAGCACTTGCTTGAGCGCCTCGGGAGGCTCGTCGAGATATTTGGCGATATCTTCCTGGAATGGCTCGAGCCCCTGGTATCCGTATCGAGCGGTCATCTTAATGCCGGCTTCCGGGTGCGGCGGAGTGTGACGGAACTCGTGTCCGCTCATGGCAAAGCGCATCTTGTCACCGTCGGCGGCCTGGGCGGCGACTGCGGCGCCCGCGCTGGTGATCAAAAATTCGCGGCGATTCAGCATGCTGAAAACCTCCTTGGGGCTACTGCCAGCATACTTGCTTCAGTCCCTCAAATACCAGGGGATGTTGATCACGATAACCCGCTGATCGCCTTTGAACAGCAGCATGGCCTTCAGCACGGCCGAACGGTTATTATGCAGCAGGGTGTAATACCAGCGGTTCTCGACCAATTCAGGGATCAACACAGCGATCTGCCGATCGGGGTTGGCGCGCTCCAAGTCAAGCACGTAATCCAGTATCGGCCTTATCACAAATCGAAAGGGCGAAAGCAGGGTAACAAGCTCGGGAACAGGCAATCCTGCTTCCCACGCGGGTTTTTCCACTTGTTCTCGCCAGCGATGGCGCAGTTCCTCCCCGTCCTCTCCGCAATCGACGTGCAACAGCCTGATGTCCGGCGAGAGGCCCCAGCCAAAACGCAGCGCCTTTTCCGCTATAACGTTCCATCGCTCGATCGGTATCACGACCAGCGGCGGAGCCAGATTCTTCACGTATGCCGGGGTGTCGACGCGAGTTTCTTCCTCGACGCGATCGTAGTGCCGCTTTATTATCCACATCATTAACATCAACCCGGGAATCAGGAGCACGGTGATCCAAGCGCCCTCGGTGAACTTCGCTATCATGACCACTACAACCGTGATGCCGGTCGCGATCGCACCCAGCCCGTTTACCAGCATGCTCCTGCCAGAGCCTGCTCCTCCCGTCCGTTTCCAGTGCATCACCATTCCAGCCTGGGACAAAGTAAAAGCCATAAACGCGCCCACTGCGTACAGCGGAATTAGCCGGTCCGTCACGCCACCGAACAAGAGGAGCAGCGCACCCGCCAAGCCGGCCAGCATGTGGACGCCTTGGGCGTACACCAGACGCCGGCCGCGCAAGGTCATCCCGTGCGGCAGAAATCCATTCCGGGCGATAGCCCTGGCCAAGCGGGGAAAATCCGCGAAAGCCGTATTAGCGGAGAGCGCCAGCACAAACAGAATCGATCCGATGCTGACCCAGTAAAAGACGCCCTTTCCGGCGACCGCTCCAATCAATTGCGAAAGGACACTCTCGTAGCCGGTCTCTCCGGGCGGAGTGGCCGGAATCCCATACGCTCTGACCAAAAAAGCGATGCCTCCCAGCATCACAATCAGAATCCCGATGACGATGGTGAGCGTCAATCGCGCGTATTTGTCACTCGGCTCGCGGAAGGCCATGACGCCGTTGCTGACGGCCTCTACACCGGTCATGGCCGTACAACCGCTTGCAAAGGCGCGCAACAAAAGCCATGCGCTCACAGCTTCGGTAGCGCCTCCCAGCTTATGCGGCTGGACCACCGGCATCGGATGGCCGCCCGCCAGCAGGGTCTTCGCAACTCCGACAGCAATGGCGCCCAGCAGACAGAAGATGAATAAATAAGTTGGAATGGCGAAAATACTGCCAGTCTCTCGCACGCCTCTGAGATTAATCACCGTTACCAGCAGCAGAATGCCCATGCAAAGGATGAGGGTGAAAGGTTGCAGCGATGGTATCGCAGAGATGAGCGCGCCGACACCGGCCGAGACTCCGACGGCCGCGGTTAGAACATAGTCAACCATCAGCGAGGCCGCGGCCAGCAAGCCCGGCCAAACGCCCAGATTGTCGCTCGCGACGGTATACGAGCCGCCGCCCTGCGGATAAGCGGAGATGGTCTGGCGGTAGGAAAAATAAACTATACAGAGCAGAATGATTATGCTGACGCTAATGGGGACGATATACGCGATGCCCAGCATGCCAAGCGGGATTAGAAGCGTGAGAGCAGCCTCGGGACCGTAAGCGGCGGAGCTCAATGCATCCAGTCCGAAGATCGGAATCCCTTTGGCCGGACCAATCCTTTCAGCCTTTTCCTCTTCTGTGGCCAGCGGGCGACCGAGCAGCACATCAGCGAGACTCATGGGACCATTCTCCTATTAAGTGGGCGGGCGCAGAAGCGTTCACACAGTGTGGACGCAGATCGAAGAATGCGTGCGCCAACAATATGGGACGCGCCTGCGGGACGAGCGAAAAAGCAGTAGTGTGGAAGTAGCGATATGTTCAATCGGTTCTTAGTATCAATCGCCGGCTTTATCCTTCTAGCGAGCGGTATGCCCGCTCACGCGCATCATGCCTTTTCCGGTGAGTTCGATATGTCCAAGCCCATCACTCTCGAAGGTGTGGTGACGCGCGTCGATTGGGAAAATCCGCACGTGCATTATTACGTGGATGTCACCGGACCCGACGGCACTGTAGTGAACTGGTCCTGCGAGACGGGCGGCCCCACGCGGCTCACGCGGCGAGGCTGGATGCGCGACACGCTAAAGCCGGGAGACAAGGTTATCGTTCATGGTTTTCTTGCCAAAGACGCCTCGCACACCGTCGATGGTCGGCAGGTGACCTTCGCGGACGGCCGGAAAATCGGGGACGAATCGAAACCGTGAATTATAGCCGCAGGGCATGAGCTGGAACCGCAGACAAATACTCCGCACGGCTTCGGGCAGCTTGGCGGCAGCCGCTATTCCGCGTAGCGGGGGTGCCCAGGTGCGCGTCAAGGCGCTGGTCTTCGACACATTTGGAACGGTGGTCGACTGGCGCGGGTCGATTATCGCGGAAGGCGCTGCCTGGGGCCAAGCCAAGGGCCTGACGATCGACTGGGCCCGCTTTGCCGACCGGTGGCGCAATGGGTATGCGCCGGCCATGGACCAAGTTCGCAAAGGGGAGCTGCCTTGGACCAAGCTGGACGATCTGCATCGCAGGCTGCTGGACGATCTACTGGTGGAGTTCGGGATCCAGGGGCTCACCGAAGAAGAGAAGGACCATTGGAATCGCGTCTGGCATCGTTTGAAACCGTGGCCTGATTCCGTTGCCGGCCTGGCCCGGATCAAGAAGCAGTTCACCATCGCTCCGCTTTCCAACGGGAACGTGTCGCTGCTGGCCGACATGGCCAAGAACGCCGGCCTGCCGTGGGACCTGATCCTTTCGGCCGAACTGGCGCGGCACTATAAGCCTGATCGCGAGGCTTATTTGACGGCCGTCGAGTTGCTGAGCCTCAAGCCGGAAGAGGTCATGATGACCGCGGCGCATCGAGGCGATCTGGAGGCGGCCCGCAGCTTCGGCCTACGGACGGGGTTTATCCATAGACCGAAGGAGTACGGACCCACCAAACAGGCTGATACAGCCCGGCCGGGAGATTTTGACGTAGTGGCCAGCGACATGCTAGACTTGGCGTCGAAATTGACGGTTTAGGATTCGAAGCTCGCCTTTGTGTAATCAATAACTTAGGCGCTGTACCGGTTCGAGGGCGCTTTGCAACCGAATCGACATTATTCGCATCCAACTAGACAGGGAGCTCCGCCCCGAGGAGCAACCCGAAACCCCAGCAGCAACAATGACTGTCGGGCGAATCATCGCCAGGAGCTTAGATGCAAAGATTTGACGAAATAATTCTCGCGGATTCCACGGACTCTCCCCGGTTCGGTGCGGCGGACATCGAAATCGAACCAATGGAGAGCGATGACTCTACGTCTGAAGCTATTGAGGAGCCTGCGGTCTATACCGACGACCCAGTGCGGGTTTACCTGAGGGAAATGGGATCGGTATCGTTGCTGAACCGTCAAGCGGAGGTAACGCTGGCGCGGCGCATGGAGCGGGGGAACATGCGAATTCAGAAGGCGCTGTCGCGCTCGCCCCTGGTGCGGAAGATGGCGCTGGCGCTGTACGAGGACATCCGGTTGGCTAAAGCGGACGCGGAGGACGTGTTGAATCTTAGCAGTCCGGACGAGGCCGCGAAACGTCGCGCCCGCAATAAAGCCATGCGCCGGTTCCAGGAGCTGGTTGAACTGGAACGTGGGCTGGCGCTGCTGCGGCAAAAGATGGACTCGACGCCCAAGCGCGAAGTGACGGCGAAGCTAACCAGCAAGATACTCCGGGGGACGGTGGAGTGTTCCAAAAAGATGCGGAGCATCCCGTTCAACGTGAATCAGTGGAGAGCGTTCCGCGATACCCTGCGGTGCGCCGCCGATCAAGGCGCCGCTCTGGAAGGGCAGCTAGCGAAGGTTGAGGCTGCGCGAAGCCGCAACAAAGCGGCTGAACTCCGCGATTTGAAGCGCGCGATTCGTGAGCAGAGAGTCGTGGCGGGTTCCAGCGTGAGCGAGTTGCGCCGCTGGCTGAAAACAGTACACGATGGCGAGATCGAAGCTGAGGCGGCCAAGAAGGCGCTGGTAGAAGCCAACTTGCGCCTGGTGGTGTCGGTGGCGAAGAAATACGTGAACCGGGGATTGCACCTGCTGGACCTGATTCAGGAGGGCAATATCGGCCTGATGAGGGCCGCGGACAAGTTCAATTATCACCTGGGCTACAAGTTCTCCACTTACGCTACCTGGTGGATCCGGCAAGCGATGACTCGGGCGATTTCGGATAAATCGCGGACCATTCGCATTCCAGTCCACATGAACGAGCGGCTCAACAAGTTCACGCGGGCGTCGCGCGATCTGGAAAAAGAGCTTAACCGAATTCCGACTAACGAAGAGATCGGAAAGCGCTTGAACACGACGGCTAACCAGATCCAGGAGCTGAGAAGCATTTCGCGGGATCCGGTGTCGCTGGACCTGCCGGTGGGCCGGGACGGCGAGTCCGTTCTGGGCGATCTTCTGCAGGACCATTGGATCGGCTCGCCTACGGACGCAGTTTTCGAAGGCGATGTTCGGGAGGGAACCGCGGATGTGCTCAAGACGCTGTCGCCCAACGAAGAGCGGCTGGTGCGCATGCGCTTCGGTATCGGCTTCGAGCGGCAGCACACGCTGGAGGAGATAGCCCAACATTTCGGGTTGACGCGCGAGCGGATACGGCAGCTTGAGACTAAGGCGCTGCAACGGCTGCGTGGCCCGGAGAATGTGCGGCGGCTGAGGCCGCTGATGAGCATCCAGTAACGGCAGCCATACATACATGGCACAATCGTATGTATGAAGAAGACCCTGCGTCATGCTGCTTACCAGCGTCTTCGAGCGCTTCGCGGCGCTGAGCCACATGCCCAGGACGTGCCCAGACGTCGAGAGCGCCGGTCAGCGAAACGCAGAGTTGCCTGATGGCCCAGGTTCGCCGGTCTGGCTAGCGAACTGGGCGTTGGTTATGACTCCCTAGGTTCGTAAACCCGAGGGTTCACTCTCCAGCGCTATCTCTTCGGCGCCTCGGCGTCCGATTTGCGCGCGCCGCCCAGGATGTCCGGCATGGCGTAATTGCCTTCGTGGCAGGCATATTCATAAACCGGTCCCGCGGCCGCCCGGAACGGGTATTCCATGGTCCACTGCTTGGTGAAGGTCGACGGGTCGTCGATGGTGGCGCGATAGAGAATCGTATCGGCGTCGACGCGCTTGAAGCGCTCGATCACGTGTAAACTCTCGGATGAACCGCGGAATCTCGTTTTGCCGGTGAAATTGGTGGTGTCGACCACCAGCGTGTCGCCTTCCCAATGACCAATCGAATCGCCCAGCCACTGGCGGACGTTGGATGCGACGTGAGTGCCATTCATGCGGATGATGCGCACGTCATGCACCATTTCAATCAGGATCATGACGGCGCCGGGAGTCTGCACGATCTGGTAGTTGCTGTTGTACAGCACCGGAAGCATGGGCGGGCCGGAGGTCGATCCGAAGCCGAGGATGCAGCGCTCGGCGAGCGGCCGGTCCTCAACGCTGTCGAAGCGGTCGAACCCGCGTGCGCGCGCCTGGCGAGCCTGCTCAGTGATAGGCGGAACTTTTCCATCCGGCGGATCGATGATCAGCGAGGTTCGTTTGACGCTGTCCACACGCGCCAGTTCCGACCCGCGGTCGATGAACAGGTTGTTATACCCGCCAGTTTCCGCCGATCCGGCGCGGGCCAACAGCGGTGCGTCCGGTTTATCGATATCGTTAGTTTCGAGGTCCTTCTTCTCGTAAGCGCGGGCTTCTGCGTCTGAGAGCGTCGCCTTCCCGGCCAGCTCCGACGGCCGCTCCATGGGCGTCAAGGTGGCATTGGTCCACGTTCCTTGAAGATCTGGATGGCCGTCGGATGTACGCGGCTGGCCGGGAAGCGGAGCTACCAAAATCGCTGCCAGTACCGCCAAGGATGCAAGAACTCGATAGCTCATTTGATCCATCGTAACTCCTTGGCTGCCCAGGACGCAGGCCAACAAATATGCGAGACTGAACGACTATGGACCGATGCAGACGTTCTTTTTTGGCAGCGCCACTCATCCTGGCGTTCTCTGCGTTATCGCTCGAAGCCGCGCCGGCGTATTTCCCCCCGCCCGGCAAATGGCAGAAGAAGACACCCGCCGAGCTGGGGATGGACCCCGCCAAGCTTCAGCAGGCCATCGACTACGCCGAAGCCCACGGCAGCACCTGGGATTTCGACAAGGATCAAGTCCGCACCTTTGGCATGGTGTTGGGGCCGTTGCCGAAACAGCGCGCGGCCACCAACGGCATCATCCTGCGCCACGGCTACATCGTCGCGGAATTCGGAGATACCAAGACCAACGATCCGGTTTACAGTGTTGCCAAGAGCCTCATTTCGACGGTTTGCAGCATTGCTGTCGCGCGCGGGGTGATCAAGGACGTCAACGACCCGGTGGCCAAGTACATCCATGACGGTGGATACGACTCGCCGCATAACGCCAAGATCACCTGGAAAAATCACCTGCAGCAGACCAGCGAATGGGAAGGCGTACTCTTCGGCAAGAACGCGGATTTCGTTGGCGTGGAGCAGTTCGGCGATGGCAAGCGCGAGCCGCGCCCGATTCATGAGCCGGGCTCCTACTACGAATACAACGATGTCCGCATTAACCGCTTTTCTTTATCGCTGCTGCGCCTGTTCGGTGAGGCACTGCCCGAGGTTTTGAAGAAAAACATCATGGACCCGATCGGCGCGTCGCAGGCGTGGAGCTGGCACGGATACGGCGAAAAATCCACGGTGGATGTTGGCGGGAAGCAGATCGAATCGGTCAGCGGCGGCACGCGCTGGGGCGGCGGCCTGTGGATCAACTCGCAGGACTTGGCGCGCTTCGGCTTGCTGATCCTAAACCACGGCAAGTGGGGCAACCAGCAGATCGTTTCCGCGAAGTGGCTGGATGAGGCAGTCACTCCGAGCGAACACGGTCCCGACTACGGCTACCTGTGGTGGCTGAACACGAAACAGAAGCAGTGGCCCAGCGGTCCGCCGGCCAGCTTCGCCGCCATCGGCAACGGCGGGAACATCGTCTGGATCGACCCCGCGCACGACATCGTTTTCGTCTGGCACTGGCATAAAGGCGGCGGGGCGATGGATGGCATGGTGCAGCGGCTCACGGCAGCGGTGGTAGGCGACTAAGGTCATGCGGATCCAGTTCGCCGCCTGGTGGCTGCTCGCCTCGGCGCTGCCCGGCATGGCGCAAGACCGCACGGTTGAGCTTTTACGGAAACTGTCGGACGCTCCCGGTCCTTCCGGTTTTGAAGAGCCGATCCGGCGGATCATGGTCGAGTACATAAAACCCCACTCCGACTCGATCCAGTTTGACGGTCTGGGCTCTATCATCGCCAAGCAGGGATCGCAGGGTCCGCGCATCATGGTGGACGCTCACATGGATGAGCTGGGCGGCATGATCCGCCGTATCACTCCCCAGGGTCTGCTGACCATGCAGATGCTGGGGGGCTGGCTGGATCAAGCGCTGGTGGACCAACGCTGGATCATTGTCGGCTCGAAGGGGCCGGTTCAAGCGGTAACGGGCATTCGGGATGTGCACGTGGTTCCGCCTGAAGAGCGCACGCGCGTCTATCCCCGCGATAGCTTGTTCCTGGATGTCGGGGCCAAAGACCAAGCTGAAGTTCTTGCGATGGGAATTTCGCCGGGCGATCCAGTGGTTCCGGACTCGCCCTTCACGGTGTTGAACGGCAGCGACAATTATTTAGGAAAAGCTTGGGACGATCGAGTGGGCTGCGGGGTGGTGGTGGAGGCGATGCGGCGGCTGGCGTCCTTGCCGCACTCCAATCAGATCTACTGGGCCATTACCACGCAGGAGGAGATTGGATTGCGCGGCTCTCACACGGCCGTCGAGGTTATCAAGCCAGAGGTCGGAATCGCGCTGGAGGGCGGAATTACCGGCGACGTCTTTCCGGGCCACGCCGAAGAGACACAGGTGAAACTCAGAGGCGGACCTGCGATTTTTCTGTATGACTCGTCAGCCTTACCCAATCGAAGCTTCGTTCAATTCGTTAGACAAACGGCCGCTTCCAAAAATCTTCCGCTTCAGTCCGACCTGGTGCAAGGCTATGGCGACGATTCGGCCGAGATTCAGAAGAGTCTGGGCGGTGTTCCTACCGTCAACCTGGTGGTGCCGGTGCGGTATACGCACTCGCATAACGGTATCATGAACCGGCGCGACTTCGATCAGATGGTGGAACTGCTAGTCGCGATGCTGCAAAAGCTAGACGCTACCGAAGTGGCGAAGATCCGGGACTTCGCGCATTAGCAAAAGGTCACTCAGCCGCGTCCATACCGCGAACCGCTTGCTCCAGCGCCCGCGTGGCCCGATGGGGATTGAAAATACCGCACGAACAAAAGCGCGTGAGATAACTGGCGGCCTGCTCGGGAGTTCGCCGGCCTTCCTTCACCCAGTCGATCATTTTCTTCGCCAGCGAGTGGCTAACCATGCCGTGGCCGCACATGGTGGATAACATCATCACGTTGGAATCCGGAAGCTTCTCGACCTTGCCTTCGAAGCCCAGCGAATATCCGACGCTGTGGCGCGGAATGCCGGCCGCGTAGCAGCACTGTTCGGCGCCATCGACTGACGTAGAGATATTCACGCTTACGCCTAGGTTGGCTTCCTTCACTGCTTTTACGAAATCCTCGGCCGCGACGCGATTATCGAAAACCGCGGCGACTGTACAGGGTGTGTCGAGGCCGTTGATGACCGCCTGAAAGTCGGGCGTGCAGTCGCGGTTCCAGTGCGAGGTCGGATCCATCTGACGGCTGGGACGAAGCGCCCCGCCATGAATGGCATCGCCCAGGTTGACGGGCTTAAATGGGACCGCCATCTCCAGAAACTTTCGCAGCTTGGGCAAAACGCCCTCGTCGTTCTTTCCTTTACTGGCGATGGCGAAAACGATGTAGTCGTCCTGAAAACTTTCGGCCGGTCCGAATCGATGCAAGGTGTTGGTCATGGCGCTCCTTTTACTTTCCTACCCCAACAGTCTCTTGGGCGGCCTGCGGCACGGGCTGGTTGGTGATCCTGCCCAGGCCGATGTTGGTTTTGGCCCGTTCCAGGTTATAGCCGAGCTTTTCCAAAATAGGCGCGATTACGTTATCGTCGCCATGCTCGTCGCAACGGGTGCCGACGCCCAAGGCCACCACGGTATCGACCTGTTTTTCCACTTCCCATACCAGCCGGATGATCTCTTCGGTGCGCTCCGCTTTGGTTTTGATCTCCACGATGGCCGAAAGAACTTTCTCGTCGAGAATATCTTCGCGGATTGTGCCGGTCGATACGTCGCTCATCAACGAGGTAATCGGATTTTTCTTTTCGAAAGAGACGCCCGCTTTGGCAAGCGCCCAACACATTTTCTGGATGTCCCGGAAGCGAGCGCCTACGCCCGGACGTCCAAATTCGATGGTGAACCCGACCTCGCCCACCAGCACGCGCCCGCTGATATCGTTGGTCTTTACTTCTTCAGTTCCGCGGCCGTGCACTCCGGTGGATTCGTGGGGCACGCGCGGATCGGAGAAAGCGCGCCGCACCACTCGCGGCCACGTCAGCTCATCCGGTTCGAACGCAGCCGTGGGACAGACGTCCGGTTCGGGATCGAAGCGCAGACGCATTTTTTGAAAAACCTTGCGCACGGTGCGCACGAAAGTCGGGTTCAAGTGCTCCTGGCTCAGCCCGTTATAGCAGGCGTAACACTCCACGCACTCGTCGCGGTTGATGGTGGCGCGGCGAATCTGCGGGTCGATGTAAATCGCCCCCATCGGGCAAACATAAGTGCAATTGCCACACGCCACGCATTTATCAGGATTGATCTTCATATGCTGACCTCACGCCGGAAAAATACGCTTACTTGCGTCGATCTTGCTATAGATCGCGGCACCCACCAGACACAGCGCTGAGCCGGTCATAAAGGGTACATTCCAACCATACCGCATTGCGAGGTAGGCCACCAAAGTGGGGGTGATCGCGCCCCCTATGTTGCCAACCATGTTCATCAGCGCGGCCGCCGAGCCCGCGAAATCGCCCGCGATATCGAGAGGGATGGCCCACGAGACGCCCACCGTCAATTCCAGACCGCCGAAGGCCAGGCAACTGAGCGCCACACACAGCTTAGCGTTGGCGGTGAGGGTTGCGGGAATGATGGCGGCCGCTGCTATCACGAAGCCCGCGATTCCCACCAGTTGTCGCGACCGGCGGATGTCGCCGGTGTGGCGCAGTAATAGATCGGTGAGCCAGCCGCCCGCCAGATCGCCCACTACGCCGGCAAACAATGGAAGGCTGGAGTACACGCCCATTTGGCCTAGCGTTAGCCCGCGGTATTCCTTCAGGTAAGTCGGGAACCAATCGAGGTAGACCACCAGCCCGTACTGGTAACACGCATACATTAGGCACAAGGCCCAAAGCGTGGGGCTGTGAAGGATCTTACGCCATGGCACAGGCGCGCCTATTTTGGACCGCGGACCGCCGGTCGCGGAGTGAATCAACTCGCGCTCCTGAGCGTTAACGCCGCGGTGTTCTTCGGGCGAGTTGCGATAGTAGGTGAACCACAGCGCGGCCCAAAGCAATCCCAGGCCGCCGAAGGCAAAGAAAGGCGAGCGCCAGCCGTAGGCCGCGATTAAGAAGACCGCGAGTGGCCTGGTGAACGCCGCGCCGAGACGCGAGCCGGCATGCGTGACGCCCTGTGCATGGCCCCGCTCGCTCGGCAGCATCCAGCGGGACAGCGATCGAGTCGCGATGGGAAACGCCCCGGCTTCGCCCATCCCAAAAAACAACTGCGTCACGATCATCGCGGTGGCGCTCCAGGCCAGCCCGGTGAGGACCGTGAACGCGCTCCACCAGCTCACGATCAGCGTGAGAGCGCGCCGTGGACCGATGCGGTCGCCCAGCCAGCCGCCGGGAATCTGAAATACCGCGTATGCCCAGCGGAAGCTCGACAGGATCCAGCCGGCGGTGATCAGCGAAAATCCCAGCTCCTGCCGCATCACCGGCAGCGCTGTGGAGATGATCACGCGGTCCATGTAGGTGATCATGTAGACGGCCACGGTGATGCCGAGCACGACATACCGGACGCGGGTGGGCTGAACGGAAGTAGCTGGTGCGGGCTGCATTAGAAACGAACAGTGATCATAGCACCGAGCATCATATCAGGGGGCCTTGAACCCGCGCCATTACGGGCCAGATCGCTTCCACAATTTCTCCGCGGCAGGCGTGAATGCGGTCATAGAGATTCACGGTCGGATCGCAATGCGGTGGAATGAATTCGATTCGATCACCGAGCCTGGGCTTCGGTCCCCCGTTCAAATCGATATAACCGAACTCGTCGCCACCCCAACGATAACCTGCGCCGGGAAGGGTTTCGGCCTCCGGGCCAAAGCCGCGATCGGTGGAAAAAGCCTTCAGGCCCGCATCCACGGTGACAAATCCTTCGTGATTCGCGCTGATCACTGTGGCGAGCACCGTGAGCGAGTGGCGGAAGTCCGCCCCGACGCGCCGGTAGTCCAGATCCATAAAAATATAGGAGCCGGCTTGCAGTTCGGTGACTTCGGGCAGCGCCAGGTCGATCTCCCAGGTGCCGGTGCTTCCTCCGGAAAGGATTTCCATCGGGAGGCCTTCGCGTTTCATGGCCGACTGCGTCTCAATCGCCCCGGCGAAAGCTTTCTCCGACACCTTCTTCCGCTCCGCGAAGTCGCCGGCGTGAGAGGCGCGCCCGGAATAGCCCTGCAATCCTTTGAGCCGCAGATGGCCGGCCCGGTCGACCGCGCGCGCGATTTCCAGGGCCTGTTCGGTGGAGCGCGCGCCGGTCCGATGATCGCCGATGTCCAGGTCGATGAGAACATCCACCGTCCGTCCGGCTTTGGCCGCCGCATCTTCGTACCACTCGGCCTGCTGAACATGATCCACGGCGACCATTGCGCCGGTCTGGACGATGCGGGCCATTTTGAGAGGATCGGCCACCGGCGAAGTCAGCAGCAGGCCGGAGATCCCGGCTTTCGCCAGCAACTCGGCTTCGGCCAGCGTCGCCACCGAAATACCGGTGGCCCCGGCGGCGATCTGCCGTTTGGCAAGCTCGACGCACTTGTGTGCCTTGGCGTGCGGGCGAAGCTTCTTGCCGCAGCGCTTCACATGCTCAGCCATTTGCGCCAGGTTGGCTTCCAGGGCATCGAGATCCACTAGAAGCGCCGGCGTTGGGATTTGATTTTTGGTGACCACCGATCCATTATTGCAAGTTGTTCCCGGTTCTCCACTTTGATATTCTCGGGTGGTGCTCGTCGCCGGGCGACGGCACAGTCCAAAGCATGGAGTCCACGCATTGAGTCTTGTCCAATTGGGAACGCCCGTTCCTCAAGCCAACGTAAAACTGGTGGACATCGATGCCCTGCAGGGGGAACTCAAGCGCCAGATTGAGGGCGAGGTCCGCTTCGACCAGATCTCGCGCGCGCTCTACTCTTCGGACGCGAGCGTTTATCAGATTCAGCCGCTGGGCGTCGTAATCCCCAAGAACCGCGAGGACATCATCCGCCTGGTCGAAATCTGCGGCCGATTTCGCTGCCCCATCACTATGCGTGGAGGCGGCACGTCGCAAGCCGGCCAGGCGATCGGCGAGGGCATCATGGTTGATACGTCGAAGTATTACAACCGTGTCCTCGAAGTAAACGCCGAAGAGCGCTGGGTTCGGGTAGAGCCTGGCATCGTGCTGGATGAGCTGAACGCGCAGCTTGCTCCCTTAGGCCTTCGCTTTGCTCCCGACATCTCCACCGCCAGCCGCGCTGCCATTGGCGGCATGATGGGCAACAATTCGTGCGGCGCTCGCAGCGTACTTTTCGGCAAGACGATCGATCACGTACTGGAACAGACGGTCCTTCTTTCGGATAAGAGCGTGGTTCACTTCCGCGAAATCGACCGTGGCGAAGTACCTGTCGGCAACACGCTGGAAGCCGCCTGTTATAGCACGGTGCTACGTCTGGCTCGCGAGCATGCGGCGGAAATCGACCGGCGGTATCCGAAAATACTGCGCCGCGTGGGCGGCTACAATCTGGACGAGTTCCGCGATGCTTCGAAGCCCGTCAACCTCGCCAAGATCATGGTTGGGTCCGAGGGAACGCTGGGAGTAGTGCTGGAGGCCAAGCTTCGGCTGGTGGCGCTGCCCAAAGCCAAGGCCGTGATGGTGATTTCGTTCGCCGATCTTCTGGAGGCGCTGGCCGCCGCGCCGGTGATCCTGCGGCATGGGCCCTCGGCGGTGGAGGTAATGGACAAGTCCATCCTCGATAACACGCGCCAGAACGCGGTACTCGACAATATCCGGACCACATTTATCGCCGGCGATCCGGAGGCGACGCTGTGCGTGGAGTTTTATGGCGATCGCAAGGAAGACCTGCCGCCGCGCTTGAGCGCGCTCGAACAGGATCTGCGGTCTCAAAAGCTTGGGTATCAATACCGCTCCGAGACGGAACTTGCCGGCCAGGCTCGCATCTGGAGCCTGCGCGAAGCCGCGCTGGGTCTGTCGATGGCGATGAAGGAGCAGGCCAAGTCGATCCCGTTTGTCGAAGATACGGCAGTGGCGCCGGAAAAGCTGAGCGCGTTCATTGGCCGCTTCCTCACGATCCTGCGCAGCCACGACACCACCGCCGGGATCTATGCTCACGCCTCGGTGGGCTGTCTGCACGTGCGTCCCGTCATCAATATGAAGACGGAGCAGGGTATTCGGACGTTCGAGACCATCTCACAGGAAGTGGCGGACCTGGTGCTCGAATTTGGCGGCGCGCTTTCCGGCGAGCATGGGGATGGTCTGGTGCGCAGCCCTTTCATGCGCCAGATGTTCGGTGACGAGCTTTACGAAGCTTTTCGCGAAATCAAGCGGACGTTCGATCCGCTGGGCATTTTCAATCCAGGCAAGATCATCGACGCCCCGCCGCTCACCAACAACCTGCGCTACGGCACCAGCTACAAGGCTGCGAGTCCGGTGACCTGGTTCGATTATTCCGAATACGGGGGCCTCGCCGGCGCCATCGAGATGTGCAGCGGGGTGGGCGCTTGCCGCAAGAAACTCTCGGGCACGATGTGTCCCTCTTACATGGCCACTCGCGAGGAATCGGCTTCCACGCGCGGCCGCGCCAACGTGCTACGCCTGGCCATCTCGGGACGCTTGGACGAATCGGGACTCGGCGACGACGGCGTTTATCAGGTGCTGGATCTTTGCCTGGAATGCCGGGCCTGCAAGTCGGAATGCCCGGTGGGCGTCGACATGGCCCGATTCAAGAGCGAATTCCTGGCGGATTATTGGGCGCGGCACGGAACGGCGTGGCGGGCCAAGGCCCTCGGAAATGTTCATCGGCTATCGGTTTGGGGCAGCCGCTTCGCTCCGATCTCGAACTGGGTGGCCGGCAGTTTTCCGAGCCGCTGGCTGAATGAGAAACTGCTGGGTTTGGATTATCGGAGAACGCTCCCGCCGTGGCAGCGGGAGACATTCGAGAAATGGATGGCACGGAATCGTCGCCAGCGGCGCGCCACTGGGACGAGCGTTACTTTGTTCAATGACACCTTCACTAATCACTACGACCCGGAGATCGGCGTCGCGGCGCTCGAAATCCTGGAGCGTGGCGGATGCCGCGTGGATGTGGTGCGGCCAGGCTGCTGCGGACGTCCGCTGATCTCGCAAGGATTACTGGAGGAAGCCCGCGCGCATGCCGCCATAGCGGTGGAATCGCTATTTCCCATCGCCAACCGAGGCGAAAACATACTTTTCTGCGAGCCCAGTTGTCTATCCGCGATGAAAGACGACGCGCCTTCGCTGCTCAGAGGCGACCTGCAGCAGAAAGCGCGCGTGGTGGCCCAAGCCTGCCGCTTGTTTGAGGAATACGCGAGCCAGCTCGATTTGCCCTTGCGCGCCGGACCGCCGAAAATTCTGCTGCATGGCCACTGTCATCAAAAGTCGATGGACCTGCTACCGGCGACGACTGCTCTTTTATCGCGCATACCGTCCTGCACAGTGGTCGATCTCGATGCCGGCTGTTGCGGCATGGCAGGATCGTTCGGCTATATGAAAGGCCACTACGAGGTTTCTTCGGCCATCGCGAATCGCCGCCTGCTGCCTGCCGTGAAGGCTATGAAATCCGATGAGGTACTGGTGGCCCCGGGCACTTCTTGCCGCCATCAGGTCTTATCGTTAGCCGGAGCGAAAGCCGTCCATCCGGCGACTCTAATCCGCGACCTTTTGGCCGATCGAACTAGCGACGGATCATGAAATTCACTTGGTTTAATCTCATGCCGTGGCCCTATCTGCCGGATGATTTCCGGGAGAAACACCGCTCGGTCTGGGTTGATATCGATTCCAAATTATTCGATCCCGTCAAGAGCCACGAGGTCTATAACACCTATCTGGATCTGCTGGAATACGCCGCCACGCTTGGATTCGACGCAATCGGGGCCAACGAGCATCATCAGAACGGCTACGGTCTGATGCCCTCGCCCAACCTGATTGCCGCCGCGCTCGCACGCCGGACCGAGGATATCGCTTTGTTAGTGCTGGGCGCTTCGATCGCGCTCTATAATCCGCCGCTGCGGGTGGCCGAAGAGTTCGCCATGCTGGACTGCATCACCGGCGGACGGCTGGTGGCCGGTTTTCCGGTCGGCACCTCAATGGATACGAATTATTGCTATGGCCAGATCCCCGCGCTTACGCGCGAGAAATATCGAGAAGCGCACGAGCTGATCATGCGCGCCTGGCACGAGCGCGAGCCGTTTGCCTTCAACGGACGCTACAACAAGCTGCGTTACGTGAACATCTGGCCGCGACCGATCCAACAACCGCATCCTCCGATCCACATTCCGGGAGGCGGTTCAATTGAGACCTACGATTTCTGTATCGACAATACCTATTCGTATTCTTACCTGAGCTTCACCGGCTATTTGCGCGCGAAGATGCTTATGCAGGGTTACTGGGATCGCGTCGCCGAGCGCAATGCAGACCCCTCGCCCTATCGCGCCGGCTTTGCCCAGACCATTTGCGTGGCCGATACCGATGCCGAAGCCGAGCAGCTCTATTCGGAGCACGTAAACTATTTCTACAATCGCTGTTTGCACGTCTATCCCGGTTTCGCGGACGCGCCCGGGTATCGCACCATCAAGACCATCCAGAAGGGCGCGCTTTCGCAGTATGCTCCCCTTTCCGGTTTTGCGAACCTGACCTGGAAGGATCTGGTGGAAGGCGGCCATATCATTGCCGGAAGTCCCGAAACGGTGCGCCAGCGGATGGAAGACCTGATCAAGAGCCTGCACGTTGGCCATGTTTTTTGTCTACTGCACGTCGGCAACATGACTAAAGAGAAGTGCATGTATTCAACGAAATTGTTCGCCGAGAAAGTAATGCCCAAGCTGCGGAATATCTTCCCGGAGCATGCCGATGACAATCGATTCTGGTGCAAGCCGCTGGCGAAACGGGTCCGGGCGGGCAGCCTCCCGGTAGAGCCGGAACTCCGCGAACTCGCCTTCAAGGACGCCTAAGAAGACCGGCCATGGAATTCAAAACGATCCAGACCGCGCACGTTCCCGTCTGCTACTTTGAAAGCGGGAAGGGCGAGCCGCTGGTGTACCTGCACGGAGCCGGCGGGGTCGAACTGGACGAGGCTTTCCTGAACACGCTGGCTCAAAACTTCCATGTCTACGCGCCGCTACTGCCGGGCTATGGCGATAGCGACGAGTGCGCCGAGCTGCGCGATATGCTCGATTTTACGCTGCACACCTGGGACGTGATCGACGCTCTCGGCATCCAGGATCCGATCCTGGTGGGCTTCTCGATGGGCGGGATGATCGCCGCAGAAATGGCCGCGGTCGCGCCGCATGACGTCTCCCGCTTGGTGCTCATCTCTCCCGCTGGCTTGTGGCTGGACGATCATCCCATCGCCGACGTGTTCTCGATGCTTCCGTTCGAATTGCCCAAATATCTCTTTCATGACGAAGAGGCCGGAGCGAACGCCATCGGGGCCAATGTCGAGCTTACCGATCCGGCGTTTCTACAGATTTTTCTGGTGCGCAATGCTCGCCAGCTGGGCGCCGCGGGCAAGATCCTGTTTCCGATTCCCGAGCGCGGGCTGGCCGGCAGGCTCTATCGCATCCGGGCCAGGACGCTCCTGATTTGGGGAGAAAGCGACAAACTGATCCCACCCATTTACGCTGACGCTTTTCGGAAGGCTATACCGGATGCCGAACTGGTTCTCGTGCCGGAAGCAGGACACATGGTCGCGTTCGAACAGACTTCCGCGGTAGCCGATGCGATTCTGCGGGTTGGTCCGCGCGGCGAGGCGACCATGGCCGCCGAGGTTACAGCGCGTGTCTAGGCGGCTGAATCGGCGCTGCGGCTCACTTCCTCAAGTTTGAAAGCCGATCGCAAACGGCTGGTCGTGTCGGCGAAGGCGCGGCGGCCTCCCTCCAAAGCTGCCCCGAAACTGAAGAAGCCATGCGGCATGCCCTCGTATCGCTGAACGTCGACGGGAACGCCCGCTTCTTCGAGACTCCGTCCGTAGGCCTCGCCCTCGTCGCGTAGCGGATCGCACTCGGCGGTAATGATGAAGGCGGGAGGCAAGCCGCGCAGATTCGACGCAAGCAGGGGCGATGCAAGCGGATCTGTTCGATCTTTCGCGCTCCTCAAGTAGTGATTCACGAACCACTGCATAGCCGCCTTCGTCAGAAGAGGACCGTCGGCGTTCTCCTCGATGGACGGAAAGCTCATCCGCATGTCAGTGCCGGGATAGATGAGCAACTGATAAATGATTTCCGGGCCGCCGCGGTCTCTGGCGATCTGCGACACAACCGCCGCGAGATTGCCTCCGGCGCTGTCTCCGCCCACGGCGATTCGCGAAGCGTCCACGCCCAGCTCGCCGGCGTGGTCGGCGATCCATTGAGTGGCCGCGAAACTATCGTGAACGGCGGCGGGAAACTTATGTTCCGGCGCCAAACGGTAATCCACCGATAGCACCAGGCAGGCTGCGCTATTCGCGAGCGCCCGGCAGACGTGATCGTGACTCTCCAGGTCGCCTAAGACCCAACCACCGCCGTGAAAATAAATCAATGCCGGCGCTGGTGACTGAACTTTCGGCGAATAAACTCGAATCGGGATTTCGCCAGCGGGCCCGGGGATCTTCAAGTCCTGAATCTGATCGACCGGCTCGGGAACCATCTGGCGACGGGCCTCGGCAAGCGTCTCGAACCTTTGGCGCGCCTCTTGCGGCGTCATGGTTTCCAGCGGAGCGAGTTGCGCGAGGCCCAGGAAATCGAAGAGAGCTTTGGCTTGCGGATCGAGTGGCATGGCTCTCGTATATTACAATAAACCCCATGTTCCGCAGTGCTCTAATCCTGATCGCGCCGTTGGCCTGCTGGGGCGCATCCAACATGCCGCCCGACGTGGACCAGCGGTTGTCTCACGATATCTACAAAGAGATAGTCGAAATAAAATCCGGCTTTACCACCGGCGCCACCACGCCCGTTGCCGAAGCCATTGCCAAACGCCTCCGCGCCGCTGGATTTCCGGATTCCGATATCTTTCTGGGCGGGGCGGTTCCTACTAAATCGAATCTCGTGGTGCGTTATCACGGCACCGGCAAGCTGAAGCCAATTCTGCTGCTCGCGCACACCGATGTAGTCGAAGCGAAGCGTGAAGACTGGAGCCTGGATCCATTCGTTTTCACCGAAAAAGACGGATTTTACTACGGCCGCGGCACCGCCGACGACAAGGCGCAGGTGGCCGCGTGGACAGCCAACTTGATCCGCTACAAACGTGAAGGCTACAAGCCGGATCGCGATATCATCGTTGCGCTCACGGCCGACGAAGAGGGCGGCGGTCCCTACAACGGCGTCGATTGGCTGATCAAGAACCATCGCAATCTTATCGATGCCGACTTCGCCTTGAACGAAGGTGGACGAGGCCAGATGGTAAAGGGACATCGTCTTTCAAACGACATGCAGGCCGCCGAAAAATGGTATCTGGATCTGCGCCTGGAAGTGCGGAACAAGGGCGGCCACAGCTCCCAGCCGGTACCGGATAATGCGATCTATCATCTGGCGGGTGCGCTCGTGCGCCTGAGCCAGTTCGGTTTTCCTATGAAGACCAACGAGGTGACCAAGGCCTATTTCGCGGGCATGGCCAAGCTGGATACCACCAGCATGAAAGCGGATCTCGCCAAGGTGGCGGAAGGTGATCCGGAAGCGATGAAGCGCATTGCGCAGATGTCGCCGGCTTGGAACTCGATGCTGCGGACTACATGCGTCGCGACGTTGTTGGAAGGCGGGCATGCACTCAATGCACTGCCGCAACTCGCCGCGGCTAACGTGAACTGTCGCGTCCAGCCGGACGATTCGCTGCAATATGTACTGGACACGCTGAAGAAAGTCTTCGACGACGATCAGGTGATGGTGTCCATCACGAATCAGGAAGAGAATTCGCCCGCTTCGCAGCTACGGCCGGACATCATGCGCGCCATGTCGCGGCTTACCGACACCATGTGGCCGGGCGTGGTGGTGCTGCCAACCATGAGCACCGGCGCGACCGATGGCCGGGCGCTTCGTGCCGCCGGGATCCCCACTTATGGCGTGCAAGGCTTCTTCGGCGAGCGTGATGACAATCGCGCCCACGGCCGCGATGAACGAATGCTGGTGCAGTCATTTTATGAAGGGCAGACGTTTCTCTACGAGCTGGTAAAGATCCTATCGACGGCTCCTTGATCGGTAAAGCTGGCCCGTTCTGTATTACAGTACAGAGTAGGGCCGCTGTTCATGGAATATCGATCACACGCTGTTGGCAAGTTCTTTCTTCTGCTAATCGCTGCCGCATCCGGCCTTCCGGGAGCCGGTGGCAAGGTCGAGTTCAATCGCGACGTTCGGCCGATCTTTTCGGATAAATGTTATACCTGCCATGGTCCCGACGCCGCCGCGAAACACGTCCCGTTCCGTCTCGACAGCGAAGCCGCCGCCAAAGCGGAATTGAACGGCGGGAAACACGCCATTGTCGCAGGTGACCCGGACGCGAGCGAAATCATCCAGCGCGTAACGGCCGCAAAACCCGCGCTCCGCATGCCGCCCGTGGCCTCCGGCTTGAAACTGAGTGACGCCGAGATCGACACGCTGCGCCAATGGATCGCGCAAGGAGCGGAGTGGCAAAAGCATTGGTCGCTCATTCCGCCGGTGCGCCCGGCGCTGCCGGAGGTCAAGAATGCGGCCTGGCCGCGCAATCCGATTGACCGATTCATTCTGCAGCGGCTGGAACGCGAAGGAGTGCAGCCGGCGCCCGAGGCGAGCCGCGAGATCCTGATCCGGCGCGTCTCACTCGATTTGACGGGCCTTCCGCCCACTCCCGCCGAGATCGATGCGTTCCTGAACGACCGTTCTGCCGATGCCTATGAAAAAGTCGTGGACCGTTTGCTGGCCTCTCCGCGTTACGGCGAGCGGATGGCTTTTCGCTGGCTGGATGCCGCCCGCTACGCCGACAGCAACGGCTACCAATACGATGGCGAGCGCATGATGTGGCGCTGGCGCGATTGGGTGATCGACGCCTTTAATCGCAACCAGCCCTTCGATCGATTCACGCGCGACCAGATTGCGGGCGACATGCTGCCCAACGCCACGCTCGATCAGAAGATTGCCACTGGATTTAATCGCAACCATCGCGCTAACACCGAGGATGGAATCATCCCCGAAGAATACGCGGTCGAATATGTCGTGGATCGCGTGGAAACGACGTCGGCCGTTTTCATGGGCGTAACCCTCGGCTGCGCCCGCTGCCACAACCACAAATACGATCCATTCACTCAAAAAGAGTTCTATCAGATGTTCGCGTACTTCAATAACGTCCCCGAAATGGGCCGCGCGATGAAGTACGGAAACTCGCCGCCGATGGTTGCCGCGCCCACGCGCGAGCAGCAGGCGACTCTCGACAATCTGGATTCGCGCCTCCGGACGATCGAAGATTTCCTGGGCCGCCGCGACACGGAAACTGCCGGCGCTCAACGGGAATGGCAGAGCCACCAGGTTGCAAGCGAACCGGCATATTGGGCTCCATCCCGAGGACTCAAAGGCCTGTTCGGGTTTGAAACCGATCAAGAGGCCAAGCCGCAAGATGGAGCAGTCACGTTCGCTCCGGGACGAATCGGCCGGGCGGCGTCCTTCGACGGAAAAGCTTTTCTCGACGGCGGATCGGTGGCGGATTTCGATATCGACAATCAGTTCACGCTCGGGGCTTGGATTTACTCGGACGGTGTGCCGGATGGCAGCGTGGTGTCGCGCATGCTGGACACTTTCAAGGGGAAGGGCTTTGGAGTCCACTTCGATAAGGGCAAGGTTTACGTCAACATCACCAGTAATTGGGACGACGATGCCATCCGCCTCGAAACCGAGCAAACGCTCGAGCCGATGAAGTGGCATCAACTGACCGTCACCTATTCGGGCTCGCGCATGGCCGAGGGCATCCATGTGTACGTCGACGGCCAGCGCGCCAAGGTCAACGTGCTGCTCGACACGCTTTACCGGCCTTTCCGCAACGCCGGCGGCGTGTTCAAGCAGCCTTTTCGCATCGGCGCTGGCTGGGGCCCGGAGCGTCGCTTCCGCGGGCAGATCGACGAAGTCCGTGTTTACTCCCGTGTGTTGAACCAGGACGAAATTTCTGTGCTGGCTACAGGCGAGGCTCTGAACGAGATCGCGCGCAAGCCCGAGCAGCAGCGCTCCGAAATCGAGAGACTTCAGCTGCACTCCTATTATCTGGATAACGTCGCGCCCGCGGACATTCGCGACGGCCGGCGTCAACTAGCCGCCCTTTTGGATGAGAAGGAGAAGTTCGAAAGCACTCTGCCATCGGTCATGGTGATGGCCGAGTCGCCAACCCCTAAGCCCACCTTTCTCCTTGAGCGCGGCGCTTACGATCATCCGGGCGCCCAAGTGTCGCCGGGCATTCCCTCTGTTCTTCCGCCGCTTCCCGCGGGCGCTCCCAACAATCGCTTGGGCTTTGCGGAATGGCTGATCGATCCGGGCAATCCGGTGCTGGCGCGGGTTACGGTGAATCGCTTCTGGCAAATGTACTTCGGCACGGGCATCGTGAAAACGGTCGAAGATTTTGGATCGCAGGGCGAATGGCCTTCGCATCCGGAGCTGCTCGACTGGTTAGCGACGGAATTTATGAGAACCGGCTGGGACGTGAAGGCGCTCCAGAAGCTGATTGTCACCAGCGCGGCGTATCGAGAGTCTTCAAAAGCGACGCCCGATCTCGTACAGCGCGATCCTGAGAACCGGCTGCTGGCGCGCGGGTCGCGAGTGCGCTTGCCCGCCGAGGTGATCCGCGATCAAGCTCTGTTCGATGCCGGACTTCTGGCCGAGAAATTGGGCGGCCCGTCCGTGAAGCCATATTCGCCGCCGGGATTGTGGAAAGAAATCAGCATGCAGGACATGGATTATGTGCAGAGCCACGGCGACGATCTCTATCGCCGCAGTTTGTACACGTTCTGGAAACGAACCATTCCGCCGCCCGAGATGATCAACTTCGATGCAGCCAATCGCGAAACCTGCGTGGTGCGTGAAACCCGAACCGATACGCCGCTGCAAGCCCTCAACCTGATGAATGACGTGACATTCCTGGAGGCTGCGCGGTTTATCGGACAGCGTATGATCATCGAAGGCGGAACAGCGCCCGCCACGCGTCTGCGATTCGGTTTTCGCCTGGTAACTGGACGTTTCCCCACACCCGCCGAACAAGAAGTCTTGAATGGTAGCCTGCAATTCCATCGCGCGTATTTCGACGGCAAACCGAAAGAGGCGGCGGAATATTTGCGCCAGGGAGAATCCCCGGCCGATCCCAAGCTCGATCCCATCGAACTCGCCGCATACGCGTCCGTTGGGAGCCTGCTGCTGAATCTGGATGAAGTGATCACCAAGGAGTAAGTTTTTGCACCCGATTGACGAAGCCAAACTGCTGATGACCCGGCGCCACTTCTTCGGGCTCGCAGGCACTGGCATTGGCGCCGCGGCGCTCGCTACGCTGGCGGCTAAAGATGCGCAAGCTGCCGAGGGCCTGCCGGGACTGCCGAATTTTCCGCCCACCGCTAAGCGCGTGATTTATCTGTTCCAACATGGCGCGCCTTCGCAGTTGGATCTGTACGACTATAAGCCGAAACTGCAGTCGCTGCGCGGGACCGATCTGCCGGACTCGGTCCGCCAAGGCCAGCGGCTCACCGGCATGACGGCTTATCAGACCAAGTTTCCGACCGCTCCCTCGATTTTTAAGTTCGCCCAGTTCGGCCAGAGCGGCACGTGGCTCAGCGAAATACTCCCTCACACCGGCCAGGTCGCCGACCACCTCTGCCTCATCAAGGGCCTCCAAACCGACGCCATCAATCACGATCCTGCGGTCACGTTTCTCGAAACCGGCGCTCAAATCGCCGGCCGTCCGAGCATGGGCTCGTGGATCTCTTATGGACTGGGCAGTGAAGCCGAGGATCTGCCCGCCTTCGTGGTGATGGTGTCGCAAGGTGTCGGCAATGCGCAAGCGCTCGCCGAGCGGCAATGGGCCAGCGGTTTCCTGCCTAGTCGATTTCAAGGCGTGAAGTTCCGTTCCGGCGCAGATCCGGTTTTATATGTTTCCGATCCTGCCGGTTATGACTCGACCGCGCGCCGCCGTTTTCTGGATGATCTTGCCAAGCTCAACGAGATTTCGTATAAGGACTATCTCGATCCCGAAATATCGAGCCGCGTTTCCCAATACGAAATGGCGTTTCGGATGCAAAAGTCGGTACCCGATCTCACGGATCTCTCTACCGAGCCGGCCGCTACCTTTGAGTTGTACGGGCCGGATTCCCGTAAACCTGGCACCTACGCGGCCAACTGCATTCTCGCGCGCCGCCTCGCCGAACGCGGCGTTCGGTTTATCCAGCTTTTTCATCGTGGATGGGATCAGCACAATAACCTTCCCAAAGAGATCGCCGGCCAATGTCTGCAGACCGATCAGGCCTCGGGCGCGCTCATCCAGGATTTGGATCAGCGTGGGCTTCTGAAAGATACGCTGGTGGTATGGGGCGGCGAATTCGGACGCACCGTCTACTCGCAGGGAACGCTCACCGAGAGTAACTACGGCCGGGATCACCATCCGCGCTGCTTTACGGTTTGGATGGCGGGCGGCGGTGTGAAGGGCGGCATCACGCACGGCGAAACAGACGACTTCAGCTACAACGTGGTGAAGGATCCCGTTGACGTGCACGATTTGCACGCCACCATTCTCCACTGCCTGGGCGTCGACCACACCAAGCTTACCTACAAGTTTCAGGGCCGCCATTTCCGGCTGACTGATGTCGCGGGAAACGTCATCCGCCCGATCCTGGCCTAGCGCACGTACTCTTGTCGGAGCGCACTGTCCTGCTCGACGTCATCGCACAGAAGACCATGCGCTGAGGCAGAACCAGTGAATCGCGCCGGCAATCGACGAGCGGGCTTCGGTTGTTCCAGCATTGGCGCCCTCATGCTTGCCCTGCTGGCGGGCGGCGCCATTATTGGTTGGCCGATTTACCTGGAGACCGCCGGTACTCGCGCCTCCGGCGTGATTACTGAGAAGCGGGAAAGTGTCAGTATCGAGTACGGCGAGTGGTTCCGGCGCTTTGAAGTGATGGCGTCGTATTCGATTCCAGGGCCGCCTGTTCAGCATCGGGCAATCTGTGACGTAGACGAAAAGACTTATGATTCTCTTCATCCGGGAAACGCCGTGGTCGTGCATTATTTCCGGACTCTGCTGAACCAGCCGTTTCTGCCGGCTACTCATCTGTCTCCTTGCTCCAATTTCGCCTCCCTCAGCGTGAATTCACGGGTGTTGCGTCCTTTGGCCCTGATCTTCCTGGCGCTGCTAGCGATTCTTTTTCTCTATGGAGTCCTGCGGATCCGCATTGCCGCCGCATGGCTGCTGTTGGCATGGCTCTGTTTCACGGTTGCTTACCTTGTGTTTCCGCGGGCCGAGCCTGACCCCCAGCGGCCGGTCCCTGCCATCGCAACTGTCGACGGTATCACGACGGTCGACACGTTGGGAGAAACGGACGAGTCCGACGGCATTCCGCTCCAGCAGCCTTATCAGGTTGTGCGGCTCAAATTCGTTCCCCAGGGAATGGATACCGCAGTGACGGCGATCGACAAGGTTGATGAGGACAGCGTGCCGGGGTTGAAAGAAGGGCAGAGCGCTTCTATCGTCTACGATGCTACGAATCCGCGGATCGCCAGGTTGCGGGAAGGAACCCGCTTCTTCCCCAGGCAGGCTCGGATGATCGTCATTCTGTGTTGTGCCGCCTTCGCTGTGCTCGCCCTATTGGGTTGGGCTGTTGGTCGGTTTTTTCGCAAAGTACGCCGGAGTTTGCCATTCTAGGTGTTCCAAGCTGGACTCACGGAGTAGCCTCCGCGGGCACAGGGGCGCGCGCGTTCCACGAAGCAATTCGCGAGCGTGATAGCAGCAGCGTCGAGATCAGGCTGCACGCCGCGGCGGCCGATAACCAGGCGCCGGGCATCGCGCGATTACCGGTGGCGTGGATCAGGTAAGTACAAACGGCGGGCGTGAAACCACCGAAGATCGCCGTTGCGAGACTGAAGGCCAGGGAGAAACCGGACGCTCGCACTTCGCGCGGCATGATCTCGGTGATGAACGGCACCATAGCGCCGCTGCAACTTCCGAACATGCACGAGAGCCATAGTTCCACGATCAACAATCGGGGCAGTGAAGGCCCGCTGGCTAACCAGGACAACGCCGGATAAGCGGTCAGGATGGTCAGCGTCGTGAAAACGATCAACAAGGGGCGGCGTCCGGCTTTGTCCGATAGCGAGCCCATGACTGGAACCCAGATAAAATTCGACGCGCCAACCAACAGAGTGACCAGCAGGCTTCCGCTGTTGCTGAGATGCAGCACTGACGTCCCGAAGGTGGGCGTGTAGGCGGTAATCATATAAAACGACACCGTGACGACGGTTGCCGTCATGGTTCCCAGAATTACCAGCCGCCAGTTCGCCGCCACGGTCCGGACGATTTCGGTCATGGACGGCCGATTTGCGCGCGCGAGAAATTCCGGGGTTTCTTCGAGCGATCGGCGGATCACGAAAACCAACGGAATGATCAGACAGCCCACTAGCAGAGGAATTCGCCACCCCCAACGCGTCATTTCCGCGGCGGACAGATTGACGCTGAGGATCAGGCCGAGCAGCGCCGCGAAGATGACCGCGATCTGCTGGCTGGCCGACTGCCAGCTTACGTAGAATCCTTTGTGTCCGGGTGTCGCGATCTCGGATAAATAGACCGATACCCCGCCCAGTTCGACGCCTGCCGACAGGCCTTGCAGCAAACGTCCGACTAATACCAGCAGCGGCGCAATCAATCCCAGGCTGGCATATCCAGGCGTGCAGGCGATTGAGAACGTCCCCACCGCCATGAGACTGAGGGTCAGCAGCAAGCCTTTGCGGCGTCCGTGATGATCGAGGTATGCGCCCAGCACGATCGCTCCCAACGGGCGCATCAGGAAACCCGCTCCGAAGGTCGCAAACGTGAGCATCAGAGAAGCGAACTGGTTTTCGCCGGGGAAGAACGTCCGGGCGATCGCAGCGGCGTAGTAACCGAACACCTGGAAATCGTAGGCCTCCAGAAAATTGCCGCTGGCGACACGGATCACCGGCCAGACTTTGGATTCGGGCTGGGATTTATTGGCCGATTCGGGCTGGAATTTATTGGCCAGTTAGTTTACGCCCTTTCAATTGCGATCGCTCTAGAGCGTAGCGCACCAGGGCCGCCAGGCGGTAGATCGCATGCACAAACTTCCCATAGGGCAGCGTTACGAACAGCGCTAAGACGGTTGCAAGATGAACGGCCAGCAGCAAGGGCATCGCCGGCGTTTCCCGCAAAGCGAGCAGGAGCAGGCCGGTTGCGCTGGTCGAAAACAGCAAAGCGATGAACGCCACATCCATGCCATCTTGCTCGCCATCGCGCGTGGCGGCGTCGCCGCGCTGTTTCAGCCAGAGCAGACCCGCCGGTCCGGCCAACAGTCCGAACCCGCCAAGAGTCCCGAGCGCCACGGGCAAACTGAAATATCCATAAGGCGCCCGCCAGCCGAACCCGTAATGATAGATCGCCGCGACGGAAGTAGCGCCGAAGCACAATAAAAAGCCGTAAAAAGTGAGATGGTGGAACCACCAGCGCGCCAGCGATCGCCGCTCTTGCGGATAGGTGCAGCCTTGTCCGCCGCCGTAGAGATAGGTGAGCCGTAAGCCGTCTTTAAGCGCTTCCTTCATCGCCGAAAGATTCACTGCGCCTCCCCCCGTCTTGCGCCAGAACCGAACACACCCCACCACCAGTGCAGCCAAGACGAATAGAGACACAACGCCGAAAACCGCGACCATCGCTCTATGGGAGACCACTTGATAGAATTGCGCGGACGAGGCGGTAGCGCCCTTCGTACTTGCAATCCAAACGGCCAGAGCGATCACCAGCACCAGCGAAACTACCAGCCCGTTCCTTCTGAACACGGCTGCCAGCGGCGCCGGCCACGCATAATTCTGATAGGAACGCGCCCGAATCTCTGCCAGGGTCTTCGGAACATTCACCGCGAACTCATGCGGGGGAGCATACTGGCAGGCGTAGTAGCATTCAGCGCAGTTGTGGCAGAGATTGGCGAGGTAATCGAGATCGGCGGCGCCAAAGTTAGCGCGGCGTTCCAGGGCGGGGAAGACGGCGCAATAACCCTCGCAATAGCGGCACGCGTTGCAGATGGTCAAGATGCGCGCCCCTTCCTGCGCCAGGCCGCTTAAGTTCTCAGTGGGCAAGACCTGCCGCCTCCTTTCCAGCCACGCGCCCGAAGACCGTGCCGATCGCCATCCCGAGTCCGGCGAGATAGCCTTTCCCCAAAATATTCCCGGCCATGATTTCTCCAGCGGCGAAAATATTACGCGGAGAGCCGCCATCGCGCGGCAGCACTCGGGCTTGCGGATCCACCTTTACGCCGAGATAAGTGAAAGTGATACCCGGGCGCAGAGGGTAACCGAGAAACGGCGGACTGTCGATCCTTTGCGCCCAATGGGTCTTTTCCGGTGACAAACCGCAGGTACGGCATTCGTCCAACCGCTCGTGATCGAATTTTCCTGGCCTGACCGCCCGGTTGAAACGTTCGACGGTGCATGCGAGCGCGTCGGCGGACAGTCCCAAGTTAGCCGCTAGTTCTTGAATCGTATCCCCGCGGATCGCCGGAAACACGGAGGGGATAAATTTCCCAAGAGCCTTGGAGTCGATGATCGACCACGCAATCTGACCCGGTTGCTGGGCGACCAGCCGTCCCCAGATGGCATAGCGCTTGGGCCAGAGATCTTCGCCCTCATCGTAGAAGCGCTGGCCTTCCCGGTTGACTACTATGCCCAGCGGCAGGCAATCCAGGCGCGTGACGATTCCGCCATCGAATTTGGGAGCGCGCGCGTCGATCGCTACCGCATGGCACTCCTTCGGATCGCCCACCGGATCGGCGCCATTGTCGAGCAAGATTTTCAAAACCGCGCCTTTGTTATACGGCGTACCGCGAATCAGGAAATTGTCAGCCGCGTCGCCCCAGACTTCTTTCAGCCAGTCAAGATTCGATTCAAAGCCTCCGGTGGCGGCCACCAATGCCTTGGCGCGGATCTCAACCGGCTGGCCGCGCATTAGTACAGTAGCGCTTTCGAATACGCCATGTGATATGTTCAGGCTGGTCACTTCCGCCGAGTAAATGATGCGAACGCCGAGCCGCTCGGCCGCCGCGTAATAACTATTCAGCAGCGCCTTCCCCCCTCCCAGAAAGAAAAGATTACTGCGGCCCAGGTGGAGCGTGCCGCTGAGCGACGGTTGAAAACGGACTCCGTGGCCGCGCATCCACTCCATGCATGTTCGGGATTCGTGGATCGCCAGGCGGGCAAGTTCTTCGTTCGTCTCGCCCTCCGTCACGCGCAGCAGATCGCTGAAGTATTCTTCCTCGGGATAAGAATCGACGAGAAACTCGGTTGGCGCGTCGTGGGCGCACCGCAGATTTCGCGTGTGCCTGCTGTTGCCGCCTCGAAATTCCCGGGGAGCGCTCTCGAGCACCGCGACGCGTCCGCCATGTTCTGCAGCGCTCAACGCCGCGCAGAGTGCCGCGTTTCCGCCTCCCGCCACCAGGACGTCGAATGTTGGAAACTCCTCGGTCACCTCGCTAATGCCGTTTTTTCCCGGACGCGAACAGATGCAAGTCGATGGCCTTGCCCATGGCCTCATAACCGGCATCATTGGGATGCAGATGATCGCCGGAATCGTAAAGCGGCAGAAATTTCCCCGGACTCGCGGGATCGCGCGTAGCTGCGTCAAAATCGACCACGCCATCATAGCTCTTGCTGGTTCGGATCCAGTTGTTGAGGGCCTGCCGCTTCGCCTCGCCCTCGGGCGTGAAATAGGCGGCCCCTTCAAAGGGCGTCAAGGTGGCGCCGAAGATGATTAGTCCGTGGGCGTGCGCGCGCTCGACGATCTGCTGCTGGGCGGCGATGAGGTCGGCCGCGCTGGGCAGCGGATTGGCGCGCGCGTTTCCGATGTCATTGATTCCTTCCAGGACGATTACATATGCCGCTCCGGGCTGGGCCAGAACGTCGCGATCGAATCTGGCCAGCGCGTTGATGCCGAAGTTGGCGATGCTGTCGCTCAGCAGCCGATTGCCGCCAATACCGGCATTGAGTACTGCCAGCTTGGCATTGCCGCCGCGCTCCAGCAGGCGCTTGGACAGATGATCCGGCCAGCGGTTGTTGGTGTTCGGAGTAGAACGCGCTCCGTCGGTGATGGAATCGCCGAAAGTTACGATCGCGCCCGTATCGTTGGGTGCGGTCACCTCAACGCGCTCCAGCAAATACCAGGATGGCGTGGTGGTCGAGACCGGCAGGTCCGCCGAGCCTGCGAAATTGCCGGTGGAGGAAACATAATTGGTTTGCGATGCGCCCGCGTGTACCGTGAGTGGAGATGTAATGGCGGTCATCTCATCTGGCAGAAAAACATCGATTGCCAGATCCGCCATCGCTGGTACGTTCTCATCCACCGGATCGCTGATCATGCTGGCGCCCGCGGGAATGCTCACCGACGGCTTTCCGCTGAACGCCAGAGCGCGGCTGGAGTTGGCGGCGATCTTTGCGTCCTTGTCGCGGAGGGCAATGCTGGCTGCGCCAATCATCAGCGGGGCCGTTCCGAATTCGTTGCCCAAAACCACGCGCACACGGCTTCCACCGATGCTGACGTGCACGATCTCGCGCAGGGTCTGATTGTTGAGGCTGAGCGCAGGCGCTTGAGCTCCGGAAGCTGGCGTGGTAGAAGCCGCGGGTGACTCGCCGGCGGCCGGCCGGGCAGGCTGTGGCCGCGTTACCATCGAAGTCGCCCAGGTTCCGACCCAATGCTCGTTATTCGCAGCCGCTAGAGCAAGCACGCCGCCGAGCAGAATGGCAGTACAGGATTTGAACATGCAGAAATGATACTACTGTTGCATTTGACAAGTAATGTGTCCGCGACCCGCCAAATGGTTTACTGCCTGGTACTGGTGGCGGGTACTAATGGCGGATACTTCATCCATGGGCAAAATGTTAAATTTGAGACTGAGGATCGCCCTTCGCGCTCATGAGCCGGTTCAAGAACTCTCCGAAGACTGTCGCCGCCAGCGCCGTACCTGCGACTGGTGCGACTAACTCGCGCACTCCTTTGTTTGCTCCCGTATCGCTTGGTACCGCTTCCGTGCCAGGGTCCAGATTTCCGCCGATCTCAGAGGCCGGCCCGTCGAACATTGTGGCGTCCTTCGGCTTTTTTCTGTACTGCGCTTACCTACTATCAGGCTTCGCTAATGATTGGGCAATAAAGCTGCTGGGCAACAAAGCCTATATATCCACCATAACTGTAGTACTCCTGCCGTTTGCCTGGCTGCTCAGTGGCAATGCTCTACGCGGATTAAAGCGCCCCGTGGGCCGATGGTGGGTCGCCTTTCTGGTGTGCTTGTTGATATCGACGCCGTTTAGCGTGTGGAGGGGCGGTAGCGCAGCGTTGTTGTGGAATTACGTCCCCCGCAGTTACCTCGCATTTTTCTACACCTGTGCTTTTGTGACCTCCCTGCGGCGCTGCCGCACCTTGATGTACGTAAACATAGCGGGAGCGGTAATTCTCTTGCTTACCTGTTTGAAGTTTGGGGGCACGGGAGCCGGTCAGGATGACGGCCGATTCGTCATTCCGAACAGTCTGTTCTTTAGCAATGCGAATGAGCTTGGGCTGGCCCTTCTCTTAGGAGTCACTTCCTTTTTGTTCCTGGTGTACCAGCCGGGGATGGCAAAACGAATTCTAGGGGTGGCTGGAATTCTGCTTTCGGTTATTTATGCGCTGAAAACAGGTTCGCGCGGCTGTCTGCTGGCCGCCATTGCGATGTTCGGGATGATTTTCTTCTTCAGCAGGAACAAAGCGAAAACGATCATATTTGTTTTGCCGATGATTGCTGTCGCTCTATTGTTGCTCCCCTCGGCCACCATGCATCGGCTTCTGCTTTTTGGAACCGATCCGGGATTAAATAGCGCAGAGACCGACCAGGATGTTGCCGCCATTGGCTCGCAGATGCAGAGGCGAGAATTATTCAAAACCAGCGTAGCCTACACTCTCAGACATCCTCTGCTGGGAGTAGGGCCGGATCAATTTGCCGTTGCAATGTCGGGCGAAGCGGGCAAAAAAGGAGAGCGCTCTCCCTGGCTGGGAACTCACAACAGCTATACTCAGGTGTCCAGTGAATGTGGCATCCCCGCTCTGATCTGCTATTGCGCCGTCCTGGTCTTCTGTTTTCGATCCAACTGGGGGCTTTACCGGCTAAGCCGGAATAATCCTGCTTTGAGAGATGTGACGAACTTGAGTTTCTGCCTGCTGGCAAGCGCGCTGGTCTACGCCGTCAGCACCTTCTTCTTTCACATCGCCTATAGTGGCGGACTTCCCATGCAGGCGAGTTTCAGCCTGGCGCTCCGTCTCTCGGCGGAGCCTCTGCTGGCCCGTAGTGTTGCTGGCCGCGCTGTTGGTGGCCTCGCTCCATCGGCCTTCGGCTATTCAGTTCGTTAAGGGTCGCACTATTTCAGGCGGGCTGGTGGTCGATGATTTCGCTTTTATCACCACGTCGTACAGGTAGGGTGTGCTCGCCCGATTTAACACTGCACCCTCCTGTCGCAATTGGCGCTCCACCCAAACCATGGGATCGTCCCATGAAAACAGCCAAAACCGATTGTGGTGTGCGAGAAAGTCCCTATAGTCCTCAATCCTGATGGGAATTGAAAAATACGGGCGAGCGAGTAGCAGGGGCGTATCGAGGGCATCCGACCCGGTAAGCTGAATCGCCAGTTTTGGATCGTCCAGATAGACCAACTGCTTTCCGGCTTCGCGTGGAAAATAGTATTCGAATTCGAGAAACGAACGCCCATCGCCGATGACCACCGGACGGCCCGTCGCCGCGGCGGAGATCAGGAACGGTTCGTTGTTGTTTCCGCTGGGCGCCTGGGTGGCCCACGTTCGCGCGCTCACGCCAAACGAAACGATAAACCATACAAGCGTTCCGGCGGCGATCCATTGCGGCCAGACCGGACGAGCGGCGCCAAGCACGTATACCGCAAATGCGAGAAGAATAGCGAAGCCCAACGTTCCAGCCAGTCCATATCGCGATACGTAGCCGCTTCTTAGAAATCTCGCAATCGCAAAACCGCATGCGGGAACGAATAAGAAGGCTGCCGCCGCGATTCCTTCATGTAAGGGAATACGGCCCAGCAAATCGGTTGACGCCTCGCGCACGGCAATCCTGTGACGGTAAGCAAAAAGTGCCAACGGGAGGAGAAGCAAGGCCAACGGCAGCAACGCATGCTCCAGCAGCAGAGCGTAAGCTCCCAGAAATCTCCTGGGCGTCGGAGCGAACACGGCCGTGCCTACCAGGAACTTATGGCTGGTCGCAAGCAAAGCCGGATAAAGCGCCACGGGAGCCATTCCCAGAAGCAGCGCGATCCAGAGTGGTATGTCCACGCGCTTTCGCGACCAGGTCCGCCACAGTTCACCAGCGCAGATCGGAACATACAGGACCACCGCATAACAGTGGGAAAGCAACGCGATCGCGAGCGCTGCGGCAAGCCCGGCCAACCCGAGGCGTCGCGCCAACTTGGATGCGCCCGCATCTGCAGCCGCCTGCCATGCAACCAGCGCTAGCCCCGCGCCTGCAAGTTCGATGGCGTATCCGCGAGCTTCGTAAGAGTACGAGTACGCTTCCGAGAGCAATGCAAAGCTTACCGCGGGGAGCGCAAAGTCTAAGGGAAGGCGTCGCGCAATGAATACGCTCAAACACGCCATCATGATTAGATAGGCCGCGATTTCCGGAAGGCGGGCAAACAGCTCCTGTCTGGGCCCTAGACCTCGCATTAGTTTGGTCAAGAGATAAGTACCGGGCGGATTGAGATCGAATCCCGCGGTCTCGGCTTTCCAGATGTCCTGCAGGCTGTGAAGATCCGCGATAGTGAGCGTGTTTATCTCATCAAACCAGAACGGCTTATGCCACGCGCGCAGGCCTGTCAGGACCAGGTAAACGCTGGCCATTGCCAACAGTAACGTTAATGGTCGGCGGAGAATCGCGCTCATTTCGGTAGCAGCAGCAGTTTCGGGCCGACGATTTTCGACACCCGGTAATTCTGCCGAATGTAGTCGATGGCCGGAAAATCCTTGCCGGGCACCACGGAGCTATCGGGCGGAACCCACACCAGGCGCGGGAAAGCGCATGTACAGCCTTCCAGGCCATAGAACACTCCGTAGTTCGGCTCATTCTGAGCAATCACAATCTTAGGCGGGTGCGCGCGAATTCTCTCGAGATCCTGGTCGAGCAATTCATTGGGCACTTTGAGTTGTTGGAATTGTCCCGTAAAAAGAGGACTGAGCCGGTGCGTGGCTACATTCATTCCTCCTCCATAAGGAACATCGAGAAGGGTGTCGGTGGGGCTGCTGTTCTCCATCACGAAGCGATAGATCTCCGAATTGTCCCCCATGTTTGAAAGGCGAATGTTTCCGGCTAAAGTGCTCATATCGTGATAAGGACGGTTCGACAGCAGGCTGGGATAACCACCAGCCACACGAGCAATGGCGTAGACGATGAACAAACCGGCTACGGCTGCCCCTGGGAGGCTTCGAATCCCGCGATCCAGGTAAGGCCCAGGCCCCGCGAGCGCAAGAAAACGCCAGATCAGATAAGGAGCCAGCAAAATGAAGAACGGATAACAAATGGCCGGCACGGTAGTAGTCGGCCCAAGGTGCCAGTTGAACCATCCTCGAGAGGACATCGCCACCGGTCCGGTAAGAAGAATCAAGAGGCTGACGGAGGTATCGTTCCGTAAGCGTTTCCATGAGCGCGCCAATCGCAGGAGCAGCCAGAACCATAGCAAGACGCTCGACCACATCACTGGAAGCAGGACGGCATTGCTCCACAGAAGGCTGGGCGCTGAATTCCAGAGCTTCACGAAAGGTGAACTGGTTCCTGACAGAAGATTCCAGTTGGTATAAACAAAGTAAGTAATATAAACGCAAGCGCCCACAAACCCGCACGCCAAGCCAATGTAATAGGCTGATCGGAACCGTAGGGAAAACTGGCGGCGGCGCGTGAGCGAGAGAACCGATGCAATGAATGCCGCTTCGCCGATAGATGCCGCGGCGCCAAAGATCCCCAGGCCTGTCGGCCACCAGGGGCAGGCTGTGCGTGCCAGGCCGTAGCCTGTAATACCCAGCTGCATGTTCCGGAATCCCGCAACCATCCCCATCCAGAAATAGGCAATCAGGGCCGGCGCCAGGCACGCGGCCGCAACCTTTGTATAGTGCCAAAACCACGCCGTTGTCGCTCTTCCCGCAAACCAATAGCGGCGATCCACCACTGCCAGCAGGCCCAGCGTGCAGCAGGTTGCAAGCAAGGTTTCCGGTTTGGTGAATACCGCAACGAACGATCCTACGGCGATGCTGAGCCAAATCTGTAAGTTTAGGCGCCCCGTACGCAGGTACGAAAGTACTCCACCCAGCAGCAGCAAGAAACCGGCAGCTGCAATTTGTAGCGCCGGAATGTAGGTAAGAAATGAAAACAAGCTGAAGAACATGAGGCTGGTGCCGCCGATGGCCAAGAAGCAGACCATGACAGGCAGATGCAGAAAGCGGGGCAGCAGGGGTCGAATCAAGGCATAACCCAGAAAGACCACCGCCAGCGACGCCAGATCCACGAAAACTTGCGCTACCGCGAAAGCGACGCCGAATAATTTCATGGTCCAGCCCAACAGCAGCACCGTCAAGGGCGGATAGGACCACAAAAAATCGCGGTATGGCACCGCTCCAGCCGCTGCGCGTTGCCCTTCGATCAGCCACAGCGCCGGGTCACCCCAGACCAGCGTATCCAGCTTGAGCCATCGCAAATAACCAAAGAGGCAAGCGACCAGGAAGATCACTCCCAGGTTTCGTAGATCTACCTCCGAGAAGCGCTGATCAGACACGTTCTTTCTATCGGCTTGATGCTCGACTTCGTACACGCAGGTCCCTTGTCGATTATGTCTGAAAAGGATCGGGCGGCGTGTACAGCCTCTAGGGATTATGGATACTGGGCCACTCAGTTGATAGAATGCATAAGTGACACCGCCGGCGATCGAGAAAGCTGTTCCAGGGGTCGAAATCGCGCCTTCCTCGCGCCGGCTTCCCAGTCACATTTCCGAATTGGATGGGATTCGCGCCATCGCTATCTGGATGGTGTTGGTACTGCACACGTCTATTCCAGACGAAGAATCGACTCACGCGCTGGCGGGATGGCCGAAGCCGTTGTTGTTGATCATGGGGCACGGATGGCTGGGCGTAGATTTATTTTTCGTCCTCTCCGGCTTTTTGATCACCGGCATCCTTCTGGACGGCAGAAACAGTTCACATTACATCCGTAATTTTTATAGCCGCCGGGTATTGCGAATTTTGCCGGTCTACTTTATCTGCCTGGCGGTGATGGCCTACTTTTACCCCGGATACAGTTCGTATTTTCTGCTTAGCCTGCTGTTCATGGCGAACACGGCGGGGCTGTTTCACATCGCGGTGCCGCATGGGCCGGGAGTGTTCTGGTCGCTGGCCGTGGAGGAGCACTTCTATTTTGTTTGGCCTTGGCTGGTACGGCTACTCAGCCGGCGCGTACTGGCCATCGTTTGCGTGGTGGTGATTGTGGTTGAGCCGGTTCTGCGAGCCATCTACGCGGCGCGCGGCGTCGATATCTATCCATTATCGTGGTTTAGGTTCGACGGTCTCGCTTCAGGCGCGCTGTTGGCGATTTGGTTCCGTTCGTCCTTCGCATCCAAGCGGCGCTCGCTCTTGCTGGCAGGCGCTTATGTCCTTACAGCGGTTATCGTCACCATTGCTGCCTTACCGTTTGGAGTACTGTCAAAGACCGTGGCTGGGTTAGCTCTGCGCGGCACCCAAGCGGCATTGATTTTTAGCGCCGGCATGCTGGTGGCGATCGCCTGCCGTTCCACCAAGCTAACGTCGCCCCTGCGTTGGCGCGCCGCAAGATGGAGCGCCGATCTAAGTTATTGTCTGTACCTGATTCATCTGTCCATTTACGATGGATACGTGGCCGTGTTCCGGCGCTATGTCTCCCACCCGCTTACCGCGCCGGACATCTTGCTTCGAATGGTCATCGTGGTGGCGATTTCGTTCGCTCTGGCGTTGCTGTCGCGTCATTTCCTGGAACTGCCCGCCCTTTCGCTCAAGCGATTCTTGACTGATTCCCGCGCTCCGCAGGTGCAACCCGCGGCTTCTTTAACAACCTAGTCTGCTGCAAACATAATCCAAGAAGCGCCACATACAGCGGATCGGAGGGTAGGGCGTACCTGTTGTTTTCGAAGCTGGAGAGAAAGTTAGTGGTGAGCACGATATACGCGATGTTGAAAACGACAAAAACGAGTAGGCCAACCTGAGGCGCCGGCAGCGTCCGGCGGCGAATGCCGCGGATCAGATAGACCAGCGCCCAAAAGAACAGAAATGGAAAACCGATTATCAGAAATATACCGGTGTACAAAGCCATCGATACGGTGCGGCCCTGGCTTCGCAGTACCCGCAGTTCCTTGTTGCCGGCCTCACGCAACTGCCCGAACACAACCAGGTTGAACATTCGATCGAAGCGCCGGATGTGCGCGCGGCTGGCCTCAAACTGAAAGAAATCGCTGGGCGGCCGAAAATAAGCAAACCACGCGATGGCCACTGATCTCAGGTAAGCAACCGGGCGGTATCGCAAGACTTCGAAGGCCGCCTTCCGATAGGCCAGATCAGCCTTCAGGTACAAAATGTTGTTGGTATTCACGTCTCCGCTGGATTTTACTTCCTGATCGAGCACCGGTATGCCGGTCGGCTTGACATCCGGAAAGAACGGCCGGTAATTCGCCACGGGCGTTCCTGCTTCAAACCTGGCGATAGGATCCAATTTCTTTTGCTCGATCAGGCTGGCCTGCTCGGAATCGGTAAGTTGGTGGATTGTAATCGTCTGTAAGTTCTGGCCCAGCCATGAGCTGCTGGAAAAGAGGCCGAAGACCACCAGGTTCTTGAGAAACAATGCCAGGACTGTGGCGAAGGGCAACGCAGCCGCCGCCAAAACCGTGATCCGTTTCTTGGGCAAGAAAAAAGCCAAGGTGGCCGCAATCGCCAGTATGTAAAAAGGATGATACAGGTTGCGTATCCAGGCCAGCGTCGCTAGCAACGAAAAGAAGACCAACGCCAGCCAGAAATTTGGCTGCAAAATTAAGTTGTACAAGACCACGCTCGAGGCGAGCAGCAAGCACATGATGAGGTACTCGTACATCGGAAAGTTTTCGTAGAGAACAGCGGCGGGACTGACGACAAACAGAATCGTAAGCCCCGTGGATAGCTTTGAGCCCACGCCCAGGCGCCTCATCAGGATGTAAAGGAAGATCCCGGAACTCAGTCCAGCGATCAGGTAAAGGGCGTGTAGGGCGGCTCCGTAATGATCGGGAAAGGCCTTAACCGCCAATCCAACTAAGAGATTCATCAGCGGCGGCTGCATATGGAAATAGAAAAGGCTCTCGAACAGCCGCGTTCTCAATAATTGAAGATCGATGAACTGAAAATTGGAAGCGAGGATGTGTGTGTCGAACCGGATTCCAGCCCAATAGTAGAGCACCCTCGACGCCACAAATGCCGCTGTTATCCTGGCGTAAGGAGACCGGAAAAGTCCTCGCCGCCGTTCCCTATCGAGATCCTGATTTCCGATTCGTTCGACGGAAGGGGCCATTGATCTCGCTAAATGAACTTAATCCTTCGCATCGCCAGGGCCACCATCCGCAGCAGCAACCAGCCGTGTGTCCAACGTTGGATGTTGGTTTCTCCATAGGTGCGCTCCTGGTAGCGAACCGGAAGATCGACGAGCTTGAGGTTGTACTTAGCCGCTCCAAAAATAAGATCGAAATCTCCGAACGGATCGATTTCACCGAAATACGCGCGGTTTCGGGCGATCATTTCGTAATCGCGCTTGCTGAGCACCTTGGTGCCGCATAACGTGTCTTTGATGTTTTGGCTCAATAGCCAGGAAAATGCCAGACTGAAAAACTTGTTGCCCAGGAAATTGAAGAAACGCATGGCCTTCTCTTCCATCGGATAGACCAGGCGGACGCCGTTCACGAACTCCGCCTTGCCGGACCTCCAAGCTTCGTAGAAGCGCGGCAAATCTTCGGGAGGTACGGTGAGATCGGCGTCCAGGATCATCAGCAGCTCGCCGCTGGCCTCGCGAAAACCAACCCGCACGGCGTCGCCTTTCCCTTTGCCGGGTTGTTTGAAGAGTTTCACCCGCGCGCCTGGCCGTCGCCCGATTTCGCGCTCGATGGCGCCGTAGGTATCGTCCTTGGAATTACCTTCGACGAAGATGAGTTCGGTCCCCGCGCCCATCTCGGGGACCCGGTCGAAGATCTGCGGAACATTGCCCTCTTCATTGCGCGCGGGAACGATCACACTCACCACTGGCTCTTTGCGGAGCGCGGGCTTAGGCCGCGGCCGGGCGATTAAGAAACTCGCCAGCGCGAACCATGAGAACGGCCAGAGCCGGACCACGTACTTGTTGAAGAAAGTATCCAGCAAAGGAGTGCGAACAGGCCACGCTATTTCCTGCGAGGAGCGGATCACCTCAAAATCCGCGAGATATAACAAATTGACGATATCTGCGCCGGTTAGCCAGTTCTGCGGTAACAGGTGGCGGGCCATTCCAACCGCTTCCGCCATCCGCCTCGGCGCCTCCCACACACGGCTATAGGTGTTAATAATCAGGCGCGTGGAGGCGTGCGTGTGCCGCTCGATCCTCTCGAGCACGCGCTGGACGTCCCGTACGTCATTAAACAGATCTGAACAGATCACGAAATCGAACTGTTCCTTCAGATCGAAAGAGTGCGCGTCGGCCTGAATGTAATGGACTTCCGGATGCCGCTGCTCGGCCCGCTCTATCATCAGCGGTGACAGGTCAATTCCAACTCCGTAGGAAGGCCGCATCGAGGCCAGCAAGTCGCCCTGGCCGCAGCCCACCTCGAGCACCCGCATTCCGGGTGGAATCAGAAATCCGTAAATCTCGGCCAATCGTCTGCGGTAATAGTTCCGGATAGCGGGATCGCCATCCAATTCCTGAGCTGTCTGGTCCCAGTAACGCTGGCGGTTCCTGGTGGGGTCAGCTAGTTTCGGAACTCTCCGGTCCTTCGCGGGAAGTGCGGCGGTGTCCATGAGAGTCGAATCGTAGATTTGAGATAAGTATTGTCGTCATCAGTATGACACGGTTGGCGGGCGAACGCGGCTACAGCCTTGCGCCTGGCAGGCCTGGGATGGCACAGTTGAGGAGGTAGATCCTCGATGGTACAAGAAACTCGGCGACTTGCCTACACAAAGAACGATGAAAAAAGCTCTCATTACCGGCATAACCGGCCAGGATGGTTCCTTTCTGGCGGAATTCCTTCTGGCCAAGGGATATCAGGTCCACGGCATCGTCCGGCGCGCATCCACTTTTAACACCGATCGGCTGGATTCGATTTATGTCGATCCACACGAGCAGAACGCCCGGCTCTATCTTCACTACGGCGACGTCACCGATGGGTCCGGCCTCCGACATGTACTCGAAATCGTCCATCCGGACGAAGTTTACAATCTCGCGGCCCAATCGCATGTGCGGGTCAGTTTCGACCAGCCGGAATATACCGCTGACGTGGTGGCCACCGGAACGCTGCGCTTGCTGGAAGCGATTCGGGATTATACGTCCAACAACGGCCGGCAACTGCGCATGTATCAAGCCGGCTCCTCGGAGATGTTTGGCGCCGCTCACCCGCCCCAAGGCGAAGCCACGCCGTTTTACCCGCGCAGCCCATATGCTGTCAGCAAGGTGGCGGGACATTGGTATGCCGTCAATTACCGCGAAGCCTATGGGTTGTTCATCTGCAATGGCATCCTGTTCAATCACGAATCGGAACGTCGGGGCGAGACTTTCGTCACGCGGAAGATTACGCGCGCGCTCGGCCGCATCAAGCTGGGGCTTCAGCGCAAGTTATTTCTGGGTAACCTCGCGGCACGCCGCGACTGGGGTTACGCCGGCGATTACGTGGAAGCGATGTGGCTGATGCTGCAAGCGCCCCAGCCGGACGATTATGTCGTTGCCACCGGTCAGGCCCATTCGGTCGCCGAGTTCCTGGAACTGGCGTCGAGCTCCTGCGGGCTGGACTGGAAAGAGATCGTGGAGACCGACGCTCGCTATCTGCGTCCAACCGAGGTGGATCATTTGTTAGGCGACCCTTCCAAGATCAAGCAGAAACTCGGTTGGCAGCCGAAAGTCACTTTCGAGAAACTGGTGCGCCTGATGGTGGATCACGATCTCGAGTTGGCTCGTCAGGAGCAAACCCTGGCCCAAGCCGGGCACAAAGTCATCCGGCGCGGGACTTCTCATGGTTAAGAGCAGCATGGATAGATCGAGTCGTATCTACGTGGCAGGGCACCGCGGTCTGGTAGGATCGGCAATTTGCCGGAGATTGCAGCGCGACGGCTACTCCAATCTGATCGTCCGGGATCGCGAGCAGTTGGATCTAGCCAACCAGCCCGCCGTGGAATCCTTCTTCGCGTCCGAAAAACCCGAGTATGTATTTCTCGCCGCCGCCAAGGTAGGCGGAATCCTGGCCAACAGCACTTATCCGGTCGACTTTCTGCGAGACAACCTGATCATTGAGCTGAATGTGATGGAAGCCGCTTACCGCCACGGCGTTAAGAAATTGGAGTCTCTCGGCTCTTCCTGTATCTATCCCAAGCTGGCGCCTCAGCCTATCAAGGAAGAGTATTTGCTCACCAGCCCGCTCGAGCCCACTAACGAATGGTATGCAATCGCCAAGATAGCAGGCGTCAAATTAGCGCAGGCTTACCGGCAGCAATACGGATTCCACGCCATCAGCCTGATGCCCACCAACCTTTATGGGCCGGGCGATCATTTCGATCTCAAAGCTTCGCATGTCCTTCCGGCTTTGATGCGCAAGGCTCACGAGGCCCGCGTTAACGACGCGCCTGAGATGGTCGTCTGGGGCACCGGCACACCACGGCGCGAGTTCATGCATGTGGACGATATGGCCGATGCGGCGCTTTTTCTGATGCTGCATTATGACGAGGCCGATATCATCAACGTCGGCGTCGGCGCCGACCTATCCATCCGCGAACTCGCCGAGCTGCTCTGCCGCGTGGTCGGCTACGACGGCCGCCTGGTATTCGACAGCTCGAAGCCGGATGGCACTCCCCAAAAGCTGCTGGATGTGTCCCGACTCCGGGCGTTAAGCTGGCAGGCCCGCATCAGTCTCGAACAGGGAATCAGAGAAACGTACCAATGGTTTCTCACCCAGCCGCAGGCGAGCCAGCATTCTGTCGCGACTTAAGCCGTCCGCATCGATTCCGATCGATCCGCGCCACTAATGGCCGCTTGCGCCGCGGCCAACCTCGCGATGGGTACCCGGTAGGGCGAGCACGAAACGTAGTCCATTCCGATGCGATAGCAGAACTCCACTGAGCTCGGATCGCCGCCATGTTCGCCGCAAATTCCGATCTCGAGATTAGGTTTGGTCTTGCGGCCCAGCTTCACAGCCTGCTCGATAATGACGCCCACGCCTTCCTGGTCGATGGTCTGGAAGGGGTCGGCCTTGAAGATTTTAAGCTCTTCGTATTTTTTAGAAAACTTCGTATAGTCGTCGCGTGACATGCCGAGTGTGGTCTGAGTTAGGTCGTTGGTGCCGAAGCTGAAGAACTGAGCGACCTCGGCTACTTGATCGGCCGTCACGGCGCCGCGCGGGATCTCGATCATGGTGCCGATCATGTACTTCAGGTCTTTCATCTTGGCCTTTTCGAGCACCTCCTTCGCGACCCGCTCGACAATCTCTTTCTGCAGAGCCAGCTCGCGTTGGAAGCCGACCAGGGGAATCATGACTTCCGGAATTACCTTGACGCCCTTCTTGGCCACGTGAACCGCCGCTTCAAAAATCGCCCGGGCCTGCATTTCGGTGATCTCCGGATGCACGATGCCGAGCCGGCAGCCGCGGAATCCGAGCATGGGATTGAACTCGTGCAGATCCTCCACTCGCTTGAGCAGCGGCGGCAGCCTCTTCTTCAGTTCGCCGGCGGGGATTCCGTAAGCTTCCGACATCTGCTTCTTGTCTTTGCCGCTGGCATGCGGAAGGCGCGCAATGTCGACCATCAGGTTCTCGCGCTTGGGCAGGAATTCGTGCAGCGGCGGATCGAGCGTGCGGATGATCACCGGATAGCCGTCCATGGCTTCGAACAGTCCGATAAAATCCTTGCGCTGCATGGTCAGCAGCTTATCGAGCGCAGTCTTACGGGTCTTCTCGTCGTCGGCCAGAATCATGGCCTGCATATGCGGGATGCGATCCTCGGCGAAGAACATGTGCTCGGTGCGGCACAGCCCGATGCCTTCGGCGCCGAACTCGCGGGCCGCGATGGCATCGCGCGGAATATCGGCATTGGCGCGCACGCCGAACTTGCCTCGGAACTCATCGGCCCAGGTCATGAACTCGACGAACAGCGGCGACTTGGGATCCGGTTCCTTGGTCTTGGCCTGGCCCAGATACACATCGGCGGTGGTGCCGTCGAAAGAGATCCAGTCACCTTCCTTGACGACGATGTCTTTGACCCCGACCTTCACGGTGAACTGCTTCTTGTGCTCCTCGATGTGCAGCGCGCCTGCGCCGACGACGCAGGGCAATCCCATGCCGCGCGCGACCACAGCGGCATGACTCGACTTGCCTCCGACCGCGGTCAACACACCTTTGGCCACTTCCATACCGTGAATGTCATCGGGAGTAGTTTCTTTACGGATCAGGATTACGGGACCCTTGGCGGAAGCCTCTACCGCTGCGTCGGCTGTAAAGAACGCACGTCCAACAGCCGCGCCCGGTGAAGCGTCGATGCCGTTGGCGAGCTTGGTCAGCGACTTCAGCGATGCTTGATCGAACAATGGATGCAGCAACTGATCGAGCTGTGGAGGAGCGACGCGCAGCACGGCTTCGCGCTTGTCGATAAGCCGTTCCTTGGTCATCTCCACTGCGACGCGAAGGGCGGCCAAGCCGGTCCGTTTGCCGTTGCGCGTCTGCAGCATGTACAGCTTGCCCTTTTCGATGGTGAACTCGAAATCCTGCATGTCGCGGTAATGCTTTTCGAGGTTGGACGTGATATCGCGGAGCTGACGGTAAGCATCCGGCATGAGCTTTTCGAGATCGGCAATCGGTTGTGGAGTGCGGATGCCGGCGACCACGTCCTCGCCCTGGGCGTTGATCAGAAATTCGCCCCAGAAGACCTTTTCGCCCGTTGAGGGATTGCGGGTGAATCCTACGCCGGTGCCGGAATCGTCGCCCATATTTCCGAATACCATGGTCTGCACATTGGCCGCGGTGCCGATCTCGTCGGAGATTTTTTCCATGCGCCGGTACGTAACCGCATTCTTGCCCCACCAGGAGCGGAATACGGCATCGCGGGACATTGAGAGCTGCTCACGCGCATCCTGCGGAAATGGCTTGCCGGTTTCCTTCTTAACCAACTTCTTGTAATCGTCGATGATCACTTTCAGGTCATCGGCCTTGAGGTCGGTATCGAGCTTGGCCTTTACCTTTTTCTTGCGCTCGTCGAAAATGTGATCGAACTTGCTCATTTCGATGTCGAGCGCGACTTCGCCGAACATCTGAATGAAGCGGCGATAGCAGTCATAGGCGAAGCGCGGATTGTTGCTTAAGCGCGCCAGGCCTTCGACGGTTTGGTCGTTCAGCCCGAGGTTCAAGATGGTGTTCATCATGCCGGGCATCGAAAACTTGGCTCCCGATCGCACGCTGAGCAGCAATGGATTCGATGGATCGCCGAGTTTCTTGCCGGTCTGCTGTTCGAGTTGGGCGAGGGATTGCGAAATCTCCTGCTCGATCTCCTTGGGAAGCTTGTTATTGTTTTGAAAATAGATATTGCAGACTTCGGTGGAGATGGTGAAGCCAGGCGGCACAGGCACGCCCGCGCGGCTCATCTCGGCCAGGCCAGCGCCTTTGCCGCCCAGAACATCTTTCATCTTGCCGTCGCCGTCGGCCTTGCCGCCGCCGAATGCGTATACGTGTTTTTTCATAAGAATTATTACCTTTCTGTGACGATCTCTGAGAAGTCAGCTACGTCTGAGAATTCCGTCAGGAGACTTTGGAGCAGCGCAAGCCGATTGCGCCGGATATTCGGGTCGGGTGCGTTGACGAGCACCTTGTCGAAAAAAAGGTCGACTTTGGGCCGCAGCGGGCCAATGCGGGATTCGAGCGGCTGGCCTTCGGTGCGCCGGATTTCCTGGTAGAGGTCGCGTTCGGGGCCGGGCTCGAATAAGTCTTCTCGATAGGCCGAGCCGTCTTTGTAATCGGCCTGCTTGAGGATATTCTTGATGCGTTTGAAGCTGGCGGCGAGCGGTTCGAAGTCGGGGGTCGGCCGGACTGCCTGGACGCGTTTCAAGCGCCGTTGCAGATCTAGGAGATCGTTCCAGCCAGTCGCCATGCAGGCGCGGACTTCGTCATAGGCGAAGCCGCGGACGTCGCGGAAGTAATATTCGACGCGGTCGCGCATGAACTCGGTCAGTTCACCGCGTTGAGGCAAGTCAAAGTTGAAATCGCCTTCGGCGCTGATCCGCACAATGCCTTGGGCCGCGCGGCGAAGCCCAAATGGGTCGCGTGAGCCTGTGGGTGCCATCCCAACCTTGAAGCACTCAGTGAGGGTGTCCCATTTGTCGGCGACACTCAGGAGGCAGCCGTTGAGCGTGGAGGGAACGGCATCCTCCATGCTGAGGGGCTTGTAATGATCGTAAATCGCCTGCCAAACTTCCTTGGGTTCGTTTTGCACTTTGGCGTAAAGCCCGCCGACGACGCCCTGGAGATCGGTGAACTCCTTGACCATGTCGGTGGTGAGGTCGCACTTGCAGAGTAGAGCCGCCCGCTGTGCATTCCTGTCGCCGCCTAACGCTTGGACCAGCGCGACGATACGCTCGGTCTTTTGAAAATACGAACCCACCTTGGCTTGGAAAATGACAGTCGACAGATCGGGCAGGCGAGCCTCAAGATTCCTCTTTTGATCGACTTGCCAGAAGAAGCGGGCATCGTTGAAGCGCGCCCGTAGCACTCGCTCGTTGCCGTGGCGGACCAAGCCGTCCGGGTCGGCGTTGGTGTTCATGACCGCGATAAAATTCGGAGCCAGGTTGCCGTCGGCGTCAACGACCGAGAAATACTTCTGGTGATGACGCATCACGGTGGTCAGCACCTCTTGGGGCAGCTCCAGATATTGCAAATCGAAGCCACCCAGGATTGCGGTCGGGAACTCGGTGATATAGACGAGGGTGTGCAAGAGGTCCGGGTCGGGCTTGACCTTGAGACCTTTGCCAGCCAGCAGCCCGGCGATTTCGGTTTCGATCTTGTCGCGACGCTGGTCGGCTGAAAGGATTACGCCGTTGGACTTCAACTGTTGCTCGAAGTTCTCGATGGACACCAGGATCGATGGCCTTCCGAGCAGCCGGTGCCCGACGGTCGTGTCGCCCGAATGGACGCCACCGATCTCGAACGGGACGACAGCATCGCTAAGCAAAGCCACCAGCCAGCGCACGGGTCGAATGAATCGCTCGCTGTCTTTTCCATTCCAGTACATGGTCTTAGGCCATTGAATCTTAAGAATAAGGTTCGGTAGTTCGCGGGCCAGGATGGCGGCCGTCGCCTGGCCTGAGGTCTCTTTCGTGTAAAAGTGATCGGGGCCTTCATGGTAGATATCCCCAATGCTGATTTGGTTCTTGCGAAGGTAGCTCTCTAGTGCGGGTGAGGTTGCCAGGTCCTTAAAGACCGGCGGAACTCGACGTCTTTCCTTTTTGGTCGCTTGCTGCTCGAGCAAGCCGTCCGCACGAAGGACCAAACGCCGGGGCGTGGCTGCTATCGAGGCGACCTTTCCGCCTAAGGCATGCTGGTCAAGTAAACTCTGAAACATGTCCTGCAAGTTATTGAGTGCAGGGACGATCATCCAGTCGGGTATCTCTTCGGTCCCGATCTCTAAAAGGAACGGCAGGCTCACGCGACCGCCTCGACCTGGGGTTGGTATTGCTTCATCCAGGCTTGCGCCACACCCAAGGCCAGCTTGCGCACACGGGCGATCACGCCTACGCGCTCAGTGACGCTAATCGCGCCGCGGGCATCCAGTAAATTGAAAATGTGCGAGCACTTCAGCACCTGATCGTAAGCCGGGAGGACGACCTCGGCGGCCTTCAATAAGCGCTGGCATTCGGCTTCGTGCAGGTCGAAGAGCTTCCACAGCATAGCGACGTCGGCGAGCTCGAAGTTGTATTTCGAAAACTGGCGCTCGTCCTCAAAACGGACTTCGCTATATCGGACACCAGGAGCCCACTCAATGTCGTAGACGCTGTCGACGTTCTGCAGAAAGGCAACGATACGCTCCAGGCCGTAGGTGAGCTCGGCGGGGACCAGATCGAGATCGAATCCGCCGCATTGCTGGAAGTAGGTGAACTGCGTGATCTCGAGACCATCGAGCATGACCTGCCAGCCGATGCCCCAAGCCCCGAGCGTCGGCGCCTCCCAGTTGTCCTCTTCGAACTTGATGTCATGCTTGCCAAGGTCGATGCCGATGGCCTTCAGGCTGCCGAGATATTGGTCGATGACATCGGCCGGCGACGGCTTCAGGATCACCTGGAGCTGCTGGTGCTTGTAGAGGCGATTGGGATTTTCGCCGTAGCGTCCGTCGGCGGGCCGGCGGCTGGGCTGGACGTAAGCGACGCGATAGGGCTGCGGGCCGAGGACACGGAGAAACGTCTCGGGCGCCATGGTGCCGGCGCCGACCTCGACATCGTAAGGCTCCTGGATGATGCAGCCGCGGTCGGACCAGTATTTCTTGAGCGCAAAGACCGTGTCCTGGAAAGAGAGGCCGCTCATAGGGCGTCCAAGGCCGGGATGGTTCGGAGGTTGCGCTCGACGTGTTCTTCGATCATGCGGTTGAGCAAGCGGCGCAGGTCGGCCGCGGTTTCCCTGGTCCAGGAGCGCGGGGCGAGGGCGTGAACGGGCGTTACCAGCATTTCTTCGGCGATCTGGCGCGATTCGGCGTTGGCGCGCAGCTCCGGAAGAAATCCGGCGAGGCGCACCGACCATAGCGCGAAATAGGTGACGGCCGGCCAGATGTTTCCGTTGGAACGCAGGTAGTCCAGGACGGCGAGCAGCAGACGGAAGTGACGTTCGTTGGTTTCGTTAGGCGGCAATAATTGCTCCGTGACCTCAGCCAGATAGTCGAGTGCGACGCTCGCTTCATAGTTCGAGGCCAGCGCGAATTGCGAATGAACCAGCTCGCAGGAATTCAGGCTAACCAGCTCGCGGTTCTCCTTTTGATAATACGACACGGTGGCATGGGAGAGGCGTTCGAGTGCGGAGCCAAAGGAGTTTTTTGGCCGCCGGGCCCGGTGGGCGACGCCGCGGAGTTTGCCTTGGTCGCGAGTGAAGAAGCTGACGATGAGGTCGGATTCGCGGAAGGGGTAGGTTTGGAGGATGAAGGATTCGCTCGAGCGAGCGGGCATGGCAGGTTAGGCAACTAGGTTAGCAAGGTTGCCGCTCTTAGTGAACTTGCCGGGGGCGACGGAAACGCGGCACGCACGAGTGCGGCCGCCCCCCGGGTCGGCGGCCTGATAATTTGCAAGGTGCTGACTCCGTTAAGGGGAGAGCGGGACGGGGGCGTCCCGCGCGGAGTGTGCCCAGCATGGGCAGAATCTAATTGGATGAAAGGAGCCAATCGGAGCCGATGATGGCAACCGTAGCGAAACGCAAGGCGTAGCCGCGAGG